>Ga0335083_10005175_pt1 | contig 16499 bp, 17 predicted proteins | sample Lox_Sample_42_FD_206716 | JGI IMG/M metagenome (GOLD analysis project Ga0335083, IMG submission 206716) | Soil microbial communities from Loxahatchee National Wildlife Refuge, Florida, United States - Lox_Sample_4.2 | ecosystem: Environmental > Terrestrial > Soil > Wetlands | place: USA... | reverse complement strand
CCGCACCCCAGCACCCCAATACACTGAGGGCGTCCCGGAGGTGCTTCCTGGGACGCCCTGGTGCCTCAGCACCACTTAGTGACGGAGGCCCAACTCGTCGATCAACGCCCGATAGGTGGGCAGGTCACTCTGCCTGAGATAGTTCAGGAGCCGACGGCGATTGCCTACCATCTTGAGCAGACCGCGCCGCCCATGATGGTCGGAGGGATGGAGCCGAAAATGTTCGGTGAGGGAGTTGATCCGTTCGGTCAGCAGCGCCACCTGTACCCGGCTCGATCCGGTATCCGTCTCGTGGCGCCGGTGCTTTTGGACGACCGCCTGCTTGTCAAACCCCATTCTCGGTGTATCCTCCCGCTCATGCCCGTTTGCGTCTCTTTTTCGATCTCTCGCAGCACCACAAAGTAACCGCGCCGCAACAGCTTAGGCAACCCCTCGTGCCCCCCACTCCGCCCCCCGTCGGACAGACCCTGGGCCGCTTCCGGCTGGACCGGCTGCTGGGTCAGGGGGGCTTCTCGTGGGTCTACGCGGCCCACGGGGAAGACGGTAAGCTGTTTGCCCTCAAGGTCTTAAAGCCGCGATACGCGAACGACGCCGGCTTCGAGGCCCGATTCCGCCAGGAATCCCAACTCGCCTCCGCCCTCGAACACCCCAACATCGTCCGCCTCGAGGAGTTTGGGCAGAGCCAGGGACACATCTATTTCGCCATGCAGTACCACCCCGACACACTTGCCGCCCTCCTCGAGCGGGAGGGACGTCTCGAGGAGGGTCGGGCCGTGGGCATCGGGGTCGGCGTCACCCGCGCACTCGCGTTTGCCCATTCCAGGGGGGTGATTCACCGGGACATCAAACCCGACAACATCCTCCTCACCGAGGACGGGCAGCCGGTTCTCACCGACTTCGGGATCGCCCGCGCGATCAGCGGCTACGTCGCCGCGACCGGCTCGATGATGACCATCGGGACACCACACTACATCTCCCCCGAGCAGGCCCAGGGGCGCCCGATCGACGGCCGCGCTGATCTCTACTCTCTCGGCATCACCCTCTACCGCGCCGTCACCGGGGACCTGCCCTTCAAGTCGCGGGACTGGTACGAGCTGGCCCGGATGCACGTGGAGACCAAACCCGAACCGCCCCGCCATCGACGCCCCGAGCTCTCCAAGCGCATCGAGCGGATCGTCATGCGTCTGCTGGCGAAGCATCCCGACGACCGGTATCGCTCGGCCGAAGCGCTGCTGGCCGACCTGGAGGACGTGGAAAAGCGTACCCGGCCGACCTCGACGATCCCGGTACCGGAGGGTTATCTGCGGGATTCCACGGCGGTGATCCCCGGGACCAGGGGTGCCCCGGGGTCGAAGTGGTGGCGATTCTGGGAAAAATCCTGAGCTACTACTTCTTCTTCCTGGGCTTGAGCACGCTGTCGGCCGGCGTCAGCTGATCCACCACCCAGGTGTCCATCCGATACAACGTGCTGCTGGTGTCGACCCGGACGAGGAAGCCTCCTGCGCCCGAATCGAAGGCCAGGGCGAGCAGCGGATGCCCGGAGGCGTCGAGCAGCGTCATCCGCCGCGCCTTCTTGTAAAACCGGACCGAGTCGGCCTCATGCTTCGTCGGGAAGCCGGTGGCCGAGAGGCTCCGGAAATTCTCCAGCAGGCGCACCATCGCCCCTGAATCGACGGGCGCCCCGCCGGCGAAGCTCCAGGTCTTCCCTTTGGTGAGCGTATAGTTGCGCGCCCCGCGCGCGATCTCCACCCGGGCGATGGTGTCGGGGGAGAGGGCCGCCATCTTCTTGTCCCGCCAATCCTCGTCGCGGCGATCCACGGTTCCCGGCAGGTCTCCATGGAGCAGATAGACCGGGACCTCACCGGCCTTCCTGGCATAGACCCCCTCGAAATCGGGGCCGTGACTTCCGAAGTAGAGGTCGAGCTGGGTGTGCCCGCCACCGCGCACCACCACGTGACGGCCCGACACGCTGTCCACTCCGAGCCGCTGATGCGAGGCGACGTTTTCCGCCACCAGCTCGCTGGGTTCGATGGTATCCGCCAGGGCCTTGAAGAAATCCTCGACGATGGGGGTCGAGGCGGGATTGTCGTTCACGGTCCAGCCGTCGCCCGCTTTGACCAGCACGATGGTGTCGGTTGGAGTCGTGATGCTGATGGTGTCCGCTGCACTGGATGGTATTACCGGGATCTTCATCCCGATCGGCTTGTCGGCCCGGGTCTTCTTGAACAACAACGTCGCTCCCCAGAGCAGGAGCAGGATTGCGAGGGCCAGGGCGGCACGGAGCAACTGTTTGGGGGTCATACCGCCTCCGCCGGGACCGCGGCCTGCGGATGGTAAGGCTGCGCGGCCAATCGCCGCCGCCGCACCAGCCGAAGCAGACCGTAGAGCCCGATCATGGCGGGCCAGATGATCAGGTTGGCGTACTTGACTGCGGCCTGGATGCCGGGATTGGTGAACAGCAGTCGCGGAGGACGCCGGTCCCGGCTCCGGATGGCAATCAGCGCCTCGTCCTGCACCAGCCAATCAGCGGAGTTCAGCGCAAAGCTCAGGTTCTCGGGCGAGCGCTCCGCATAACGGTCAGCCGCCACGTCGGCATTGCCCACCACGATGAGGCGGCCACGCAGCGAATCCTTATCGGCCGGACTGACCATCACCGCGAGCAGCTGCGTCTTGAGATCGAACTGGGCCATCTGGCGCCCGGGAGTGAGATCCACTTCGCCCTCGGCGCGGCCGGCGTTCTTGCTGGAGATCAGGAGGGGATGAATGCTCCCCGCAGGGGCACCCGTGGTGTCGATCGAGCTGGTCCAGGGAAGAAAGACCTCGCTCAACCCCTCGGTGACCACCGAGCCGGCGTAGGCACGGGCCCGCAGCCAGAGCGGATAGGCCTGGAGCACCTGCCCCATGTTGGTGGGCAGGGGAATCACCTGGTTGGCCTGGAAGTCGTAAATCATGTCGGAGCGGATCGAGACGCCGAACCGCTTGAGTGCCGCGTTCCAGGCCACGGGTCGCGGTTGCGCGATCGGAGCCCGTGAATTGAGCACCATCCCCGAGGCCATGACCAGCGCGGCCCCACCTCGATCGAAGAAAGCCTCCAGCCGGGAGAGCTCACCGGCGCCGAGACTGTCGGGAGTCCCGGTCAGGACCAGCGCCTTCACGTCGGCCGCAGGCTGGGTCGAGTCGGTAAGCGAGATGGTCCGGACATCGAAGGCCTTGCCCAGCTCCAGCTGCAGCGTGCGATAGGTCCGGCCCATCACCCCACCTGGTTCGGCCGCTTCGACCAGGCCGATCACCGGCTTCTTGGTGCGGGTCAGCGCCTGGATGGCGGAGGCGACCCGATACTCGAGGTCCTCGGTCTGACTGATGAAAGGAATCGCCTGGACGCCGTCGGCGTACTGGATCGCGATGCCGAGATAACCCTCCTTCACCTGCAACTCGGATTTCCCTACCACGTTGAACTGCACCGCCTGAATCCCGAGCGAAGTCGCGTCCTTCTTGGCGACCGGATCGGTGGCCGGATCCCGGTCGAGCACGCGGATCTTGCCCTTGCCGGCCGACTTGATGTCGCTCAGGAGATCGTCCACGTCCCGCTTGAGCAGCGCCGCCTCAGAAGGCAGCTCCGCCGAAGCAAAGACCTTGATGGTAAGGATGTCGCTCAAACTTCCGGCCAGAGTCCGCGTCGCCTTGGAGAGCGTGTAGGCGTGTCCCGGGGTCAGGTCGATCCGCCAATTCAGGTAGCCACCCAGCAGGTTGATCACGACCAGGGCAGCCACCATGATGGCGATCGTGCCCTTGAGCCGCCGAATCGGCCCATGACCCGGGGCCAGCTTGCGGGTCATCAGGCCGCCGTAGGCCAGCAGCAGGAAGGCGGCGGCCAGAGAGGCGAAGTAGACCGCGTCGCGGATATCGATCACGCCGCGACCGATGCTGTCGAAGTGGGAGAGCACCCCCAGCCGCGCCGCGATCAGACCGAGCTGCGGCGGGAGACCCACGACCAGGGGGTTCAGTCCCACCAGCACCAGCACGAACATCACCGCCAGTCCCACGATGAAGGCGGTGATCTGGCTTCGGGCCAGCGCAGAGGCCCAGACTCCCACCCCGGCCAGGCCGGCCGCGAGGAGCATCGAGCCGACGTACTGTGCCACGACCGGGCCCAGGGGCAAGTGCGCGCCGGCCAGGAGGCCGAGCGGAATCGGAAGCGTGAGCGCGAGGCCGATCCAGAGAAAGAGCGTGGTGCCGAGATACTTGCCCACCACCAGCTCCAGTTCACTGATCGGCTGCGAGAGCACGATCTCGAGCAGGCCGCTCCGGAGGTCTTCCGCGAGCGACCGCATCGCGACGGCGGGAACGAAGAAGAGGAACATCCACGGCAGGACGTCGAGCATCGGCCGCAGCGAGGCGACTCCGCTCACGTAGGCCTGCCGGAAGAACAGGAAGCCGTTGACCACCACGAAGATGACCAGCAGGACGTAGCCGGTCGGCTGATCGAACAGGGCGCGCAGCTCGCGGCGCGCGATGATCCAGATCGATTTCATGCAGCCGCTCCCTCCGCCGTCGCCTCAGCGGCCGGCTCGGAGGTGAGCTCACGGAAGACGTCTTCGAGACTCCCGGCCGGCTGATACAGCTCGTAGAGGGTCCAACCCTTCTGGCTCGCCAGCCGGAAGATCTCGGGCCGCAGGTCCGTTGCTCCCTCGACCGAGACCAGGGCCCGCACCCGCCCGTCGATGTCCGCCTCCTGATCCACGGCACGAACGCCGGGCAGCGCCTTGAGTCCGGCCAGGACCCCGCTCCCGGCAGCCTCCACCCGGATCCGGGCGGCGCCACCGGCCCGGCTCACCAACTCGGCGACCGGGCCGTCACCCACGATCTTGCCGCGCTTGATGATCAGGACGCGGGAGCAGGTGTGCTGGACCTCCGGGAGCACGTGGGTCGAGAGGAGCACCGTGTGTTCCTTGCCCAAGTCTCCGATCAGCCGGCGAATCTCGACCCGTTGATTGGGGTCCAGTCCCTCGGTCGGCTCGTCCAGCACCAGGAGGTCGGGCCGATGCAGGATCGCCGCGGCCAGGCCTACGCGCTGCCGAAAGCCCTTGGAGAGCTCGCCGATCGGCCGATAGAACACCGACTCGATGCCGGTGGACGCGACCGAATCGTCGGTGGCACGGAGCCGCGCGGGCCCATCGAGGCCGCGCAGTCGGCCGATGAACTCGAGGTACTCCGACACCAGCATCTCGGTGTAGAGCGGATTGTTCTCCGGCAGGTAGCCCAGGCGGTGCTTGGCCGCGAGCCCCGCGTCGGAGAGAGGAACGCCATCCAGCCGGACGGTGCCGGCATCGGGCTCGTGATACTGGGTGATCATGCGCATGGTGGTGGACTTGCCGGCACCGTTGGGGCCCAGGAAGCCCACGACCTCGCCGCGATCGACGGAAAAGCTCACGTCGTCCACGGCGGTCACGCCACCGAAGCGCTTGGTCACGCCTTCGAGAGTCAGCAGCGACATGGGAAGAGAGAGAGGTTCTGAGAAGAGCTCAGGCTGAGTGCAGTCGAGGTTAGCCGCCGATCAGGCGGCGGATGTCGTTGGAGAACGCCAGCACCATGAGCAGGACGATGAGGACCAACCCCACCATGGTGAGCTGCTCCCGCAATCGCAGGGAAAGCGGGCGGCGGAAAATACCCTCCGCCAGGAGGAACAGGAACTGGCCACCATCCAGCACCGGGATCGGCAACATGTTGAGTACCGCCAGATTGACCGAGACGAAGGCCAGGAAGCTCAGGAAAACGTCCAATCCCTGCTTGGCGCTCTGAGCCGCGGCCTGCGCGATCAGAATCGGCCCACCGATGTTCTTCCGATCCACCTGCCCATTGATCAGCCCGCGCACCATCTCGGCGATCTGCGTCGAGGCATAGATCGTGGCCGAGCCACCGGCCAGGATCGCCTCGCCCACGGTGTACGGCTCGGTCTTGTAGTCGAAGCCGACGCCGACTCCGATCCTTCCCACTTGCCGCTTGGTGCCATCGGGGAGCACTTCGGTCTCGCCCTCGGGAGTGACCGGAATCTCGATCCGCTGGCCCTGCCGGGCGACCGTGAGCACCAGGGGCACTCCGGCCTGACCGCGCACGGCAGTGAGGAAATCGTACCACTGCGGGATCGGCGATCCGTTCACCGCCGTCACCGTGTCGCCCACCATCATCCCCGCCCGCTCGGCCGGGTGCCCCGGCAGCACCTGCCCGATGACCGGCGCGAGATACGGCAACAGCGACCGGGCCAGCCGCTCCCGGTCTTTGACATCCGCCGGGGGGATGGCGGCCAGGCGCTCCGTGCCGTCGTCGAGCTGTATCGCCACCTGGTCCTTCGGCGCGGTGCCCAGATTGAGCACCACCTCGTTCCACGAGGCGACCGGCTTCCCGCCAACCGCTGTGATGCGCGCGCCGACCGGAAGGTCGCGCAACGACTGGGCCCCGGCCGGCAGGCTGTCCACCAAGACCTGCCCGACGGTGGTGGTGGGATTGATCTGGCGCCCTTCCTTGTAGGCCAACACGCTGTAGATGGCCCAGGCGAACAGCAGGTTCATGCTGACCCCGGCGAGGATCACGATCATCCGCACCCAGACCGGCTTCGCCTCGAACACCCGCTTGGGGTCCACCGGCTGGAGCATGGGCCCGCCCTCGAGCGCTTCTGACGCGGCGGCTTCCTCCGCGCTCGCCATCTTCACATACCCGCCCAATGGCAGCCACGATATCGAGTACTCGGTCTCGCCCCTGACCCAGGTGAGGCGCCGGATCGCCGGACCGATCCCCAGCGAGAATCGGAGCACCTGAATCCCCGCCGCCTTGGCCGCGAGAAAGTGTCCCAGCTCGTGCACGAAGATCAGCACGCCAAGGACGATGATCAGGGTACCCAGCGTGAAGAGCAGGCTCATCCGATGCGCTCCCGGACCAGCGTGCGGGCCCAGCGGTCCGCTTCCCGCACCGTTGCCAGATCGCGGGCCGGCTGGACCTGATGTTCGTCGAGGGCACGCTCGATCAGATCGGGGATCTGCCCGAAGGAGATCTCGCCCGCCAGGAAGGCCGCGACCGCCACTTCATTGGCACTATTGAAGACCGCCGGCGCCGTCCCGCCCGTGCGGCCAGCCCCGACTCCGAGCCTGAAGGCGCGGAAGACCTCGGTCCGCACCGGCTCGAAGGTGAAGGGTCCCGCCGATACCGGATCGAAGCGACGGACCCCGTGGTCCGGCAGCCGTCCGGGATAGGTCAGCGCGTAGAGAATCGGAAGCTCCATCGAGGGAAAGGCCAGTTGCGCGATCACGCTGCCGTCACAGAACTCCACGAAGGCGTGAATCACGCTCTGCGGGTGCACCACGACTTCCAGCGCGTCATAGCTCAGGTCGAAGAGGAAGTGGGCCTCGATCAGCTCCAGCGCCTTGTTGGCCAGGGTGGCGCTGTCCACGGTGACCTTGTTGCCCATCTTCCAGGTCGGGTGGCGCAGCGCTTCCTGTACCGTGGCCGAGGCGACGCGCTCAGCCGGCCACTCGCGGAAGGGGCCGCCGGAAGCGGTGATGATCAGCCTCGCCAACCCTTCCTCACGTCCGGCCAGGCACTGCAGCACCGCACTGTGCTCGGAATCCACCGGAATCAGCTCGCCGCCGCCGTCCCGCGCGGCCTGGCGAATCAGCTCGCCGCCCAGGACCAGCGACTCCTTGTTGGCCAGGGCCACGCGCTTCCCGGCCCGGAGCGCGGCGAGCGTGGCGTCGAGTCCGGCCGCCCCCACCACAGCGTTCACCACGATGTCCGCCTCAGGCAATGTGGCGGCCTCGACCAGGCAGGACGGACCCTGAGGCATCCGGGTTCCAGCGGGGGGCTCGCCGACCACGGCCACGTAGGTCGCCGCGAACTCGTCGGCCTGGCTCCGGAGCAGATCGGTGTTCTTCCCGCCGGTCAGCGCCACCACCCGGAAGTGATCGCGCTGCCGCCGCAGCACCTCGAGAGTGCTGCGTCCGATCGATCCGGTGGAACCGAGCACCACGACGCCCCGCATCAGATCACCCCGAACCAGCGATACATGGCCGCCGCCACCGGGAGCACGAAGTAGAGCGAATCGAACCGGTCGAGGATGCCGCCGTGGCCGGGGATCAGGTGACTCGAGTCCTTGAGCCCGACCTCCCGCTTGAAGAGCGACTCCACCAGGTCCCCCACCTGTCCTACCACCGAGAGCACCACCGCGAAGGCCACCAGCTGCAAAGGAGCCAACGTTACGCCGAAGGGACGCAGCGCGACCTGGGCAAAGATCACCGCGGCCACCAGGGATCCCAGCAGTCCTGCCACTGCGCCGGCCCGCGTCTTCCCCGGACTCACCACCGGCGCCAGCTTGGGCCCCCCGATCATTCTCCCTCCGAACATCGCCGCCGTATCACCGATCCAGGTGATCACGAGGGGAAAGAACACCAGCCAGGTGCCCAGCCATGAACCGGGTCCCTGGTTGGCATGGCGGATCTGGACGATGAAAGCCGGCAGTCCGCCGCAATAGATGGCGCCGAGCACGGTCACCGCCGCGGCACCCATGGGCTTGGCCGTCGGAGCGTGGCGCCACAACACCCAGGTGAACAGACCCATCAGCCACAGCGCGGCGGCGTAGGGCCACACCCGCGCCACTACGGTTCCAGCCAGGGAGCCGGTCACCGTGACCCAGGCCGCCGGCGCAAAGGCCGCCGCCGCCGGCAGTCCGAACGTCAACGAGGGAGAGACTCCTTGAAGGGTCGCGAGACCATAGAGCTCTCGCGCGCCGAGGATGCTGATCAGCGCGACGACGGCCACGAAGAACGGGCCACCGAGCCACACCAGTCCCAGGGCCAACGGGATGGCCACCGCGGCGAAAGCGATGCGGCGCGAGAGATTGGCGTCCATGATGGCCGGTGAATCGAAGGAGGGGAGACTCCCCGCCGATCAGACCGTCACGCGCCCGAAACGACGGTCCCGGCGCTGGAATTCGAGGATGGCTTCGAACAGATGAGTCCGGGTGAAGTCGGGCCAGAGGACGGGTGTCACGTGCAGCTCGGCGTAGGCCAGCTGCCAGAGGAGAAAGTTCGAGAGTCGGAACTCACCGGAGGTGCGAATCAGCAGATCGGGATCAGGCCAGGGCGCCGTGTACAACCGCTCGGCGATGGACTCCTCGTCGATCTCCGAGGGATCCAGCCGCCCTGCCGCCGCTTCCTCCGCCAGCAGCCGGGCCGCCCGCGTGATCTCGGCCCGCGCCCCGTACGAGATGCAGATGTTGAGATCGAGGCGATTCCCACCCGCGGTTTCCCGCATCACCCGATCCACCGCCTGCCGCGCCTCGGCCCCCAGGCGATCCAGGTCCCCCAGCATGCGCACCCGGACCCCCTTGGCGCGGAGCTCGTCGATCTCCCTGGCGATGTACTCCTCGAGGAGCCGCATCAGGGCGCCGATCTCCTCAGGCGGCCGCTGCCAGTTCTCCTGGCTGAAGGCGAACAGGGTCAGCACTTCGACCCCGGCCTGGAGGCAACCTTCCACCGCTTCCCGCACCGACTTCATGCCTGCCTGGTGTCCCAGGGGCCGGGGCAGGGCCCGGCCCTGCGCCCAGCGTCCATTCCCGTCCATGATGATGGCCACGTGGGCCGGCAGCGCCCCGTTGACCTTGATTCGCTGCAACAAGTCCTCGCTCACGGCCTCATACTTCCATGATCTCCGCTTCCTTCGCGGTGATCAGCTGGTCGATCTGTTTGGTGTGGTCGTCGGTCAACTTCTGAATTTCCTTCTCGGCCCGGGATTTCTCGTCCTCGGGCGCCTTGTCAACCTTCTTGATCTTCTGGATCACTTCGTGCCGGGCGTGACGGATGGCCACTTTGCCTTCTTCGGCAAGCTTGTGCACCAGCTTGACCATCTCCTTGCGCCGTTCCTCGTTGAGCGCGGGAATCGGGACCCGGATGAGGCCGCCCTGTGAGGCGGGATTGAGGCCCAGCTCGGAGTCGCGGATCGCCTTTTCAATCGCGGGCGCCAGCGCCTTGTCGAACGGCTGCACGGTGAGCAGGCGATGCTCGGGGGCGGCGACCATCCCCACCTGATTGAGGGGGACCAGGCTGCCGTAGGCCTCGACGCGCACCAGGTCGAGCAGCGCCGTGGTGGCCTTCCCGGTCCGGATCCCGGTGAACTCGCGGCGCGTGCTCTCCACGGCTTTGTGCATCAGCTCGCGCGCGTGTTTGACCTGTTCGGGGATGGTCGTCATTGCACGATGGTCCCTTCGGGCTCGCCCTTCAGCACCCGTTCGAGGTTGCCGGGACGACCCATGTTGAAGACCACGATGGGCAGGTTGTTGGTCTTGCAGAGGCCGAAGGCGTTCGCGTCCATCACCTCGTATCCCTTCACGAGGGCTTCCTGGAACGACAGCTCGGGCAGGAACACGGCCTTGGCGTCCTTCTTGGGGTCGGCGGAGTAGATCCCGTTGACGCTGGTGCCCTTCAGGATCACTTCCGCCTCGATCTCCAGCGCGCGCAGCACGGCGGCGGTATCGGTCGAGAAATACGGATTGCCGGTGCCACCCGCGAAAATAACCACCCGGCCCTTTTCGAGGTGTCGAAGGGCCCGGCGGCGGATGTACGGTTCGGCAACCGATTCCATGCGGATGGCGGTCATCACCCGTGTGGTGACGCCCTTCCGCTCCAGGATGTCCTGCACCGCGAGGGCGTTGATGACCGTGGCCAGCATGCCCATGTAGTCGGCAGACACCCGGTCCAGGCCTTCCCGGCTGGCGCTGGTGCCCCGGAGGATGTTCCCGCCTCCAACGACGAGGCTGAGCTGCACCCCCCGGGTATGTGAATGCTTGATTTCGTCGGTCAGGGATTCGACCGTGGGATAGTCGAGGCCGAATCCCTTGTTCCCGGCGAGGGCCTCGCCGGACAGCTTGAGGAGGGCGCGGGTGTACGCCCGCCGCATCAAGCTTCCCCGACCTTGAATCGCGCGAACCGCTTGACGGACACCGCCTCGCCCACCGTGCCGGCGACTTCCTTGATCAGGTCGGAGACCTTCTTGGTCTCGTCCTTCACGTAGGCCTGCTCCAGCAGGGTCCGCTCGGCGATGAACTTCTTGACCTTCCCGTCCACGATCTTGGCGCGGATGTTCTCGGGCTTGCCCTCCGCGGCCACCTGCTCCTCGGCGATGCGGCGCTCCCGCTCGATCAGGTCGGCCGGGATATCCTCCGCCGTCACGCCGATCGGATCGGCGGACGCCACGTGGAGTGCCAGGTCCCGGGCCAGCTGCTGGAAGGCTTCGGTCCGGGCCACGAAATCGGTCTCGGAGTTGAGCTCGAGCAGCACGCCGACCTGGCCGTTGTGGTGGATGTAACTCACCACCACGCCCTGAGAGGCGCTGCGCCCGGCGCGCTTGTCCGCCTTGGCGATCCCCTTCTTGCGCAGGATCTCGGCCGCGAGGCTGACGTCGCCCTTGGCCTCCTCCAGCGCCTTCTTGCAATCCATCACGCCGGCGCCGGTCCGGGCGCGCAGCTCGCTTACGTCTTTCGTCGCATTGGTCATGGTCTTCATTTCTTCAAGCACCCTCCAGGGTGGATAACAGTGCCGCCGCTCACGGCCGGTTCCGGCCTCGAGCAGCGGCAGGTTCTCAGGCGCGATCGGTTCGTCGTGCCGCTACCGCGCCTCGGACTCCGCCGCCGCGCTGGGCGCGCCGGCCTCCTCATCGTGCTTCAACCGGGCCGCGATCGCCTCGGGCTTGGGCCGGCGCTTGCGCCGGGGCCGCCGCTTGCGGCGGTCGGCATCGGCGTCGCCCTCGGTCCCCGCGTCGGTGCTGTAGGTCTCGGCCTCCAGATCCTCGGCCACCTCGCGGAGCGGCACCTGGGCCCGAGCCTCGCGCATCACGTCGCCCAGATAGGTGGTGATCAGGGAGACGGCGCGAATGGCGTCGTCGTTCCCGGGGATCGGCACCGTGATGATATCGGGGTCCGCGTTGGTGTCCACGATGGCGACCACCGGAACGCCCAGCTTGTTCGCCTCCGCCACCGCGATCCGCTCTTTCTTCGCGTCTACCACGAAGAGGGCGCCGGGGAGCCGGCCCATCTGCTTGATCCCCTCGAGGTTCCGCGAGAGTTTCTCGCGCTCGCGCTCGAAGAGCAGCTTCTCCTTCTTCGTGTAGTTCTCGAAGTTGCCTTCCTGGGCCCCCTGCTCCAGCTCCCGCAGCCGGCGAATCTGGCGCTTGATGGTCTGGAAGTTGGTCAGCATCCCACCCAGCCACCGTTCCGTGACCCAGAAGCCCCCGCAGGCCGCCGCTTCCGCCTGCACGATCCCCTTGAGCTGCTTCTTGGTACAGACGAAAAGGACGCCCTCGCCGCGGAGCACGATGCTCTTCAGCAGCTCTTCCGCCTTCTGGATCTGCCGCAGCGTCTTCTGCAGATCGATGATGTAGATGCCGGAGCGTTCCGCGAAGATGAACCGGCGCATCTTGGGGTTCCAGCGACGCGTCTGGTGCCCGAAATGGACGCCGGCCTCGAGCAGGTCCTGCAGGATGGGTTGGGCCATGCCGTTCGTTTTTCCCGTCACACTAAGGGTTGATCGTCCGTCGCCTTCATCTCCCGAATCCGATCTCCGGGCATCGCCCTGGAGACACCCCGATCCGGAATCCGGCGGCGTGTGAATTGGGGTCGGCCGGGTGGGCGGTCCTTCTCGCCTCTCCCCAACCTCCCGGCTTAACGCTTACTGAACTGGAACCGCTTCCGGGCCCCAGGACGGCCGGGCTTCTTGCGCTCGACCGCGCGAGGATCGCGGGTCAGAAGCCCCGCGCTCCGCAGCTTGGTGCGATGGACGCCGTCGGCCGAGAGGAGCGCTCGGGCGATCCCCAGCCGCAACGCCCCCGCCTGTCCCGATTGCCCGCCTCCCGAAACGATGGCGCGGACGTCAAAGGCGCCCAGGGTGTCGGTCGCGCCAAACGACTGCTGGATGTGCTGCACCAGCGAAGGCCGCGGGAAATAGTCTCCCAACGTCCGGCCGTTCACGTCCCACTTGCCGGTCCCGGGGGTCAGATAGACCCGGGCCACGCTGGTCTTCCGGCGGCCGACCGCCTGCCAACGAAATGCGGGAGTTGCCGTCATGAAGCCGCCTTGGTGTGCCCGACCGAGAGTGCCTTGGGCTTCTGGGCTGCGTGCGGATGCGTCGCGTCCCGATAAACCTTGAGCTTCCCGCGGAGGCGCTGCTTGCTGAGCGAGTTCTTGGGCAGCATCCCGAACACGGCCCGCTCGATCACCCGCTCCGGATGCTTGGCCAGCTGGGTGCTGACCGGCGTGAACCGCTCGTGTCCCATGTAGCCGGTGTGCCTGAAGTACCGCTTCTGCTCGAGCTTGCGCCCGGTGAGCCGGACCTTGGCGGCATTCACCACGATCACGAAGTCCCCACCATCCATATGAGGCGTGAACGAGGGCTTGTGCTTGCCGCGAATGAGTTGAGCCACCTGACTGGCCAGGCGTCCGAGGGGAACGCCCTCGGCATCTACCAGGTGCCAATCGTGGGTCAGTTCGCCCGGCTTTGCAGAATAGGTCTTCATGCCGTCCAATCTGGGTTAGGCGGTGGTACGCACAGACTCCAAACGTACCAAGCGGCAACGGGTTAGGTCAAGTCCCCCAACTCGATCAGGACCTCGCCCCTCTCCACCGCCTGACCCTCGGTGACCCGGACCGAGGTCACCCGGCCGGCGGTTGGAGCCCGAAGCTCATTTTCCATCTTCATTGCCTCGAGAACGATCAGCCCCTGCCCTGCGGCGACCGCCTGTCCCGCGGCGGCGGAGACCCTGACGACCAGGCCCGGCATGGGCGCCCGCACTGCTCCGGGCGATCCGTGAGCCGGGCGAGCCGGCGCGAGGCTCCGGATGTGCCGGCTCCGCTCGTCCACCACTTCCACGTTCCAGTGACGGCCCAGTCGGCCCACTGACCACTGGCCCCGGCCCGCCGGGGAAAGCGCCACCGTGATCGAACGGGAGCCCACGAGCAGGTGCGCGATGGGTGCGCCGGGAATGCGGGTCAAGTGAGCCACGAACTCCTGCCCGCCGACGGTCACCCGATCTCCGTCGACCGCGACCTCGATTTCTCCTGCCGGGGTGGTCACCAGGTACTTCATGCCGTTCGCTCCAGGACGAGGACGGTTTCGACGTGGGCGGTCTCGGGGAACAGATCAAAGGCCCGGACCTCGCTCGCTCTGTAGCCTTCCCCCATCCGCTTCACGTCTCGGGCCAGGGTGGCCGGGTCGCAGGACACGTACACGATCCGCTCGGGCCCGCGTTCACGCAGGGTCGACGCCACCCGTTCTTCCATGCCCACGCGGGGGGGGTTGGCGATGACCAGATCGGGATGCGGAAGCCGAGGGGTGAGGTCTTCCGCCGCTCCGACGTGGGCGGTGACCGGGAGACCCAGCGGCGCCTGACCCTCGAGCGGGAGCCCCCGGGCTGCGCGCCAGCTCCGCTCGGCCAGCCGCACCGCCCGGGCATCCCGTTCGACCATTTCCACTCGGGCCCCCAGGTTCGCGAGGGCCAGGGTCGTGTCTCCGATCCCGGCGTAAAGGTCCCAGGCCAGCCGGCCCTTCACGGCGCCCAGTCGCTCGATGGCGAACTGTCGGATCCGTCGAGCGAAGGCCGGGTTCACCTGCTCGAAGACCACGGCGGGATAGGCATCCTTCCCGCCGAATAGAACTCTCGCGGCCCCCTCAGCCGGCTCCCACCAGACGATGGCGGGGGCGCTCGCCTCTCGAAGCCCACGCCCCAGGGGATCCACCTCGGGTGGTCTGGCACCCGGTTCGGTCCGGAGGATCAGGTGCCGCCCGCCCTCCGCGTCGAGCCGCAGGACCAGGTGGGTGAGGCCCGGTGGAAGCAGCTCTCTCAGCGAGCGCACCGCGCTCCAGAGCTGCTGCAATTCGATCGCGGCGATCTCGCAGCGCACCAGATCGAAGACGGCCTCGGGGCGACCGAAGGGGTGCAGCCCGACCCGCCGCCCTCCTTCTCCGACCGCGAGGGTCAGCTTGTTGCGATAGGCCCAGGCCTGGGGTGCCGCCTCGATTTCGGGATCCGGCAGATCGAGGCCACCCAGGCGACGGAGCGCGTCCCCAACGATGGCCCGCTTGGCGGCCAGCTGGGCGCCGGGGCTCAGATGCTGCAGCTGGCAACCGCCGCAGGAGTCGCCGGTGTAATGCCGGCACCGAGGCTCGACCCGTTCCGCTCCGGGTTCGACTACACGCCCCAGGGCAGCACGGGCAAAACGCCGGTGGGTCCGAAGCTGGGTCAGCTCGGCCAGATCGCCGGGAGCGCCGCGGGGAACGAAGACGGCCCGCCCATCGGGCAAGCGGCCCACACCGTCTCCACCCGCGGCGATGGAGTCGATCCGCACCAGGAGCGCCTGGGTGCTCACGCCCGCCAAACTCAGCGCAGCCCCTCGCGGCGCGCCGCCTGGTGCCAGAGGCTCTGCATCGCCGCCTCACGCTCGGTGGAGACAGCGGGTCGCCGGGAGTGTCGCGCCTCGTCCTCCGCCAAAGCGGCCGCGACCGCCATGGCTTCGGCTTCCCCGGGCTCCACCCGCGCCTCAAGGAGGTCGGGGCGCCGGTCGAGTAACTGGCTGTCGATCTCGCCCCGAAGGAACGATTCGTCGGCCAAGAGGCGCAGGTGAAATGATTGATTGGTCGGTACGCCGAGGATCACCAGCTCTTCCAGCGCGCGGCGCATCCGGGCGATTGCTTGCGCGCGGTCGGTGCCCCAGGCGATCAGCTTGCCCAACAGCGAGTCATAGTGGAGGGTGACCGCGTTCCCGGGCTCGATCCCGCCGTCCCAGCGAATGCCGGGGCCTCCGGGGATCCGCAGGTACTGCACCGTGCCGGTGGCGGGCAGGAAGTTGTTGGACGGGTCCTCGCTGGTGATCCGGCATTCAATGGCCCAGCCGCGTGGGCTCATTGCCAGAGGCAGGGTCCGCATCAGCGCTCCACCCGCAATGCGGAGCTGCTCCCGCACCAGATCGATTCCGTAGACGATCTCGGTCAGCGGGTGCTCCACCTGGATTCGGGTGTTCATTTCCAGGAAGTAGAAGGTGCCCTGGGCGTCGAGCAGGAATTCGCAGGTACCCGCACTCCGGTAGCCGACCGCCTCGGCGGCCGCCACCGCAGCCAATCCCATCTGCACCCTGCGCTTGGCGTCGACGGCGACCGAGGGCGCCTCCTCCACCAGCTTCTGATGCCGGCGCTGAATCGAGCACTCCCGTTCCCCCAGGTGGATGGTGCGCTCGGCGTCGGCCAAAACCTGGATCTCTACGTGCCGCGGCCGTTCGACGTACTTCTCGAGATACACCGCTGGGTCTCCGAATGCTTTCATCGCCTCGGAGGCAGCGGCGTGCAGGGCTCGCTCCAACTCCCCGGGCTCGGTCACCACGCGCATCCCTTTGCCGCCGCCGCCGGCTGAGGCCTTTACCAGCACTGGATACCCAAGGCTCCGGGCCGACGCACTGGCCGTGGCCGGGTCGG
>Ga0335083_10005174_pt1 | contig 16500 bp, 18 predicted proteins | sample Lox_Sample_42_FD_206716 | JGI IMG/M metagenome (GOLD analysis project Ga0335083, IMG submission 206716) | Soil microbial communities from Loxahatchee National Wildlife Refuge, Florida, United States - Lox_Sample_4.2 | ecosystem: Environmental > Terrestrial > Soil > Wetlands | place: USA... | reverse complement strand
AGGTCCGGGTCGCGGCCGGGCGTGCCGCCCTGCCAGTCGCCGGCTGCCTGCCAGTCCATGCACGCCCCCGTTCGGCTAGATGATGATCTTCCTGTTACTAATCGAATACTACGACGAGGGTCTGACATTCCAGGGCGGCACGCCGAGCGTCGGGTGCGGCAGGCTGGCCGGCGGTCGGCGGGCTCCTTCTCACTGTCCCGTGGCGGGCTGACCGTGTACTGCGCTCAGGCGGACCGGGTCTACGAGGTTCCCGCATTCGAGGCGGCCTGCGAGTTGCTGTACCGGCGCCGGGTCGCGGGGGCCACCGTGCTGTCCGGCGTCGATGGCACCGTCGGCGGGCGGCCGCTGCATGCCAGGTTCCTCCGGCACGGCACGGGCGCGCCGCTGATGGTGGCGCCGTGGGCAGCGGTGAGCGGATCGGAATGCTGCTGCCCGAACTCGGCGGCATGTTCCGCCATCCCGTCATGACCCTGGCGACGGTCCTGCTGTGCAAGCGGGACGGGCAGTTCGTCAGCCGCTCGTCAGCCGCCCGGAAACCGCCGCCGCTACTGTCAGCGCGACCAGCGGCACGGCCGGCACAGCGGGGATGGCCTCCCTGATCAGGCTGTCGGTCTACACCTCGGAGGCGGCGCGGCACGACGGCCAGCCCGTGCACCGCGCGATCATCCGCCGGCTGCGGTCCGCCGGGATATTCGGCGCCGTCGCGCAGCGCGGCATCTGGGGCTTCCACGGCGACCACGCGCCGCATGGCGGCGATCATTTCCCGTTGCACGCACGCCACGTTCCCGTCGTGACGACCGTCATCGACGCGCCCGGGCGGATCGGGGTCGCGTTCGACGTGATCGACGCGCTCACCGCCGGCCGCGGCCTGGTGACAGCCGAGGCCGTGCTCGCGCCGCTTCCGCACGCCGTCCCCGCTGACCAGGGTCGGCGATCAGGCTAGAGCGGTAGCGACAGCGATCACCGCGACCAGGGCAATCAGCATGTACCCCCCTGACCCAGCACCAGCAGGCCAACGAGGCGGACGAATGTGACGCCGGCGAATCCGGCGGTGAGCGCCACCGCGGCGCCGGCCACCGCAAGCGTCAGCCGGCCGCCGAGCGCGGTCACCCGGAACTGCCGCATCAGCGATTCGAGCAGGAACCACTCCGAGACGAACCCGGCCGTCGGCGGCAGTCCGGCAAGCGTCAGCGCGCCGACCGCGAGCCCGGTGCCGCTCCACGGCGCCCGCCGCCCGGCGCCAATCAGCGCCTCCAGGTCGTCGCCGTCCGGTGCCGTCAGGCCCGCCGCGGCGCCGACCCCGCCGAGACGGTCGCCGAGCAGGCCGCGCCTCCACCGCCGCGATCACCCCCATCAGCCCGGGCGCGCCAAGCGCCACGCTGAGTATCTGCAGGAGCTGAATGACCGGGATCGGGACGGCCGCGCTCATCGCGCGACCTCGTGATCATTGCCCGGAGATTCCAGCGGCTCGTCTGTCATGACGCCTCCTACCCGTGACGCCCCTGGGTTTCCAGGAGCGGGTGGAGGCCATCAGCCCGGATGACGCCGGGCGGATGTGGCGAGCCTCATCGCCAGGGCACCATCACCACTCAGGTTGTGCCCGCCCGCAACCCGGGAAGCTCGGCGATGGGGTTCGGGTAGCGGAGCTGCCTGCGGCGCGCCGCGGGGAGCTGCCATGGCGTGTGGATGTGCGGTGCGGAGAGGCCGGCCAGCTCGGGGACGTACCTGCGCACGTATTCGCCGTCGCGGTCAAACCGCGCCGCCTGGAGCAGCGGGTTGAGCACCCGGCCGGGGCGGGTGTTGTTGCCCGTGCCGGCGACCCACTGCCAGTTGCCGGCGTTGTTGGCCACGTCGCCGTCGGCGAGCAGCTCGGCGAAGTGCCGGTAGCCGTGCCGCCAGTCGATCCCCAGAGTCCTGGTGAGGAACGAGGCGGTGATCATCCGCGCCCTGTTGTGCATGAACCCCTCGGCGGCGAGCTGCCGCATCCCGGCGTCGACGATGGGGATGCCGGTGTGTCCCGTCCGCCAGGCGTCCAGCGCGCCGGAGTCCACGGTCCACTCGCGCGGGCCTGAGGCGCCGGGCCGGTAGTCGGCGCACCCCATGTCCGGGAACGCGGCCGTGACCTGGTGGAAGAAGTCACGCCAGGCCAGCTGCCTGGAGTACTCCTCGCCGCCCGGCCTGGCGAGCGCGGCCGCGGCGAGCTCGAGTGGTGACACGCAGCCGAATCGCAGGTAGGCGCTCAGCCGGGACGTCGCGTCCGCGGCGAGGCTGTCGTGCTGCTCGTCATATCCCGCGAGCGGTCCGTCGAGCCAGGAGCGGACCAGGTCCAGGCCGGCCGGCTCCCCGCCGGGCGCGAGCGCCGCCGAGCAGCCCGTTACCACCGCCGGCGGGTCGCCAGGCTCGACGCCCCTGGGGAGGGAGATCGCCGACGGCGCCGGACAAGGCCGCCGCCAGGCGGCGGCCCGCCATGCCCGCCAGTAGGGCGTGAAGACCCGGTAATGATCCCCGCCGGCCGGCCGGAGGTCTCCCGGGGCCACGACCGCGTGGCTGCCCGGGGTGACCTCGAGCGCGATGCGGTGCCTTGCGCACTCCCGCTCGAGCCGCTGCCGGCGCCGTGTCGCGTAACGGGTGACGTCGCCGGCGACGACGATGGCGTGCGCCCCCGCCCGCGTCGCGAGCCCGATCGCCTGGGCGACCGGATCGCCGTGCCTGATCACCAGGTCGCCGCCGAGTTCCCGCAGCTCCTGCCTGAGCGCCGCGACCGAGCCGGCAAGGAATCGCGCCCGATTCTGCGGCACGGTAAGCGCCGGGTCCACGACGAACAGCGGCAGCACCGCGCTGGCTCGGGCGCACGCGCGCGCCAGCGCGGGGTTGTCACGCACCCGCAGGTCACGGGTGAACAGCACGACGGCGACGTCCATGGCTCAAGGCTAGGCCCGGTGCTTGTCCCGCGGCGGTACCAGCGGGATGGCGGCGAGCGGCGTCACTGCGACCAGAGCGAACGACAGCGGGAAACCGACGGCGGCGAGCAGGGCGCCGATGCCGGGGCCGACGACGGAGGCGGCGATGAACTGGCCGGTGTTCTGGATGCCGAGCGCCTTGCCCGACCAGGCGCGCCCCGCGGCCTCCGCGACCGAGGTGAACGACAGGCCGTTGTCGGCGACACTCACCGTGGAGGCGATGACCAGCACGACCGCCGAGGCGGCCGCCCAGTGCAGTGCGCCGGCCGCGGCCAGGGCGAGCATGACGGCCACGCCGGACACGCAGACCCAGCGCAGCACCCGCATCCGGCTGCCGACGCGGTCGCTGAGGTAGCCGACTCCGATGCGGCCGAAGGCGCCGACGAACTGGGAGGCCGCGATGACCGCGCCAGCGGTGGCGGCGCTCCAGCCGAGGCCGGTGATGAGCCAGACCATGCCGAAGGTGGACAGGGTGAACTGCGGCACCACGAGCAGCGCGGACAGCAGGTGGATGCGGGCGAGGAACATGCCGTCCCGGTACGGGTTGTCCGGCCGCTCGGCCTCGCCCGCGCCCTGGACGCCCGCGGCGGGGCGCGGCGGGTTGGCGATGCCGAACGCGCAGCCGGCGGCGAGCACCGCGAGCAGTCCCCCGGTGACCAGCAACGGAGCCCCGATTCCGTCCTGCGCGGCGAGCGGCGGGACGATCAGCGCAGCGGCCGCGACACCCAGCGGTGTCGACATCTGCCTGATGCCCATCGCCAGGCCGCGCCGGGAGCGCGGGAACCAGCCGACCACCACCCGGCCGGACGCGGAGCTCGTGCTCGCCCCCGCGGCGCCGCCGAGCAGCAGCATGACGCCGAGCCCGCTGTACCTGGACACCGCCGCGGCCGCGAAGGCGAAGACGGCGGTGAGCGCCAGGCCGCCGGCGATCACCCACCGCTCGCCATACCGATCGGTCATGGCGCCCCAGGCGACCAGCGCGAGCATCGTGCCGAAGGAGGGAGCGGCGGCGAGCAGCCCGGCCTGGGCGAGCGGCAGGCCGCGCTGCAGGTGCAGCAGCGGAATGAGGTACGCGGGGGTGCTGACCAGCAGGGACCAGGCTGCCTGGGCGGCGACGGCGAGGCCGAGCATCCGCCACGCGGCGGCGGGAACCGCCTCACGAGTGTCGCTGGCGGCTGCTTGCGTGCTGGTCATCGCCCTGCCTTTCATCGAGCACGGCCTCTCATCGAGCACGGCCTTTCATCGAGCACGGCCTTTCATGGAGCACGGCCTTTCATGGAGTACCGACTAGGAGTACCATATTGGTATACCAATTGGGCACCGCTGCGGCCAGTCAATTTCGGGAGCGACCGTGAGTCACCTCAACGAGGACAGTGCCTACGACCGCCTGCGCGCGGCGATCCTGTCGCTTGAGTTCGTGCCTGGTGAGCGGCTCAGCGAGCGTGGCCTTGAGTCGGTGCTGGGCGCCTCGCGCACGCCGATACGCGCGGCGCTGATGCGGCTGGAAAACGAGGGGCTCACGCAGCGAGACGGTCCCGGCCGCGGCTGGCAGGTCACCCCGATCGACCTCGCCGAGGTGCGAGCGGTGATGGAGTACCGCGAGGCGCTCGAGGTCGCCGCGGTCGCCCTCGCGGTGGAGCGCGCGACCGATGAGGAACTCGCGGCGCTGCGCGAACTCGCCGAGGTGCACCGTGACCAGGACGACGCGGAGACCTGGCTGCGCGACGGCGGCGACTTCCACGTCGCGCTCGCCCGGCTGTCACGCAACCCGTTCCTCGCCGACGGCATGGCCGGCGCGCTTACCCGGCTGTCACGCACCCGCTGGCTGGAGATCCGCACACCGCAGTCCCGCGCCAAGGCAAGGGACGAGCATCTCGGCATCGTCGCCGCGGTCGCCTGCCGCGACGCCGGCCAGGCGGCGGCGCTAGTGGTGGCGCACTGTCATGGCACCCGCGACCGGGTGCTCGGCTACCTCGCCGAGGAGCGGCGCCGCCTGCGCGGGCGAGGCCTGGCGATCATCGAGTCCTCGCCCCCGCCGCCGCGGCTGGCCGGCTAAGCCTGGCCGTCCGGCTAACCGCGCGGTCTTCCGGTGACGGACTTAAGGGTCGCGGCCATCGTGGCGATGCCCTCGGCGAGTTCGTCGACTCCGTTGACCGCGACGCTCGGCTCTCCCTCGCTTGACACCTCGGCGAACTCCTGGGCGGCGGCGCTGCCGAGGCCGCGGGTCACGAACCAGATGTCCTCCGCCTTCATCTGGGCGACCTTGGCGAGTACCCGTTCCCTCGGGTGCAGGCCGCCGTGGCCGAAGATCGCCACCACCCGGTCCTGGCCCTCCACGTCGGCGACCTGGTCCGCGTCCGTCTGGCCTGCCGCGTACAGCGCGGCGCCCTTGGCCACCACCAGGTCGGGGTCGGCGACCTTGGGCTTCCACGGGAACTCCGCGCGCAGCCGCTCGGCCACCGCGGGCATCCAGCTCGACCCGCCGACCAGCAGCAGCTCGCTGATCTGGCCCTTGATGCCAGGGAACCGCGTCTCGGCGTCGCCGAGCATCCGGCTGGTGATCTCCGCCGTCTTCTCGAGCAGGTCCGCGGTCATCTCCTGGAACTGCGCCCTGGTCACCACGATCTTGGCCGGCTTGCCAGCCAGCCGGTGCGCCACCGTCTTGGACTCCGCCTTCGACAGGGCCTGCTTGGTCTCCTCCGCCATCCGCCGCAGGTCCTGGAGCGCGCCCTCGTCCTCGTCGATGTCCTCGAACCCGGTCTGCGCGAGCGTCTGCTCCTTCAGGTACTTAAAGAGCCTGGCGTCCCAGTCAGCCCCGCCCAGGTTGTGGTCACCGTCGACTGCGAGCACCTCAACCGAGGTATCGGTCATCTTGATCAGCTGAATGTCCAGTCTTATCGTCTAAGTGACCCAAAGTTGGCTCGGCCGACCGAGTGTCCGGCGCGCCAGGCGCTCGCCGCGACGGCGAGGCCAGCCTCGCGGCGAGCGCAGCCCTTCTCTCTCTCATCAACCCTCACGAAAGGGAATCGTCATGCGCGCTCCTAGGCGTAAGTACCTCGCACCCATCCTGCTGATTGCTGGCCTCGGCGCTGGCCTGGCCATCCCGCTGGCCCCCGGCCTCTCGCACGCCGGCGGCGCACTCGCCGACTGCCCGCTGTCCGGCACCAACTGGGACGCGGTCACCGGCACCTGCCACTAGTTCCCGTCGACAGTGCGGGGCACCGGAATGTCGCGGCCAGGCGATCGCCTCTGCCATGACCGTGTGCCCCGCCACGGGGCTATGCGTCGACCTCGACTGCCGCTGCGGCCGATCCGGGCCGCTTTCGTCAGCTTGCCGGCAGTTCGCCGAGCGTCACCGTCACGGTCAGCCGCTCCGTACCGCGGACGATCTCCAATGCCACCTTGTCCCCCGGGTCCGCCGCGGCGAGCGCCGTGGCGAGGGCCTGGGTGTCCGGCGTGGACGTGCCGCCCGCCGTGCGGATGACGTCGCCGGGACGCAAGCCTGCCTTGTCCGCGGGCCCGCCGTTTGTCACCGCCACAATGCCGGTACCGTCCGGTGTGCCGTCCTCGCCGGTGACCGTGCCCACCTGGGCGCCGATCGCGGCCCGGTGCGAGTTGGTGACGTGTCCCGAGCCGACCAGCTGCCTGGCGATATCGCGGACCAGGTTGGACGGGATGGCGAAGCCGATGCCCTGCACCGAGGCGCCGTTTTGCGAGCCAGAGGCGGTCAGCGTGGGGATGCCGACGACGTCTCCTGCCACCGTCACCAGGGCGCCGCCGCTGTTGCCTGGGTTGATCGGCGCGCTGGTCTGTATCGCATCGGGCAGGGTGGCGCCCGGCCGGCCGTCGCCGCTGGCGGGTTCGGTGACCACCCGCCCGGTCGCGGAGATGATCCCGCTTGTCACGCTGCCCGACAGGCCGAGCGGGTTGCCGACCGCAAGCACCACGTCGCCCGCCTGTGCCTTGGCCGAGTCGCCGAACCTGGCCGGCTTCAGTCCCGTGGGGTCATCGACCCGGATGACGGCAAGGTCGTCGGGCGGGTAGCTGCCGACCAGCTGCGCGCTGCGCGGCGCGGCGTCGCCGGCGACCTGGACCTGGAACGTCGTCGCATCGCCCGCGACGTGGGCGTTGGTGACGATGTTGCCCGCCTTGTCGAGCACCACGCCGGAGCCGAGCCCCTCCGTGGTGCTGATCAGCACCACCGACGGCAGCACCCGGCGGACCACGTCGGCGTAGCTTGCGCGCTCGGTCCCGGCTCCCGCCGTCGAGGCACTGGTTGCGGGGGTCGTGCTCGCCGGGGCGGGGCTTGCCGCGGCGGTCGCTGCCGGGTTACTTGCGGGCGCCGGGGCGGCGGCGGCGCCGACGGCGACACCGCTCGCGCCGATCGCTGTCGCCGCCACCACGGCGATGGTCGCATTTCGGGCACGCTGCGTCATTCTCATGGCAACTGGGCTCCTTCTCGAGGCTGTCGTGAGCCATCTCAATTGCCGGCGGTGCAGGGGTTGTGCCGTCGTCATGGCGGCGATGTGGAGACGCGAGGAGCTAGGCGATCGGCAGGGTGAGGGTGAGGCGCGTCCCCTCGCCAGGCCGGCTGTCCGCGGTGAGCGTGCCGCCGTGCGCCAGGGTCAGCTCGGCCGCGATGGCCAGGCCGATGCCGCTGCCCGACGTCTGCGCGGCCGCCTGACCGCGCCAGAACCGGTCGAAGATGCGCGGCAGTTCGTCGGCGGGGATGCCGACCCCGGTGTCCGCCACCTCGAGCACCGCGCCGGAGTCGCCGCGCACGGTGCGGATCGTCACGGAGCCGCCCGCCGGGGTGAACTTCAGCGCGTTGCCGAGCAGGTTGGTGACCACCTGGTGCATCCACCGCTCGTCGGCCATGACCGGCGCCGGCTCAAGCAGGCGGTTCAGCGTGACCCCGGCCGCCTCGAACCGCCGGGCCAGGCTGTCGGCCGCGGCCGCCGCGATGCCGGCCAGGTCGCGCCGCTCGCGCGCAAGCCGCAGCACCGCGGCGTCGGCGGCCGCCATCGTCTGCAGGTCGTCCACCATGCGGGCGAGGCGGACCACCTCGTCGCGCAGCGACCCGAGCTCGTCGGGGCCTGGCTCGATCACGCCGTCGAGCAGGGCCTCGTGCCCGGCCTGGAGCACGGCGACCGGCGTGCGCAGCTCGTGGGCGACGCTCGCGACCAGGTCCCTGCGGATCTTGTCCTCCTGGTCGAGGGTGTCCGCCATGTGGTCGAACGCTCCGGCGAGCTCACGCAGTTCGCCGGGTCCCTTGATCGCGCCGGCCCGCGCGGAGCGGTCGCCGCCCGCCATCGCCCGGGTGACCGAGATCAGCCGGGCCACCGGGCGGGTAATTCGCCTGGCGACACCGAGCCCGGTCAGCAGCGCGAGCAGGGCGGCGAGCCCCGCGGTGCCGGCGATCGCGCGCAGCAGCGCGGTGCGCAGCACCGCGTCGGCGGCGCCGAGCCCTGACGCAGCAAGTCCGACGAGCACCGAGCCGACCCGCTGCCCGCTGACCACCACGGGCGCACTGTCCGTTGGCCCAGGCGCCGACCCGAAGCCGCTGGTGGCCGCCACGCCGTGCCCGGCCGCGTCGCGCACCTGTAGCTGCACGCCAGTCTGCTCCGCAAAGTCGATGATCGGGATGAGCTCGCTGCTCACCCAGCCGTGGTGCTGCTGCCATGAGCTGCCTGCATATACCGCGAACGCCCCCGCCAGTTCCTCGCGCTGCCGGGTGGCGAGCGATGACACGTCGACCGCGGAGAACACCGCGGTGAGCACGGCCATCAGCGCGACCGCGGCGAGCGCCACCCCGAGGAACGCGAGCGCGAGGCGCGTCCCCAGGGTGCTGCCGCGCCCGTTCCCACCGGCCTCAGTCGTCGAGGGCTTGGTCATCGAACGCTCAGTCATCGCGGCCAAGGCCGAGCCGGTAGCCGCCGCCGAGCACGGTCACGATGATGCCCGGGTTCGCCGGGTCCTGCTCAATCTTGCGGCGCAGGTTCTTCACGTGCGAGTCGACCGTTCGCTCATAGCCCTCGAACTCATACCCGCGCACCTTGTTGATCAGCTCGAGGCGGGAGTAGACCCGGCCGGGCACCGTGGCGAGCGCGCCGAGTATCCCCCACTCCGTCGGCGTCAGCTGTGCCGCCGCGCCGCGCACGGTGACGGTCCGCCGCGGCTCGTCGATCACCAGCGTCCCCCCGCCGTAGCTGGCGACGCCGTGCGCGGCGGCGGACGGGCCGCCGCGGCGCAGGATCGCCTGCACCCGCAGCACCAGCTCACGCGGGCTGAACGGCTTGGTCACGTAGTCGTCCGCGCCGAGTTCCAGTCCGCGTATCCGGTCCTCCTCCGCCGCCCGCGCGGTCAGCATCACAATGGGCACCGCGGAGAACGACCGCACCTCCCTGGCCACCGCCTCGCCAGGCACGTCGGGCAGGCCGAGGTCGAGGACCACCAGGTCGGGCGCCGCGTCCGCCGCCATGGTGATCGCCTCCGCGCCCGAGCCGGTGGACAGCACCGTGAACCCGGCCCGTTCCAGGTAGGACCTGATGAAGTCCCGCAGCTTCCGCTCGTCCTCGACTACGAGCACCGTGGCTGCCATCACGCCTCCTGTCGCCGCCTGGTGACCGACCTCCACACGGTCACCACGGCACCTCCACCCGGCAGGCACGCTCGCCCTGGATCGTTAGGGGCACGGGTGCACTGGTACCGCGCGGCGATACCGCTAGCACCGCAGCATAAGGCAGGTGAGATGAACGGAAGCGACCTGATCGTGATCGGGCCATGGATCCTTTTCGCCATGTGCCTGGTCGTGGTGTGCATCCGCCTGCTGCACGCCCGCCGTTCCGGGCGGCGATCGGCACAGCGGCCAGCGCGGCGGTCAGTTTCCGCGTCGCGCAGGCAGGACGACTAATCCCCCGGTGTAGGAGAGCCATGCGACAAGAAGACGACGGACGATCAAGCCCGCGCTGGCGCGCCATCCTGGAGGCGCGCTGGCGGGCCCGTCTTGAAGAGGTCACGGAACTGTCCCTCGCGTACCACGCGGCGGCCGCGGACGTGCTGGCCGGCGTCGAGGACCCGCGAGCCCGGCTGCTGCTGCACCGTGCGATCGAGGCACGCCAACGGCTCGCCGACACCGAAGACGCGCTCGGCAAGATGGCGACCGGTGACTACGGGCGCTGCGAGGAGTGCGGCGTGTTCATCGCCGATTTGCTGCTCGCCGCGGCGCCTGAGGCCCGGTACTGCGCGGACTGCGCCGGCGACATCGCGGCTGGCCACATCGCCCCTGGCGACACGGCCGCCGTGCAGGCCGTGGCCAGCGCGGCCACGACCGGCTGGGCTAAGACGGGCGTGTCCGGGACGGGTGTAGCAGCCGGGCGCCGATGAGCGCACTGGACAGCCTCCAGGTAGGTTCAGCGCTGTCGTACCTGATCGCCTTCGGCGTCCCGGCGCTCGACGCGATCCTTCCCGCGCTGCCCGGCGAGACCGCGATCGTCGCACTCGGCGTCGCGACCGCGGGCAGCACCGACCCGCGCGTCGTGCTGCTGGTGGTCTTGGCGGCCGCGGGCGCGTTCGCCGGCGACAATCTCAGCTACCTGATCGGCCGCCGCTTCGCCCCCGCGGTGCGGCGCCGGTTCTTCAGTTCGCCGAAGGGCGCCGCGGCGAACGCGTGGGCGGAGCGGTCGCTCGCCCGCTTCGGCACCCAGCTCATCGTCGTGTGCCGGTTCATCCCCGGCGGCCGCACCGCGGTCACCCTCACCTGCGGGCTCACCGGCTACCCGCGGCGGCGCTTCGTGGCGGCGACCGCGCTCGCCGCCGTCATCTGGGCGGCGCAGGCGTTCCTCATCGGCCGGATCGGCGGACAGGCCTTCGCCGACAATCCGTGGGCCGCGCTTGGCGTTGCGCTCGGGGCGTCGGTCGCCATCAGCGCCCTGATCGAGGTCGTCCGCCGCCTGCGGCGGACGACAGTTGCTCCGACGGCGGAGCCGGCGGGGATGCCAGCCGCGACCGGGGAGTGTCACGACGGCGCGTCCGGAGTCAGCCGAACCCGTTCGGGATGATGATCGTCGTTTTCGCGGTGCGCTAGGGCGTCACGCCGGACAGGTTGAGCCCGATCACGCCGGACAGGATCAGCGCGATGGAGACGAGCTTCACCGTCGAGACCCCGTCGCCGAGGAAGAGCATGCCGGCCGCCGCCGCGCCTGCGGCGCCGATCCCCGTCCACACCGCGTAGGCGGGGCCGACCTCAAGCTCGCGCAGCGCGAGCGTGAGCAGCCCGAAGCTGGTCAGCGCGCAGACCGCGAAGCCGAACGTCGGCCACGGCTCCCGCAGGCCGTCGCTGAGCTTGAGGAACACGGCGAAGCCGGTCTCGAACAGGCCGGCGCCAACAAGCGCCACCCATGCCATCACGTCACCTCGCGTCCTGACGTTTTTCGTCTGTCCGCCCAGTAGCGCGCGGCAGCGGGGAGGCGCCATGTGCGGGCGATGCAGCCCAGATGGAGACGGCCTCCATCGGATCTCCACGCGGCACCGACCGTGACTGCACACCCGCCGGGCATCGTTGTTCGCGTGACTCCCAGCGAAGGAAAGGGACGCTGCGATGCTTGGAGGCCAGACGCCGTTGCTCGATCCGGTCAGTGCCGCGTGGAACACCGTCGCGCGGTACGACGACTACCCAAGCGCACAGCGCGCGGTCGACCAGCTGTCCGACGACGGCTTCCCCGTCGAGAACCTCGACATTGTCGGATCTGACGTGCGGCTCGTGGAACGCGTCACCGGCCGTCTCACGACGGGACGCGCCACCGGAGCGGGCGCGCTCAGCGGCCTGTGGGCGGGCCTGCTGCTCGGCATCCTGCTCGGTCTGTTCACCTCCGGGCACTCCTTTCTCGCGGCCGCCGCCACCGGTGCGGCGCTCGGCACGCTCTGGGGAGCCGTCTTCGGTTACGTGACGCACGCGCGCACCAAGGGCCAGCGAGACTTCAGCTCGCAGCGACAGCTGGTCGCCTCCCGGTACGACCTGATCGCGCGCGGCGGCACCGTCGAGCGGGCCAAGTCCATGCTGGAGGCGGCGGGACTCCTGCCGCGGACCGAGGCGGCCGGCTGACCGCCCCGCTATGGGCGTGGTCCGCGTTCGCCGCCTTCGTGGTGGCGATGCTGGTCCTCGACCTATTCGTATTGCACCGGCGGGCCCGGGAGGTGTCGCTGCGTGAAGCCAGCGCGTGGAGCGCGGTGTGGATCGCGGCCGGGCTCGGATTCGGGGGGCTGGTGTGGGCCTGGGCGGGAGGGGGCGCCGCCCAGGCCTACCTGGCCGGGTACCTGATCGAGAAAAGCCTGTCCGTCGACAACATCTTCCTGTTCGCCGCCATCTTCTCCGCGTTCGCCATCCCCGACCGCTACCAGCACCGGGTGCTGATGTACGGGATCATCGGCGCGCTCGTCATGCGGGCCGCGTTCATCGCCGCCGGCATCGCGCTGCTCGACGCGATCCACCCGGTCATCTACGTGTTCGGCGCGGTGCTGCTGCTGGCGGCCTTCAACATGCTGCGCGGCGGCACCGGCCACGCCGTGCCCCAGAATCCCCGGATACTGCGGCTGCTGCGGCGGGTGCTGCCGGTCACCGACCGGATCGTCGGCCAGCGGTTCCTGGTGCGCGCAGGCCCGCGCCTGGTCGCCACGCCGCTGCTCGTCGCTCTTGTCGTGGTGGAGTTCACCGACGTCATCTTCGCCATCGACTCGATCCCGGCGGTGCTCGCGGTGACCACCGACCCCTTCATCGTCTATACATCGAATGTGTTCGCGATTCTCGGTATGCGAGCACTGTACTTCCTGCTCGTCGGGGCGGCGGTGCGGCTGCGCTACCTGCGGCCCGGGCTCGCCGTGATCCTGCTCGGGGTCGCGGTCAAGCTGCTGCTCGCCGACGTGGTGGAGTTCCCGGCGTGGTCGGCTCCGGCGTTCATCGCGCTGGTGCTCGCGGTGGTGGCGGTGGCGTCCGCGCGCGACGGGCGGCGGGGGCAGCGCGGCGAGGGCGCTTCCCCTTCGGGCGCTCAGGGGCCTGCGACGATGCAGCGCGACCCTGAGGCACCGCGGGTCAGGTCGGCGGACGTCGTTTCCGGTGACCGCTGACCTGTGTTCCGCTGCCTGGGATCACTGCTGTTCGCTGCTGAAGTCCTGGCTGCCCGCGGCGGGAGAAGGCTGTCCCTGGCCAGCGTTCGGGGTGCCGAACCAAGTGGTGAGAGCGTGGCGCAGCCCGTCGCTGTCGGGGGAGTCCGGGCGGGCCGCCCAGGCCACGTATCCGTCGGGCCGGATGAGCAAGGCGGCGGCGGGCGGTGCGGTGCAGTGCGCGGTGACGATGTCTATACGGTCTTTCCAGCCGTGCGCGGTTGCGGCGGACGATCCGCCATCCGTCAGGTCGAGCAGGACGCCACGGGCCGGGTGCAGGAGTTCCGCGACGCTGGAGGCACCTGCCGGCGTGGTCAGCGCCAGGTCGGGTGCCCAGCAGCCGGCCAGGGGGTGCGGGTCGGCGCTGCCGGTGTCGTAGCGGGTGTCGAGCGCGTACATCAGGTTGACCAGGTGGCGAAGCGGCTGCTCGTATGTGAGCAGCTGTCCGAGCACCTCGCGGAGCGCGGCGACCCGCCCGTCTGCCCCGGAACCGATCAGGGCGCCCTGCGCCCGGGTGTGCAGGAGCACGCGTTCACCCTCCGCGTGTCGCTCGGTGTGGTAGGTGTCCAGGAGCCCCGGCGGAGCCCAGCCGCGGGCCTCGGCGGCGAGCTTCCAGCCGAGGTTGACCGCGTCCTGCAGGCCGGTGTTCAGGCCCGGTCCCCCGGCGGGCAGGTGGATGTGCGCGGCGTCGCCGGCCAGCAGCACGCGTCCGGCGCGGTAGCGCGCCGCCTGGCGGCTGGAGTCGGTGAACCGCGACAGCCACCGCGTCCCGCTGATGGGCAGGTCCCGGCCGTTCACCCGGCGGATGCTGGCGCGGAGCTCGTCAAGGGTCATCGGCGCGTCGCGCTCCAGCCCGGCCGGGTAGGGCTCGGTGGTGATCACGCGGTAGAACCCTGATCCGAGCGGAATCAGGGGAACCCGCAGGCCGGGGAGGTCGTGGTGCGTCAGCCCACCCTCCAGGGTGACGTCGCCCAGGCGCAGCAGGAACGTCGGCGGGATGCCGGGAAAATCGATCCCGGCATGCTGGCGGACAGCGCTTGCGCCGCCGTCACAGCCGACGACGAACCGGGCTCGCAGCTGATGGCTACCGTGCGGGCCGTTGACCTGCACCGTCACACCGTCGGTGTCCTGGTGCAGCGCGGTGACCTCCTGGCCTCGCCGGATCTCCACGCCGAGCTCAGCTGCATAGCCGGTCAGGACCTCCTCGGTGGCCGCCTGCTGGATGAACACGCCGCGCAGGCCGAGGTCGCCTGCTTTCTCTAGCTCCAGCGGGATCAGGGCGAAGTGCACGGCATTCGGTATGGCCACGGCGGCGCGGGCACGAAAGCGGGCGAGCAGGCCCCGGTAGTCCAGGCTGTCCACCGACCGCCCGACGAGCGCCAGCGCCTTGGACAAGCCCGTGGGCCGCGGCAGCCGCTCAAGCACGATCGGGCGCACCCCGGCCAGGTGCAGTTCGCAGGCCAGCATGAGGCCGGTCGGCCCGGCTCCCGCGATGAGCACATCAGCGTCCATCTAGCGATCTCCGTTTCTGCCGTGGGGAGATGGCCCGGCAGCGGCCGGTCGCACCGGCGGAGGGGGCAGGCCAGCGGCTACTTGCCGCAGGACTTCCCTGAGCACTTCAGGGAACGGCGCGGTCGACTCGCTGGCGCGCCAGTGGTCGAAGGCGGTCTGGGTGGCGCTGACGGCTAGGCCGGCGACAAGGCGCGGGTACAGGTCGAGTTCGGCGTCGGTGCCGGTCCGGTCGGCGATCGCGCGGGCCAGCGCGGCCTCGATTGATGCGTGCAGCCTGCGCTGCGCGGCGGCGAGTTCCGGCGGAAAACTGATCGACCGGGCGACTCCCCTGGGCACCTCGCCTTCGCCTGCGAACTGCTCGGACATGGCGTGCGCCAGCGCCTGCCACAGGTTCTCGCCCTCCGGCCGGGCGCCGAGCGCTCCCACCATCCGCTCTCCGCGGTCCGCACCGACCGACAGCAGCGCCTCTTCCTTGCTGGAAAAGTAGTTGCCGAACGTGCGGGCAGACACACCAGCCGCGGCGGCGATGTCCTCCACCCGCACGTGGGCGTAGCCACGTTCGATGATCAGGAGCCAGGCGGCCCTGCCCAGCGCCGAGCGGGTCGCCAGTTTCTTGCGCTCCCGCAGCCCGATCCGTTTCTCCGGCACGGGCTGACGGTAACAAAAACTTGCCGAATTACGCAATATTTCGTATCTGTGCAAGTTTCTGCCGATGGCAGCACCGATGCCCTGGCCCACTGACCAGCGACTCGATTCTTGAACTGGCTTGACGGCGGGTAAAGCGATCGTTAGACAGCAGTGGCAGGTGGTCTCTTCGCCCGTTCCCACCTGAGGGGAATCCCGATGGCGCTCTTCATGTACCAAGCCTCCTACACCGCGAAGTCGATGGCGGCCCAGCTCAAGGAGCCGCACGACCCCGTGGACGCGATCAGGCCGACGCTGGAGGAGGTGGGGGCCAAGATGCTGGTGGCCGCCTTTCCGTTCGGCGAGTACGACCTGCTCATCGTGTATGAGGCACCCGATGAGCTGACCGCTGCCAGTGTCGCGATGGCCGTTGCCGCCGGGGGCGAGGTCAGGGCGGGCAAGACAACGCGGCTGCTCAGCGGGCAGGAATGGCTCGAGTCTTTGCGCAAGCGGAGGGTTGTCAACGTCCGGAAGGCCCGGTAGCCGGGAGCCGCTGGCTGGGAGCCGCTAGCGGAACGCGTCGTCGCCGAACTGCCCTCTTATCTGCCTGGCATCCGCGAGGAGCTGGTCGTCGACGTACACGTCGGGCAGCGGCATGCCGGGATGTTGCTTCATGACGTGCGCCACGTAGCCGCCAAGGATGGCGGCGTCCAGGGTGCGGGAGTCCGGCAGATGGTAGGGCACCAGCAGGAACCTGCGCCCGGCCAGCCAGGGGTCGTGCTTGGCGACGACGCCGGCGAGGCGCTTCTTGCCGCGGGCGTCCGGATCGCCGTTGGGAACGGCGTACAGCACGGCCATGAAGTGGCTCTTGCCGGAACCGAAAGAGCCGTCCAGGTAGGCCGCACGGGACTGGCCGGTCTCGACTGCCGATTTGATCAGGCCGAGCGCCTTGTCGAAGTTGCCGGCCAGCGAGTCGGTGACCACATAGTCGGTGACGGTCGACTTGTCTTCGACGCGTTCGCCTCCGCGGTCACGCTGTCGCTCCTCCGGTGCCGTAAGCGGCGTTGCGGGCGCTCGCGGCCCGGCCGTGCTCATGGGCCATCTTAGAAGCGCCGCACGCGGCAAAAGGATGCCGTCTGGCGGATGGCTTATCTGTTTGACCCGTCATTCGCCGAATGCGAGTTCCCGAGCTCCGTCAGGCCCGGCGGTGAAAAACGCCCACGGGCCCGTCTCGTGTCCTACGGTC
>Ga0335083_10005173_pt1 | contig 16500 bp, 18 predicted proteins | sample Lox_Sample_42_FD_206716 | JGI IMG/M metagenome (GOLD analysis project Ga0335083, IMG submission 206716) | Soil microbial communities from Loxahatchee National Wildlife Refuge, Florida, United States - Lox_Sample_4.2 | ecosystem: Environmental > Terrestrial > Soil > Wetlands | place: USA... | reverse complement strand
ATCTCCACCCCCACCCCATCCGTCCGCTCCTCACTCGATACATGGCACTACCATGTATTGTCCACGTACCGATGCCTCGTACTACTAGGTATCAGCGCCCCCCGACATCCCGCTCCCGCCGCTGATCGTTGTTGACCCTTCGGCTGAGTGTCAAAGCGAGAACCCCCACCGCAAGCCATTGTAGTCAGGATCAGAGACGCAGAACCGGCGTGGGTACGGCTAATGCTCCTTGAACCTTACTTGCACAAGAATATTGCCCCAGGCTTGGTCAGCCGCTTGACCAACCGGAAGGCGATGGAAAGCCAACGTATGGACTGGAAAACATGGTCACCGCTTCAGTCGGCGCAAACCAGAGACGTCTGTGCGCACATGACAGAGTCTGAGCGCAGGACTGTTGCACTCAGAGGTGGTCTCTATGGTCTATGGTGCGCCGCGACTTTTGCAATACCCATCTCGCAGGCAATGGTATTCCGAAATCCAGTAACCCTTACAGTCGCGGCCATCCTGTGCTCCATCCACATCATTGCCATTCCATTCTGGCTGCGTTCGCAACGACGATTTCTTTGCGGCACGGTATGGGCCAAAGAACAGGGCGTGGATCCTAATGATCTCCGGCTCTTTAGCTGCCGCCCCTTCGGCAAGCAGAGCGACCACACCACGTGATGGCTTCGGTCACGTCTGATCACTCTAACATCTGACCAATCCCCAATCGGCGTCAGTGACACCGATCGCCGCTCCCCGCCCTGCACCCGCGCCAAGATCAGCTCCGGCTCCTCCACCCGCTCCATCACCACACCCGCACCCACAAGGGGCGACGAGCTTCAGCTTCGCCGAAGCATACTGGGCGGGTGGAAGGTCGCGTGACGATCCGGCAGTTGCTCAGTCAAAGCTAACATGAACGCAAACGTCCATTCTGCCTCATCGGGGCGTCGCTTTGTGGGAATCGGCCTCACCCTGGTGCTCGGTGCGCTCGTCGCTTCGGGGACCCTCGCTCTCCATGTTCTCCGCCACGAATCCGCAGGCCCACCCGTGATGATGTTGGCGGGGGGCATTCTCTGGATCGCGATACTGCTCTGGGGGATATTGTTTGTGCAGATGATGGCATTCCTCAAAGCGTAATCCATGGCAGCGCGGTAATTCGTTCGAGACAACCAGCCGTGGGCGTTCCGACCCCGCCGGTGCGGCAGACTCTGCACGTTCCCCGGCTTCGCCGGAATCCTACGCCTGCGCCAACGCCAGCTCCGTCTCGTCCACCCGCTCCATCACCACGCCCGCCTGTCCTGAGCCTACCGAAGAGCTTGGCGCAGCCTTCACCCTCGCCGTAACCCGTTACAACCCGGATTGACACAGCAACGCCCCGGTCTTACGCTTTCGCCCTCAATGCGGCCCACCGTCCCAAGGCAGCGACGTGCCTCAGCACGACCGACTGATAATACCAGGCTGTGACGATCACATTCTCATTCCTGGCGGCAGCGGCTTGTGGATACCTCCTCGGCAGCGCAAACACATCGCTGATCGTCTCCAGGTTTTACGATACCGACGTTCGGCTGCACGGTAGCGGGAACGCTGGGGCGACGAACGCCCTGCGAGTTCTCGGTAAGAAAGCCGCGGCGATCACCGCCGTTGGCGACATCGCCAAGGGCGTCGTGGCGTTCCTGATCGGCCGGCTCCTCTTACAGAACAGCCCGCCACTGGCAGCCCTCGGTGGACTGACTGCTGGATGCGCGGCAATCGTCGGACACAACTGGCCCCTCTATTTCCAGTTTCGCGGAGGCAAAGGGATCTGGACGTCGTTTGCCGTGGCCCTCTCATTCGATTGGCGGATGGGTCTCGCGCTCTTGTTGGCGTTTGCCCTCGTCTTCGCGTTGTCGCAAACGGTTTCTTTGGCGTCCATCGTCGCCGCAGCGCTATTGCCGGTCGTCGCCTGGCTCTGTGGCAGTGGACCCGTCGCGATCAGCATCTTCTCTGTGCTGGCTGTACTCGCAATTCTACGCCACGGCTCAAACATCAGGCGACTACTGCAAGGACGTGAATCTCGGATTGGTGGAACAAACGCCTGACAAATCGCTGCAGGTGCATCGAATCATTGCAAACTTTGCCCCACCCACGATCGGTGTCAGTGACACCTATCGCTGCATCCCCGCCCTGCACCCGCGCCAACGTCAGCTCGGGCTCCTCCACCCGCCCCGCCTGCGCATGATACATCGATAGACTGCCTACCGCCCCATCCCCTGGCACGATCGCTGATTGACGGCCTTCCCCCCCGCGGGAGCATCGCCTAGGAGGAATTCCCAGGAGGAAATGGGTTCTCGGCGGATTGAATCGAGACCTGAAGTTCGTCACATTGATTCAAGAGCAAAAGGAGTGGATCAATCATGAAAAGAACGTCGGGACTCACCACCGCCGTCGTTGGCCTGATCGGCATCAGCTTGGCGTTGCTTGCCTGGGGACAACAAACCGCACCACCGTCACCCTCGGAGCCGGAGAAGAATCTGCTGGTCTACAGGGGCATCCTCCAAGCAGTCGACCCCGTGGCCCGAACAGTTACGGTGCAAGGGTCTTCCTCGATCAAACGACTGTTCGTGGTGCCGGCAGCCGCGCAAATCATCGTCAACGCCAGACCCGTGAGTGACCTGAGAGATCTGACGACGGGCAACGGCGTTCTCGTGAGGTACCTCGTGCAAAACGGCCACAACGTCGCCTACGAAATCAGCCCGCTCAATTTGAGAAATCCGTAGGTCTTCACACCGGACAGAATTCTGTTTCGGTCCAACGCCAGCGAGTCGTCTCCGAACGTCAGCAACCAGCCCCGCGCTCCGACCCCCAACGCCCTCTCATGCGCCGATCATCCGACTCGCGCACGGACTGTTCCCCCATCGCACACCGCACCTTCTCTCGCGGTATATCCCGCCGCGATGATGCCACTAAACCAGTCGTTATCGTCCGCCGACTACTTTCTCTTCAGCATCCGTAGACAAAACAGATAGCTGAGACCGGTCAACACAAGGGCCAGCGTCCCGGGTTCGGGAATTTGCGCCAGCCATGCTTCCGTGTAACCCATTGGATCAATGCCATAGCCAACAATGGTGTTCCCGTCCGCCGAGACCCCCGTGGCCTCTTCAAGTGTCCACCCGCTCAGCGCCAATCCATACTGCGCCGTCAACACGCTCTGCAGGTTGCGCATCCCATCCAGTGGATCCCAGATCGCCGCGTCGTAGCTCGTTCCATTGCTGCCCCAGCCGACGATGACGTTGCCATTCCCCGAAGCCGCCAGCGCGGAACTGATCGGTAGCCCCGGCACAAATCCGAGCGCCACCAGACCGCTCCCACTCGTCCACCTCCACGCTTCATTAACGCTGTTGGAGTTCAGGCCGTAGCCGACCACCACCAGGCCGTTTCCCGAAACGCCGTTGGCTTGAGTCGTAAAGCCTCCGGGTAGCAATCCCAACCCCAGCATGCCGCCGCCGCTGGTCCATCGCCATGCCTGATCCGCTGACAGGGAACTCGATCCGCCCCCAACGACGACGGAACCATCGAAGGACATTCCAAACGCCGCACTCGCGCCGCCCCCCGGCAAAACACCCAGACCAATCATGCCCCCGCCACTTGTCCATCGCCACGCCTCGTCCTGGCCGGTGGTGCTCACAATCCCGTAACCGGCCACCACCGTACCATCAGTCGAAACGCCGGATGAGATGCTCGTTAGCCCGTTCGGCAGAAAACCGAGGCCCACCATGCCACCCCCGCTCGTCCACCGATACGCTTCTGACGAACTTCCCGAGGCCGAGCTATTCCCAACAACCACCCCATTCTTGGCTGAGGCCGCCAGCGCGTCGCTCTCACCTCCACCCGTGAGTGTCCCCAATCCCGTAATCCCGCCGCCGACCGTCCAGATCGTTGCCTCATGTTTGCTCGCGGATGTGTATGCCGGGTTTACTGCCATGCCCGCCACCGTGGATCCGTCAGCCGATATACCGTTCGCCGTACTGAATGTTCCGCCCGTTAGAAAACCGAGACCCTCAAAACTCTGAGCACTTGTTATTCCTTGACTCATGCCCATCCCTATTCCCAACGCGAGAAACACTACCTTATGCCTCTTACCGATCGCTATTATACCCGTGCTCATGACCGCTCCTTTGGTTATTCGAGAATGTGCACAACTGTAGCGTGTTGCCGGTTACCTCATGGAAATCGCCGATGTTGGCCTCCAAGGGCGGGCGCCACATGGCATGAAACACTCAAGCGGCAGAAACCCTGCTCTGAAACAGCGCGCGTCTCCAAGTCAGAGAAAATCACGAATGCGCGGCGGTGTCAATTCAATTCGGTGCGCTGCCGGAGTGCTTTACCACCCGTGGTGTAGCCTCCAACAATACCTGAAGCGAATCGAAGATACCCGGTCCCACCGCCCAGCCTTGCCCCCGACTATGCCCGGGCACACGCCCCCAACCAACCAGTTATTCGTGGGTCTTACGAATCAGATACTTCGGTTTGCGGCCCATCTCGTAATTCATCCGCACCAGATATTCTCCAACCATACCCGTGATCGTTATCGAGAAACCCCACAACCCCACAGCTACCGCAAGGATGCCGCACGCCCAACATCGCAGCATCACAGCCGCGATCACACCGAACCCCCCAATGCCGATTGCGCTAAAACCGATGACCTCGACGAATTGAAACGGCTTGGTCGTCGCTCCCATAAATACGGACATGAACTGATCCAGGCGCGTAAAGACGCTGTGCTTGGAACCCTCACCGCCGGGCCGCTCGTGATGGCTGACGCCGACTTCGCCCACGCGGAATCCCAGCTTCGCAAACAGAACCGGGAACCAGCCGCGTGACGTCGAATAATACGAAAGCTCCTTGGCAGCCGCGTTTGTGTACGCCCGCAAAAAACAGCCGTAGTCGTGGATGGGTGTCGGCGCGTCGCCTCGAATAATGTAGTTGGTAAGCAGCGATGGCAGTTTGCGCGAAAAGAACGGGTCCTTGCGCTCCGTCCGCCAGCCGCAGACAACATCATATCCTTCCTTCATCTTCTCCAGCAGCAAAGGAATCTCCGCCGGGTTGTTCTGTAAATCCCCATCCAGAGTCACCACAACTTCGCCCTCGGCCTTGTCAAAGCCCGCGTACGTGGCCGCGTGCTGGCCAAAGTTCCGTCGCAACTCAATGATCTTCAACCACGAATACCGCGCGCGAGCCGCCACAAGCTTCGCAACCGTCGCGTCCTTGCTGCCGTCGTCGACCACGATCACCTCGTTCGGCGTCGGCAGCTTCGGAATCACCTCGGCAACACGCCCAATCAGCGCGTCGACATTCGCCTCTTCGTTGTACATCGGGATGACGATTGACAACGCCAGGCTCATCTACCGCCACCGCCCCGTCCCGCGAAACTCCCGCATCCACTCGACAGTCCGGCGCAGCCCCTCGCCAACGCTGACCGCGGGACTCCACCCCAGGATTTGCTTCGCCCTCCGCCCCGACAAATAGATCTTGTAGATCTCTCCGGGCCGCAAGGGCGCCGATTTTGGCTGACTCTTGACTCCGGTCAGCGTCGCCAAATGTTCGTATAACTCCAGCACCGACGTCCCCCGCTCGCTCCCCACGTTAATGATCTCGCCGTCTCCGCAGTCCAGCGCCCGCGCGTTCGCGTCAGCCACATCCTCTACGAACACATAGTCCCGCAGCTGTTTTCCGTCGCCGAAAATCGTCGGCGTCTCCCCATCCAGCATTTTGCCGGCAAAGATGGCGATGACTCCCGCCTCGCCCTGCGGGTTTTGCCGCGGCCCAAACACGTTCGGATATCGGAGCACAACGTAATTCAGCTTGTACAACAGACGATACAGATACAGATAATGCTCGACCGTGTGCTTGCTGATCCCGTACTGACACTCGGGATTGATCGCGTCGCCTTCCTCCACGGGCAACCGCTTCGGCTCCCCATACACCGCCCCGCCCGTGGAAATGTAAATAAGCTTCCTCACCCCGTGACGCGTGGCACTCGTGATCAGATTGAGCGAGCCCAAAATGTTGACGTCCGCATCGTACAACGGATCTTCCGTCGACTTGCGAACGTCCATTTGCGCCGCGTGATGGTCGACTACATCGAACCGCTCCGCGGCGAATATCTCTTCCACTCCCTTGCGATCGCGAATGTCCAGCTCGGCAAAACGCGCCCGGGGATTCAGGTTCCGCTTGCTGCCCGTCACCAAATTGTCCAAGACGACCACTTCATGGCCGTCGCGAATGAACCGATCGACCACATGCGAACCGATGAAGCCAGCGCCTCCTGTTACTAGGATTTTCAAATTCTTATTGTCTTCCTTCAGATTTTCGGCAGACTTATACAACGCGGTCCGGAGCAGCACAATAGAAATTTCTTCCGGTCCATTGCAGATGCTCAACAAGCTCAACCAAGACTCGTATCGGTGGCCGGCGGAACGCTTCGGCGCATCGTGCTGGCGTGCCCCTTGGGGAGTTCCCCCCCGGCCCCCGGCCGGCAAATCATGATTGCCAAAACCCCAACCGCCCTGTGGATTGCCGCCAGCCTGCTGGCGGTGATGGCGATTCTCATGATTGGTCCTGCCAGACAGGACAGCGCTACTGTCGACGAAACCACGGCACTCGGTACCGGTTATACCTATTGGACCGGTCACCGGTTTTATTTCGTACCCGAGCATCCGCCCGTCGCCCAGATGCTGCCGGCCGTGCCCTTGTTGTTCATGGACCTGAAGCTCTCCCCGAACGCCCAAGCGCTGTTAAATGGAACCGCACGCTACCCATGGGCCCGTCCTTGGGCAGGACCAATCCGCGCGTGGCAGGATTTCTTCCCGGAAGGGCGCGGCATGTGGTACTTCTGGGCCTTGCCGGAAAGTCAGTTGTTCGGCCAGATGTTCGTCTACGATGGCACGAACGACGGCGACGCGATGATGCTGGCAGGACGAACCGTGCAAATCCTGTTGGCCCTGGCTGTCGGCGCTCTGATTTTCTGGTGGATTCGCGATTCCACCGGGGATAACGCTGCCGCCCTGATTGCCATGGCCCTTTGGGTCTTCAATCCGGTCTCGTTGGCATACGGACATCTGATCACCACCGATATCGGCGTCACGCTTGGCATCGCGGGGGCGGTCCTGCTCTTCGCCAAACTTCTCGACCGCCCAGATTTAGCCCGCGCGATGGCAGGCGGAGCCGCGATGGGCTTGGCCCTCACCATGAAGTTGACAACAATCGTGCTTGGACCCCCGTTGTTGCTGTTGGTCTTGCTCCGCCGAAGGCAACTGCGGAGCTCCGGCATCAATCCCTGGAAACTGGCGGTTGTTTTCCTCGGGACAATCTGGCTGGTGATTCTGCTTGTGTATTTTCCGCACTGGTCCCCACCGCCGCCCCTGCCTGAATCCCAGGCGGAGGCGCTGGGCGTGCCGGGTTGGTTTCAAGCATTCCGTCCGTTCCTCATCCCCGGCGATTTTTTCAAGGCCCTCGGCCTGACACTCGGTCACTCCAAGGTCGGTCATGAGAATTATCTTTTGGGCGCATGGTCTCAGGAGGGTCGGTGGGATTATTTTCCCCTCGCATTCCTTCTAAAATCACCAATCCCTTTCGTCATCCTTACCATTGTCTGCCTCCTCGCCTTCGGAAAGGTCTTTCGCCATGCACCGCTACTCGAGGCCACCCCATGGGTCGTTGCAACTGCCTACCTTCTCATCGCCATGACCAGCAACGTCAACATCGGCGTGCGGCATCTGCTGCCGATCTTCCCTCTTTGCTGTGTGGGCATCGGCAACTTCGTCGCACGTTGGTCGCAGCCGTTGATCCGAAAATGTGTTTACGGATTGCTGGGATGGCAGATCCTGGTCACGATTCTCGCCTACCCGCTGTATATCCAATTCTTCAGCGAGGCAGTCGGCGGCGCCACGAACGGCTACAAGTATCTCATCGATTCAAATTACGACTGGGGCCAGGATGCCAACCGACTCAAGCAATTCCTCGCGGAACACGACATCCATCACATCTATCTGGATTACTTCGGCACCCAGTACAACATCGAGTACTTGAAGATTCCCAATACCCGGGTCAGCGCCGATGAGGCGCGTCAACTTACCGACGGCTGGCTGGTGGTCTCGGCATCCGAGTTGATGCGACCGGAATGGTCCTGGCTCCGCGACTCGCGCCAACCCACCGCCCGCGTCGCCTACACCTTGTTCGTCTACCATCTCGGCGCCTGATGGCGCCGCATCCGCCACGGGCCGTCAGGCCGGCAGACTGGCGCTGCGAGAAGTGCCCGATAATGGAGGCAGATTCACCCGTTCTTTCTCGATCACCAATGGACGCCGCAGGATTTGCGTGTGGATCGCGCCGACGTATTCCCCGACGATGCCCAGAAAGAACAGCTGGACCGATGCAAAGAACGACAGCCCGATCACCAGCGGTGCGATCCCGACCGAGAACGAATTCCAGAACAACAGTTTGTACACCAAATACACGATGCCGCAAATCATGCTGAAAATGGACATCAGAAAACCCGACATGGTCGCCAGGCGCAACGGCACCTTGGAGTGATTGGTCATTCCAAGCATCGCCATGTCGTACAGCGTATAAAAGTTGTTCTTGGTGATGCCCCGTTTGCGGAGCGGCTGGAAATACTCAATCTCGGCCCGCGGAAACCCGATATCGCAAATCAGTCCCCGAAAATAGGGATACGAATCGCCGATCTCCCGGAGAATGTCGATGACCTCCTTGTCGTACAGACCAAAGCCGGTAAAATCCTTGATCAGTTCCACCTCCGCCAGCCGCCCCACCACCCGATAGTACAGCTTGCGCACGAAATACATCGGCTTGGCCTCTTCGCTGCCCTTCTTGATGCCAACCACAATCTTGTAGCCCTGTTCCCAATTCCGCAGGAAATCCGCAATCATCTCGGGCGGGTCCTGCAGATCGGCAACGATCGAAATCACCGCCTCACCCTGCGTCTGCAGCAACGCGTAGAACGGGGACCGAATATGGCCGAAGTTCCGCGCGTTAACGATGATCTTCACCCGCTTATCGAACGCGACGATCTCCTTGAGAATCGCCACCGTCCGGTCCTTCGACGCGTTGTCGATGAACAGATGTTCGTAGGTGTACGCCGGCTGCGCCTCCATGACCCGACGGACCTGCTCGTACACCTCCCGGACATTCTCCTCTTCATTGTAACACGGCGTGACGATACTGATCAGTTTGGTGGGAGAATTCATGGGATCATCCCGACGGATCCTCAGCCTTCAATCCTAGCTTTCATCGACGGCCGCACGCAAAATCTCCTCGACCGGCTGTTCGAGCTTGGGAACCATTTTGTGCAGAGCTTCCGATTTCATGCTGCCATCCGGCGCCAGGTAAGACGGGACCACCGGCAAAATGCGTTGGTCGTACTGCGCCATCACTTCACAGAAGATCGGACCGCGCGTCGCCAGTATTCGGCGCAACTGTTCTGACAGTCGGGAGCGGTTCTCAATGCGCTGGTACGACAACCCATAGGCCTGGCAGATCCTCTCACTGCTGGGCATCGTCACACCGCTTTCCGGGGTGGCCCCGACAAAGAAACCTTTGAAGAACGTTTCTTGCGTGCGCCGGATCGAGCCATAGCCTCCATTATTTATCACAAACAATTTGATGGCAAACCCATGGTGGACCAGGGTCTGCAATTCTTGAATGTTCGTCTGCAATGATCCGTCTCCAATGACCACGATCACCTCCTTGGCGGGGTCGGCGGCGGCGACCCCAAAAGCCGCCGGCAGCGCATAGCCCATTTCCGCAAACGAACCCGGATTGAGATAACGTTGGGAGCCCTTCACGCGGAACGCCTGACCGAGAATCGGATGGGGCTGCCCGGCGTCGGTCAGGATGGTTTCCGACCCGTCGAGCACCTCACTCAACGCGATGACAAATTCGTAGAGGTTCACCGGACCGTCTGCCGGCCCCAAGTCGTGCGGTTCGCGGTCAATGGCATACAGGTGTTTGAATTTCGTGCATTGGGCCACCCAGCGCTCATGCGAACGGCGGGGAGTGGCCGCCGCCTGCGCTGCCATCTGGGGAAGGTATTCGCGAATATCCCAGAAATGCTTCTCTTGCACGCCCACGCTTTCGCGTTGCTGTACAGCGCGATCCAGATCGATTTGAATCTTGTAAGCCTCGGGCGCAAACAGAGCGCCTTCATAGCCGACCGTTTGAACGTGCAGGCTGCACCCAACAATCACGATGAGATCGGCCAATTGCACGGCGAAATTGGCGCCGCGCAACCCGCGAGGCCCACAGTGCCCGACAAATAACGCTTCGTCATAGGGCAGCAAATCCTTGGCCATCATGCTGGTAACGACCGGTATCTGCATCTGATGGACCAGTCGGCGAAACAGATCGACCGACTCGGCGCAACGGAAGCCATGGCCGGCCAATAGCAGCGGTCGCTTGGCCTGGTCCAGGCGCTGAATAATCCGTGCGATGGCTTGCGGGTCGGGCGGTTCCGTTGCCGCGGGCTCCGGAACATATGGCAGGGACGCTTCCTCAGAAAACACAGCCCCTTGCACATCGAGAGGAACATCGAGCAAAACAGGGCCTGGCCGGCCGCTCATCGCCAGATCAATGGCTTTCTCGAGATGATAGCGCGCCCGCTCAGGTGATTCGACAAAAGCGGCGTATTTCGTTACCGACTGAACAATCGGAACGATGTCCACTTCCAGGAAGCCGCATTGTCGCAGCCCGGGAATGGCGCGTCCGCGAACGGTTTCCACGCGCTTGCATTGCCCTGTCAAAAAGAGAATCGGCACCGAATCCTGATAGGCCCCCACCAGGCCGGTGAGCAGGTTGGTGGCCCCGGGGCCACTGGTGGCCACGCACACTCCCAATTTGCCCGATTCTCGAGCATATGCGTCCGCCGCCATGGCCGAAGCCTGCTCATGATGATTGCAGTAATAGCGCAAACCCGACACGCGCCCGAACGCGTCATTGAGATGCATCGCCATGCCACCCGCCACCATGAAAATGCATTCACTACCGGTGGACGCCACTCGTTGGGCCATGTAATCAGCGACACGCATAAGTTTGAATTCTACTGGCTGGAGCCCCCCGGTTGCCAGCAAAAATGCGGCCCGCTCACTCGGCGGCCGAGCGATTGAACGCGACATATCCAGTCTGACTCGCAGCCCGCACCCGCGGCGGGACTCGTTCCCCCTGTGGGCCCCGTCGACCCACGGTCTTCCCCGTCACTGAATTCAAGGAGTTCACGGTGGCCGTAACGGACAAACGTGTTCCGAACATTCCGGACCACGGGCCGATCCCCGATACGAACCATGCCCGCGGCTATCTGTCGCGGCAGCTCAGGGTCAATCAATCCCCGCCCACCGCATAAGACCGGAACTTTCACGGCGATTGTGCTCCGCCATCGCCGTTCGCGATTCGACTACTGTACCACTGCATCGTTCGTCGTACCCCCTCATCCAGTCCGATCATCGGCCTCAGTCCCAGCTCGCGCAAAGCGCGCCGTGTCGACGGGACATACCATTCAACTGCCGATCCGCCCGAATGACGTGCCGCGATTTGCACAGGCGGTTTGGTGTGGCTGACCCGGCTGACCAATTCCGCCAGCTCCCCAATGCTGATCGCTTCTTCGGAACCAACATTGTACGCCCGACCGGACTGGCCCCGAAAGAAAATCGTCCATAACCAGACCGCCAGATCAGCACCGTACAGATATGACCGACGCGGCGTCCCGTCCCCTTGCACACGAATTGGCTGGCCGGCCAACGCGTCGCGGATAAAGTTCCCCACGGCAAAATGCACGTCCAGGGGCAGGTAAGGCCCCACGAAGGCGAACCCCCGGGCAATCCTTGGTTCCAATCCGTGGCAGTGTCGATAAATCGCACACTGCAATTCCGCCAGCCGCTTGCTCTCGGCGTACACCGAAAACGGATTGGATACGTCGGGCCCACCCTGATATTCCTCGCCCACGTGGGTGACGGTTTCTGGCAGCCGCCCATACACCGCACCGGAACTCGTCAGAAGAAATCGCGAAGCCCCGCAGGCCACGGTAAAGTCGAGCGCGCGACGCGTTCCGCTCACGATCGTGTCCAGATTCTCAATGAGAGTGTCCCGGGTCACCTTCACGGTCGACTGCGTCGCGGCGTGGATGACCCCGGCAAATTCGCCCTCCGGAAACTGAAAGTTGCGGACATCGCCAACACGGAGCCGGATGCTCGGATGAGCAGCCAGATGCGGCGCCTTGTTGCGGAATACCGCGGGATCGCGCGTGAGGACTTCTGCCGTGGCATTTATCCCGAGATGCTCATTGGCCCAGGCGAAACTTTCCAGCAGCCAGCAACCGAAAAAGCCCGTTCCGCCCGTGATGAAAATCCGCCGGCCGCGCAGCTCCTCCCACAGGCCACTGGTATGAGCCAGGACGTGGTCGAGGTCCGCCGCTAGAGGATTAGGTTCCATCGCGGAGCTTGTGCAGTATATCGACCATGTACTCGATCATCGCGGAAGTCAATCCGGGGTACACCCCCAGCCAGAACACATTGTTCATGACGAAATCCGCGTTCCGCAGATCACCGATTTTTCGGCACGGAACGTCCCTGTAGGCCGGTTGCCGCGTCAGGTTCCCGCCAAACAACAGCCGCGTGCTGATCTTCGCCTGGTGCAGGTGTTGAATAACTTCTTCGCGCGTGATCGGCGCGTCCTTTCGGACTGCCAACGGAAACCCGAACCAACTCGGATTGCTCTCGGGCGTCGCCAGCGGAAGAATGAACAAATCCTCAAGGTCGTTAAGACCGTCCCACAATGTCTGGAAATTCCGCCGTCGTTTCGCAATGAAATCCGGCAGCTTCTTCAACTGGGCCACGCCCACCGCCGCCTGCATGTCCGTCAGCTTCAGGTTGTAGCCGACATGCGAGTAAATGTACTTGTGATCGTACCCCTGCGGCAGTTCTCCCAACTGCCACTCGAACCGTTTGCCGCAGGTGTTCTCCTTGCCCGGGGCGCACCAGCAATCTCGTCCCCAATCGCGGAACGATTCGAGGAGCGTGCCCAGCAACGGCGCATTCGTCAGCACGGCGCCGCCCTCACCCATCGTGATGTGATGGGCGGGATAGAAACTGACTGTCGCCAAATCCCCGAATGTACCGCACAGTTTGTCGCGGTACGTCGATCCGACGGCATCACAACAATCCTCGATCAGCCACAGGCCGTGCTTCCGACAGAACTCCACGACCGGACCGAGCGGAAACGGATTTCCCAGCGTGTGCGCCATCATCACCGCCCGCGTCCGCTCCGAACGCCCCGCTTCCAGTTGCGTGATGTCGGCATTGTACGTGGGAATCTCCGCATCGATAAACACCGGCACAAGCTGGTTCTGCAGGATCGGGTTGATCGTCGTCGGAAACCCGGTCGCCGCCGTGATCACTTCATCACCGGGCTTGAGCTGGCGATTGCCCAGCTTCGGCGAGGTCAGCGCCGACAACGCCAGTAGATTCGCCGAGGAACCCGAGTTCACCAGCTTGGCGTTGCGCAAGCCGAAAAACCGCGCAAACTCACGTTCAAATTGCTCGGCGAACCGACCCGTCGTCAGCCAGAAGTCCAGGGACGCCTCCGTGAGGAGCAGAAGCTCATCTTCGTCGAAGACGCGTCCCGCATAGGGAATCGGTGTCTCGCCCGGCGTGAATTCGCGGCTCGGAAATGCCGCCGCGTAATACTGCCTCACCAATTCGGCGATCTGCGCTCGTAATTCGTCGGCCGAGTTACCCATGATCGAAAAAGGCCCGATACCATCCGATGGTTGTCTGGAGACCTTCCTCCAGCGTGTACAGCGGCTTCCAGCCGAGAATCCGCCGCGCTTTCTCCGCGCTCAGATACTGATGCAGGATTTCGTTGCTGACCTCGTTGCGGATGTCGGGCTCGAGCTTCGAATCCATCAGCTTGAGAATCCGCCGAACCAGATCCAACACCGTCACCTGGATTTCGTTGGAGAAATTGAACGCCTCGCCACGCAGCCCGGGATCACCCGCCAGCTTCTCCGCCAGCAGCATGTACGCCGCCGCGCCGTCTTCAATGAAAAAGTAATCCCGGATGTATTTGCCGTCGGAACGAATCACCGGGCGCTGCCCGCGAATGACGGACCGGATGCTGCCGGGCACGATTCGATTCCAATTCAAATCGCCCGGACCGTAGAAATTCCCGCAGCGCGTGATCGCCACCGGAGACCGGTAGGACTTGGCATACGCCTGCGCCACAAGGTCAGCGCACGATTTGCTGACGTCGTACGGATGGCGTCCCTGCAGCGCCGCCGTCTCGTCATAGGGCAGCTTCTCGTGGTCGCCATACGCCTTGTCCGATGACGCCAACACAATCCCCGTCACCGCGGGGCTGCGGCGGCATGCTTCCAACACCGCCCACGTCCCTTGGACGTTCGTTTCAAACGTGGAAATGGGATTCCGGTTGGCAATGCTCACGATGGTCTGCGCCGCGAGATGGAATACCGTGCTAACCTCATATTCGCCGAGCGAACGTTCCAGCAGCGCCTGGTCGCGGACATCACCCCGCACCACTTTCACTTTGTCGATCAAATGGCGTCGCACCACTTCCGCTTGCGGCACCCAGTCGCGCACGAGACAGACCACATCGGCGCCCGACTCCAGAAGCCGGTGGACCAGCGCGTTCCCGAGCAGCCCGGTCGCGCCCGTCACCAGCACGGGACGGTCTTGCCAGAACGTGTCGTTCATTCCCACACCTTCCAGGGCGCTTCGCCCGCGGTCCAGAGTTCGTTCAGACGCTGATACTCGCGATACGTGTCCATCGCAAAGAAGAATCCCTCATGTCGGTAGGCCATGAGCTGGCCGTCCTGCGCCAGTCGTTCCATCGGCTCGCGCTCGAGAATGCACGTATCGCCGGTCAGGTAATCATACACGCGCCGATTGAATACAAAGAACCCCGCGCTGGCCCATCCGTCCATCTGCGGTTTCTCGGCAAAGCTCTCGACCTGCCCCGAGCCGGCCACGTCGAGTACGCCGAACCGCGACACGGGCTTGACCGTGGTGACCGTCGCCAGTTTGCCATGCGACTTGTGAAATTTCACCAGCGCACCGATATCAATGTCGCTGAGGCCGTCGCCGTACGTGACCATGACGGTGTCGTCATCCACAAACGGTTTGGTCCGCAACACCCGGCCTCCCGTCAGGGTTTCCTGGCCCGTATCCACAAGCGTTACGGAAAAATCCTGCTCGCTGTGTGCGCCATGATAACTAATCAGATTCTGCCGTCCGAGGCGAATGGTGAAGTCGCTGTTCATCGCCTCATAATTCAGGAAATACTCCTTGATCTGGGTGCCCTTGTATCCCAGGCAGAGAATGAATTCCTTGAATCCGAAGTGGGCGTAGCTCTTCATAATGTGCCACAAAATAGGGCGACCGCCCACCTCGACCATGGGCTTCGGACGAAACTCCGTTTCCTCACGTAACCGCGTCCCGAGCCCGCCGCAGAGAACCACCGTTTTCACGCGGCACAGGTAACACACGGAGCGCGCAAGGGTCAAGCCTCCGCGTTTGCTCGCGCTCACCCGCTATCCATCGTCCCCGTCTCACACTCCTGCGGTGCTCTCCCTTCCTCATCACCGGGGCGTCGCGACAAAATGAAAACCCCCGGCAACTCGCGTCGCCGGGGGTTCGTGTTGTCTGGAATTTCGTTCTACTTCGCCACGACGTTCGATGCCTTCGGACCCTTGGGGGAATCCACCAGCTCAAACTCCACGGTCTGCCCTTCCTCCAGGTTCTTGAAACCATTTCCCGAAATGCTCGTGTAGTGCACGAACACATCCGGGCCACCCTCCTGTTGAATAAATCCAAATCCCTTTTTCGTATCAAACCACTTCACTTTTCCAGATGCCATAGCGTCTCCATTCACCTTTCTTCGTTCAGTCCTGTTATGGCAAAACGCCGTTCCGATAGCTTCGGAACGGCGGTGCACTTCCAAAGACTTCGCCGTCGAGTATAAAAGAACGCTTGCTCTTGTCAACGCTGTAGTGGCCATCCAGTCAAATACCTACCAAAATCATGGAGAAAGAACGCATGCTTCTACCAGGCAATTACTTCCGCTCGCCTCGACGCATCAACATCACATGCCTACGCCACCGGCTCGCCCACACCACCGCCCGTGCGAAAAACCCCGCACTTTCACGGGTCTTCCCGTGCTCATTCGTCATCCCTCCGCAGCCCCGGCCTTCCCGAAACCACCCCAATTCCATGTCCCAAATTGGCCGGTTACCATGACAAAATCGCCCTCAATTTGCCCCTTTGGCATGGCTACCACCTCCCCCTCTTCCTCCCTCGCCCCACCCGCCCCGCCATCGCCCGTTCCGCCAACCCCCTTGGCATCTCAGTTGCTCTCCCATCCACCAAATGGATTTCAAGCCCCAACCCGATACCGCCGTCCGTCCGTCCGACGCGATCGAATTCAAGGCCCTGCTCCTCGTCGATGACGATAAGCAAC
>Ga0335083_10005172_pt1 | contig 16501 bp, 15 predicted proteins | sample Lox_Sample_42_FD_206716 | JGI IMG/M metagenome (GOLD analysis project Ga0335083, IMG submission 206716) | Soil microbial communities from Loxahatchee National Wildlife Refuge, Florida, United States - Lox_Sample_4.2 | ecosystem: Environmental > Terrestrial > Soil > Wetlands | place: USA... | reverse complement strand
TCGTGACTTACAGATTGATTACACTTCGCCGACCTTTCTAATTCCACAGAGAGTGAAGTTTCGCTACCGGCTCGACGGCTACGACCGTGATTGGCACGATGCGGGTACGCGCCGGCAGGCGTTCTACACGGATTTACCTCCGGGGAAGTATTCCTTTCGCGTGATAGCGGCCAACAGCGACGGCGTGTGGAACGACAACCCCGCCAGGCTGGACTTCTCCGTCGCTCCGGCGTACTACCAGACGAATTGGTTTCGGGCTATATGTGTGGCCGCTTTTCTTGCCTTGCTTTGGGTGGCCTACCGGTGGCGTGTACGGCAATTGCGTCATCAGTTCGAGATGACCTTGGATGCGCGCGTCGCCGAGCGCACGCGAATTGCGCGAGAGCTTCACGACACGCTGCTGCAAAGCGCCCACGGTTTGTTGCTTCGCTTCGAAACAGTTTCCCAATTGTGGGCAAGCCGTCCGATAGACGCCAAAGAGAAGCTGGACACCGCAATCGAGCAGACCGCAAACTTCATAACAGAAGCTCGCGATGAGGTGCAGGGATTGCGCGATTCCACAGTCCAAGGTAACGACCTTGCGCTGGCTATAAGCACCCTCGGAGAAGAACTGGCGATTGACTCCAGCGAATACCGCCCTGCATTTCGTGTGGCCGTTGAAGGCCAGACCCGAAATCTCCATCCCATCCTTCGAGACGAGACTTACAAGATTGCTGCCGAAGCGCTACGCAACGCCTTTCGACATGCCCAAGCACGGCAGGTAGAGGTCGAAATCCGATACGACGACGAGCAATTCCGATTGCGTGTGCGGGACGATGGAAAAGGCATTGATCCGGCGGTGCTCTCACGTCACGGCAGTGAGGGACATTACGGCTTGCCTGGCATGCGGGAACGCGCCACAATTATGGGAGCTAAGCTGACAGTGTGGAGCGAAGTCGATGCGGGTACGGAACTGGAGGTAAAGCTGCCTGCAAGCCTCGCTTATGCCAAAGCGCGCAAACTTCGCTGGCTCTCAGGAAAGTTTGCCGCGAAGGCCTGAGGTTCACAAACCGGGCATGAGCGCCAGCTCACCAATTCGCATTCCGGCACTCCTCCAGTTCGAGCTCACTTGGACGCTGATATCGGTCTTCTGTTTCACCTCTGCTCTCTTGCCCCCAACCACCCTCCATGCCCTTGATCCGGATAAACACCTCACACAGTACATACATACTTCCTGGCGAACACAAGACGGCTCGTTGCCGGCAAGAATGTTTTCGATCGCACAAACGTCCGACGGGTTCCTGTGGTTCGCATCCCAATCTCAGGGCCTGTACAGATTTGACGGAGTTCGGTTTGTTCCCTGGACCGTGAGGGCGGACGGTAAGACGATAAACACCATTGTTGCCCTGAATGGCGACAGGGCTGGCGGGCTCTGGGTTTTCGGCCGCCCCGACATCGTTCACCTGAACCGTGGGGTGGCCGAATCTCATTTCGAACTGGACGGCGTTCAGTCGGTTAATAAGTTCGTCGAAGAGCCCGATGGCTCCTTTTGGCTGGTGCGAAGCTCTAACAGTGTTTCAGACGCGCCCCTCTGCCATGTTACAGATCGCTCTGTGAAGTGCTTCGGAAAGTCGGAGGGAATACCCATCAGTCCGCTCGACTCCTTACTGGCTGATGGTAAAGGCGGGTTTTGGCTGGGAGGACAGACGACTCTTCTTCACTGGAAATCCGGGTCGGCGGACTTGTACCCCATTCCGACACTGAAATCGAATGCAGGGCAGAACGGGATTATGAGCCTCGTGCGTGGTCCCGATGCAACTATGTGGGTCGGCATACTTGCGGAGGGAGCCGGCCTCGGACGATGGGAGGACGGCGCTGTAAAACCATTCGTAACGCCCGCCTTTGATGGAAGGAAGCTTACGGTCCACCAAATGATCTTCGATCACGACGGCGATCTTTGGGTCGGCACCATGGGGAACGGGCTCTTCCGAATCCACGGCGCTACGGTCGAACACTATGGACACACCGAAGGCTTATCGAGCGACACCGTCAACGCTCTTTTTGAAGACAGGGAGGGTATGGTCTGGGTCGTCACTACAAATGGGGTTGACAACTTTCGGGATCCGCGTGTGGTCACTTTCTCCGCCTTCGAAGGCTTGGGAAAAAATTCAGCGAACGGTGTATTAGCTGCGGAGGATGGCAGTGTATGGGTGGCGAATTCGGAATCACTGGATCATATTGCAGTCGGCAGCGTGTCAGTTATTCGCACCGGTAGTGGTCTGCCGGGCCATCAAGTCTCGTCATTGCTGCAAGATCGTCGAGGCAATTTATGGGTAGGCGTGGATGACGGGCTATACGTGTTCAACAACGGAACGTTTCGGCGCCTGCCCGAGCCACATCATAAGCCGCTCGGACTCGCCGTTGGAATGACGGAGGACATCGAAGGTAACATCTGGGCCGAATGCGCAGGCAGTCCCCGAAAGCTTGTCCGTATCCACGATTTTGAGGTGCGTGAAGAGTTCTCTGCCTCGCAAGTTCCACCGGGGCATACGCTCGCGGCCGCCCCTAACGGCGGCATCTGGATAGGAACTCTGAAGGGTGACCTCGTACTCTTTCGTCACGGAGCTCTGGAGCAGTTCTCCCTGCACCCTAGGGGTAATCCCGTCAGCCATCAGATCATCGCTACGGCAGATGGCTCCGTTCTCGCCGCCTCAGCGGACGGGCTGGTCGGATTGCGCAACCGAAACGTGCAGACCTTGACGAAGGCGAATGGGCTGCCGTGCGACTCCGTGATCTCTTTCATCGAGGACGCAGAGAAACGTTGGTGGCTCTATACCGGATGTGGCGTTGTCGAGCTTCCGGATTCTGAACTTCAAAAATGGTGGTCAAATCCGCATGCTGTGCTTCAGACCCGCGTCTATGACTTGTTGGACGGCGCTGAGCCGCAGGCGCCCTCTTTCAACTCAGCGGCGCTCTCCTCGGACGGACGTGTATGGTTCGCAACTGGCGTTGTTGTTCAGATGATCGACCCGTCCCGCCTTTCTAAGAAAGTTTTGCCGGCCGAGACCTACATCGAATCGATTATTGCTGATCGAAAGGAATTAGCAACGACAAACAACCTGAAGCTCCCACCGCATCCGCGCGATGTAGAGTTCCACTACACTTCACCAACCTTTCTGATTCCTCAGAAGGTGAAATTTCGATACCGGCTTTATCCCTATGACCGCGACTGGCACGAGCCTGTGACACGCCGGCAGGCGTTCTATACCGATTTGCCGCCTGGGGAGTATTCCTTTCAGGTAGTCGCATCCAACAGTGATGGCGTGTGGGACGAGAGCCCAGCAAAGCTGGATTTCTCCGTCGCCCCGGCATACTACCAGACCGCGTGGTTCCGGGCTCTTTGTGCCCTGTTCTTTTGCGCGCTGCTCTGGGCGGCCCACCGCTGGCGTGTCCGGCAATTGAATCATGAGTTCGAGGTGACGCTCGATGCCCGCGTCGGCGAGCGCACACGCATCGCACGCGATCTCCACGATACCCTGCTCCAGAGCTTTCATGGCTTATTGCTTCGCTTTCAAACGGTGTCTCAGTTGCTCCCCCAGCGTCCGATGGAGGCAAAACAGAAGCTGGACGAGGCGATTGATCAGGCTGCCGATGCCATCGGCGAGGGACGCGATGCGGTGCAGGGACTCCGCGACTCCATTATTGAGGGCAACGATCTAGGCCTAGCGATTAGCACCCTGGGTGAAGAACTGGCGAGAGAGTCGGACACTGACAGACCTAAATTCCGTGTATCCGTTGAAGGGGAGTCCCGCAATCTGCATCCCATCCTGCGTGACGAGACGTACAAGATTGCCGCCGAAGCGCTACGCAACGCGTTTCGCCACGCCCACGCCCGGCAAGTCGAGGTCGAAATCCGCTACGACGATGAGCAATTCCGCTTGCGGGTGCGCGATGATGGGAAAGGCATCGGCCCCTCGGTCCTCGCGGCACAGGGCAGTGAGGGCCACTTTGGCTTGCCCGGCATGCGGGAACGCGCCAAAATTATGGGAGCCAAGCTGACAGTGTGGAGCGCAGTCGATACAGGTACCGAAGTGGAACTGCGCGTTCCCGCCGACATCGCGTACGCGAAAACTGGAGGGCGTCCCTGGTTCTCACGAGCGCTTGCCACGAAAGCAAAAGGATGAAGCAGGAGACTGGTCATGAGCACCGACACCTCGCGAATTCGGATTTTCGCCGTTGACGACCATCCCCTCGTGCGTCAAGGAATCGCCGGTCTGCTGGAAGTACAGCCGGACATGACTTTAGTTGCTGAGGCTTCGAACGGTCGCGAGGCTATCCAGCAATTCCGCACGCATCATCCCGACATCACGCTGATGGACTTGCAAATGCCGGAGATCAGCGGCATCCATGCGATGATTGCCATTCGAAACGAATTTCCTGACGCGAAGGTCATCGTGCTGACGACCTACGTGGGCGATGTACAAATTCGCCGTGCGCTCAAGGCCGGCTCTAAAGCTTATCTGCTCAAAAATACATCGCATAAGCAATTGCTGGAGACGATCCGTGCAGTGCATGCCGGAAAGAAGGCGCTTTCCCCAGAGGCCTCGGACGAAGTCGCGGAGCATGCGACGGATGACGCCCTGACGCCGGCAGAAATCGCAGTCTTGCGGCTGATCGCGGCCGGCAAATGCGAACAAGCAGATTGCGGACCAGCTTTCCATTACGGAAGAAACCGTCAAGAGCCGAGTGAAGTCCATCCTGTCCAAATTGGGCGCAAACGATCGAACGCACGCCGCAATGATTGGCCTGAAGAGAGGAATCATCGAGCTGTAGGTTCACCATTTGCATCCTCACCGCTCCTGCACGCGAGACTCGAAAGAGTGACAATCGCGACTCTCTTTGGGGTGTCGGGCAGGCTCAAGGATGTGACACTCTGGTGCGTACGAAAGGGTGCGTATTGCGACGCCTATATTCCACTTTCGCCGGCGGTTGGCCCGGTACAGGTCTGCTCCTGATGCGACTGGTCGTCGGCTCCCTGCTGGTTGTGCGCGCGGGCTTGCGGTTGTCGGGCGATCCTCCAATAAACATCACATTGACCTCCGCTATGCTCTTGGTATCGGGCATTTTATTGATGCTCGGTTTATGGACGCCCATCGCCGGAACGTTTGTGGCCCTCGTTGAAGCCTGGAAGATGCTGACGCTACCCGGAGACAGATGGCTTTGGTTGCTGCTGGGAGCCGTTAGTGTTGCCCTCGCGATGCTAGGACCAGGTTTGTGGTCAGTCGATGCTCGTCTTTTTGGGTGGAAGCGCGTCGAAGCTCCACCTCGCAAGAGCAGTCTTACGCCTCGTTAACCCCCAAGTTTCCTGACTCAAAAGTGGCTGTGATTCGCCTCCCTGGAGTCTGCGATTTGTCCCGACCTGGGGCTGCGCGCAAACGGCACTCCGTCGGATAATTCGCTCATCGACGGAACGAGCGGTTCTAATTCAAGTCCAAGCCAAGGTTGAACAAGAGCGCGGAGTTCCGGGAGTAGGAGGCACCATGCCTGAGATTGAGAACTTCCACGACATACGTGAGGATTGTTTAGAGCTTGACGACTCGAGCGGCTTCCAGGAAGAGGATATTGCCTTAGAAGCATTCGGGCTGTTAACCGCTAACAACTATGACGGCATCTTAGCGCACGCGCTGGGCGTGAGCCTGTAAGGAGGCGTTATGGACCTGGATAGGATCTACGCGCTGGCCAAAAAAGTAAAGCAACGGCTTCACTGTTCACAGCAGAGAGCAGAGTACACAGCATCGCTCCTGGCACTGGAGCACACCGCTAGCAGAGATAGTTTCGAGCTACTTGCTGAGATTCAATCCGTCCATTCATTACGTAAACATTCCACTCTGTAGAGGGATAGATAGGTAGGTAGGAGGATGATATGGGTTACGCGGGTGTTGCTTTCACAGATTCGAGAGGTCTCGCAGGAGCAGGCTTTCCCGAAGTGATGGGGATCGAAGAGCAGCGGCTGGTTCCGGAATCAGAGATGACTGAGTACTGTTTCGAAGGCATCATCGGCAAGAGCCGCGCCATTCGGAAGGTGCTGGAGGAAGTCTCGATTGTGGCGCAGACGGACGCCACCGTGCTGCTTCACGGGGAGACGGGCACGGGGAAGGAGTTGGTTGCACGCGCCATTCACAATCTCAGCTCCCGGCGCGATCGCACCTTCGTACGCATGAACTGTGCCGCTATTCCCTCCGGGCTGCTGGAGAGCGACCTGTTCGGGCACGAAAAGGGAGCGTTCACCGGAGCCTTGGTTCAGAAGAAAGGCAGGTTCGAGCTCGCCGACAAGGGCTCGCTGTTCCTGGACGAGATCGGCGATATCAGCCTGGAACTGCAGCCGAAACTGTTGCGCGCTGTGCAGGAGCAGGAGTTCGAAAGGCTCGGAAGTGCCCGGACCATCCAAGTCGATGTGCGCATGATTGCCGCGACCCATCGCGACCTCCCCGCGATGATCCGGGAGGACAAGTTCCGGGAAGACCTTTTTTATCGTTTCAACGTCTTCCCGATTGAAATCCCGCCTCTTCGCGAACGGCGCGAGGACATTCCGCTGCTGGCGAATTATTTTGTGTCCAAGCTCTCACGAAAAATGCAGAAACCGATCAGGTCAATTCCTGAGCAAGTGATGGAGATGTTGACGAATTGCCCATGGAAAGGCAATGTGAGGGAATTGGCGAACTTAATAGAACGCGCAGTAATACTTTCTCGCGGCGAAGAATTAGAAGTGCCAATCGCCGAACTTCTGGTCCCTTATTCTCGCAGCGTTTCTGCACCAGTCTGCACTTTTCAAGAAGCCGAGCGGAACATAATCATCGAAGCTATGAGAGCAGCGTCGGGAAGGGTAGCAGGCAACGGCGGAGCCGCCGAACGGCTCGGATTGAAGCGGACGACTCTGCAGAACAAGATGCGCCGGCTAAACATTTCCCGCGCCGACTACTGCAATAGACCGATGGGGCCACCTTACAACCAGCAGGACCAAAAAGATCAACTGCCCTCCAACTGCAGCCCCAGCAACTGACGCCCACAGGTTGAAGGTTCGATTCCCTCCGGGCTCGCGCCGCTCAGCCTACAATTTCAGCCCATGATTGACTTATCAGTCTTGACTTAGCAGTAACCTCGGAAGCCATCTGCGACCTGTTAAGTCGTTGAAAATACCTGAAAAAGCTCGCGTCGGCGGTTCGATTCCGTCCCCGGCCACCATCATTCCAAGAGACTTGATCGAGTTCCGGCGATCACCTCCCAGTCCGCACTCAGTCCGCTTTGGTCCGTCTTGTGGCTGAGAATCGCATCAGGCGTACATTCAAGAAATTACTGCACACTTTAGCTTTCCGGTTGACCAGCAAGCACAGCACAGCGGAGTGGGGCCGACTCTCTCTCTTCCGAGACGTGCCGGATGCCACGCAGCATGCCTGCGAAGATGAGCCTGTGAAGCGGGTACAGCGACCACCAATACAAACGGCCCGTCAGTCCCCGCGGCTCGAAGGTGGCGACGCTGCATACTCGTGTGCGACCGTTTGGTAACGCCGCAAGACAGAACTGCAGCCAGGCCCTGCCAGGGACCTTCATCTCCGCTCTTAGCAGCAGACGGTCTTCGCTGGCTTCCTGTACGCGCCAGAAGTCCACTGCATCACCCTGCCTTAGTGGGATTACTCGAAAACGACGGCGCCGCATTCCCACTCCTCCCAGTTGCTGGTCCAGCCAGCCGCGCAGCCGCCAGAGCCAGTCGCCATAAAGCCAGCCCATACCTCCGCCGATGGAGTGCAGCACATCACGAACGGTCTCCAGAGGCGCGGCAACTTCGGTCTCGCGGCAGTCGTCGACAAACCCCTCAACGCCACGCAACGTTTGCCGATGCATGAAAGCCTCGGCCGGGAGTCCCGGATCCTGACGGTCCAAAGCGGCCCGCAGAGCCTGACAGTAACTGAGCGGCCTGATCTCCGGAAACAGAGCCTGCGCTTGAGTGCCCAGGCATACAACCTCAGTCCGCAGGCCTTCGATCAGTGGGCGAGTGATTGCCGGCGGAACGCTGGTTACAAAGTCCAGCCAATAGGACGAGAGGCGCGGCGTCAAACCTGGCACCTGGATCAGCCATCGCCTGAGTCTGCGCAGCCGCGCATACTCTTCAATCATGCTTCTGTAGGTTTCGACCGTACTGCCCCCGATCTGGACGACCTCTCCCTCCAGGTACTTCCTGTCTAATGCGGCCACAAGATAGGCCAGCACATCGGAAACGCCGATCGGTTGCACCCGCGTGGTCACCCAGCGGGGACAGATCATGACCGGTAACTTCTCGGCCAGACTGCGAATGATCTCGAAGGAAGCGCTGCCAGCTCCGACAATGATACCGGCTTGAAATTCCACTACCGGCGGCCCGAAGAAACGCAAGACGTGCCCGGTTTCCTGGCGGCTCTTGAGATGCTCCGACATCGAGCCGGAACCCAGCCCCCCGAGATAGATGACTCGACGAATTCCGGCCGACCGGGCCTCCACAGCAAAGTTATAGGCCGCGAGCCGGTCCCGTTTCGCGAATCCATTCTCTCCTGCGCCCATGGAGTGAACCAGGTAGTACGCGCACTCCACGTCGCGTAGTGCCCCCGCTAAAGTCTCGCGTCGTAGAACATCCCCCAGTACCACCTGGACTCCCGCAGGGAGATGGTCTCTGCGCGCCGGGTTTCGAACCAAGCACCGCACGCGATGCCCGGCCTCCAGGAGGAGATCCACAAGTTGCCGCCCAATGTAGCCTGTGGCTCCCGTCACCAATACCAGCATTGATTTCCTCCTCAAAGTGCAGTTCTGGATGGGGGGCGCCCATCCAGAACCCTTTTTCCCATGGTCTAGTGCCTAGCCAAGGCCGGTACCAAGGCCCAGCGCTTCTGGATGGCCTTCCAGCCCATTGCTTGGTACACCGCCGCCAGCCCCACCAGCGAATACACCACGCGGCTGAGCAGGCTCATCTCGCCAAACAGCTTGGCTACGAGGTCAAAGCTCAGGAGGCCGACCAGCCCCCAATTCAATCCGCCCACCACCAGCAGGACGGCCGCGAGCACATCGATCTTCCTCATCAGACTTCTCCTTTATAGTTGCGATCAATTGCTTGGAGGCAGCATTACTGCGTCAATGACGTGAATGATGCCGTTGGAAGTGCGAATGTCCGCCTTCACTACCTTTGCGTTGTCCACCATGACGAAGCCGTTGTTGGCGGCGATCTTAAGGGTGGCCCCTTCAACGGTCTTCACGGAGGTCAGTTTTGCTACCTCCGCCGCATCCACCTCTCCGGCGACGACGTGATAGGTCAGAATTGCGCGAAGTTTCTCCTTGTTCTCAGGCTTCAGCAAAGACTCCAGAGTCCCAGCCGGCAGTTGGGCGAACGCCTGATCAGTGGGAGCGAAAACGGTAAACGGCCCCGGGCCCTCCAGGGCTGCGGTCAAGTCTGCTGCTTGTACAGCCTTGACAAGGGTGTTGAAGGAACCGGCGGCGACAGCCGTGTCCACGATGTTCTTTTCAGTCGCGCTTGCTGTGGTACTGACCGCCAGCGCCAGGATCGCCAGTACAAGAAACTTTGTAATCATGGGTGTTCTCCTTTGTGGCAGGTTTGCACCTGCAATCTATGTTGACTGTAACTTAAAGATGTTTTATTACGAATAAAAGACGCCGTCATCCGCTGTTTGTTTTACGGTCACGACAAACCGAGGAGGAAACTTTGAGCCAGAAGAAAACCGGGCCGCGTACGGATGTAGTTCAGGACGCAATTCGCCCGTATGGGATCGCGGAGAAACTACGCCAGCTACGGCTGCGCAAGAGCATGGGACTCATCCAGTTGGGCGCCCACACGGGGCTGTCGCCAGCGATGCTGTCTAAGCTGGAAAATGGCCGCCTAATACCGACACTGCCCACGCTGGTTCGCATCGCGACGGTTTTCGATGTCGGGCTGGACTACTTCTTCACCAATGAACGAAAGCGGTACACAGTGGCAGTCGCGCGTAAAGGAGAGCGCATCCGCTTCCCGGAGCGGCCCGATGGGCACGATGTCGCTTACCACTTCGAGAGCCTCGACTTTCCCGCTAAGGGGCGAAAACTGAACGCTTTTTTCGCTGAATTCCACTACGTTGCGGAGCACAACCTAAGGGCGCACTCCCATATCGGAGTGGAGGTTCTTTACGTGCTTGAGGGCATACTGGAGATTAGGATCGGCACAGAGACCCACAGGATGGAAGAGGGCGACGCCATCTATTTCGATTCGGTTCAGAAGCACAGTTACAGACGCGCAGGTCAGCAACGCTGCTCAGCTATTGTGGTGACGACGGGTTGAAACTTTCGGCTATGGGCAGCACTGGCTGGCGCGACGAATTCTGACAGCATTCCCGCCTGCTGGTGGGAGGCAGCGTTCGCATCAGCGACTGCGACATCGGCTAGGATGGGCTGCGATTCCTCCTGTGTGATACCGACTTCGCGCCGGATGCGCGGCATGCCGCAAGAACCAGTCCAGATCTCATGTTCCCAACTTCTCCTCGGTCCAGACAAGAGAACTCTCCTGAGCCCATTGCCCGGTTTCGTCCGCAACCACAGTTGCTCTGATCAGGGCGGTCATCAGTTGCATATGATTACGCGCTCTGGTACGGCTGGAGCGAGATGCAGGCAACTTGACCGATATCAAGGAACTGGCTGCGGAGGCGCGACGTGCGGGTCATGTCGCTTCCGTGAACGTGAATCCGGTTGCGACGCAGGCGGTGCCGCCCAACAAACAGAATCCCCGTCTCGCCCTTCGACGGAGGAGTCACAGGGTTATCGGATTCCGATAGTCAGCGTGTGAAAATGGCACCCACCGACACAGATTTCTTCATCCCTTGGTGTCGTCAGCATCGCAGCCTTCGACACTGCCTTGAGAAATCTATTGCGGAACAGGTGTGAGAGCGCACTTGCAGGAGCATCGCGGGGAGTACAGTGGCAATACACACAAGAGTTTGCTGGCCAATTGCTGGCCATTCGTCTGCAAATGGGGTCAGAATGTGCAAATCAGAGCGAGCTAACTCTAACAAAATACATGGAGAGGGGCGAGCACAAACAGGTCAAGTAGAACTAACAAACCGCCGCCTTCAGCCACTCGGCCACCTCTCCGGCGGGTCTTTGCCCATTTTACTACACGCCCTTCCGGTCCGTCGGGCGAGTGTTCGGCCAGGTGAGGTCTGAAATCAGCTGCAATGCCGATACAGCGTCCAGACTCTATAATGACCCGATGCCAAAATTTCCTCCATAAGAAACTCGAAGCCTCCATTCTGAACTTGAAGACTATGTCGTCCCAGGACCATATCTCGCACCAGAGCCTGGACCACAAATGAAAGTGAGGGTCTGCGACATGCTAAAGACCAGTGTCTGTTTTGTTCTTATGTGCTGCACTGCGATGTTGGCGGAGCAAGTGACCTTGAAGAACGGCGATCGCCTGACCGGCGCCATCGTGAACGTGAGCGACAAGAAACTCACCCTGAAAACCGCTTATGCCGGCACCATCTCAATTGACTGGGACTCGGTGGCTTCGTTTTCGTCCGAGCAACCCATGGTGGTAACCCGCACTGACAAGCAGACGGTTTCCGGTGCAGTCACTACAAAGGACTCGGAGGTTGCGGTCACCACCCCCTCGGGGATGCAAACCATTCCCATGGCCGACGTTGCCGTGATGCGCTCACCGGCTGACCAGGCGGCATATGAAAAGTCCCTGCATCCCGGAATGCTGGAAGGATGGGCGGGCGGCGGCAACTTTGGACTGGCTCTGGCGCGGGGCAACTCCGACACTACCAACGTCGCCCTGGGCTTTAACGCCGCGCGCGAGACCACCAAGGACAAATGGACCATCCAAGCGGTCTCTCTCTATTCGACGAGTACAGCTGACAATGTGACCACGACAACCGCGAACGCTTTAGGCGGCTTCATCCGCTACGATCGCAACCTGACCAAAAGGCTCTTTGCATTTGGCTTACTTGCCGGCTCGTACGATCATGCTCAGGATCTGGATGTGCGGATCAGCCCGAGCGGCGGTCTCGGCTTCCACGCCATCGCCACCAAGGCGACGACGCTCGATCTGCTGGGTGGCTTCGGCTATACCTACGAACATTATTCGACCCCTTTGACCAACAATCTGATGAATGCGACCATCGGCGACGAATTTAATCATAAGTTCACCCCCAACACCTCAGTGTTCCAGGACTTTTACTTCTTTCCGTACCTGAACGGCGGGGGCGGCTATCGCGGCGTATTCGACTTTGGCATTGCCAGCAAACTGTATCGGGCACTCACGTGGAATTTGAACTTCGGTGATCGCTACAACAGCCGGCCCGTCGAGGGAAAGAAGAACAACGACCTATTACTGACGACAGGGTTGGGGTTGACGTTCGGCGCCAAGGCGAAATGACACGCCCAGGGTTCGCGAAAGCAAGTCTCGGTTTGGAACAAATGTGGTTTGCCCTGCGAGTGTAGCGCGCCGTGACCGGGTTCTAGCGACTGACACACCCTGCTTATCGGAGTTCAGCTTGGGGAAGATCCCCGCGAAGATCCTCGCCGCAGTGGGACTTGTGCTGCTTGCCCTGGTGCTTTTGACGGCTTGCGGCGGCAATCCATCACCGGCGCTTTCTTCTCCCCTCAAAAAACAGACGCCCCTCAGCATCACAACCAGTTCGCTGCCATCGGGAATGGCTGGCGTTGGCTACAATGCGCCGTTGGTTGCCACTGGGGGCGCGCCGCCGTACACCTGGAGCCTGGTCAGCGGGACGCTGCCTTCCTTGCTCTATCTCATACCGGGATATATCGCGGGCGTTCCCAATACCGCAGGCACGTCGAATGTAACGGTTCGGGTCACAGACTCTGCCTTGGCCGCGGTAACGGCATCTTTCAGCTTGACAATTGCTTCATCCAACGTAATGGTGGCGCGGTTCCAGGAAACCTATTCGGTCACCTTGACAGCCAGTTTCGGCACAGCTCCCTACAGCTACGCATTGTCCTCCGGAAGCTTGCCGCCCGGACTTTCAATGGCCAGCACCGGCGTCATCAGCGGCACGCCGACCGCTACTGGGCAGTTCAACTTCTCCGTGCTGGTCACAGATTCGCTGGGAGCACATCAGACGTTTTCCTACGTCCTGAGCGTCGTCATCGGCACGGAAGAGTATGGTGGATTAACTGCGCTGCCCATATCGGGTTGCACTTCGCAAGGCTACTACCAGCTGATCAAGGTCGGCAGTCGATGGCTGCTGGCTGACCCTTCCTGCAATGCCCTCCCTTACATCGGCGTGCAAAACGTGACTTACTATTCCTACGGAACAGGCAACAACTACGACCCATTCATGAAAACCAGGTACGGCGGTGATTACCAGAATGCCTGGATCGCCCGTGTGAAAGAACGTGTACAAGCCTGGAGCTTCACCGCCCTTGGCGATTACACCTCGACGTTCGTTTACACGAGCTCTGACGTCGTGCAAATGCCGTTCATCGTGCTGGTAAAGCCGACCGGTGGGGCTTCGTATGGCAGTGACAAGAATCCTCCCTGGTGCAGCGTCAACGGTCATACCTACACATCCGCCATCAAGAGTCTGCTCGTCGGGCTGCCGCCGAACCTGCAGATCTACAACGATGGCCACACTGCTCAAGACACCTTCGATCCCATGTGGGTCGATTGTGTCCGCTGGAGTCTCAGCGATCTGCAGGCTTCCATCGGCTCTAACTTCAACACCAATCCGTGGATGATCGGCATCACCCATGAAGACATGGACGACTTCCGCGACTTCCGTGGCGGTGCTGGAAGCGGCAGCGGGTATCTGAACCTTGCCTACGTGATCGCGGTAACGAATCCTACGGGCAGCGGTGGAACCGGCTCCAACGTCTGGAGCAAGAATGCCTGGGCGTGCGGCACGGTGAACGGCTCACCGGTAGATTTTGGGCTAGGCTGGGGCGTCGGCAAGTCCTACCTCGAGTCCAAGTACGGTAACATTGCGGCGCTGAACGCAGCCTGGGGCAGCAACTACACATCCTTTTGCTCCTCGGGCGGCGGATGGGGTAACGGCGGCACCGGCGTCCTCGACGAGGACGATCGCTCTGCGCACCGGTCCTGGATGGGAAGTGACCCAATCGCCCTCGCCGGAGCAAACGCGAATTTTGCCGCCGATGTGAACCAGTTCCTGTACTGGTACGCTTACGCGACCACTAGAGCGATGATTCAGGGTTACCGCACCTTCGACCAAAACCACATGATGTTCGCTTATAACTTCTTCGGAAATTCGTACACCCAAAGTCTGCGCCCCGAGGTGTTACACGCCGTCCGCGATGCCGGAGTGAGCGCCATTCACGCTTCCTACAGACCATCGCAGAATGGCTCAGGCCAGAGACCGGACTACTTCATGCAGACGGCATACTCCGTGACTGGCCTTCCCGTAATCGCCTGGTACGACCTCAGCGCCAACTCGGATTCCTACTGGCACGACCAATGCACCAACGGCAGCTACTCAGGCCCGGGAGACGGCCTGTGTCCCTCGCAGGCGGATTCGGACTATTCGACTCAGCAGGTGCGCGGCCAGCACTACACTTCCGACCTGAACGCCATCTTTAACACCCAGAGCGACGACACTTATTTCGTCCTGGGCATGAACTTCTGGGATTGGGCCGACGGCGCCACTTCCGAGCACTCCAACCTCGGGCTGGTCAGCAATAACGACAACGTCTATGACGGCAAATGCGCGGTCTCTGGCGTGAGCATTGACCCCTTCGGCTTTCCCTGTGGAGGCGAGACTGCCAACTACGGCGACTTCACGGACGCCGTCACGGCAGCCAATTTGAACATGCTCAAGGCTTTCATAACCCTCGGCCTCCAGTGAAGGCGCCCGCCTACCCCCTTCCTGTGGTTATTCTTCAAAATCAATACCTTGTGCAGATTCCGACTCCAAATTCTTCAGCCGCCGTAGCTTACTGCATAGTCTCTGTTCACAAGGATCTAGAGATGCCGAATGAACCCTGAATCGCTGGGTTTGGGCATGCACTTGGGCCCTCCCCCCTGTCCATTACAATTGCACCGCAAAGAGCCGCGTTCTTGGCGATTTTGAGTACTTGAGTGCTTCGTATCTTACTGTTCGACGGCAACTTAGCTCTAGGCATGGCCAGGAAATCAAGGTGATAAGCAAGATAATCATGATAATCAACTCGGGTGATAATCATGCTTATCATGATAATCAAGATAATCATGATTATCAGGTTGAGGGCCGACGCTGATGCCGATGGCTGACGGCTGAAAATCGGCGCCTGCTTTTCAAAGAGCTTCCTGGGCCTGCGCGCTGGGCGCGGCCTGAGCAGAGACACAAACCCCCGCTCCTCGCCATTAGGGATATCGCGCCGGGCTGCGTGCCAGCAAGTACCCAGGTCACATTGGGTTGTGACAATGCCACCGGAGGCGCTCTGTGATCCAAAAGAGGCTGTCTGTCAGGACCAATGACGACGAGAGTCTGCTAATCGCCAATCGCCACAATCTGCGAGTCGAGGTCGGCCAGCGTCCGGCGCAGCAGCTCAGAGTAGCGCTCGTCGGTGCTGCGCTCGAGTTGTTCCAGGACGCGCTTGCGGGAGAGCATCAGGCCGGTCTTCTTGTTCCTGGATTGCAACTCTTCGGCAGTGACGGAGCGGTTCTCCTTGTGCGAGGATTCGGAGATGGATTCTTCGATTTGGGCTTCCACAGACTTGCTCTCCCAACCACGGGCCATGCTTCAATTGTAGCTGACCGGATCGAAGAAACAGCCGCTACGCGGCTCGCCAATCATTTTGCGACGGCTGCGAGCCCCGCCACTCTATTTTGCTCTTGGATTTCCTGACTTGTCCGATGCATAGTAGCTTCGTTGCCCTCATGCCACTGCCCGCCGAGCGCCGCGTCTTTATCTCCTACTCCCGCGAAGACGGCGCCAAGTACGCCACGTGGCTGCGCGAGCGGCTGGAGAAGCAGCACCCCGAGATCAAGCTCTGGCAGGACATCATCAGCGAGCGCGCCGGCAAAGACTGGTGGCTGCAGATCACCGACGCGCTCAATAACGTTGCCTACATGGTGCTGGTGGCTACGCCTGACGCCATGGCCTCGGAAGCGGTACGCAAGGAGTGGAGGTACGCGCGGCAGCAGGGCGTGTGCGTGCTGCCGGTGCAGGCCTCCGATGAGCTCGACTTCGACGGGCTTCCGCGCTGGATGAAGACGAAGCAGTTCGCCAATCTCAAGGTCAAGGAGCAGTGGAAGCTGTTCATCGACGATCTGCACCGTCCCTGCGAAACACCACGTGTGCCCTTCATGGCCGAGGACCTCCCTGCGGATTACGTCCCCCGTCCCGCAGAGTTCGAGCCGATCGTTCAACTGCTGCTCGACAAGGCGCGCGAGCAACGCAACCCCGTCGCCATCACCACCGCCCTGCGCGGCGCGGGCGGCTTCGGCAAGACCACGCTGGCCAAGGCCGTCTGCCATGACGAGCGCGTCCAG
>Ga0335083_10005171_pt1 | contig 16504 bp, 17 predicted proteins | sample Lox_Sample_42_FD_206716 | JGI IMG/M metagenome (GOLD analysis project Ga0335083, IMG submission 206716) | Soil microbial communities from Loxahatchee National Wildlife Refuge, Florida, United States - Lox_Sample_4.2 | ecosystem: Environmental > Terrestrial > Soil > Wetlands | place: USA... | reverse complement strand
GAGCCCGCGAAGGTGCATGTCGACCTTGCGACTTCCGATGTTGTCGCCGCCGGGCAGCGGGACCCGCGCCTGCCCGCAACGCGCCAAGAGGGGGCCGAGCACGTTGAACGACGCTCGCATCCGCGCCACGAGCTCGTACGGAGCCTCCGGGATCAGCTCACCGCGGGCGTCGACCCGCACGACATCGGGCTCCGGCTGGTCGACCACCGCGCCCGTGGCGCGCAGGAGGTCGACCATGACGTCGAGATCCCGCACCGGCGGCATGTTTCGCAGCGTCGTCACGCCGGGCGTCAGCAGCGCGGCCGCCATCTGCTTCAGGCCGGCGTTCTTCGTCGCGCCCGATGGCTGGACGCGACCGGAGAGTGGCCCGCTCGCGCGGACTCGAAATCGAGTCACAACGGAAGAGGTTACCGACCGGAATACTTCGGATCGCGTTGTTCGACAAACGCCTGGATCGCCTCGCGCATGTCGTCCGATCGCAGACACACGGCCTGGGACTCGGCTTCGATGACCAGCCCTTCGTCGACGGGAACCCGGCCCGCCGCCTCGATGGCCCGCTTCGCGCCCTGCACCGCGAGGGGCGGCTGCGCGGCGATCGCCGTCGCGAGCGCGCCGGCTTCGGCCTCGAGCGCATCGTCGTCCACGAGCCGTTCACACAGGCCGATGCGGTAGGCCTCGTCCGCATCGATGCGGGCCGCGGTCCAGATCATCTCCTTGGCCTTCCCCGCCCCGACGACGCGGGGCAGCCGCTGCGTTCCGCCCAGATCGGGGAGGATTCCGTACTTGTGCTCGAGCAGGCCGACGGAGGTTCCCCGCGCGAACACACGTATGTCGCACGCCAAGGCGATCTGCAGACCCGCACCCAGCGCGAAGCCGCGCACTGCCGCGATCGTCGGATAGCGCGCTTGTTCGAGCCAGCTGTACGCCTCCTGCGTACGCAGAACGCCGTCGACGGTCGGGTCGTGATGACGCGTGCCGATGTCGTCGCCGCCTTCGATGGAATCGGCCGACCCGCCCGTGAACACCGACGTATCGATCCCCGAAGAGAAGGCACGGCCGTTGCCGATCACGACGAGCGCCCGCAATTCGGGGTCGTCGCGTAGCTCCTTGCCCAGCGCGCGCAGTTCCTGCCACATCTGGATCGTGAACGAGTTGAGCTTCGCCGGGCGATTCAGACGTAGCCAGCCGACATGACCGTCACGGTTCAGCTCGATGGTCTCGTAAGTGGTCACGCGCGCACCGTATTGCCCGCGGCGACGCAACCGAAACGAACGACCTCGACGGGTTCCTGGATCCCCGCGACCGTGATCATCCCGGCCGGCTCGACCGGGGCCGCCTCGGTGGCGTACCGACCGAGGTCGGCTGTCGCCAGGATCTCGTGCGCGCGGGCCGCCGTAGAGAGGCGAGCCGCGAGGTTGACCGATCGGCCCGTGTAGTCGTCGCCCTCGAGCAGGATCACCGCTCCGCCCGCGCATCCCGCGTGCATCGACAGCGGCAAATCCAGGTCGTGGGTGATCGCCTCGAGCTCGGGAACCGCGGCCATGAGGTTGCCGGCGTCGACGGACACGAGCATGCAGCCGTCGCCGAGCCACTTGGCGATGCGTACGCCGTAGTCGGTCGCGACCTGGCGCACGGCACCCCGGAAGAGCGTCAGCACACGCACCGACTCCTCGTCGCCGAACTGGTCACCGAATGACGTGAAACCCGAAAGGTCGACGAACGAGAACCAGCGCTCGACTCGCACCACGCGAGTCTCTCACTTCCCGTTTGGGAGACCCGCAACGAAATCGACGACGGCCGCGGCCACACCGGACAGGGCGTCGGCGGCCGTCAGTCCGCTCGCTTTCAGGGGTTTGAATCCGTGGTCGCCGGTCTCGACCCAGTGGAATGAGACCCGCCCCCGGATCCTTTTCGCCTCGCGCTCGAGCTCCGCCGGAGCGCCGAAGGCGTCACGCGTTCCGCTCGCGAACAGCACCGGCATGCGCAATCGCGCAAAGTGCTCGACTCGGAGTTGCTGCGCCTTGCCGGGAGGGTGCAGCGGGTAGCCGAGCAGCACCAGCCCGAGTGCGGTGTCGGCCGCGGCGACCATCGAGCAGATGCGCCCGCCCATCGAGCGACCACCGAGGACCAGACGATCCGGCGTGAGACGAGTGCGCCGGGCGAGCTCCGCGGCCGCCTCGCGGACAGCAACCTCGAGCACGGGCGCGCGGTCGGGGGCGCGACGGCCCGCGGCGCGATACGGAAAGTTGAAACGCAGCGAAGGTACCCCGGCGTCGGCGAGGGCGTCGGCGACCGTGACGAGCGCGGCCGCGTTCATGTCGGCACCCGCACCGTGCGCGAGCAGCACGGCCCGGTCCACGCCGCGGCGCGGTCCTTGGAACGCGACGTCGCCCGGCGCCATCAGCCGGTCAGCACCAACGGGAGAGGAACACCGAGATGCGCGTGAGCTCGTCGGCGACGGTGCTCGCGCCGCGCCAACCGTGCCCTTCATCCGCGTACTCCGTGTACTCGACCGTCGCGCCGTTTCCACGCAACGTCTCCGCGAATGCCGCGGTCCGCGCCGGATTGACGACCTTGTCGTTCCCGCCCTGCAGCAGCAGAACCGCAGCACGAATGTCGGCCGCGCGCGTGATCGGGGACCGCGCGAGGTAGAGGTCGCGCGCGCCCGGCAACGATCCGACCAGGCGTGCGGTGTCGCCCGACTCGAAACGGTGCGTCGTGGCCGCCAGGTCCAGCAGATCTGTCACGGGAAACAGCGCGACGACGGCCGCGACGAGCTCGGGGTGCTGCGCCGCCACATTCAGCCCGGTGAACCCGCCGGCACTCCCCCCCATGATCGCGACTCGGTTCGGGACGGCCCAACCCTCCTTGAGCGCGTGCTTGATCCCCGCGGCGACGTCGGCGACGTCGAGATCGCCCCACCGCCCGTCGAGCGCTTCCCGATAGGTCGCTCCGTAGCCGGACGACCCTCGGTAGTTCGGCTGCAGCACCGCGTAGCCCTGCTGAACCAACCACTGCACACGCGGGTTCCAGTCCGCGAGCGCCTGGCCGGTCGGGCCGCCGTGGACGTGCACGACCAGCGGCCTCGCGCCGGTGCCTTCGGGCGGGCGCCAGAGCAGGCCGTGCACGGCGGTGTTCCCGGTCTTCCACATGACGGGCCGCGGCTCGACGAGCCCGGTGCGTTCGAAGCCGCCGACCGGACCGCGAGCGACCGATCGGCGCGCCGACCCGTTCGGCGCGAGGACGACCACGGCTGTCGGCGTCACCGCCCCCGATCGCACGCAGACGATGCCCGCATCGCTCCACGCGATGTCGCGGTGCCACCCGCGCGACAGCTCACGCGCCGACTTGCGTCCGGGAGCACCGATCACGAGCCGCCCGAAACCGGATTCGTTGCGGCACCACGCGAGCTCTTCGCCGTCGGGAGACCACGCGAACGCCCGTTGGCCGGACGACCAGGCCGGCTCACCGCACTCCGGTTGCCGTCCCGGGAGCACCGGCTCACCGTCGACGACGAGGTCGCCGTCGCGCAGCCACGCAACGCGTGACCCGTCCGGTGAGAAGCGGGGTTGGCTGCAGGCCCCGTCCTTCGCGAAGACGTCGGGGGGCCCGGAGCGTCCCTCGCGCCGCATCAGCCGCGCCGCGTGCCAGGGCATGTCCGGGAGGTCCCATTCCTGCCAGACGAGGGACTCGCCGTCGGGCGACCAGACCGGATCCCACGCGTAGTCGGAGTGTGAGATCCGCTCCGGCCAGCGGGTCCCGTCGACGGGGACGACCGCAACGTCACAGGAATCGTCGGTCTCGATCGAGCACGCGATCTCGCCGCGTGCCGACACCGTAGGGGCAAGCGCGCGGCCGTCACGGGTCAGTGTCCGCATGACGCCCCCGTCGCCGTGCACGACGACCAGGCGACCGTCGGCGCCGGCGACGACCAGCGACTCGTCGTCGATCCAGGCGTAGCCGCCCGCGACTCCACAGACCGCGGTGATCAGGACCGGCGCCGCGCTTGCATCGCTCGGCGCGACGTAGAGGTCGGTGCGGCCGTCGTAAGACTCGAGCCAGGCAAGCCTCGTCGCGGTGGGCGACCACGAAGGCGCGCTCACGCTCCGTGACCGGCTCAGCATGGAAGGTACGATCGACGCGACCACCGCTCGCCGACGCTAGTGCGCGGCTTGCCTTTCCGGCCGCCCGGCCTCCATCCTGGGGTTCCTCATGTCCATGCCCCGATCTGACCTCTCGCGCACGCGCACGCCCGGATCCGGCGAGCCCCTACGAGTCGCGTTCCTCATCTATCGCGGCAATCCGCACTGCGGCGGGCAGGGCGTGTACAGCCGGCACCTGACGCGCGAGCTCACCGAGCTCGGCCACACCGTGACGATGTTCGCGGGGCCGCCCTGGCCGATCGCGGACGCGCCCGTGAATCTCGAACACATCGAGAGTCTCGACCTCTACCGGCGCGACAACCCGTTCCGCGTCCCGTGGCCCCACGAATACCGCAGCCGGTACGACGTCGAAGAGTTCGCCATCATGGCGGCGGCCGGATTCCCGGAGCCGTACGCCTTCAGCCGCCGCGTCTACGCGCACCTGCGCGACCGACGGGACGAGTTCGACCTCGTGCACGACAACCAGTGCCTCGGTCGTGGGCTCCTCGGATTCGTGCGCGACGGTTGGCCTTTCGTCCACACGCTGCACCATCCGATCACCGTCGACCGCGACCTCGACCTCGCCGCCGCGGGCTCACCGCTGCGCCGGCTCACACTCCGGCGCTGGTACGGGTTCCTCGGCATGCAGATGCAGGTCGCCCGGCAGCTGCCGCGCCACATCACGGTGTCGCAGAACTCGAAGAAGGACATCGTCGCCCAGATGCGCGTGCATCCCGACACGCTGCACATCGTCCCGGTCGGCGTGGACCAGCAGCAGTTCCGTCCGCTGCCACACATCGCCCGCGTGCCCGGCCGGCTCATGACCACCGCGAGCGCCGACGTGCCGCTGAAGGGACTCTCATACCTCATCGAGGCCCTGGCGAAGGTCCGCACAGAACGCGAGGACGCGCATCTCGTCGTGATCGGCCGGCCCCGCCACAAGTCCGCGGTACCCGCGCTCATCGAACGGCTCGGCTTGCAGGGCGCGATCGAGTTCGTCAGCGGGGTGAGCGACGAGCGGATCGTCGAGCTGTACGCCGAAGCGGAGATCGCCGTGGTGCCGTCGCTGTACGAGGGCTTCTCCCTGCCGGCGATCGAGGCAATGGCTTGCGGAGTCCCACTCGTCACGACGACGGGCGGCGCGCTGCCCGAGGTCGTGGGCGCGTCCGGCGACGGCGCGATGACCGTCGCGCCCGGCGACCCGGCTGCACTCGCGCAACAGATCATCGACGTGCTCAACGACGACGAGCTGCGTAACCGTCTCGGCGAACGCGGACGCCGCCGCGTGCTCGACCGGTTCACTTGGAGGCGGACGGCCGAAGGCACCGCCGAGCAGTACTACCTCGAACTGGAGGCGCACGCGAGGCGACGCCACGACGAGAGGTCCGCGAGCTGATGCTGACGGTCGACTTCGACCGCCTCGGCCTCATGTCAGGCGAGCGTCTGCTCGATCTCGGCGCCGGCGGTGGCCGGCACGCGTTCGAGGCGATGCGCCGGGGCGGGCGCGTCACCGCGCTCGACTACTCCGCGTCTGACCTCAAAGACGTCGCGGCGATCGCCGGGGCGATGATCGCCGGTGGTGAGGCCGCGTACGAACAGTGGGCGGGAGTGGTCAACGCCGACGCGCTCGACCTCCCCTTCCCCGACAACGCCTTCGACCGCGTCATCGTGTCGGAGGTGCTCGAACACGTTTGGGACGACGAGCGCGCACTGATCGAGATCGCCCGCGTGCTCCGACCCGGGGGGCGGATCGCGGCAACGGTACCCACGCGTTGGCCCGAGCGGGTTTCGTGGGCGCTCAACTGGCACTATCACGACACTCCCGGCGGTCACGTACGCATATACCGCCAGCACGAGCTCGAGCTGAAACTGGAACGGGCCGGCTTCTTCCTGCGCGGCTCGCATCACGCGCACGCGTTTCACTCGCCGTACTGGTGGTTGAAGTGCGCCTGCGGACTCGACAACACCGAGGCGGCGCCCGTGCGCCGATACCACGAGTTCCTCTGCGCGCTGATCGAGCACAACCCTCGCTGGGCACGGATGACGGAGCGAGCACTGAACCCGGTCTTGGGGAAGAGCGTCGTGCTCTACGGCGAGAAGGTCGGACCGACGATGGCGAGATGGGGAAAGCGAAGCCTTGGCTGACCACGAGCTCCCGCAAGTCGAAGGGCTCCTGACCCGCGCGCAGGTTGCAGAGACGGTCGACGCGATCGCGTCGGTACAGCTGGGCGACGGCAACATTCCCTGGGCGCCCGGACACCACACCGATCCGTGGAATCTGGTCGAGGCGGCCATGGCGCTCGACGTCGGCGGCCGCTTCGCGGCCGCCGAACGCGCCTACGAATGGCTGACGCGCATGCAGCACGAGAATGGTGCCTGGTTCGCGTACTACGTCGGCGACGACGTGAAGGAGCCGACGCTCGACACCAACGTGAGCTGCTATGTCGCGAACGGCGTCTGGCATCACTACTCGTGCACGCGGGACGCGAGCTTCCTCGAGGCGATGTTCCCGATCGTGGAGCGAGCGGTCGACTTCGCGCTCGACAACCAACATCCGACCGGAGAGATCGAGTGGGACGCCGATCCCGCGCGGGTCGAGGGCAAAGGTGCGCTCCTCACCGGATCCTCGAGCATCTACTCGTCGTTGCGCTGCGCCATCGCGGCCGCCGAACGGCTCGGGCGCGAGCGACCCGACTGGGAGCTGTCGCTCGGTTCACTCGCGATCGCCATCGCCCACCGGCCGGAGCGGTTCCTCGACAAGGACCGCTGGGCCATGGACTGGTACTACCCGATCCTCTCGGGGGTACTGCGCGGTCACGCGGCCGAGGCCCGCCTCGCCGCGAAGTGGAACACCTTCATCGCGCCCGGCCGCGGCGTGCGCTGCGTATCCGACCAACCGTGGATCACCGCCGCCGAAACCTGTGAGCTCGTGATGGCTCTCGATGCCATCGGGCTCCACGAACGGGCGCGGACGCTGTTCGAGTGGGTGCAGTTCCTGCGCCACGAGGACGGCTCGTACTGGACGGGGATGAACTTCGAGGGCGACCGCTACGACGAGATCGGCGAGTACTTCACCGCCGAGCAGCCGACGTGGAACAGCGCCGCCGTCGTGCTCGCGGCCAATGCGCTCGGCGGGTCCGGCCCGACCGCCGGGATGTTCCGCGGTGAGGGCCTGCCGGCGGGCCTGACGGCCGAGGAATTGATCGAGGCCGGCTCCGCCATCGAGGCCGACCGCGCGGCGCGGCGCCACCACTGATCCCGCGGCGCGAAACGGTTCGAGGCATGCGCGTCATTCGACGAAAGTCGTCGTACGATCCGGCGAAGATGCGGGGTTGGCGGAGAAATCGATCCGGGTCGGATGCATGCGGCGCGGCGCCGGGGAACGGCGCACCGGCGCCGGCGGCCACGGACGTCTTCGCGCCGCCGACCTGGCCGCCGCTGCCGATCGCCGTTCCGCCGCCGCCCGCGGCGGCGGTCGATCCCGCCCGGCTGGCGGCACCGCCCGTCACGCCGGCCGCCACCATTCCGGCCGCGACTCTTCCAACGGCGACCACCCCCCCGGCGAGCACCCCCCCGGCGACTGCGCCGCCCGTGTCCGCGACGGCAGCCGTCGACCATCGCCTGCCGCAACCGCCCGCGCCCGCTCCTGCTCCTGCGCCCGCACCCCCGCCGGCCGCGGCCTCGCTCCGCGAGACCGCCGAGCTGCTTCGCCTGTTCGAGGTCGTGACCAACATGTGCGACCACGTGATCGAGTACATCGAGGCCGAGCGCGCCGAGCGGACGATGCTGATCGAGACGCTCACCCGGCTCGGACGCGCGATCACCGACGGCGCCGCCGACGCGACCGCCGCCGCCAACGCGGCCGCGACGGCCGCGGCCACCACCACGGCAACCGCTGCGAACGGATCCCGCCACGATCGCGAGCTTCGGGAACGCGTCATCGGCGGTTCGATGCCGGCCGGTCCGGAGCCGGTGATCGATCTGCGGCAGCCCGACCCCCCGGCCGTCGCGTCCTCGACCGCCGTGCCCGTGGAAGCGGCCGAGGTCTCGGCATCCGTGCCCATCAAGATCGCGGTCGAGGTGAAGGGACGCTTCGGCGACCGCTGGGTCGACGGCTTCGAGATCTGCGAAGTCATGACCACGCCGGAAGGTCCGCGTTACCGGCTCCGGCGCCATCGCGACGGCGTCGTGCTCCCCGAGCTCTTCGACGCCACCAGCATCCGCCACGTGGAGACCTTCGAGGAGTTGAACGGCGCCGAGGTGTCGCTCGAGTCGACCGACGCGGCGCACGTGCCGCCCCGACTCGACGAGCTCAACGGATCGTCGGGCTACTGGTCTCGTTCCTGAGTACGCGCAGCGATCCGGTGGCCGACACCGGTACGAACCCCTCGCTCACGGCGCGCTGCCAAACGTGAAAGGGCGCTTGGCCGCCCTCGGCGGGCTCCTCGAAGACGTCGTGGATCGCGAGCGTGCCCCCCGGCAACACATGAGGCGACCAGTACGCGTAGTCGGCCATCGCGACGTCCTCGGCGTGGCCGCCGTCGATGAACAAGAAGCCGAGCGGCGTTTGCCACACGCGCGCGATCGGCACCGAATAGCCGACGACGGCGACGACGACGTCTTCGAGCCCCGCGGCATGGATCGTTCGCCGGAAGAACGGCAGCGTGTCCATGCGACCGCTCTCGGGATCGACGACCTCGCGGTCGTGATGTTCCCAACCGGCCTGATTCTCCTCGGATCCGCGATGGTGGTCGACGGTGAACAGCAGGGTGCCGGCCTCGCGCGCGGCGGCGCCGAGATACACGGCTGACTTCCCGCAGTACGTTCCGATCTCGAGCAGCGGGCCGAGGTTCCCGGCGAGGAGCGCCGCGTCGTGGAGCGCCAGACCTTCGTCGTCGGGCATGAACCCCTTCGCGGCCCGAGCGATCTCCATCAGCACGGGATCCATCACGGCTCCTCCAGCGCGGCGCGAATGTCGCGGAGGAGCCGCGCCTGCTCTGTCTTCGTGGAGACGCGGCGTCGATCGAACTCGTCACCCTGAAGCCGCAGGTCGGCGTAAATGTCGGCGCCGTGCTCGTGGAAGTGGAGGCACGCGCGCGAGCGCAGGGTGAAGTTGCCCCGCTTTCGCTCCGCGAGCCCCGGAATCGTCCGGAGCTGTACGAGCAGCGGCTCGATCGTCTCGAGTCGGTCGGGCGTGATGTGGCGCATCGTTCGGTCAGATGTGCGGAGTCTCGACCCAACGACCGAACACGTCGGCGAGCGCGTCCACCGTCTCGCCGAGCGTCGCGTACGCCCGGACGGCATCGATGAGGCCGGGCATGAGGTTGACGTCCGGGTCGGCGGCCTCGGCTCGCACCCGGGTCAGTGCCGACTCGACCGCCGCCGCGTCGCGCTCGCGCCTGACCTTTTCCAGGCGGCGCCGCTGCTCCTCTTCGACCTCGGGGCCGATGCGAAGAATCGGGGGCGGGCGCTCGTCGTTGCCCTCGGTGAAAGCGTTCACGCCGACGATGACGTGGCGCCCCGAGTTCAGCTTCCGTTCCAGCTCGTACGCCGAGTCGGAGATCTCGCCTTGGTACCAACCTTCCTCGACGCCCCGGATGGCTCCCTCGAGCATGGAACCGTCGCCGCGATCGTCGATCTGCGCGAAGAGCGCCTCGGCGCGCCGCTCCATCTCTTCGGTCAGCGCCTCGACGTACCATGCGCCCCCGAGCGGATCGGCGACGTTGGCGACCCGGGTTTCGTGCGCGATGGCCTGCTGGGTCCGCAACGCGATGCGGGCGGCCTTCTCAGACGGCAGGGCGAGTGTCTCGTCCATGGAGTTGGTATGCAGGCTCTGCGTGCCGCCCAACACGCCGGCGAGCGCTTCGATCGCCGTGCGGACGATGTTGACCTCGGGCTGTTGCGCGGTGAGGGAGACGCCGGCAGTTTGTGTGTGAAAGCGCAACTGCAGCGAGCGCTCACCCTGTGCACCGTAGCGATCGCGCATCCAGCGCGCCCAGATCCGGCGCGCGGCGCGGTACTTCGCGATCTCTTCGAAGAAATCGATGTGCGCGTTGAAGAAGAACGACAGACGCGGCGCGAATGCGTCGACGGAGAGGCCTGCACCGAGTGCCAGCTCGACGTACGCGAACCCGTTGGCGATCGTGAACGCGAGCTCCTGCGCGGCTGTGGAGCCGGCCTCACGAATGTGGTATCCGGATATCGAGATCGGATGCCAGCGCGGCATCTCCGCGGTGCAGAACGCGATCGAGTCGCGTACGAGTCGGAGCGACGGCCGGGGCGGGAATATGAACTCCTTCTGCGCCTGGTACTCCTTCAGGATGTCGTTCTGCAGCGTGCCGCCGAGGAGCGCCCGGGCCACCCCGTTCGCCTCGGCGTTCGCGACGAACATCGCGAGGATCACCGCGGCCGGACCGTTGATCGTCATCGACGTCGTCACCGCGCCGAGGTCGATACCTCGATAGAGGTCGTCCATGTCGGCAAGCGTGTCGACCGCGACACCGCACTTGCCGACCTCACCGAGCGCGAGATCGTCGTCCGAGTCGCGTCCCATCAAGGTGGGTAGGTCGAACGCGGTGGAGAGACCGTCGCTGCCCGCCGACAGCAGCTCGTGAAATCGGCGGTTGGTGTCGATTGCGGTTCCGAAGCCGGCGAACATGCGCATCGTCCACAACTTGCTGCGATACATGTCGGGATACGGACCGCGTGTGTAGGGATACTCGCCCGGCCGTTCCGCGTTCGCAGGTCCGTAGACCCCATCGACCGGGACGCCCGACATCGTCTCGAAGTCTCGGTCGGGGCCCTCGATGCCGGCGGTCACCGGCTCATGTTAGATCCCGAACATGTCGGTGACGCCGTGGTCCCGGCCGGCGGTATAGCCGCCGTCCACGGCGAGCGCGTGCCCACTTACGAACGACGCATCGGCAGACACGAGGAACAACGCGGCGGCCGCGATCTCATTCGGACGCCCGAGCCGGCGCAGCTTGTGCTCGCGCCGGATCTGCTCGCGGATGTCCTCCATCCCCGGCATTCCGAACACGCCTTCGAGCATCGGCGTCTCGATGAAGCCCGGGCAGATCGTGTTCGCCCGGATACCCGCGCGCCCGTAGTCGATCGCGAGGTTCTTCGTGAAGATCACGACTCCACCCTTGGACGCGTTGTACGAGCTGCCGCCGGCGGTGCCTTCCAGCCCCTCGATACTCGCGATCGTCACGACGCTGCCGCGCTCGCCGTCGATCGGCTCCTGTTCCAGCATGCGCGCGATCGCGTGCTTGGCGCACAAGAACGTGCCGGTGAGATTCACGTCGAGTACGCGCTGCCACTCGTTGCGATCGAGCAGGTGCACGGGCCCGCCACCCGCGACACCCGCCGCGGTGACGATCGCGTCGATCCGGCCGTGCTCTGCGACCATTGCGTCCATGAGATCGGCGATCGCGTCTTCGTCGCGAACGTCGGCCTGGGCGAAGGTCACTTCGGTCGCGCCGACCGGCAGATCGAGGTCGCCTTGCGGCTCGGCGAGGTCGACGCCGACGACGCGCGCTCCTTCGGCCGCGAACCGCGCGACACACGCGAGTCCGATGCCCGATGTCGCGCCGGTGACGAAAACGGCCTTGCCCTCGAGTCGCCCCATGCGGTGTTTCTAGTACGGCGCAACCAGCTCATGGAATCCCAGGCGGACTCGACTATGGTCCGGCGACCAGCAAGATCGGAGGGGGGAGATGGAGCCCGAGCAAGAGCCCGATCGCAACCTCGCAATGGAGCTCATGCGCGCGACCGAGGCGGCCGCGCTCGCCGCCGGTCGTTGGATGGGTCGGGGCGACAAGAACGCCGCCGACGCCGCCGCCGTCGAGGCGATGCGCGTCGTCCTCAGCACGGTGCGCATGGAGGGCGTCGTCGTCATCGGCGAAGGCGAGAAGGACGAAGCCCCGATGCTCTACAACGGCGAGCAGATCGGCGACGGCTCGCCGCCGAGTATGGACATCGCCGTTGATCCGGTCGACGGCACTACACTCACCGCGCTCGGCCGGGGCGGCGCGATCGCCGTCATCGCCATGAGCGAACGCGGCACCATGTTCGATCCCGGTCCCTGCGTGTACATGGAGAAGATCGCGGCCGGGCCTGCCGCCATCGACGTCATCGATATCAACGCGCCGGTGCGGGCGAACCTCGACGCGGTGGCGAAGGCACTCGGCGAGAAGGTCAGCGACGTCACTGCCGTCGTGCTCGACCGCGACCGGCACGCCGACATCATCCGCGAATGTCGCGAAGCCGGCGCGCGCATCCGGCTCATCCCCGACGGCGACGTCGCGGGCGCGATTTCGGTCGCGTGGAGAAACTCGGGCAACGACATCCTCTTCGGGGTCGGCGGCACGCCCGAAGGGGTCATCGCCGCCTGCGCGTTGAAGGCGCTCGGCGGCTCGATTCAGGGCAAGCTCTGGCCGCGCAACGACGACGAGCGCAACACCGCGCTCGATGCCGGCTACGACCTCGACAAGGTGCTCTTGCTCGACGACCTCGTGGCGGGCGACGACGTCTTCTTCGCGGCAACGGGCATCACCGACGGTGAGCTGCTGCGGGGCGTTCGCTACTGGGGCGAGGGCGCCGGAACCCAGAGTCTGGTGATGCGGTCGAAGTCCGGCACCATCCGCGTGATCGACGCGCAGCACCACTGGACGAAACTGAACGCGTATTCCGCCGTCAAGTACAGCTGAGCCCACGCGCGTGGTGTGGTTCTCGTCGCGGGCGACGCGAGCGATCGGTAGTCGGGCGACGACCAAAGTCGCGTTCGGTCTCGTTGCGGTCGCCGTGGTCGGCGGGTGCAGCAGCGGGGCGTCGTCGTCGAGCGCTTCGACGATGACCACCTCTTCGTCCCCGCCGGCGACGGCCGGCCCTCCGGTGTCGATCGGTCCGGCCGGCTCCTCGCCGCCAGCGATCAACACGGTCGCCGCGGATCGGCGCACGTACCGGTCGTCGGAGGCCGAAATGGAGGGCGGGCTCGAGCCGCTGATCGGTGAAGGTCTCATCGACCCGACCGAGTATCAGAGCCTGCTGTACGCGCCGTCGGTCGCACCGCTCCGAACTTTCATCGCGACGCTGAACGAGCTGCACGCGTCGCCGGCGATCGCGGTCGATGCGCGCGCCGATCGCGCGGCCTTCAACGCAGTGCTCGGGTTGCTCGGGCAACTGCACCAGCCCGCCCCACCGGCCGCGATCCCCGCGACCTTGCGCAAGTTCAATCGCGCGCTGGCGGCGGTGCGATCGCCTGACGACAGGCTACGGGCCGACCTCGGCCTTCCGCCGGGAACACTGCGCTGACGCCGGGGGCCGGCTCAGGCCGACGCCGCGACCTCGAGGCGCACCTCGGCCCGCTGGAGCGCCGCCTGCGCGAGCTGGTCGTCGGGATCTGCGCGCAGCGCTTCTTCCGCCCGCGCCTTCGCGTCGGTCGCACGCTCGACGTCGATGTCAGTTGCGGGCTCGGCGATGTCCGAAAGGATGATCACCTGGTTTCGGCTCACCTCGACGAAGCCGCCGTGCACCGCGAACCAGGCCTGGCTCCCGTCTTCGAACTTCACGCGCGCCGGCCAGTCGGCGAGCGCGCCGAGGAAGGGAGCGTGGTTGTCCTCGAACGCGATGTCGCCGCCGCCGAGGGTGCGCACGACCACCATCTTCCCGATGCCCTGGTACAGGATCTGCTCGGGCGAGACGAGCTGGACGTCCATCGCGTCTACCCCTCGAGCGTCTTCGCCTTGGCGAGCACCGACTCAACGCCACCGACGTTGAAGAACGCCTGCTCGGGCACGTGGTCGAGGTCGCCGTTCACGAGTGCCTCGAAACTTTCGACCGTCTCCTCGACCGGCACGAAGATGCCCTTCAAGCCGGTGAAGACCTCGCCGACGAAGAAAGGCTGGCTGAGGAACTTCTGCACCTTGCGGGCGCGGGCCACCGTCACCTTGTCCTCTTCGGAGAGCTCGTCGAGCCCGAGGATGGCGATGATGTCCTGGAGCTCCTTGTAGCGCTGCAGCGTCTCCTGTGTCCGGCGGGCGACGTCGTAGTGGCGCTGACCGACGATCTCGGGCGCAAGGATGTTCGACGTCGACGCGAGCGGGTCCACCGCCGGGTAGATGCCGAGCGCCGCGATCTCGCGCGCAAGCTCCGTCGTGGCGTCGAGGTGCGTGAACGTCGTGAACGGAGCCGGGTCGGTGTAGTCGTCGGCGGGTACGTAGACGGCCTGCAGCGACGTGATCGAGCGGCCCTTCGTCGACGTGATCCGTTCCTGCAGCTCGCCCATCTCATCGGCGAGCGTCGGCTGGTAGCCCACCGCCGAGGGCATCCGGCCGAGCAGCGTCGACACCTCGGACCCGGCCTGCACGAACCGGAAGATGTTGTCGACGAACAACAACACGTCTTGGTTCTGCACGTCGCGGAAATACTCCGCCATCGTGAGCGCGCTCAGCGCGACCCGCAGCCGCACACCGGGCGGCTCGTCCATCTGGCCGTATACGAGCGCGGCTTTTTCGATGACACCCGACTCCTGCATCTCGAGCCAGAGGTCGGTGCCCTCACGCGTGCGCTCGCCGACGCCCGCGAACACCGACACGCCACCATGCTGGGTGGCGACCCGGTTGATCATCTCCTGGATGAGCACCGTCTTCCCTACGCCCGCGCCGCCGAACAGGCCGATCTTGCCGCCCTGCACGTACGGCTCGAGCAGGTCGATGACCTTGATGCCGGTCTCGAACATCGCGGCCTTGGGCTCGAGCTGGTCGAACGGCGGCGCGCTCCGGTGGATTTCCCACCGCTCCGCGATGTTGGTCACCTCCGCCTGCGTGATGTCGAGCGGTTCGCCGATGACGTTCCACACGTGGCCGAGCGTGCCGTCACCCACCGGCACCTGGATGCCGTGGCCGAGGTTGCGCACGGTGGTGCCGCGCTGCAGACCGTCGGTCGGCTTGAGACACACGGCGCGGCACCGGCCTTCACCGATCTGCTGCGCGACCTCGGCCGTGACCGTGACGGTCGTGCCCTCGAGCTCGATGTCCATCTGCAGCGCGGTGTTGATCTCGGGCAGCGCGTCGGGCGGGAACTCGACGTCGACGACGGGGCCGAGGATCGCGACGACCCACCCGTCCTTCAGTTCGGTCTTCGGTGCGGCGGTTGCAGTCATGGCAGCAGTTGCTCCCGTGGTTTCAGGCGGTCTTGTCGAAGTATTCGGCGGCGTGGACGTCGAGGTGCGCCTCGCCCGCGCTCTGGCTCAAGGCCTCGGCGCCACCGACGATCTCCATGATCTCGGTCGTGATCGAGTCCTGGCGCGCCCGGTTCATGCGGCGCCGGTACGTGAGGATGAGATCCTCGGCGTTGTCCGTGGCGGCCTTCATCGCGCGCTGACGGGACGCGTGCTCGGACGCGGCTGCGTTGAGCAGCGCGGCATACACACGCGACTCCGTGTAGCGGGGGAGCAATGTCTCGAGGATCGCTTCGGGGTTCGGCTCGAACTCGTAGTCGGATGCCGGCGCCGCGCTCGCCGCATCCGCGGACGCGTCGCCTGCCGCGGCCTCGTCCGGCTCGAGCGGCAACAGCGGTTCGACGACCACCTCTTGGCGCCCGGACGAGATGAAGCGCGTGTACACGAGCTGCACGCGGTCGATGTCGCCCGACTCGAAGCCGGTCACCACCGACGCCGCCACACTCCTCGCGTCCTCGTAGGTGGGGTTGTCGCTGAAACCGCCGAACGCAGCGTCGATCGGATGGTCGCGGAATCGGAAGTAACCCTCGACCTTGCGCCCGACGGTCACGAGCACGGTCTCACGCCCGGCCCGCTCGTGCTGACGCATGTCGGCCTCGCCGGCGCGGATGACGGTCGAGTTGTAGCCGCCGCACAGGCCGCGGTCGGCGGCAATGACGATGTTCGCGACTGTGCGGACCTCGTCGCGCGGAGTCAGAAGCGCACTGTTCGAAGCGCCACCCGCGCTCTGCAGGTTGCGGACGACGTCGGTGATGCCTTCCGCGTAGGGCTGGGCCGCGTGGACGCGCGCCTGCGCCTTGACGATGCGCGACGCGGCGATGAGCTCCATCGCGCGAGTGATCTTCTTCGTCGACTCGACGGAGCGGATCCGACGGCGGAGGATTCGCTCCTGGCCACCGGCCATGGCTACGCGCTCTCTCTGGACATGGTCAGTCTCCGGCGGTGGCGTCCGTCGGCTGGAACAACGCCTTGAAGTCGGTGACGGCCGTCGACATTGCGTCGCCCTCCGGCATGACACCCGTGTTCCGGATGCCGTTCATCAGGTCGGCGTGCCGGGTTCGCATGAAGTCGAGCAGTTCAGTCTCGAAGCGTCGCACGTCGCTCACCGGGATGTCGTCGA
>Ga0335083_10005169_pt1 | contig 16509 bp, 17 predicted proteins | sample Lox_Sample_42_FD_206716 | JGI IMG/M metagenome (GOLD analysis project Ga0335083, IMG submission 206716) | Soil microbial communities from Loxahatchee National Wildlife Refuge, Florida, United States - Lox_Sample_4.2 | ecosystem: Environmental > Terrestrial > Soil > Wetlands | place: USA... | reverse complement strand
GAAGTTCATGGGCAAGGCGGGTGGCGAGTCGAAGGCGATGTCCTCCTACGACTCCGCCTACATGGCGGCTTATGACGCGATCAAGCAAGCCGTCCCCGGCGATGAGGTGATCGCCGGCGAACTCGCGGGCCGGGACATCTACGACTGGCTCAGCAACGTCGCGACCCTGCCGAGCAACGGCGTGGGCATCCACCCCTACCAGCTCGCCGGGTCGTTCTCGAACTTCGTCTCCTACATCCAGCCGGTGCCCCTGTTGATCAGCGAGGACGGCGTCGCCGCCCACGAACCGAACCAGATCGGCAAGGACCTCGAACTCGAGGAAACCGCGCGGCGCGCCGGGGTCAAGGAGTTCGTCTTCTACCAGCTCTCGCAGGCCGACGCGAACGTCTGGAACACGGGGATCGAATGAGCGAGAGCCGGAGACGGGACTCGAACCCGTGACCCCCTGTTTACAAGACAGGCGCTCTACCAGCTGAGCTACTCCGGCGAGGTTCCCAACTCTACTGTCGGTCCCGCACCGGCCCGGCGCCCGCTCGGCGCACCGGTCGGGGGCTAAGCGCGCGCCCAGCAGGCCGGCCGGTCGCGCCAGGCGCCAAGAATTAGGCGCCGCTTATGACGACTACAGGCTGCCTTCAGGACCCGCCGTCAGGATCCCCGATCAGTCCAGTGCTCTTCCTCCTGATTCCCCTCATCTGGCTGGCCGTCGCGACATTGGTCGTGGCGGTCTGCCGGGTGGCGGCCACGGGCCGGCGCGCTCACGACCATCTCGGTTACCACGGCCGGTCCGGCTACCACCCCCTGTAGGGCTCACCAAGCCTCCGGCCCGAGTCGGCCGGGTGTCCCGGACGACGTGCTGCAGGACCCCACCGGAACGGCCCGAGAGGCCCGCGCCCGGAAATAGGTGCCCGACCCTATATGCGGCCCCCCGGCGGCCCGCTATCAATATCGTTTCCAGGGGGCCGATCGGCCCGGCCGGACCCGCCGGCCGATATGGTTAGGACCGATCATATGAGTATTGCCACGAACAGAAATCAGCCCGCCGGACGGACCCGCGCGATGAGGCCTCACACGGTCGTCCTGATCGACGAGCACGACCTCACCAGGTCCGCCCTGAAGCAGGCTCTCGTGGCCGCGGGCATGCAGGTGGTCGGCGAAGGCCGGGGACCTCGCGAGGTGCTCGACGTCCTGCGCGACCACGAGCCGTCGGCCGTCGTGATCGACCCCGTGTTCGCCGGCACGGTCCACCTCGAGTGGGTGGAGCGGCTGGCCCGCCTGGCGCCGGCGATGCAGGTGGTGGTGCTCACCAACAGCGCCCACCGCGGCCTGCTTCCCGACGCGATCGCCTCGGGCGCCCGGGGCTTCCTGTTGAAGAGCTCCAGAAGGGAAGCGATCGCCACCGGGGTACGCGCGTGCGCAGCCGGCGAGTCTGTGATAGCCCCCGAGCTCTTGGAGAGCCTCGCGGGGCAGGGCCCCCGGGGCGGCTCACTCGAAGGTGACGAACTCGACGCCGATACGATCGCCACGACCCTCACCAAACGCGAGCTCGAAATCTTCCGACGCCTGCCCACCGGCGAGAGTAATCGCGAGATCGGGGCCGTGTTCGAGCTCAGCGAGAACACCGTCAAGAACCACGTCGCCAGCATCCTCACCAAGCTCAAGCTCGACAACCGCATCCAAGCGGCCGTCCACGCCGTGCGCAACGGCCTCGGCGGCGTCGGCGCCCTGGTCGCGGTCCAGATCATGTGCGACGAAACGGACCTGATCTCGTCAGTGTCCTCGTTCTTCGGCTGAGTCCCCGCATCCCGCTGTAACGCGGCCATCGGCCCCGGTGTATTTCGGGGTGTGAAGGATCCGCTTCCACGCGACCTGCATCAGCCGCCGCCGGCCGGCGACCTCCCCGCACCCACGCCGGCGCCGCGCGCCCCGGAGCAGCCCCGGAACGTGGACCTCGAGCAGTTCCGCGAGCGAGCCCTCCAGAAGGGGGTCAACCCCTTCGTCTACCGCGTGATCCGGATGCTGTTCCTGCCGTTCTTCCTCGTCTACTTCCGCCTGCAGCGGATCGGACGGGAGCATCTCCCCGCCAGCGGCCCGCTGCTGCTGGCCTCCAACCACCGCTCGTTCCTGGACCCGTTCGTGATCGGCAGCCTCGTTCGCCGCCCGGTCTACTACATGGCCAAGCGTGAGCTGTTCGAGCCACGGTGGCAGGCCTGGGTGCTGAACGCGCTGGGCGCCTTCCCCGTCGATCGCGGGGCCGGCGACGGCGACGCGATGGCGACCGCCCGCGCGATCCTCGAACGCGGCGACTGCGTGGTCGTGTTCCCCGAGGGCACCCGCATCCGCAAGGGCCCGCTCGGCCCGCCCCGCCGTGGGATCGGCCGCCTGGCTCTCGAAACCGGCGCCCCGGTGGCCCCGGTGGCCGTGTTCGGCACCGAGGAGGTGCGGCGCGGCTGGCGGATCCGCCCCCGCAAGGTGCGCCTGCGCGTGGGACGTCCGATGCTGTTCCCCACCACGCGCGAGTGCTCCCCGACGCTCGCCACCAGTGTCACCGCGCGCGTGTGGGCCTGCGTGACGCTGCAGTGGGAATGGCTCGGGGGAGAGAGGGCTCCCGAGCCGCCGAAGGTCACTTCGCTGCACGAGCGCGAGGTCTCCCGCGCCGCCTGATCGGCAGCGTCCGCAGGGGTAGGGTGGGCATGAGTGGCCGACAGCGACAGCCCCAAGACGAAGGCGCAGCTCGACGCCGAGTTCGCCGACCTGTACCGCGCCCACCTGCGGGACGTGTACAGCTACGCCTACTACCGGGTCGGCGACCACCACGACGCGGAGGACCTCACCGAGCAGACCTTCCTGCAGGCGTACCGGCACTTCGAGCGTGCCCAGCGGGAGTCCCGTGGACGCCCTCTCCGTCCGTGGCTGATCCGGATCGCGCACAACCTCGCTGCGAACCTGTACCGGGACCGCTCGCGGCGTCCCGCCTCCCCGATCGAGGACACCTCGGAGCTGACGGCCCTCCACACCACCGAGCAGCTGGTCGAGGGACGCGAGGAGCTCAGCCGCGTGCTGGACGGTGTCCGCATGCTTCCCGACGACCGCCGCGAGGCGCTGATCATGCGTTTCGCCCTCGGCATGGACAACCGCGAGATCGCCCGCGCACTCGGACGTACGGATGGGGCCACCAAGGTCCTCATCCATCGCGCCATCAAACAGCTCGAGGAGATCGTTGCGGAAGCGCCCCCGGATCCCGTGGGCACGGGCGGGGGGCGTTCCTCCCGGGACACGCCGGACGGGGAGGACAGCGATGACTGAACCCGCCTCGAGCTTCGAGAGCCTGCTTCGCGAAGCCCTCGCCCCCGTGGAGCCTCCCGCCGACCTCGCGGTGCGCCTCGAGGAGACCCTCACCAGCATCACCGAGATGGCCGCCGATGAGCTCGAGGCGTGGGAAATCGGCGCGATGCGCGATCCCCGCAACTGGGTGCGGCCGGCAGCCGCCGTGGTCGTCGGCAGCGCAGCGGCAGCCGGTCTCGTGCTGCTGCGTGCTCGCCGCCGGGCACAGGAGAACTCGCCCGACCTGTTCTCCGCCCGCGCCGCCGCGGAGCGCTCGCTGCGCGATCTCTCCGAGCAGGCCAGCCGGCTGCTCCCCCGCCGGGGCTCGTAACCGTTTCCCCCGCGACCCGGCCAGCGGCTGCCGGCGGAGCGCCCGCGGCCCCCAGCTAGGCTTGCCTGCCAGGCCCATGGCCACCTGTTACCGCCACCCCAACCGCGAGACCGGCGTCTCGTGCTCCAACTGCGGTCGCCCGATCTGCCCCGACTGCATGACGAGCACGCCTGTGGGGATGCGCTGCCCGGAGTGCGCCTCCCAGCGTACGAAGGTGGTGCGCCTGCGCGACACCCACAGCGGTCCTGTAGTCACCTACGCGCTGATCGCCATCAACGTGATCGTGTTCCTGGCCGAGGGCGGGGGAGCTCTCACCTTCTCGGGGTCCAGCAGCGGCACGCTCTACATCAAAGGCGCCCTCATCGGAAGCCTCGCCGGCAAAGGCGTCGCCTACGGCGAATGGTGGCGGATCGTCACCTCGGGCTTCCTCCACGAGAACATCCTCCACATCGGCTTCAACATGTGGGTCCTCTATTACCTGGGCACGCTGCTGGAGCCCGCCCTGGGCAGGTTGCGGTTCGGCCTCATCTACGCCGTCTCGCTGCTGTGCGGCTCCCTGGGGGCGCTGATCGTCTCTCCCCACGCTGTCACGGTCGGCGCCTCCGGGGCGATCTTCGGGCTCATGGGTGCCGCCGCCGTGGAGCTGTACTCCCGCCAGATCCCCATCTTCCAGAGCGGGGTGGGGGGGCTGATCGTGCTCAACCTGATCATCAGCTTCTCGATCCCCGGGATCTCGTGGGGAGGTCACATCGGGGGCCTGATCGGCGGCACGGTCGCGGCGATCGTGCTGCGCTTCGGTCAGGTGCGCCGGAGCCAGGCGCTCGCGCTACTCGGCTGCGCTGCGATCGGCGCCGCCGCCTTCGCCGGGTCGATCATGACGGCCCACTCGAGCAAGCCCGAATCCACGCTGGAAGTGGGGGCCGCCGCGCCGCTCAGCTCGGAACCGTGAGCTGGACCTCCAGCGCCCATGCTCCCGCGGGCGGGTCCGGCACCCGCTCGGGGTGCAGGATGTGGGCCAGCAGCTCGAGTCCGTCGATCAGCCGCGGGCCGGGCCTGGAGAAGTAGGCGGCGGCGTCCACCGCCACCACCCTCCCGGCGCCGAGGCCGGCGAGCTGCTGCCGGTGGGCGAGCGCCTCCTCGAGGGCCCTGGGGGCGTCGTAACCGCACGGCATCACCACCACAACATCGGCCCGGGCCGCGCGCAGGACCTCCCAGTCCACCTCCTGGGATGGCTCACCGGCGAGCCCCAGCACGTCCTCCCCGCCGGCCAGCTCGATCAGCTGGGGCGTCCAGTGGCCGGCCACGAACACCGGGTCCAGCCACTCCACCGCCAGCACCCGGGGCCGCGACGCCCCCTCCACGGCGGACCTCACGGCGTCGATCCGGTCGGCGGCGGAGTCGAGCAGCTCATCGGCTGCCTCCTCGTGACCGGTCGCCTCCCCCAACGTGCGCACGTCGCCGAGCGTCTCGCCGAGCGTCTTCGGGTCGAGCGCCACCACCCTCGGGTCCGACGGGAGGGTCCTGGCGATCTCCTCGACCTCCTCGAAGGACACGGCGCACACGGGGCACAGCCCCTGCGTGACGATCAGCTCGGGGTCGAGATCCGCGAGCGCGTCCCGATCGAGCTCGTAGATCGCTTCGCCGTTCAGCGTCCGCTCGCGCACCGCGGCGTCGATCTCGCGTGCACTCAGTCCCGCCGGCAGCACATCGCGCGTGAGCCGGTCCAGCTCCAGCACCTCGGGCGGGTGGTCGCACTCGTGAGTCACGCCCAGGACGTCCCCTCCGGCCCCGATGGCGAACAGCAGCTCGGTGGCGTGGGGGACGAGGCTCGCGATCCTCATGGACCGACTGTACGCGTCCGCCACGGCAAAGCTAACCTTGCGCCCGTGGCCGTCCTCAGCGACGCGGAGATCCAGACGCGCCTCGCCGATCTCGAGGGGTGGCATCTCGTCGACGGAGCCATCGAGCGCGAGTGGAAGCTCGACGACTTCGCCGCCGCGATCGCATTCGTGGACCGCGTGGCGGAACTCGCCGAGCAGGCGAACCACCACCCGGACATCCTGCTGCACGGCTGGAACAAGGTCCGGCTCACCCTCTCGACCCATTCCGAGGGGGGTCTCACCGAGTCGGACTTCGCCCTCGCGGCTCGCATCGACGGCCTGCGTTGAGCCCACCACCGCCGCGACTCGCGGGTGGTCTCCCACCACCCGGCTTGCTACGTTTACGTGGTCGACGAGATCGATGACCGAAGAAGACGAAGATCCTCCTCGAAGTAGCGTCGGCTCGTTTCCTCGCCCGCGGCGAGGTGGCTCCGGTGACGGGGCTCTCCGCCTCGGCGTAGCGTCAACGGTGAGCGTGGCCGCCGTCCTGTGAACGGGCTCAAGCTCGTAATCACGGCGCTCCTGATCGCGCTCAACGCGTTCTTCGTGATCGCCGAGTACGCACTCGTGCGCTCACGCCGGGCCCGCCTGGAAGTGCTCCGCGACGAGGGCGCCCGCGGCGCGAGCCGGGCGCTCGACCAGCTCGGCAACGTCAACGAGTACATCTCCGCGGTGCAGATCGGCGTCACCGCCTGCTCGATCGGGATCGGCGCGCTCGGTGCTCCCGCGCTGACGTCGCTGCTCGAAGGCATCTTCCCCTCGAGCGTCAGCCACGGGATCGCGGTCACGGTGTCAGTGATCGTGGCGTTCGCGATCATCACCTCCGTCCAGCTGATCGGGGGCGAGATGGTGCCGAAGTTCTATGCCATCGACCGCGCGGAGAACGTCGCCCGCCGTGTGGCCCGCCCGCTGGAGGGGTTCGACCGGCTGTTTCGTCCGATCGTCATGGTCGTCACGGCGGTCGCCGGCCGCATCCTGCGCCTGCTGGGGATCGACATGCGCGAACAGAGCGAGGTCGGCTCCTCGGAGGAGCTCAAGCGGCTGATCGCCGAGTCCCAGGTCGGGGGTCAGATCGACCCCGGCGAGGCCGGCATGCTCCGTGGCGTCTTCCATCTCCACGAGCAGGAGGCCCGCCAGGTGATGACGCCGATCCCCGCGGTCGACACGATCGACATCTCAGATGACGCGGAAGGCGCCCTGCGTGCGTCCATCTCCAGCGGCCACACCCGCCTGGTGGTCACCGAAGACGAAGACCGCGACCGCGTCCGCGGGATCGTCCACGTCAGCGAGCTGGCGCGCCTGTTCATGCAGAAGGGCGCCCAGGCCCCGCTCGATGGGATCGTGCACGAGGCGCTGATCGTGCCCGAGACCAAGCCCCTGGACGACCTGCTCGCCGACCTCCAGCGCGAGCGGGCCTCGATGGCCGTGGTGGTGGACGAGTACGGCCGCGTCGTAGGGGTCGTCAGCGTCGAGGACATCGTCGAGGAGATCGTGGGCGAGATCACCGACGAGACCGACCCCAGCACCGGCGAGATCCGCCGCCTGGCAAACGGAGACTGGTTCGTCCGCGGTCACGTGGCGATCGCCGACCTCGCCGACTACGGGCTCGAGCTCCCCGTCGACAGCGACGCCTACAACTCCGTCGGCGGGTTCGTGTTCGCCGAACTGGGCCGTCTGCCCAGGCGCGGGGACACGGTCAACACGGGGGGCTTCTCGATCAGGGTGGAGTCGGTCCGCGACAACCGCGTGGAGGCCGTCCGCATCCGGGAACGGCGGGTGGCCCGCTCCCGCGAGGGCTCAGACGAGGCCTAGCCCCGCCGGGGGCGGTTCCGGGCCGTTAAGCACGTCCGGCCCGCGGGGGGGGAGCGGACCGGACCGTGCGCACTGGGAGGAGGCGGGTGTGCGATTGCGACTATCGAGGGTCGCACGGAGAAGTATCCGCAAGCTGCTCAAGGAAGCCTAAACCTCCCTTCGAGGCCGCATAAATTCTCCCCGGCGTCCCGAAACTCCTTCTGCGGGGCGGCTCAGGCGGTCCGCTGGGCGTCCCAAAACGCCGTCGGCGGGGCGGCTCAGGCGGTCCGCTGGGCGTCCCGGCGGCGCTCGTAGAAGCCCCGTCCGCTCTTGCGGCCGAGGGCCCCTTCGGCGATCAGCTCATCGAGGCGCTCGGGCACGTCCGCACCGATCGTCTCCCCGATCGCCTTCGACACGTCCAGCCCGACCAGGTCCAGCAGCTCCAGCGGCCCCATCGGGTGGCCCGCCCCGAGTCGCATGCAGGTGTCGACGTCCTCCGCCGACAGGCCGGTCTCTTCCATCAGCCGCACAGCGCTGAACAGGTACGGGAACAGCAGGCGGTTCACCACGAAGCCGGGGATATCCGGGACTTCCACCGGGACCTTCTCGAAGGTCTCGCACAGCTCCAGCGCCCGCCGGCGGGTATCTGCGCTGGCCTGGCTCGGGAACACCAGCTCGACCAGCTGCATCTTCGTCACGGGGTTGAACACGTGCAGCCCGACGAAACGGTCAGGGCGCCCGCTCTCGCGCGCGAGCTCCTCCACCGACAGCGACGAGGTCGTGCTCGCGAGGATCGCCTCCGCGCCCAGCACGGCGTCCAGTTCGCCCAGCACGCCCGCCTTCACGTCGTGCTCCTCCACCACGGCCTCCACCACGAAGCTCGAGTCGGACAGCGCGCCGGGGTGGGTCACGATCTGCACGTGCTCGGGGTCGATCTCGGCGCCGAGCCGCTCGAGCGTCTTTTCCACGGTCGCCCGGGCCCGTTCCGCCGAGCTCTCCGAGCGGGCGAGCACCAGCACCGGCCCGTGATGGGCCGCGGTGGCAGCGAGTCCGCATGCGATTGCGCCGCTTCCTGCTATCGCGAGGCCTGTGCTCAGGCGATTCTCCTTTCCCGTAGGACGCCGCCCTCCCGCATACAGACTGGCTGACTGGCCAGTCAACGGGGCTGCGGCCGCGCGGTAAAGTACCCGATTGCAGGGTCCGGGCATTCTCTCAAAGGACGCGTCTGCGCTCGGGAGCGGCCGGGTCCGTCGTCCATCAAAGCTTGCCAATCACCTAGGAGACTCCTGACATGAGGCAACCAGAGGGCCGCGAGGTCGTAATCGTCGAGGCGGTCCGCACGCCGATCGGCCGCGGGCACAAGGAGAAGGGCTACTACAAGGACACCCACCCCAACACGCTGCTTGCCAAGACCTACACGGAGGTCATCGAGCGTTCGGGCGTCGACCCGCTCGAGGTCGAGGACGTAATCGCCGGGTGCGTCCAGCAGTTCGGCGAGCAGGGCTTCAACATCGCCCGCAACGCCTGGCTGCAGGCCGGACTCCCGATCGAGACCCCCGGCACCACCGTCGACCGCCAGTGTGGCTCGGCCCAGCAGGCGGTCAACTTCTCCGCCGCCCTGATCGCGGCCGGGGTCCACGACGCGATGATCGGCTCGGGTGTCGAGCACATGGGCCACCTGCCGTTCGCGGCCGGCATGAAAACCCAGGAGGACTTCGGCTACGCCTTCACACCGGAGTTGATGGCCAAGCACAACATCGTCGGCCAGGGCCTCGGCGCCGAGATGATCGCCGACCAGTGGGAGATACCGCGGTCCGAGCTCGACGAGCTGGCGCTGCGCTCCCACCAGCTGGCCGCCAAGGCCACCGAGGAGGGCCGCTTCGAGCGCGAGATCGTGCCGATGCAGGTCAATGGCGACACGCTCGTCACAGACCAGGGCATCCGCCCCGACACGAACCTCGAGGCGCTCTCCCAGCTGAAGCCGGCCTTCAAGGCCGACGGCAAGATCACGGCGGGTAACTCCTCACAGATCTCCGACGGCGCCGCAGCCGTGCTGCTGATGTCCGCGGACAAGGCCAAGGACCTCGGTTTGAGGGCACGCGCCAGGATCGTCGACCAGACGACCGTGGGCTGCGACCCCGTGAAAATGCTCGAGGGGCCGATCCCGGCGACGCGGAAAATCCTGCAGCGCAACGGGATGAAGATCGACGACATCGACCTGATCGAGATCAACGAGGCGTTCGCCCCGGTCGTCGCCGCGTGGCGACGGGAGCTGAGCCCGGACATGGATCGCGTCAACGTCAACGGCGGGGCCATGGCCCTGGGTCACCCGCTCGGGTCGACCGGCGCGCGCCTGATCACGACCCTGCTCCACGAGCTCGAGCGCTCCGACAAGGAGATCGGGTTCGTGACCATGTGCTGCGGCGGCGGACTCGGCACCGCCACGCTGATCGAGCGCGTCTAGCCCTGACGGCCTGCGGCGGGGGGATCCACTCCCGCCGCGGGCCCTCGCAGTGACGCGGGGGCCTTCGCAGGGACGCGGGCCGGCGGCATCGGCGCCCACCCGTCTTCGCCTAGCCCTGGGGCGCCGTCCCGGTCCAGCTGACGGCCACCGGTGCGAGCGCCAGCAGCGCCTGCCAGGTGGCCGCTTCCACGACCCCGCTGGGGGCAATCCCGTGGCTGGACTGGAAGCTCTGCACGTCCGCAAGCGTCTGGCTGGCGAAGATGCCCGTCGTTTCCTGCGCGGGGACGGCGGTGGCGAGGTGCTCCTGCATCCAGAGAACCGGGTCGCCCTTGCTACCGCTCTTCAGTTCGGGGAACGACGTGTTCGGGACCACGCTCGTGAGCGGCGCCAGCGGGGCGGCCAGCGTGCTCCACCCCGAGGCGGGCGTCTCCTGCCAGTCCCAGAAGGACAGCCCGGACGCTCCGTAGTCGACGGCCTCCTCGCGGAAGCGCAGCAGGTCGGAGGAGGAGACGCCGCCGTAGGTCTGGCCGAGGGGGAAGATCGGGCGCCCGTACACGCGGTTGGCGATGTAGGTGTTGGCGTACAGGGTGTCAACCGACTGGCCGATGTCCTTCCAGTACATCTGGGGCAGGTTGAACTGGGCACCCCCGGGGCCGAGGAACACCGAGTACGGGAACTTGGGGTGGTAGTTGACGTACGGGAAGGAGGCCAGCGCCAGGGGATAGCCTTCGCCGATCGTCGCCCGCAGGTCGGCGATGTAGGTCTGGGCCGCCGCGTAGTGGCCTTCGTACTCGGCCTCGGCGTCGATCACGAGGCAGTCGGCGCCGTTGGTCACGGCCTCCGCTCCGAGCGCCGCCTCCCCCGCCGGGTTGCTCCCGTACACGTACTGCCAGGCGCACGCTTTCAGCCCGTTGGCGTGCAGTTCGGCCACCAGCTGGGAGGAGAACTGGCTCCAGTAGTTGGTTGACCCGTCAGAGCTCTTGATGAACAGCGTGGTGACGCCGGCGGCGTGGGCCTGCGCCGCGATCGCCGCCACGCTTCCGCCGCTGGAGTGGCTCATGTACCAGATCCACATCCCCTGGCCGTCGAACACGGAGGGGTCGCTCGGGGCGGGGTCGACCAGCTTGGCGGCCGGCGGGCCGATCGAATGGGCGTACACGTAGATCGGGCCGAAGGAGCTCGTGTAGCGGTGCTTGCTGAGCAGGATCTTGATCCGCCCCGAGTGCGCATGGGAGGGAACGGTGACGAGCAGCGACCTGCCCGAGCGCCGCAGCCTCGACGCCGGCGAGAAGCGACTGATGCGTGCCCCGGGAGAGCTCGGGAAGGCCACCACCATGTTGGGCGCCAGGTGGATGCCTTCGACTTCCAAGGTCCCCCGCAGTGACACCTGGCGCGGGTTCTTGCTGCAGCGCGAGCTGGGGGTGCAGCTCACGCGGGTGATCCGGACGGTCGTGACGTGCGCGGACGTCTTCACCGGCGCGCGCTTGGCGGGAGCCGAGGGCGAGGGGGCGCTGCCGCCCGACTTGGTGCTCGGCGCAGACGGGCCCGCGGAGCCGCCCGTCGCGCCGAGGCTCGGTGCGGGCGTCCCAGCTACGCAAAGCATCGGCGCGAGCAGCGCGCCGGCGAGGAAGATCCTTCGCAGTTGCACTTGCAGTCAGCAACCTAGCGGGGCCGTTCAAGTTGCGCTGTGGCCGGGCGCATTCTTGTCGCCCGTGCGTTTTCCCCGCCTCAGCCCCAGCGGAAGCCCGTGGCGGCGGGGACCGGCGCCAGCGGGCTGTCCGGCAGCCCCGACGGAGGCGACGGGAGGTTGTAGCCCGTGGGGGCCACGTCGTTGGGGGCGTCGGCGTGGAACATGGAGGCCAGATACTGGTTCTGGCCGCGGCCCACACCGAGCTCGAACTGGCCCCCGCCGTAGTTGCCGATGCCCCGCTCGGCGCAGTGTGCATAGGCGTCGAGCAGGTTCCGCAGCCCCCCGAGCCGGGACGGCTTGATGTTGACCATCCGCGCGGGATAGGGCAGCGCTTCGATGTCCTCGATCGAGTGGATCGGGGCATCCCACGAGAAGCGCTCCCGGTAGGGGGCCAGCACCGCGTCCGTCTCCTCGGTCAGGGCGGGGTCCTCGATCCAGGCGTCGGGGAAGGCCTCCGCCACCCGCCGATACAGCACGGGGTCGGGGGCCTGGTCCACGATCGAGCCCACGTAGTAGCCCTTGAAATCGACCGAGTCCACAGCGCCGGTGGCGACCAGCTCGCCGATCAGCGCCGCGTCCCACGAGCTCGTCGGGTCGAGCTTGAAGCGAAGGCCCGGATAGGGGCGCAGGCGTACCTCCAGCGGCTCGAGCGTGGGCGGCTCGCCCAGCCGCAGGGACACGACGAAGCGCACGGGCTGCGGCGCACGCCCGAGCGCCTCGTGCAGCGGCACCCCCGCCTGGCGCAGGGCGAGATCCAGCGCCGCCGACTCGTACGCCCACACGCGGTAACGCTGGGAGACCTCGCGCTGCGGGGGTTCGGGGAAGAGCGACAGGCCCGCCAGCAGCTCACTGAACGAGCCCACGGTGTGACGGCCGCCGAGCGGCAGCACCGGTCCGGCGGCCTGCAGGATGTCTTGGTCCTCGGCGTCGTAGGTGACGTCCTCCCCGAGCCCCTCCTCGCCCCCACCACGCAGGTGGATGACCGTGCTCTTGCGCTCGAAGTCACTCGACACGCTCGCCTGCAGCGGCTCGAGCGAGTAGTCCTCGATCTCGAGCTCCAGCCCGGCCAGGCGCTCCCAGTCGCTCATCCCTCGCTCGTCCCCTCCAGGCGGCTCACGAGCTCGTCCAGGCGCAGCTCCTCCAATGCGTCCCCCACCGCCGCCAGCTCGCGGGCGCACAGCTCGATCAGGGTCTTGCCCTCGCTCAGCAGCGCGAGCGTCTCGTCGAGGGTCGCCTCGCCCGAGTCCAGCCGGCGGATGATCTCCTCCACGCGGGCGCTCGCCGCCTCGTAGCTGAGCTTCCCGTCCTGCAGCGGCTCGGGTGGTTGGGCCTGCTCGCTCATCGCGGGGCCGTCCGCTCGTCGATTGGCTCGTTCGTCGGCTCCCGCACATCCGCGTCGAGCTCGCCGTCGGCGAAGCGCAGTCGCAGCTCCCGCGCGGCGCGCGCCGCCTCCACGCCGGCGAGCGGGTCGCCCGTCGGCGAGAAGGCCAGCGCGTAGCCCCGTTCGAGCGTGCGCTGGGGATCGTGGCCCGCGAGCGCGAGCGCCAGCCGCTCGAGCTCCTGCGGACGCCGCCCCCGGCAGTCCACCAGCGTGGAGGCGGTCTTGCGCTCGAGCACCACCGCTCGTGTGCGGGCGAGGACCTGCTCGCCGCCCAGACGCCGCCGGGCCCCGGCGCGTAGTTCCCGCACGCGCTGGTGGAGCAGCCCGCGCTGGCGCTCGAGCCGCCCCGCGGGGGCTCGCGAGAGCATCGTCAGCGTGCGTGCGCGCGAGAGCACCGCGCGGCGGCCGTGGTCGCGCAGCCGAACAGCCGCGGTGAGGGCCTCGGTGCGCGCCCTCCCACAGTCGATCCCGACCGCCGCCTCGGCCGCGTGGGTGGGGGTCGAGCAGCTGACCGCTGCCACGTCGTCGAGCAGCGTACGGTCGGAGTGGTGGCCCACCGAGGCGATCACGGGGATCGCGCACATCGCCACCGTGCGGCACAGGGTCTCGTCGCTGAGCGCCATCAGGTCCGCCTGGGAGCCACCGCCGCGGGCGACGATCACGACCTGCACCTCGGCCACGGCCGCGAGGTCGGCGAGCGCACGGCAGATCGCAGGCGCTGCGTGGCGGTCCTGCACGGGGGTGAACGCCCATACGAGCCTTCCCCGCCAGCCCCGACGCTGCAGCGCGGCGAGCACGTCGTCGCGGGCCTTGCCGCTCTCTCCGGTGATCACGCCGATCGTGCGCGGGAGCAGCGGTCGCGGGAGCTGCTTCTGCACCTCGAGCAGTCCCTCGGCGCGCAGCTGCCGGCGCAGGCGCTCGATCCGCGCGAGCAGGTCGCCCTCGCCGGCCACACGCAGGTCGTGCACCGCGAAGGAGAACCCCGGGGAGGCGCTGGCGCTGCCCGGGTAGTAGTCGCAGCCGCCCGCCACCACCAGCTGCATCCCGTCACGCGGGGTGAGGCCCTCGCGGGCGCACTTCGCCTCCCAGTCGTTGCGCCAGGCGCTGCAGGGGATCGCCCCGGTGGCATCGCGCAGCTCGAAGTACACCCGCGCCCGGGCCGCCCGCAGGTTGACGAGCTCGCCGATCAGCTGCACGCGGGTGAACGAGCGCAGCTTGTCGCGCAGTGCCGCCGCATACTCACCCACCGGATAAGGGCCGCTGAGGTCGCTGCCGGGGATGCCCGCACCCGCGGGTTCAGCGGGAGAGCTGGCAGACGGCATCAGCTCCCAAGCATAGGCGCTAGCATCGATGCCAATGCAGCGCAGCGGACCCTCGCACGCTCCCTAGAGCGAGCGCCGTGGCCAAGCGCAAGAGCTCCAGGCGGCGGGACCGCAAGCCGCCCTCGAAGGTGGCGCCCCGGGAGGGCCCCGGCGAGTCCGCCCCGTCCACGAGCGTGGCCGCACCCGAGCGCCCCGCCGACCATCGTGCGGACGCGTCCGCGGCCCGCTCGAGACCCACGCGCGGTGAGCGCCGCAGCGCCGCCGCGGCCCGTCCCCAGGCGCCGTGGCACCCGTTGCCGCTGTCCGAGCTGGTGATCCTGGTGGGGGTGATCGGCGTGGTGGTGGCCGTGTTCGTGCAGGCGACCCCCAGCCCCGCGCTGCTGTTAGCGAGCATCGCCGCGGTGGCGATCGGGACCTTCGAGGTGACGCTTCGCGAGCATCTCGGCGGCTTCCGCTCGCACACGCTGCTGCTGGCGGTGGTGCCCGTGGTGGTGCTGCACTCGGCCGTGCTGCTGGTGGCGGGCGCGTTCACGTCCGTGCCCCGCTGGGTGAACATCCCCCTGCTGGCGCTCGACATCGCGATCTTCAGCGTGCTCTACAAACTCCTGCGCCTGCGCTACCTCGACGCCCGGCGCGAACGGCGCTTCGCGGGCTGAAGCTCGCGGTTGCCCGCGGCGGCCCGGGCAAGTGCCGCGGGGCGGCCCGGGCAGGCGGCGTGGCTGTGCGCTCAGGCGCCGCGGCTGTCCGCTCAGGCGGCGTGGCTGTGCGCTCAGGCGCCGCGGCTGTCCGCTCAGGCGCCGCGGCTGTCGGGTGCCAGCTCCAGCGAGGGCAGCGGGCGCTCCCCCTCGACGAAGCCCTCCCCCCGGTTCTCCCCGGTGAACCCGAGCCGCTCCAGGCGGGCGATCTCGCGCTCCCCTTCCACCCGGGCGGGGTGCCCGGCCGGGAGATCCCGGATCAGGGCTGCGATGCGGTTGCGCAGCTGCAGCGCGAAATGTGGCGTGGAGGCGCCCATCAGCTGGCGCACGTCCTCGACGGTCACCTCGCCCGAGCTCTGCTTGCGCTCCAGGCGCGTTGGATCCTCGGCCTCGCTCATTCTGGGGGTGAGAAAGCTGACTGTTCGGTCTGGGAGGAAGCTTCTTCGCCGCTCTGCTTGCTCGGGCTGATGGCCAGCAGCGAGTCGATTTCGGCCTGCGTGACGGACGAGATCATGTCTTCGTCGCCGATCAGCCAGCCGCGATTGTAGACGCCGTGCACCGGCTGATAGGCGGGCGCCGAGGTGTATGCCGGCTGGATGTCGGCGAGATAGGTGCCCATCGCCGCCCCCACCCGTTCGGCGCTTTCGAGCACCAGTAGCGGCCCGTATTGGCTGCTCGCGGACAGGAGCGCGGCGGCGGGCCCGTCGGGCGGGCGGGCGGCGTTGGCGAACACGAGCCCGTGACCCGGTTCTTTGATCCCCCACCCGAAGCTGCCGTCGGTGAAGCGGGCGATGGCGATCGAGTTCCCAGTCGGCGTGCGGTCTTCGCCGCCGAGCTGGGTGGTGCCGTTGATCGGGGTGACGTGCCCGAAATGGCGCAGTTCGTCCATCGTGGCGTGGTGCAGCTGGCCATCGCCGATCACGTAGATCGCCGGATGGTCGAGGTGTTCGAGCACCCCCGCCGTCGCCTTCGGCACCCCCGCGGCGGTGGCGAACAGGATCGGCGCGCCGCTCTGCGCGGCCAGCCCGGCGACCGGCATCAGCAGTGCCGGCGAAGCTCCGGTCGGGACCACGATCACCTGGTGGGGCCGGCTCCTGGTGGCGCGGGCCAGGAGCTGCTCGACGGCCGCCGCCGCCGCGGCGGGGGCGCGGGGGGGAAGGGTGAGCGTGTGCAGGCCACCGGGCACGGAGGCAGAGCTGCCCACCCGCACCACCTGGGCGCCGCCGAGCGAGCCCGCTCCGAGGGGGTGGAGGCTTTCGATCGCTTCGGAGCTCACCCCCGGCATCGAGCCCCCGCTGCTGAACAGCAGGGGGGCGTTCAGCGGGAGGCTCGCCAGCACGGAGGCCGCCAGGGCCGTCTGGAAACTCCCTTCGTCCACCAGCACGACCGCTTCGGGGCGGCTCGCGCGGGTCAGGCCCGGGTACACCGCCCGGGCCACGGCGGCGGCGTCGGAGGCGGCGTCCGAGCCCCCGATCCGGCTGGTGTTGCCGGTCACCACGCTGACGGCTCCCTGTTCGGCCACCGGGGCCAGCGACCTGCTCGGCCCGGCGCTCTTCCCGCAGGCGGCCAGCAGGCACGCGCCCGCCGCCAGCACCGGGACGAGCCGGAGTGCGCCGGACCGTACGCGGAGCAGC
>Ga0335083_10005168_pt1 | contig 16511 bp, 20 predicted proteins | sample Lox_Sample_42_FD_206716 | JGI IMG/M metagenome (GOLD analysis project Ga0335083, IMG submission 206716) | Soil microbial communities from Loxahatchee National Wildlife Refuge, Florida, United States - Lox_Sample_4.2 | ecosystem: Environmental > Terrestrial > Soil > Wetlands | place: USA... | reverse complement strand
CGCAACTGGTCACCCGTCGAGCTCGTCGTCCTCAACCCTGAACGAGCGCTGCTTCAGGCCGCCGCATGACTGACGCGACAACAACCTTGACACTCACCGATCAGGGTGTGGTCACGGTGCGCGCAGCCGCCCAGCGTGATGGCAGCAGCGCCGGCACATCGAGGAGGCGCACGCGGCGCGTGAGCTTGGGCAGCACGTCGGCGAGGTACGCGATCGGATCGATGCCGGTGAGCCGGCACGAGCCGAAGATCGTGTAGGCGATCGCAGCGCGCTCGCCGCCCGCATCCGAGCCCGCGAAGAGAAAGTTCTTGCGAGTCAAGGCGGCGCGGATATGGAGCCTCTCGACAATGCCGTTATCGATCGGTACCCAGCCATCGTCGAGAAAGCGCGCGAGCGCGACTTCGTGGTTCGTGAAGTACTGGAGCGCCTTGCCAAGCGGCGTCGCCGGGGGCTCGTACTTCTTGCGCACGCGACACCAGTTCGCGAGCGACTCGAAGACCGGCCGACTGCGCTCGTGCCGTACCGCGCGCTTGGCCTCGGGATCGAGCGCGCGGATTTCGTCTTCGATCTTGTACAGCTTGCGATACCCCGCGATCGGTAGCGCCGCGCGCTTGTCGTTCGCGTCGAGCGCCTTCACGAAGTAGCGCCGGCCGTGCATATTGCAGCCACACTCGACGAGCGCCGCCCGCCGGAAGCTCGCGTCGAATAGGTTCGAGGCGTCGGCGACCGTCGGGCCCTCGCGCAGCGCGAGCACGTCCTCGGGGCCCATCTCGCCGGACTGCTGCGCGACCTTCTTGCCCGTCGACGTGAAGAGGTACGCGGCGATCGTCTCGCGCTCGTTGACGCCGACGTAGCCCCACAGCGTGCCGAGCCGCGTCTTGCCACGTACGCCGCTGTCGAGCACCGGCAGCCCGGTGCCGTCGAGGTGCATCACGCGCGCAGCGATCACCTCGGCGAGCGCCGCGCGCCATAGCGGCCGCAACAGATCCGTGCACCACGTCACCTGATCGCACAGCGTCGACACCGATAGATCGATGCCGAGCCGCTGGAAGCGCTCGCGCTGGCGATGCAGCGGCAAGCCGTCGACGTACTTGTCGACGAGCAGCTGCGCGACGAGCGCGAGGCCGAGCTTGCCGGCGGGCACGGCCTTGTCGCCGAGCGGCGCGCGCACGAGCTCGCCCTCGCACGGCGGGCACGCCAGCTTCTCGCGCGCGTCGCGGCGCACGATCACCTTCGCCGGAATCAGCTCGATGACTTCGGTGATGTCGTGGCCGATGCACACGCGCTCGCGGCCGCACTGCGGGCATGCGCGCTGTTCGGGCGGCACTGCGATCGGGTTGTCGACGCGCGGCAGGTGCGCGGGCGCTGGGACGTGCGCCGGATCGCGTGGCAGCCGCGTCTCGAGCGCGGAGAGATCGTCGTCGCGCTTCAGCTCGTCGGCACCGGCGGTGGCGCGCAGCCTGCCATCCGCGGCGTCGACCTCGTCGGGCTCGCGCGCGGCGTCGACTTCGGGCTCGCCTTCGCCGCGCTGGAGCGCGTCGAGAAACAGCACGAGCTGCGCCTTGCCGACCTTCTCGCTCTTCTTGAAGCGCGTCGCGATTTGCGCGAGCCGCCGCGCCATGTCGGTGTTCTCGGCGACGAGCTTGCGGACGATCTCCAGCACGACGTCGCGCTCGGCGAAGTCGGCGAGCAGCCCACCGACGACGTCGATCACCGAGCCGGACAGCTCTCTCGCCGGCGGCATCGCCGTCGAGATGTCCGGACTCGCGCTCGCCTCGCTGTCCATGCACGCGCATCATGATCGTTTCGCGATCGAGCGCAAGAGGTGATGCGATCGGTCGCGACCGATTTCAGCAATCGTTAGTTCGCCGACGAGCGCGTGCGCACCGGCGGCTCCCACCGCGGCTTCGTCTTGGCGCGCGCCACATCGATCCCTTCGAGCAGCATCGCTAACTCGTGCACGTCGATCGCGACGCTCGTCGCGCCCTTGACGACGCGCGCGGGAAACGTGAAGGTCCCGCGCTCCAAACGCTTGTGCACGATCGTCCACCCGCCGCGCGTCCACACGATCAGCTCCACCTGATTCCTGCGCCGGTTCAGGATTACGAACACGTGCCCGCTGAGCGGATCGTAGCCGAGCGTGGATCGGATCTCGTTGCTGAGCCCGTCAAACGACTTGTGTAGGTTCATCGGCTGTGTCGCGAAGTACACGCGCACCGCGCGAGGAACCAAGATCACGGCGATGGCCTCGCGAGCGCCGTCGCGATCGCGGCGATCTGCGCCGGCGTCGCGCTCGCGATCTCGATCGCGATGCCACTCGGCGTTCGAATCACGGCGGCGATCTCGTCGACCGCGACCACGGCGGCGGGAACGAACGACACCGTCGTCGACGGTGCGACCGCCGCCAGCCGCTGGCTCCACAACTTCAGCCGCTTCGCACGGATCCCGCGACGCCGCGCGAACGTCGCCATCGGTTCGCCGCTGCGCCGCCACGCCTCGACGGCGCGTCGGCCCTCGCGCTCGCTCCAGTAGCTCGTCGGATCAGGAAAACCGCGCATCGCGCGAGCTTCGCCCGGCCGCGCAGGCGCCAGGGACCATCATGCGGCTGCGGTTCGGCGGACGCCCACTCGTGCGGAGGTACCGCGCGAGCTCGATGCTCCCCGCCTCGGGTCTCAGGTGGAGGAGCACCGCGTCGAAGTCCTGGTTCCGCGCCGCGACCCTCGCGCCGATCTCCTCCGCGGTGAATTGCACGTCGTGGCCGTCGACGCGCAGGCGGGCGACCAGTTCCTGCCCACGATCGTCGTCGTGATCCACGACTAGTATCATGAGGCTTACGGCAGGCACTGCCCCCATCGTAACGCACGCATCTAAGCTGCAACACGGGATAGATCGCCTGTAACATGGAGGCATGCGCGCGCTCGCGACTCTCGTTGCGGCTGTCATCGGGCTCGGGGTAGCCAACTTCGCGTTCGCCGACGACAACGATGGCGACGACGCGCCCAGAGCGCGCCCGTCGGCCTATCCCGAGAACTTGGTGAAGGCGGATGGCAGTCGAATCCGCAGTGGCTGCTTGCCAGGGATCATGGAGCTAGCAGGAAAAGTAGTTGATGCCGCCCCGACGAAGTACGGATGGATCGGCAAGCTCATCCTCGCCACGCACTTTCTTGACCGTCCGTCCTACTCATTTGAAGTCGGCTACGGCGAGCGCGTGACCTACAAGTTCAATTTCACGAGGTCGTGCAATCTTCACGACGCCGGGTACGAGGCGCAGTATTACGGCAGAGTTGATGGTGGGCTGACACCCTCACCACTCGTGTACGACCAAGTCTTCAACCAGTACGTCGACTACACCAACATGTCGAGAGATGCCATCGACCAACGGTTCCTTGCGGACATGAGACAAGAGTGCGTCACGCAGCTGCAAGCACAACTTGCAAGCGAGACAGATCAATACCGGCTCGGCCAGTTGAAGAGAGGTGCCAAGGAAGCCCTCAGCGCCTGCCAAGGCAATGGAAGAGAAAGCAACTGGCCGACGTGGGGCGCCGCGTCGCTGTACGAGATCACCCAGAAGTACGGTGATGCGTTCTATCGGCGCTGATCACCCGTGGAACTCTGCCGTGGGTGTCAGAGAGTCCGTCGGCTGCGTGATCATGTGCGGCACGTAGAACGTCGCTGCGTATCCGACGCCCGGATCTCGTGTCTGCGTCTTCCACCATCTCACCACGCCCTCCGGCGAAGTGAACACGCTGATCTCGACACCCGCGCTTCCTATGCTGTAGCCGAACAGCGACCAAGCGCCTGGACGCGCCAAGTAGACGCTCGAGACCTCCATCGAGGCAAGAGCTCTGGGAGCTTCGCCGACAAGCGGCGATCCTTCTCGATGCGACCGAGTTCCTCGACGACACCTTCAACCCCCACAAGCGCAAGCTTGACGAGTTGTATGCGCGTCGCCCCCAAACTGACCTCGCCCCTCGGTGATGATGCTGGCCCCGTGGGAGCGTTCGTACTCTCTTCGCGGGAGCACGGGGCACACCTGCGCTAGTTAGTTGTTCCTGGTGGGCCCCCCGGCCTGCATGAGTGCGATCGTGTTCTCTTCTAGCCAGCTCAAGATCGCCAACGCTCCCATGCAGGCCGGGGCGGTCGGTTGCCCGTCCACCGTCACTGCCCCGTCATCCTTGGAGTGGCGGGCATATCGTCAAGATCATTGATGGCCTCCCGCTGTCATCCCCGTCATCCCCTATTCACCAAGACAGAAGCCGAGCATTCTGCGGGGACGAAGGCGCGCTCGGGGTGAGGGGAAGACGCCAAGGACTTCTCCGACGAAGAAGCCCGTCATCGCGGCTCAATGAGGGAGACAACCGCGGAATGGAATGTCTCGGGTTGCGTCGCGACTGCCACCATGCGTGGCGGCGTCACGGTTCCACAGTCGTGACGGATCTGGCCCGCGACCTGAAGTGATCGACGACCTCGCGCAAAGGGCGATCGAGCGCACAGGCGATGCCCCACAAGATTCCGTACGAATACGACAGGCCGTCGATGTGCTGCCGCTTCACGTAATGCCGAGTAGGATCGCCCCCGTTGAAGGTGATCATGCTCGCAGCTTCGGTGACGAGGCTCTCGAGGTGATGCTTCGCGGGTCGCGGAGGCGAACTGGCTCGACGCGGAGCGGACGTGGCATCTGACAGGTTGATGCGCAACGTGACCGGCTCCATCTTCGCGAGGATTGCTTTGAGCGCCGGGTGATCGAGCATGCTGCGTGGGTCAAGGATTTCATTCTTGGCGGGCCGTCGTTTCTTCATCGCGGCGAACATACGGTCACCAGCCGTCATTCAGAGAGACCTGATGAGGCTGCTCGATTGCGCTGGCGCGATCACCGGGCTGCGGACGCGACCTTGTGACGAAGGCCCGGGCGTAGCCGTGGTTGCAGCTCGTCTGTGCCTGCCTTGTGGATCTGATGTGGTCCAGTAACTGTAGGCGGACCTCATCCTCTTCGACGCGCGACTGCCCGCGGGCTTCCTTCCGTTCGGGGTCCTGGCCGGCGGCGATACGCACGGTCTCGTCGCGATCACTGCGCCGTCACGTGTTTGGTTCGAGAAGCCAGATCCGCAATGATCGCATCACGGATACGCGCTGCGATCGCATCCAGCTGTCGAATCTTCTCCCAGAGTTCATCTTGCGCTCGGTCGTACTCGGCTGCGAGCGCGGCGTGACGCTTCACGATCATTTCCCACGGATACCGTTCTGCATCGTTTCGCTTCTCGACAGCGGAGAGCCGGCGCTCGACCGCATCCATGTCCGGTGCAACAGTCTTTGCGAACGCGCGCCAGTGTTTCGCTCCCTTTTTCTCGTTGCAGGTCCGACACGCTGGCACGAGGTTGAAGATCCGGTTCCCATACCCTGAAAAGCGCTTGTTCTGGACGTTGTTGTGCAGGTGATCCCACGTCGCCGCGGGCTTGTCGCAGTAGACGCAGATCAGGTCGGAGTTCGCCGCCTGTTCGAGCAGCGCGATCAACTCTGCAACGCGGCTGACGTCGTAGCTGTCATGCACGGCCAGAGCGCATTGCACGGATCCGTTGAAGGTGGTGTGCCGTGACGTGATCTTGAACGGCTTGAGGTACTTCTTGATGCTAACGGCGCGCAGCCCAGTCTTCGCCTTCGGCTTCCCCATGCCTTGATGTTCGGCCACCGACGGCGTGTGGGCAAACCGCGACTCCTGTCTTGACCGACTGCAAGCAGTCTGTCAGGTGCCGTTGCTACTCACTCCCGGACGACGCGCCCATCTTCATCGATCCGAAGCATGATCCACTCGATGTTCCCGGCGGCGAGCGCCTTCTCAATCGATGCGTGCACGTGTTCGCGCTCGGGCACAGCATCGTCGACGAACGCCACCCGGTGAACCTCGCCCTGCGACAACCCGTCGAACACGACGAAGCGCACGGGATCGAACAAGGCGTAGACGTCGTGCGGATGGAGGCTGTGCGCTGCGAAGTATGACGAGATCTCTCGCAGCTTCTTGTCTGCTTCGCGACGCCCTTTTCGGGCGGCTTCGGTGCGCATCGCACCTAGCTGTTCCGCGAATAACTGCTCGGCCGCGTCGAGCTTTGCGCGTTCGTGATCGATCCGATCAAAGTCCGTAACCGGCGGTCGCTTGGTCGAGTAGACCTTCGCGTCGCTCAACCGGAAAACGTCGCCACAACACGGACAGATCCCCCAGATTCTCTGGAACTCGTTGAAGACCCTGACGAGACTCACGGTCGCGTCCTGGACGCGTTGGTCACTACCAACTCCACGCTGCCCGCCTCGACGACCTTGCGGATCGCACGTTGCTCGCTGCTGAGCTTCGATCGCCCCGATTTGATCTCCACGAAGTCGATGGCCTCGACGTGACGCTGCGCCGCGTAGCCTCGAAACACCACGAGGTCGATCGGTTCGGAGAGCATGCGGCAGTCGGCGGGCGTCAACGTGAACCCAGGAAGCGTCGGCGCGATCTTCTCGACGACGTTGCCGATGTTCACCGCGCGGGCGCCCTTCTGGCTTTTCTCCTGGGCGGCGACCTTCCGACGGCGGAGGTCCAGACGAGCGTCGGCGAGCTGTTCCTTCAGCGCCTCTAGGACGTCGAGTGCGTCGCCGCTCAGCTTCTTCGTCGCGTCGAAGAGGCGAGCTTCCGAGGCGCGGAAGGTGTTGCTACAGCTCGGGCATTCAACCGTAAGCCCGCGCTGTGCCTTGAGATCGTCGAGAATGGCCATGGTTCCTTCTCCAAGGAAGCTAGGTCGTGTGGCGGGCTACGGCCGTAGCGATGCGATCGACGCAGCCGTGCACGTCGCGAACAACCTCGTGCTCCCAGATCCGCACGATTGTCCAACCCGCGCGGCGGAGCTTGCCGAAGTTGCGGACGTCCCGTTTGCGGTTCCGCTCGATCTTGGCCTGCCAGAACGGCGAAAGGCGCGTCCGCCACCGCGGGAACTGCCACCCGTGCCAGAAGTCGCCGTCGATGAAGACGATCACTCTGATGCCGGCGAAGACCATGTCGGGCCTCCCGGGCAACTTCATGTTGTGCGTGCGGTAGCGGAGCCCGCGCGTGTACGCGGCGCGCCGGACGGCGAGCTCGGGCGCAGTGTCCATCCCGCGGATGCGCGACATGTTGAAGCTGCGCTGCGCCTTCGTCTTGTTGTCAGCCACTCGGCATCCTGTTGTGCAGCAGGAGATCGCACATCTGGTCGCGAGAGAGATCAACGACGCGTGGTGCGCCGCCATCATCACCTAGAAGGTCGGCGGCCATATCAGCCTTGCGCCGGAGTGCCTCGACCATCGCCTCGTCGATTGTGTCCGCCGCGATGACTCGGATGTATGTCACCGTCTTGTCCTGTCCGATGCGGTGGTTCCGGTCCTGCGACTGCGCGTAGTAGTCGTAGCGCCACGAGAGACTCTCGTAGATCGTGAACGCGGCCGCGGTCAGCGTGAAGCCGGTGCCCGCGGCGGCGGGGTTTGCGATCATGAGACGGGTCTCGGCGTCGTCCTGGAAACGGCCGGCGATCGCCTGACGCTCCGTGGCCTCGACGGCGCCGTAGATCGTAACGGGGTGGTGTGCCGCGTAGCGCTTCGCGAGCGCTTCGATCGTCTCGACGTATATCGACCACAGGATCACCTTGCGGCCGGGCACGGACATGATGTCGCCGAGGATGCTGTCTAGCTCAGCCCACTTGCCCGGGGTGCGCGTCTCGGTCGGCGCGATGAGCGCCGGGTTCGACGCAAGCTGCGCGAGTCTCGTGAGGCGGACCAGCGCCGTCGAGGCGAACACCTTGTACTGCTCGCCGGTCATGGTGCGAAGCTCGGCCACGATGCTGTCGCGCACGTCGTCGTAGAGCGAGCGTTGCCACTGCGGCAACTCGACCATGACGTCGGCGAACATCTTATCGGGCAGGTCGAGGCACTGCTCCTTCGTGCGCCGGAGGATGAACTCGCCCGCACGCTCGCGCAGCTCGGCGCGCCGCGACGGCGTCCCCTCCTCCATGTCGGCGACGAACGCATCCATGTCGCCGAGAGGGGTTTTCCCTGCGGTGACGATGTCGATCTGGGTGAAGAGGTCGGCCGGCGAGTTGGTTACCGGTGTGCCCGACAGCAGCCATCGCCACGCGCTGTGCGGCGCGAAGTGCCGCGCCGCCGTAGATGTGAACGAACGCCAATTCTTGGCGGCGTGTGACTCGTCGAGCACGAGCGCGGTCGGCGCGCGCGCGAGGAGTGCGAGGATCGCCGTGATTTCTGCGCGCGCCGTCTCGTAGCTGGTGATGACGACCGCGGCGGCGGTCTGCGCGAATACCTTGCGGCGCTTCTGGGGCGTGCCCTCGGCGATCTGCACCGTCAGGGTCGGGGCGAACCGCGCAAGTTCGGCGACCCAGTTGCGCTTCAGCGAGTTGGGGCAGATGACGAGCATCCGCCCCGCCTCCCCGCTTTGGTGCAGGCGGCGAAACCCGTCGATCGCGACGAGGGTCTTGCCGAGCCCCTGCTCGAAGGCGAGGAGGCCGGCGCGCCTGGTCAGGAGGAAGTCGACGCCCTCAACCTGGTGAGGCATCAGCTGGGTCATGCCACCGCCTCGTCGTCGTCGGCCTTCTGAGCGACGGTCGCGAGCTTCGGATGCTTCGCGAGGCGCTCCTTCACGTCCTGATACGCCTCCTCGAGGGCGGCGAACTCGTCGGCGTGCACCGAGCGAACGTCGGTGAGGCTCGCATCGGTCAGCGCGTTCGTGAAGTCGATCAGGGCCAGCCGGAACGGGCGGGCACCGCCGTGCACGTGCGAGTCGATGGCGGCGGCGGCCTTGCGCAGCGACTTCGCGTCATCCTCGTTCAAACAGTCGGGGTCGCGCTCGAACGCGCGCTCGATCGACTGCTCGAGGCCGGAGATGCGCGACTTGACGCTGCTCGAGCCGGTCTTGAGGTCAGCGGCGAGCTTCTTGGCGATGTGCCTCTCGCCGGTCTTGAGGAGCGCCCACTTGTCCGGGTCGTCGTGGAGTTCTTTCAGGAAGCGCGCGTCGCGGTATTCAGAGAAGACCTTCTTCTGCACCATATCGAACACGTCGGCGCGCAGCTCATCGTGCTCAGCGTCGTTGTACGCGCGCAGTTTCGGGCCCAGCACGGAGACCTTCATGATCTCCTCGAGCGTGCTGAACTCCTCGGCCGCGGTCTTGACCGCCTCCTCGTCGTCGACATGGTCGACGAATTTGCGCGCAAACGTGTACGCGTCGCGCAGGCGCTGGACCCAGGACACGCTCTTGCCCATGTGGTGCGCCATCTCCGTCACGGAGATCGTCGTCGCGTTCCCGTTCTCGGAGACGTGGTTATAAATGAACTCGGCCTGGACGTAGCGGTCCCAGGCGCGGACGCCGGAGCCTCGCACGTGGATGCGGGCGAGCAGAATCGCGCGCTCGATCTCGCTGAAGTCGGGAGGGAGGATCTTGGCCTTGACCCTGTGGAAGCGGGCGGCCTCGGGTTTCTTGGCGTGCTTCCGCGCGTGCTGGCGGAGGATCGCGACGCGCGTCGCGCCTTCGAGCACGAGGTACTTCGACTGGTCATTACGCTTCCAGACGTAGATAGGGTCGAGCTGGCCGATGTCGCCAATCGACTTCGACAGCGCGGCGTAGCCGCCGGCGTTCTGGAGGGCGGCTTCGACCTCCTCCTCGCTACCGAACGTGCCGGTGGCCGGCAGCTGCGGCTGAAGGCGCGGGTTCTTGTCCCACAGCACCACGTCCTCGAACACCTCCAGTGACTCCTCGCGGATCTCGATCTCGCGGTTGCCGATCTTCTCGACGAAGATGCGCGGCTGCGGCTTGTGGTCCTTGGGGACAGTCGGGTCGGCCTTCGCACCCTTCTTCTCCGGCTTGGTGGTCTTCTGCTTGCTCATGATCAGTCCTCGTTCTCGCCGAAGAAGCCCGTCGGCGGCGGGTTCACCTCGATATCCAGAGCCCAGGGCACCTCGTCGTTGCCGACAGGCGCGAGCACGCGGATGAGCGCGGCCTCGGCCGCAGAGCGCAGGATCGGAGTCGGGACCTCGGCGTACGCGAAGTACGTGCGCAAGCGCGCGTGCAGGGTCCACAGGATGAACTTCGGAGAGCGCGTGTGCTCGTGCAGACGACGCCGGATGTCCTCGCTCTCGCCGACGTAGTAGACGGTGTAGTTGGACACGTGGGGCGAGAACGCCATGAGCGCGTACACACCCGGGACGTGCGGCGACAGCTCCGCGACCGTCTCAGTGTTCAAGCACTGCGGTCCGATCCAGCGCAGCGTTAGTTTGCCCAGGCAAGTTAGTGCAAGTGCCATCTGCTCTGAACAAATACGCTCAGGCTGGCTCGTAGTCAAGGCCGTATACAACGTCCCCCCTTGTTGGTTGCACCCTATCTGTTCGTTATCTATCGTATTAATTCAGCTGGTCGTTGATCGGTAAAGCGGCTGCGGCCATGTAGGTGATGGTAGTCTCGGAGGCAATGGCGCGACGGCGACCGCTCCGAATCACCTACGCCGCCATCGACGGCGGGCGAAGCTACCGACAGCAGGCACTCGACGACCAGGACGGTCGCTACCGGCTACTACTCGCCACCGTCGAGGCGCTTGTCGGAGAAGGCGTCGATCTCCTCGTGTTCCCCGCGGGCTACTTCCAGGTTCGGAACGAGCGCGCGCTCGCGAACCTGGTCCGACGGCTCCGGCTCGGTCTCCGCGGGAGCGCGCCAGATTTCGGCCTCGTCGTCGGCGTCGATCGGATGTCCACCGCGTACAAGACCGAGCACCCAAAACGTGAGCATCCGTACTTCGCGCTATATCGCACGACAGCCGGCGCGATCGTCTCGATGCAGCAGGTGAGCGTGACCCGCCAGCAAGGCGCGGTGCTCGATCTTCTCGACGCCCGATGGGGAGCGCGCGAGCTGTTGCTAGCCGAGACCGAGATCGCCTTCCTGATCTGCGGCGAGTCGTGGAGCGACGAGTTACTGGATCGGGTCGTCGTCTCGGGCTGCCGGGCGCTCGTCGTCGCCGCGCACCGAACGGTGAACTTGCACACGCAGGCGGGCGGGTACGGCAGGCTGAGCTGGCACCGCCGGTTTCAAGCCCTCTGTAGCGAGCGCGAGCTTCCGGTCGTCCTCTCCGAGCACACGCGGTCGCCACACCGTCACCCGTACTCGTGGCCGGCAGACATCTCCGACTCGCTCGCGCCGGACGGTGTTCCCGACGGCGTCACGCTGCGGCTGGCGACGATCACGACCTGACGTTCAGTCGAGCTTGAGGTGCTTGGTGGGCAAGTCGGTCGAATCGAGATCGAGCGCATCGAGGTCTGTGCCGCCGACTTTCATGACGAGCTTGTAGGCGGCGAAGATCGTCGATTGGATTCTCTCAAGGTCAGCCACCATCACGGCGCGGCCCTCGTCGGTGTTGCGCCGGTTGTTGTGCTGCCGAAAGAAGTGGTGTGAAAGGCGGTTCCTCTCTGCGAGCGCCCGCGCGAGATCCTCAGATGCGTGAGCCAGGTCGTTGGTCTCCGCATCAACCTTCTTGAGGAGCGCGCCCAGGGTGCTGTGGTTGATCTTGTCGAGGATCGGTCGAGCTTCGACACCGCGGTCGCCACCGACCAGCGCTAGGTCCTCGCACCTGATCTGGAACAGTAGTGTTCCCAGCTCGGTCTCGAGGAGCTGGGCCGCCTCTGCGGCGTAGCCGAAGGCGCGATACACGTCGTCGATCGAATGCACCGATAGTCCGCGCTGTTCCGTCGCTTCGATCTTGGCAGCGGGCGCGTCGCAGTTTCAACCTCGCGCAACAGCAAGTTCACCATCGGACGGTCGAGGCGCGCACGTAGCGGGATTTACAAATCGGGAGCAGCGAGGCCGAGCGCTTCGGCTACGATCTTGAGGACACGGCGCTGAGCCTCGGGGGATTGGCCGGCGAGTGCAGTCTCAAGTCGCTTGGCCTCGCGCGGGAGCGCCTTGTCGACGCCGAGAAGCAGCTCGGACAACGTGACGTCAAGAGCGGCGGCCAACTTGGCGAGCGTCTCAATCGGAGCGCCCTTCTGGGCTCGCTCGATCGAGGAGACGAAGTGCCAAGAGATCCCGACCTTCTCGCCCAACTCCTCCTGCGTGAGCCCGCGCGCGTCGCGTAGCGCACGTAGCCGAGCACCGAGTCGGCGAGAGACCTGAGAGACCTTCTTTGCCATCCGCCGACGATGATGTCGGAACGGTCTGACATGATGTATTGCTCATAGGTACGAATATTCTCATTGACTCGTACCAATGGGCAATGTATAGATACAGTCACCGTCCGAGAAACCAGGTGAACATGCAGCACGAGTTCCATCAGATCCCTGCGCGAGGCGAGAACCTCGAGCCTCCCAAGGCACACACCGATAGCGGAGAGGGGAGTGCTCGGTGAGACGCAAGCAGCTCATCCTCGACGAGAAGTTCGAGAGCAACGAACAAAGATTCAAGACGTTCGTCCGCGGCGACCGAGAATGCCGCAGCGCGATCCTTCAATGCGGAGGTCTCGACGCCGCTGACGCCGAAATGATCGACTTCAAGGCTCGGTTCTACGGCGACCCAGACATCGTCGTCCGCCTCGCCGACCGCCGTCTCGCCGTCATCGAGTTGTGCTTCGAGTTGTCCTTGCGCCACGCATTTCGGGACTTCGCGTACATCCTCGACCCAGCGAGCGCGGGCGCAGCTGCAATCGTGTGGGTTTGCGATCGGGTGCCACCGGCGGTACCCGCGATGATTCGACACTACGCAGCGTCGTTCGGGCTCGATCGGCGGGTCAGTTTCGAGATCCTGGTAGCCGCCCGCTTCGACGAGGCACCACCGATGCGGTTCGTCTTCGACCCGCAGCTTCGCGATCTTCGGGCTGGCGCTCCACGGAGGTCGCCCGATGGCGTCACCGTCGCCGAACGCCTGACAGATCTGTATCGAACCACTGACGAGATCGACACCGTCGCTCTAGCTCGGCTCCTCGGCGTCACCCAAACCTGGGTCACGTTGCATGCCTCTAGGAAGGATCGTGCGCAGCGATTGGTCTGTAAGCACACGCCGAACGGAGACCGCCTGAGAGGCGCAGATGGGCGCTTCTTGTTCGAGGTGGAACGCGTGCTTGCCTTCGTCTCAGACCTCGAGCTGCTCGTCACGAGGCTTGAGGGTCGAGACATCGCGGGCCGAGCGTTGCCTCTCGTTAGTGCCCGCGACCCGCGAATCGGCGCGGAGTGGTTCACGCTGGAGATGTTCCGCGGTGCTACGCCGACGCGGTCCTACCACGCGATCAAACGTCGGCTCGGCTCGCCGATCGCGTTCCACATCTCAACTGCCGGGCGCGGCTTCAGCCTTCTTTGGCCCGTCGACCGCCGCACCGCACTTCGGCCGATGGTCGCGAACGACAATGAACCGATGCGCGACCTCCTGTGCGACGAGGCGCGCCCGTGAAGGTGAGATCTCCTAGGGCACGAAGGTCCCTCGACTTTTTGCTTCAGTCACACCGCGGGAGTATCGTGGCGACGTCGCCATGGGTCGCGTGAAGGCTCGTAGGACTCCGAGCCGGGCCGCGTCTCGGAAGCCAAAGAAGAAGAAGGAGACCGTCACACTGCATCCGCGCAGCGTGACCCTTACCGACGGGCCGACCTGCATCGATTTGTTCTCCGGCGCCGGTGGTCTCGCAGAGGGTTTTCGTCAAGCGGGCTGGCACGTCGTTGCAGCGAGCGATGTCGACAACGGCGCATCCGCGACGTTTCGGCGCAATTTCCCAGAGGCGTCGTTCTTCGAGGGCCCGATCTCGAAGGTGACGGCTGCGGCGCTGATGTCTGAAACAATGCTTGGACCGGGCGAACTCGATTGCCTCATCGGCGGCCCGCCGTGCCAGAGCTTCAGTTACAACAACCACCAACGGTCCGCGTCCGACGAACGCGCCCGCCTTTTTCGCCGGTATCTGAAGATCGTCGCAACGCTACTGCCCAAGACGCTCGTCATGGAGAACGTGCCCGGGATGCTCTCCGTCGGCGACGGCGCGATAGTCTCGGCCATCGAGCGCAAGTTGGGCGCGCTCGGCTACAAGCTGGAGATACGGATCCTGTACGCCGAGGACTTCGGCGTGCCGCAACAACGTCGCCGAGTTTTTGTCGTAGCCAGCCGCGTTGGCGAGCCGGCGGACGTCTTCCCCAACGGCACGCACGGCCCAGCCACCAAGCCATCAGAGGAAGCGAACGCATACGTGCACCGCTGGTCCCCGCCCGAGGGCGCAGTCCTCCCGGAGTTCGTCACGGTCGGCGAGGCCATCTCAGATCTGCCGCAGCTCTGGAGCGGCGGAGGCGAGTTCGAGCGCGCGTATCGAAAGTCAGCCGAGAGCGATTATCAACGAGCGGCGCGTGGCGGCTCCACGAAACTGCACAACCACGTTTGCCACTCGCTAAGCGACGCGATGCTCAAGCGCATCAAGCATGTGCCCGAAGGTGGCAACTGGCGAGACATTCCTCGGCGGCTGCTCCCTGCTGGGATGAAGCGTGCCCGCAAGTCGGACCACACGAAGCGATACGGTCGGCTGCGACGTTCTCGACTCGCGTCAACGATCCTGACGAAATGCGATCCGCATTGGGGCGCATACGTCCACCCAACGCAGAACCGCACGATCACCGTGCGCGAGGCCGCGCGCCTCCAAGGGTTCCCTGACACGTTCGTGTTCGCTGGCGAGCACCTCAGCAAGCAGTACGAACAGGTCGGCAACGCCGTCCCTCCGCCGCTCGCGGCCGCGCTGGCGCGTCTCGTGAGAACGCACGTCGAGACGAAAGAATCCGCGAAGCGAATCCCGGAGCGGCGGAAGATAGCCGCACGGGTGCTCATCGCCGCCAAGCGTGTGCGCAAGCGTTAGGAAGATCGCCGGCAGCTCGGAGACCGCAATGGCACAAACGTCCCCAACGACCAAGGTCGTGTACACCAGGGTTAGCCCTGACGAACTTCACTTCGACCCCACGAACCCGCGGTTCGCGGGGGCGAAGGGGAACAAGACCGACGACGACATTCAGCAGGTACTCGAGCGTGAGCCGCACATCGCGCTCGAGCTTGTAGACTCGTTCCTCGAGAACGGGTTCATCGAGTTCGAGCCGCTCGTGGTGAGAGCGCGACCGGACGATGGGGGGTACTACGTTGTCGAAGGGAACCGTCGGCTCGCAGCGATACGCCACATACGCCAGAACAAGGTGAAGTACGAGAAGAAGAGCACCAAGCTCGAGGACCTCGAGCAGGTGTCGGTCCTCGTGTTCCCCGAGGGCGACCGCGAGCAGCAGACCAAGCAACGCGTCTATCTCGGTGTGCGCCACCTGTTCGGGTTTCGCGACTGGCCCGCGGAAAGCAAGGCGCACTTCCTCGACTCGGAGATCAAGACGAAGGCCGACGTAGTGCGCACGATGCGCGAGCTGAACATCAAGAAGCACGAACTCGCCCGCTACCTGATTCCGTATCGGATCCGGAAGCACGCATCGGACTTGATGAAGCCGCACGCGGATCAGGACTTCTGGGTTCTCGGTGAGGGCCTCAACAGGTCCGGCGTGAAGGAGTACATCCTGCTCGAGGTTGACAAGGACACGCTGGAAGTAAAGAAGGTCGATCTCAAGCGGCTAAAAAATCTGCTCACGTTCGTGTACGGCACCCCGCAGAAGGACCGCGAGGACCGACTCATCGAGGAGACGCGTGACCTCTCCAAGCTCGGCAAGGTCCTGTCGAACCCCAAGGCGACAGCAGCGGTCGAGAAAGGCAAGACCTTAGAGGACGCGCTCGTCTTGCTCGACTCGCCGGAGGAGACCATAAAACGGCTCGGCCGGCTCATGGCTCAAACGAAAGCCGTGATCGCGGTGCTCAAGACGCGCAAGGACGCAAAGAACCTGTCCGCTAGTTTCGGCACGTTCGAGACCACGGCGAAGAAGTTCATCAGCGATGCCAACTAGCGTCATTTTCGAGCTGTTCGAGATTCTGTCCATCGAACTCGCGGGACGAGCCGACGCGCAGGTCATCAACGAGAGCAAGCTCGGCGACGCCTCGCTGCTTGGGGAACTGAAGAATACATTTCGCGAGACCGACGACGCGAAGGCATTCGAGCACGGCGTGCACGCGCTGGCGGCGCATTTCGCAGAGCGCGAAGCAAAGCTGCCCTTCAGCTACGATTTGCCGACGAGGACGTTCACGCCGGAGGATCCCGACTACCTCGACTTCATCGCGTTCGCGCATCACCTGCGCGGACGGGGAAAGGACTCGAAGGACTTCGAGATCGAGACACTGAAGCGCCTCAAGCACCGCTTGACGGGGAGCCTGAGGCGCGTCGGACATCCGCGCGACGTCCATAGGCGGAAGGCAGAATATCTCGCGTACCTCCGCAAGCTCGGCTTCGACAAGAACGCGCTTGAAGCAAACGACAAGGACGGTGGGTTCGACATCCTCTGGCTGCCACCTCTCGGAGCGTTGCCGTTGCGCCCGATCGTCTCGGTTCAGTGCAAGAACTCCAACTTCGACGAGGCGGACG
>Ga0335083_10005166_pt1 | contig 16515 bp, 10 predicted proteins | sample Lox_Sample_42_FD_206716 | JGI IMG/M metagenome (GOLD analysis project Ga0335083, IMG submission 206716) | Soil microbial communities from Loxahatchee National Wildlife Refuge, Florida, United States - Lox_Sample_4.2 | ecosystem: Environmental > Terrestrial > Soil > Wetlands | place: USA... | reverse complement strand
TGGTCCCGCCGGTCGTGGTCGTGCTGCTGCTGGCGATCTGGCTGATCGCCAATGCCGGTTTTGTCTCGACCGACGACGCCACGGTTTCCGCCGCGCGGGCGCCGATCAGCGCCAGCGTGCGCGGGCGCGTGGTGCGGGTGCTGGTGCGGGAGAACCAAGCCGTTCACGCGGGCGACGTTCTGTTTCAGCTCGACGATTCCGATTTCAAGACAGCGGTGGATCAAGCCCAAGCGAAGCTTGCCGCTGCGCGCCTGCAAGTCGCGGCGTTGCGCGCGGCCTACGGCCAGGCGCTGGCGGATCGCGCCGCCGCGGAAGCGACGGCCGCACATGCACGCACTGAACTGACGCGGCAGCGCAACCTATTCACCGCAGGCGTATCCTCGCGGCGCGATGTGGACGAAGCGGAGAACGCCGCCAATGTCGCCGCGCGCCAAGCCGCGGCCTCCGCTGAATCCGTCGCGACGGCTTTGGCCAATCTCGGCGGCTCGGTGAACCAGCCCGTCGAGCAGCACCCACTGGTGCTGCAGGCGCAAGCCGCGTTGGAGCAGGCGCAAAGCGATCTCGCGCACACGCAGATCACGGCGCCGGCGGACGGCGTGGTGGCGCGCGTGTCGCAGCTGCAGGTCGGCTCGTACGTGCAGCCGGCGCAGACCGTGTTCTGGCTGATCTCCGGCGCGCCGTGGGTCGATGCGGCGTTCAAGGAAAACCAGCTGGATTCACTGCGCCCTGGCCAGCCCGTCGACATTCACGTCGACGCCTATCCGCACCAAACCTTCAAAGGCCATGTTGATAGCTTTTCGCCCGGCACCGGGTCGAGCTTCGCCGTGCTGCCCGCGGAGAACGCCACCGGCAATTGGGTGCGCGTGGTACAGCGCCTCAATGTGCGCATCGCCTTCGACGATCCGCCGCCGCAAGCCGCGCTGGCGGTAGGCTTGAGCGCCAATGTCCGCGTCAACACGCACGGCCATGTGCAGCAACAGCAGCAGGCCGGATTGCGAGGCCAGGAGCCGTGACGCACGAGGCGTACACGCCCGCGCAGCGGGCTCTGATCACCACAGCACTTATTCTGGCGACGATCCTCTCTTCGGTGGCTTCGACCATCGCCAATGTCGTGCTGCCGCAGATCCGCGCCAGCACCGGCGCCGCGCAGGATCAAGTATCATGGGTGCTGACTTCGTTCATCCTCGCCGGCGTGCTGGTGACGCCGGCCATCGGCTGGCTGGAAACCCGCTTCGGGCGGCGCATGGTGCTGCTCGTCGCTATCGTGGGCTATGGCGTCGCGTCGGTGCTGTGCGGCTTCGCCACCGACATTTACGCCATGGTGGCGTTCCGCTTGATGCAGGGCGGCTTCGGCGCCGTGTTCATCCCGATGAGCCAAGCCATCCTGCTCGACATCAATCCGCCGGAGAAGCACGGCCAGGCCATGTCGGTGTGGGGCATGGGCGCGGTGGTCGGGCCGATCATCGGCCCGGTGCTCGGCGGCTGGCTTACCGATAATCTGAGCTGGAGTTGGGTGTTCTTGATGAACCTGCCCGTCGCGGTGGTGGCGTTCTTTATGATCAGCGCGGCGCTGCCGGCCAAGCATGAAGGCGAGAAGAAGCCGTTCGACGGCTTTGGCTACGGTTTTCTCGCGCTTGGCCTTGCCGGCCTGCAAATCATGCTCGACCGCGGGCCGGGACGCGAATGGTTCGCTTCGCCCGAAATTTGGGTCGAGTGCGGCATGTGCCTGCTCGGCTTCTACATCTTCATCGTGCATATCGCGACGGCGAAGCGGCCGCTGTTCGAGCGCAGTATTCTCACGGACGGCAACTTTATCGTTGCATCATGCATGATCGTGTTTATCGGCGTGCTGCTGTTCGCAGGCGCCGCGGTGTTGCCAACCCTGCTGCAGACCTTGCTGAACTATCCGGTGCTGCACACCGGCATCGTGCAGATTCCGCGGGGGCTGGGCTCGTTCACCGCGATGTTTCTGGTTGGGCGCTTGATGGGGCGCTTGGACAATCGCTTGCTGGTGCTGATCGGGGTCGGACTCACAGCTGCGTCCTACTACGAGATGTCGCAATTCTCCCTGGCGATGGATGAGAACCTGGTGTTGATCTCGGGCTTCCTGCAAGGCTTGGGCATTGGCCTTATCTTCGTGCCACTTTCGGCGCTCGCCTTTACGACAGTTGCGCCCAATCTTCGGACGCAGGCGGCGTCGATCTTTACGCTGATCCGCAATGTCGGCTCGAGCGTCGGCATTTCCATGGTCGGCGCGCTGCAGATTTACAATTCCAAGATCGTGCAATCGCGGCTGCTGGAGCAGGCGACGCCGGACAACCCCAACGTGGTCGCCGCCGGCGCCGATCTGAGTTCGCTGCAAGGCTTGGCCCAACTCGCGCGTGCGGTGGCGCGGCAAGCCGCCATGGTCGCTTACATCGACAGTTTCCACCTTCTGTTCTGGCTCTGTGTGCTGATTGCGCCGCTGGTGCTGCTGATCCGCTCCAAGCGGAGGTCCTTCGCCAATGCGTAAGCTTCTTTACGGCGTTGCGCTCGCCGCGCTCTTGAGCGCGTGCGCCGTCGGCCCGAACTACACGCCGCCGCCTGCGCCATCGCAGCAGAGTTACACCATGGCAGGGGACGCCGCGCCCGGCGCTGCTGTCACGCTGGCCTCCGATCAGCAAAGCGCGGCGCAATGGTGGCGCGCTTTCGCCTCAAACGATCTGGACGCTCTGGTCGATCAGGCGCTCGCCAACAACAACACGCTGGCGGCGGCGGATGCTTCACTTGCGGCGGCGCGTGCGGAAGCAGCGGCGGCGCGTGGCGAAGCCGGCCCGCAATTCGACGCCAATGCCGGCGCGCAGCGCGAGCGCATCAACACCGCCGCCTTTGGCTTTGCGAGTTTTCCGAGTCCGACCATTTCGCTTTATTCGGTTGGCGCATCGGCCTCGTTCGATTTCGACATTTTCGGCGGCGAACGCCGGCGCGTTGAAGCGGCTTCGGCGCGCGCGCAGGCCGAGGCCAGCCAGCGCGACGCGGCTTATCTCGCGCTCAGCGGCAACGTGGTGACGCGCGCGATCGAGGTCGCGGCGCTCCGCGCCCAGATCGCAGCGCTTACGCAGGTCGTCGATGACGATCAGCGGACGCTGGACATGACCAATCGTGCGATCGAAGCTGGCGGCGCGCCGCGCGCGGCGGCCAATTCTGCGGAAGCGCAACTGGCGGAAGATCAAGCCCAGTTGCCGCCGCTGCAGGCGCGTCTTTCTGCGGCGCGCCACGCGCTGTCGCTCCTCGTGGGCCGTGCGCCCGCGGACTGGAGCGCGCCGGATTTCGATCTCGCCGCGCTTTCTCTTCCGAGCACGATTCCGGTCAGATTGCCCTCCGAACTGGTGCGGCGGCGGCCCGATATCCTCGTCGCTGAAGCGCGCCTGCACGCCGCGACGGCTGATGTCGGTGTCGCCACTGCGGCGCTCTATCCGCACTTGGAACTCAATCCCGCCTTCGCGTTAGGCGCGCTCGAACCGGACCAGGTGTTCAATTACACCAGCAGCGGCTGGAATGCGGGACCGACACTGACCGCGTCCTTATTTCATGGCGGCGCGTTGCGCGCGCAGCGCAATGCTGCCGAAGCCATGCGCCGAGAGGCGATGGCGAACTATCAGCAGACGGTGCTTTCGGCGTTCGTGCAAGTGGCGGACCTATTGGAAGCGGTGACGCAAGATCAGGCGTTGCTCACTGCGCAAAGCCACGCCTCGGCCTCAGCCGATGAGAACGCGCGCCTCGCCAATCTCGCTTACGAGAATGGCGCGGGCTCATTACTGCAGGTGCTCGATGCGCAGCGCCAAGCGCAGCGCGCGCGTCTTGGCGCAATATCGGCGCAAGCCAAGCTCCGCGCCGACATCGCTGCGCTGTTCGTCGCGACCGCCGCGGATTGGCGCGGCGCCGCGAGCTAGGTCTGGCTTTAATTGTCCTGAACCGTGCGTTCGCGTTCCCTGACGGCGATCAGAAAAGCGCGGCAGCCTTGAATGAAACTGCGGGTCGATCCTTCGCACTGGTCGGGATGCGTCAACCGGCGCCGCGCCGCCCAGCGAAAGCCAGCCTCATGGCGGGCGCAATCGCCTTCGCATTCCAATGACCCAAATTCGAACTCATACGTGCTCTGCGCCAGGGCGGCGCGCGCCGTCAGAAAGATGGGCGTTGGCGTCCGGACGGTCGCAACCTCGCGGCCCGGAACGCTGATCAAGGGCAGCGCCAGGAAGAACGCAGTCGTCGCGAGAACGGGTACGAGACGCACGACGTCATCATACATGCCCGCGACGCTGTGTTCCAGGCCGAAGGCGTCAGCCCGCGGTCGGCGGCAGGCGGGCCGGGCCGTAGATCGCATCGCGGAAGCGCTTGTGCAGGTGCACTTTGTCGAACGGCATCATTTGGGTGAACAGCACGGCTTCGAGATCGTTCACCGGATCGACCCAGAAAAGAGTTGAGGCGGCGCCGTCCCAGAAGAATTCGCCGACCTGGCCGTTATTCTCGTCGGCGTCCTGCGGCGGGCGGATGCGCACCGCAAAATCGATGCCGAAGCCGACCTGGCCCTTGCTCGGCAACCACCAGCGCTCGGTGATCGTATCGCTCAGCTGATTGGTCGACATGAGCCGCACCGTCTCGCGCCGCAGGATGCGCACGCCGTCGAGTTCGCCGCCATTCTGCAGCATCCGGGCAAAGCGCATGTAATTGTCGAGCGTCGAGGTGAAGCCGAAGCTGCCGGGCGTCAGCGGCCAATGATTGAAATTGAAGCGGTAGTCTTCGTCGTCGGGTTTGCGCGTGAACGTGCCGTCATCGGCGCGATTGTAGATCACGGCCATGCGGCCGCGATCCGCCGGCGGCACAAAATAGCGGGTCTCATTCATGTGCAGCGGGCGTAGCACGTGCTCCTCAACATACCGGTCGAACGGTTCGCCCGAGAGCACTTCGACGAGGCGCGCCTGGATGTCGACGGCGTTCGAATAGCGCCAGTGCTCGCCGGGATGGTAGAGCAGCGGCACGCTGGCCAGCCTTTGCGAGAGCTGGGTCAGCGTGTTGCTGTAATTGCCGGGATCGGCGGTCGCATAGAGTGGGCCGACGCCCGCGTCGTCCTTGCCATTGGCGAAACCCGCGGTGTGGCGGGTGATATCGCGCACCAGGATCTGGCGATGCGGCGCTTCCAGGATCGGCTGACCATTGGCGTCGGCGCCGGCATAGACCTGAACGTTGGCGTATTCCGGCAAATATTTTGAGAGCGGATCGTCGAGATTGAACTTGCCTTGCTCGTAAAGCGTCATCAGCGCAACGCCGACGATTGGCTTGGTCATGGAGAAAATCTGCACGATGGTGTTGCGGGCCATCGGCCTATGCGCTTCGCGGTCGGCGTAGCCGAAGGCGCCGTAATAGACCTCCTGGTCGTGCTCGAAGACCAGCGCCGAGGCGCCGACGATCGTGCCATCCGAGGTCATTTGCCGGAGCGTGTCATTGATGCGCGCGATGGCGGCGGCGTCGACGATGTGGCGTGCGGCCGCGGGCTGCGCGAACGCCGGTGCGCTGACGGCGCCGAAGAGCAGGCTCGCTGCCAGTGTGAGCGCTAACAAAATTCGTTTCATCTCGTCCTCCACACTTTACATTGCTTGCGTTATTGGATGAGGCCTCGCGCGGCGAGATTGCGCATCAGCGCGTTAGCGCCAAAGCTCCAAGGCCGGCACGCTTCGGTGCTGCGCACGAGATTCGCCAGCGTTCCCAGCTGCGACGCGGAAATCTCAACGCGGTCGCCGTTTTTGTGGGTGAAGCCTTTGCCGGGCCCGCCGCGATCCTGCACCGGCGCGAACATGGTGCCGAGATAAAGGCAGAATCCATCGGGATATTGGTGATATTTGCCGCACACCGCCTTCGCCAAGTCCAGCGGATCGCGGCTGATCTGGCGCATCGAGCTCAAGGCGTCTAGCGCGAAATTGTCTTCGCCCGTGACGCGCAATGTCACTTCGAGCTTGCGCACGTCATCGAGGCCGAAGCCGTCATCGAGCAGGCGCACGAACGGGCCGATCGCTGCCGATGCGTTGTTGTCCTTGGCCTTGCCCAGCAGCAGCGCGGAGCGGCCCTCGACGTCACGCAGATTCACATCGTTGCCGAGTGTCGCGCCCTTGATCGCGCCGTCGCTTGAGCAGACGAGCACGACTTCGGGCTCCGGGTTGTTCCAGTGCGAGAAGGGTGGCACGCCGACATGGGCGCCGTAGCCCACCGTCGACATCGGCTGCGCCTTGGTGAACACCTCAGCATCCGGCCCGATGCCGACCTCAAGATATTGCGACCACGCTCCGCGTTCGATCAGCAATGCCTTGACGCGCATGGCTTCGTCCGAGCCAGGCTTCAGCTGCGAGAGATCGAGCCCGATCAGCGCCGTGATCTCCGTGCGCGTTTGCATGGCGAGTTGCGGATCGCCGCGCGCCTGTTCCTCGATCACGCGCTCCAACAGACTGACTGCGAAGGTGACGCCGGCAGCCTTGACCGCCTGCAGATCAACGGGCGCCAGCAAAATCGGCTTCGCATCGTCGCGCGCATCTTCCCAGGAATTGCCGGCGGCGCTGGCTAGCGAGGCGAAGGCCTCGCCTTTGGCGTTTCGTGCATAATCCGCGGGCGCGCGCATCTCCATCAGATCGCGCATCGTGGGCGCGTCGCGGCTGGTGATGTCAACGAGGTCGCCATCGCGCACGGCGACGATCGCAGGGCCAACATCGGGCCGCATCACGCGGCCAACCAGAGTCGCGCGTGCAGAGTCCTCCGGCAGGATGGCCTCATCATGCATGGCCGCACTTTGACGCAAAGGGCAGGCTGGCGCCAAGGGCTTGCTCTTGCGCGGAACGACTCAGGCTCTAGTGTCGCGGAACACACGCTCGTGAAGAGGCGGCTGGACAAGGGGAGTCGTCATGAACCGGAACTGGACCCGCCGTTCGCTGATGGCCGCGGGCGCCGCCGTCTCACTCGGCGGCTGCGCATCGCACCAGGCCGAGCGGCCGGTGATCGGCGGGGTGCGCCGGATTCGCCCGGAACTCGATGCGCTGGTCGCCGCCGACGCCAAGGTCGAGCAACTGGGTGACGGTTTCATTTGGGCCGAGGGCCCATGCTGGGTGCGCGGACAGCGCTTCCTTCTGTTCAGCGACGTGCCTGGCGACACCATGTACAAATGGACGCCGGGCGAGGGCGTGCGGCCATATCTGCACCCATCGGGCTATGCCGGTCCGCCGACCGATACCATCCGCGAAGGCGGCTCCAACGGCCTGACCTACGATTATTCGGGCGCGGTGATCCTCTGCGACAGCGGCAATCGCTGTGTGTCGCGGTTCAATCCGCTGAGCAAGCGGCGCACTGTGCTGGTGGACCATTATCAGGGCAAGCGCTTCAACAGCCCGAACGACGCCATCGTGCATCGCAATGGCGCGATCTATTTTACCGATCCGCCTTATGGGCTTGCGGGGATCCAGGATTCGCCGCTGCGCGAAATGAATTTCGCCGGCGTCTATCGGCTCGATCCGCACGGCGCTATCACGCTGCTGGACGATTCCATGGCGTTTCCGAACGGCATTTCGCTCTCGCCGGATCAGAAAAAGCTCTACGTCTCGTGCTCCGATCCGGCGCATCCGATCATCAAGGTCTATGACCTCGACGACAATGGCATGCCCACCGCGTCGCGCATCTTCTTCAATGCCGCGCCGCTGATGGGGCCCGACATTCCGGGTCTGCCGGACGGAATGACCATCGATTCAACTGGCAACCTGTTCGCCAGCGGTCCGGGCGGCATCATGGTGCTGACGCCGGACGCCGTGCTGCTTGGCATTATTCAGGCGCCCGGGCATCCGATCGCCAATTGCGAATTTGGCGAAGACGGTCGCACCCTGTTTCTCACCTCAGAGCACAGGCTCGCCTGTATCCGCACCATCGCGCACGGGATCGACTAGCCAAGTGCGGCGACTATTGAAAGGTTGAAGCGGGAGCAGCGGTTGCGTCGCCGAACTTGCGCTTTCGCTCCAGGCCCCAAACGATGCCGAACACCACGAACAGCACGCAAGGGATCAGCGCCACCGATTGGAACGAGCGCGCCGCCGCATAGGCCAGCACGTCCGCCATTTGTGGCGTGTTCTCTTGCAGCTTGGCGAACGCATCCGCGCCTCCCGCGCGTTCGAGCTTCGCGTTGTCGTAGATAGCGCCCAGGATCGGGAGCACGAACTGGATCGCAAGCGATCCGGCTGTGCCGACCAGCCCGATGGTCCACGATCCGCCGCGCGGATAGCGATGCGACACCGCCGCGAGCATGGTCGGCCACATGAAGCAGACGCCAAACGCCCACACCGTCGCGCCGATCAGGCCGGTGACCGGCGAGTTGGCGACGCTCAGCAGGTAAAGCCCGCCCGCCGCGGGGATGGTGCAGAACCAGAGCAGCCCCATGTCGGAAATGCGGTGCGCCAGCGCGCCAGCGAAATGGCGCATCACGAACATGATGGCGGAGACGTAAACCAACAGCAGCACGCCTTGCATGTGCACCGTATCGGTCAGCGCCACCTGCACCCAATTGCCGGGTGCGAGTTCGGTCGAGGCGGTCAGAAACATGATGGCGAAAAAGATCCAGAACGTCGGGTGCTTGAACGGCTCCGCGAGCATCGAGCCGAAGCTCACGCCCATGTTCGCCGCTTCCGTCTTCGGAAATTTCTGCGTCGCCGCCCATACGCCTAAGAGTGCGCCGGGAATGGCGATCAGCGCGATGCCAAGGCGCCAGTCGATGTTCGAGGCGTTGAACCATACGCCGATCAGGCCGCCAACCACGTTGCCCGCTGGCCACCAGGCGTGGAGGATGTTGAGGCGATTGGTCTTGTCATTCGGATAGAGCGCCGCCGTCATCGGATTGATGGAGCCTTCGGTGCAGCCCCAACCCAGCCCCGTCAGCGCCATGCCCGCGGAGACAAGCGGCACGACGCCGGGGCCGTGCCCAAGCTGCGGCGCGAAGATGATAAGCGTCGAGCCTGAGACGTAAGCGAGCGACGCGAAGATCAGCACGCGTTTGCAGCCGAGCATGTCGAGGATAGGGCTCACGATGAAGAGCGAAAGCGCGAAGCCCCCGAAGGCCGCGCCGAGCGCAGCACCGATCAACTCGCCGGAGTGCGCCGCGTCGATCGGATCGAACACGCCGTGCTGGATTGCGCCGGACATGGCGACGCGCAGGGAGTTGGCCATCGCCGCGGTGAACAGCGCGGTGACGCCGATCCAGAATAGCGCGCCCCTATTAAAGCCGTCCGCCGGCTTCGCCGCTTCACTCATCACTCTCTCCCCATCGTTTTTTGTTCTGTGCTTCTCTCGCCCCTCATCCCGGACGCGCGATCCGGAACCTAGGGCAAGCGCAATGTGCGCTACGTTCTCCTGGGTTCCGGGTTCGACCTGCGGTCGCCCCGGAATGAGGGAGGGCCGTGAAGCCTAGTGCGCAATCGCGTCATCCAACCCCAAAATTCTCCGATTGCGCGCTTTGTCGCCGTCTCCGCCGGCGAAGTCGTCGAAGGCGCGGTCGGCCTTGCGGATCATGTGCGCTGCAATAAAGGGCGCGCCTTCCTTGGCGCCTTGCTCGGGATGCTTCAGGCAGCACTCCCATTCCAGCACGGCCCAGCCGTCATAGCCGTATTGCGTCATCTTTGAGAAAATGGCGCGGAAATCGATCTGCCCGTCGCCCAGCGAGCGGAAGCGGCCCGGACGGTCGACCCAGTTTGCGTAGGAGCCATAAACGCCAGCGCGTCCGTTCGGACGAAACTCGGCGTCCTTCACATGGAAGGCTTTGATGCGCTCGTGATAGATGTCGATGAAGGCGAGATAGTCGAGCTGCTGCAGCACGAAGTGCGACGGATCGTAGAGAATGCACGCCGCCTCGTGCTGGTTCACCTCATCGAGAAAGCGCTCGAACGTCACGCCGTCGTGCAGGTCTTCGCCCGGATGCAACTCGTAGCAGGCCGAGACGCCATTCTCCGCGAACGCGTCGAGGATCGGCTTCCAGCGCCGCCCGAGTTCCGCGAAGCCTTCTTCCACCAAGCCCGCCGGACGTTGCGGCCAGGGATACATGGTGTGCCAGAGCAGCGCGCCGGGGAACGTCGCGTGTGAGGTGAGGCCCATGCGCTGGCTGGCCTTCGCCGCCATCTTCACCTGCTCGACCGCCCATTGCTGCTTCGCATGCGCATTGCCGCGCAATTGCGGCGGTGCGAACACGTCGAACATCTCTTCATAGGCCGGATGCACGGCAACGAGCTGGCCCTGCAAGTGCGTCGACAGTTCTGTTACCTCGACGCCGTTCTCGCGGCACTTGCCCTTGAACTCGTCGCAATAGGTCTGGCTCTCGGCGGCTTTCTCCAGATCGAAGATGCGGCCATCCCAGGTTGGAATTTGCACGCCCTTATAGCCGTAGCCCGCCGCCCATTTGGTGATGCTGTCGAGCGTGTTGTGCGGGGGCGTATCCGCCGCGAACTGCGCCAGAAAAATCGCGGGGCCTTTCATCGTCGTCGTCCTTCTCAAACCGAAGCTAACTCAACCCATGTCGCGCCGGCATCGCTCGAGCGCTTGGCGGCGCGCACGAAGCGCATGCCGCGCAGACCATCTTCAATCGTGGCATAGCCAGGCGCTGCGCTCATCTTGCCCACACGCACATCGTCAGCAAAGGCGCGATACAAATTGGCGAAAGCTTCGAGATACCCCTCGGGGTGCCCAGCGGGCGTTCGTTGAATGGCGCGAATATCCGCCGCCAGATAGGGGCGATTGCCGCCGGCGTGCCAAATTTCTTCCGGCGCATCGCGGCGAGAAACGCGCAACGTGTTCGGCTCCATCTGCCGCCAATGCAGGCCGGCCTCGTCGCAATAGACCGAGATCGCCAGTTCGTTGATGTTGCCGGTACAGACTTGGCTCGCCACCAGCATGCCCTTGGCGCCGCCTTCGAGGTGGAACAGGCATGAGCCGTCGTCGTCGAGCGTCCGCCCCGGCAGACGCCCCAATTCCGCGCAGAGCTTCGTGATCGATTGCCCGGTGATGTATTCCGCCAAATTCGCCGCATGCGTGCCGATATCCCCGAAGGCGCCGCCTTCGCCGGAGCGCTTCGGATCGGTACGCCACTCGGCCTGCTTGTTGCCGGCGATGTCGTCTTCGCGCGACAGCCAGTCCTGCGTGTATTGCACCATCACGCGGCGCACTTTGCCGACCGTGCCGCCAGACACAAGCGCGCGCGCCTGCTTCACCAACGGGTAGCCGGTATAAGTGTGGGTGATCGCCAAGACTTTTCCGGAGCGCTTTGCCGCTTCGCCAATGGCGATGGCGTTCTCCAGCGTATCCGCCAGCGGCTTGTCGCAGATCACGTGGAAACCCGCCTCGAACGCCGCGATGGCGGGGCCGGCATGCATATGGTTTGGCGTCACGATCGACACCGCCTCAATGCGCTCGTGCGGCGGCAGCGCTTTCTCGCTTGCGATCATTTCTGCGTATGAGCCATAAGCGCGCGCGACACCGATGGCTTCGCCGGAGCGCTTCGCTTTGGCGGGATCGGCGCTAAAGGCGCCGGCGACGAGGTTCAAGTTCCCGGCGATGTCCGCCGCGGTGCGATGAACGGCGCCGATGAACGCGCCCTCGCCGCCGCCGACCATGCCATAGCGCACGCGCTCCAAATCGCGCCTCCCGTCTTGTTAGCGCCACCATAACGAGGGCATGATTGAAGGCAAGCTCGGGCGGAGGAGACACGAGGCGATGCGCATACTGGGCTGGCTGCTTGCCGTGTTTGTCTCGTTCGTGTCCGCTTCGGCGTGGGCCGATTGCAACGGACCAGTCGATACGTGTGGACAAGCGCAAGCGAGCGGCTTCGCGCTGATCGTCAATGGCGCGCCCGCGGCGATCTATGCCGATCCGCATGATTTTCCCGGCGTGCTGATGGCGGTGCGCGATGTTCAGAACGATTTGTCGCAAGTCTCGGGCGCGCAGGTGACGTTGCGCACGCGCGTGTCAGGACAGGGTCCGGTGATCATCGCGGGCGTGATCGGCCACAGCGCCGTGATCGATCAGCTGATCCGTGAACACAAGCTCGATGTCACTGACGTGACGGGCCATTGGGAGGCATATGTCCAGCAGGTGGTCGCCAATCCGATGCCGGGCGTCGCCAGCGCATTGGTAATCGCCGGCAGCGATAAGCGCGGCACGATCTACGGGCTCTACGATCTTTCATCCCGCATTGGCGTATCGCCATGGGTGTGGTGGGCCGATGTGCCGGTGCGCCAGCAAGCCAATCTCTATCTCACCGCCGGCCGCCGCGCCGATGAGCCGCGCGTGCGCTATCGCGGCATTTTCCTCAATGACGAAGATCCTTCGCTGAAAGGCTGGGCGACCGAGAAATTCGGCGGCTTGAACCACCAATTCTACCAGCACGTCTTCAATCTGATCCTGCGGCTCAAAGGCAATTATCTCTGGCCCGCGATGTGGGGCAAATCCTTGTGGGACGATGATCCACAGAGCGCCGATCTGGCCGATACGATGGGCGTGGTGCTGGGCAATTCGCACCATGAACCGATGGGCCGCGCGCAGGTGGAATGGGCGCGCTACGGCCATGGCGATTGGGATTACACGACCAACGCTGAGACGCTGCGCGATTTCTGGCGCCAGGGTATGGTCCGGCGCGGCAATCACGAAACCATTGTCACTGTCGGCATGCGCGGCGACGGCGACAAGCCGATGACGCAAGGCACGGCCATCGCACTCCTGGAGCAGATCGTTCACGATCAGCGCCAGATCATCGAAGAGACAACGCATCGTCCCGCCGCGGAGACGCCGCAGCTTTGGGCCCTCTACAAAGAGGTGCAGGACTATTACGATCAGGGCATGCGCGTGCCGGATGATGTCACGCTGCTCTTCTCCGACGACAATTGGGGCAATATCCGCCGCTTGCCGCCGCAGGGCGCGGCCCCGCGCGCGGGCGGCTACGGCATCTATTATCATTTCGACTATGTCGGCGGGCCACGAAACTACAAATGGATCAACACCAACCAGATCGAACGCACATGGGAGCAGATGCATCTGGCGCGCGCTTTCGGCGCTGATCGCATCTGGATCGTCAATGTCGGCGACCTGAAGCCGATGGAATTTCCGATCAGCTTTTTCCTCGACTATGCCTGGAATCCGGAAGCGTGCGAACTCGAATGCCTGCAAAATTACCCGTCGCGCTGGGCGGCGCAGCAATTCGGGCCCGAGCACGCCGACGAGATCGGCGAATTGCTGACGCGCTACACGCAGTACAATGCACGAAGGAAACCAGAGCTGCTCGATCCGACGACGTTTAGCGTCGTTGATTTTGATGAGGCGGATCGTATCGTCGCGGATTGGAGCACGCTCGCCGCGCAAGCTCAGCACGTTGGCGATGCACTGCCCGCAGCCGATCACGACGCGTATTTCCAACTCGTGCTTTATCCAATCCTCGCCAGCGCCAATTTGAACGAGATGTACGTCGCCGCCGCGAAGAACCGACTTTATGCCCAGCAGGGACGGATTTCGGCGCCGTTCTGGGCTTCGCGCGTGCAGCGTCTCTTTGCGCACGATGCCGAACTCACCGCGCAATATCACGCCCTCGGCGGTGGCCGTTGGAACCATCAGATGGACCAGACCCATATCGGCTACACGACATGGCAGCAGCCGGAGCGCAATGTGGTGCCGGCCATCGCCGAAACGGTGCGCGCATCGTCCACGTTCGGCGTCGCGATCGAGGGCGATACTCGGGTCTGGCCCGATACGCGCGATCCCGCTGTGTTGCCTGAGCTAACTCCGTTCGGACCCGCGCGGGGCTTCGTCGCTTTCCCGCGCGCGGGCATTCCAAGATTGGATGTGACAGTAACGTCCGGCAGGCCGTGGCTGCGCGTCACGCCGCAGCAGCAATATGTTTCCTCCTATCTCTTCGATCAGTTCCCTGACGCGAACTTTGGCTTCGATGTGCGTTACGAGGTCAGTGTAGATTGGGCCGCCGCGCCTATGGGCCGCACACGCGTCCCGATCACGGTTCGCGGACCCGGAACGCGTCCTTTCACGGTTTATGCCGACATCTTCAATCCCCCTAACGCCAGCACCATCAGTGGCTTCGTCGAGGCCGATGGTTATGTCGCGATGGAAGCGGTGCACTACTCAAACGCTGTGCCAGCCGTCGCTGCCAACATCACGAATGGCCGAACCTACGTAATCGAGATTGCGCCGAACGCGGGGAGGCGCGAGAACGTCCAAGCCGCAGCTGAATCAACGGTGCGCAGGTTGGAAGCGCAAACGCCACCGTATTGGACGCAAATTCCAAATCTCGGCGCGGCCGCCGGCGGCGTCACTGCGTTTCCGGTCACCACGCCGGCGCAAACGCTGAGTGCGACCAGCCCGCATCTCGATTACGAGGTGCATCTCTTTAGCAGCGGCGACATACCCGTTCAAATCACCACGGCGCCGACCCTCGATTTTCGCGGCCATAGCGGCTTGCACTACGCCGTTTCGATCGACGCCGATCCCCCGCAGATCGTCAATATGACGGCCGACGCGTCAGAGCAGGCCTGGAATGCCGAGGTTGCACACAACGCCAACACGCAAACCGTCACGCTGCACATCCCGCAGCCCGGCCACCACACCTTGCATCTGTGGCTGATCGACACCGGCGTCGTGTTCGAGCGCATCGTGCTCGCAACGAAGCCCTTGCCGCCGTCCTACCTCGGTCCGCCGGAGAGCATCCAGGCGAGCGCTATTCAGTGGCCGGCGCGGCGTTGAAGCGCTAAGCCGTTCGGACAAAATCGTTCGGGGTGGAAGCATGAGCAGGACAGGCTGGACGCGCCGCGGCGCGCTGACGGGTATGGCGACGGTGGCCGCCGCCTGCACGCAGAAAGTCGAAGCGCCGCCTTACACTGGGCAAGTCAGCTTTTCACACGGCGTCGCCAGCGGCGATCCCGGTGACGATCGCGTGATCATCTGGACGCGGGTTACGCCGGCGCAAGCTGGGCCTGTGCCGGTACGTTGGGTGCTCGCACGCGATAAGGAGCTGAGCGACGTGGTCAAGTCCGCAGTCGTCGAAGCAACGGATGCGCGCGATTACACGGTGAAAGTCGATGTCGATGGCTTGCGCTCCGGCGTGCGCTATTTCTACGGTTTCCTCGCCGGTGATCAGAAATCACCCGTGGGCAAGACACGCACGCTGCCGCGCGGCAAGGTCGATCAGCTGAAGGTGGCGGTGGTGTCGTGCGCGTCCTATCCGCACGGCTTCTTCAACGCCTATGAAGCCATCGGCAAACGCGAGGATGTCGATCTCGTGCTGCACTTGGGCGATTACATCTACGAATATGGCGTCAACGGCTATGGCGGCGATACTGGCGTGCGGCTTGGGCGTATCCCTAGCCCGCAAGTGGAGTGCCTGTCGCTCTCCGATTATCGGCTGCGCCACGCGCAAGCGAAGGGCGAGGCCGAATTGCAGAGCGCGCATGCGCGCGCGCCCTGGATCGTGGTGTGGGACGATCACGAAGTCGCCAATGACGATTGGACCGGCGGCGCCGAAAATCATCAGCCCAATGAGGGTGACTGGAACGCGCGCAAGCGCGCCGCGATCCAGGCTTATTATGAATGGATGCCGCTCCGCGAGCCGGAACCCGGCAAATCATTCGAAGCCATCAACCGCTCGTTCCGCTTTGGCGATCTCTTGTCGCTCACCATGGTCGAAACCCGGCTGCTCGCGCGCACCAAGCAGTTCGACTACGCCACCGACACGCCTTTGGTGATGCAGGCCTGGGACTTCTCCAATCCCCGTGCGCCGCACGCTTTGCCGGCCGGCGCGAACACCAGCGCGCCGACGGTGCGCATGCTGCCGCAGCTTTTTACGGAGATCGGCGGCGAGTTGCTGCCAGTGACGGACTGGGCGCGCGTTGGCCCCGCGCTGCAGGACCCGCATCATCTACCAACAGGCCTGCGCTTCATGCCGGATGTCGCGCGCCTCAATGCAGCGCTGAACGCGCCGGAGCGCACGCTGCTGGGGCCCGTGCAGGAAGCGTGGCTCGAACAGCAATTGAGCGCGGCGAAGAATGACGGTGTGGCGTGGCAAGTGCTCGGCAATCAAGTGGTGATGGCGAGTGTGCTCGCGCCTGATCTTTCGCACACGCCGCCGCAGCTGGCGCAAGCGCTGGAGCGTTTGCGTCCGGGCGTCAGCCAGCTGCTCGGCTTCACACGCTACCCGATCCCGATGGACCCGGACGCCTGGGACGGTTATCCGCAGGCGCGTGCGCGCCTGTATTCCATGTTTCGCCGCGTCGCCGGAAACACCATCGTGCTCTCCGGCGATAGCCACGCGGCGTGGGCCAATGAACTCGCGGATGCGCAGGGCCGCGTCGCGGTCGAATTCGGCACGACTTCGATCACCTCGCCGAGCGATGGCGATTATTTCAAGCAAGCCGGCGTCGATTTCGCCAGCGCGATCATGGCGCGCAATCCGGATGTGAAATGGACCGACTATGG
>Ga0335083_10005165_pt1 | contig 16517 bp, 16 predicted proteins | sample Lox_Sample_42_FD_206716 | JGI IMG/M metagenome (GOLD analysis project Ga0335083, IMG submission 206716) | Soil microbial communities from Loxahatchee National Wildlife Refuge, Florida, United States - Lox_Sample_4.2 | ecosystem: Environmental > Terrestrial > Soil > Wetlands | place: USA... | reverse complement strand
GCAGGCGGGCGCGGACCTGCTCCAGGGTGAGCCCGCTGACCAGGCCGTTGAGGAAGTTGTTGATGCGGTCCAGCTCGCTGGGCGAAACGGCCATGTCCAGGGGGATGAGCTTGTTCTGGATCTGGCCGCTGGCCGAGGCGATCACCGCCAGCAGCTGCCCGTCGCGCATCTGGACGAACTCCACGTGCTGCACCACGTCGCTGTCGGGCCGCGGCGCCTGCACCACGACCGTCAGGTGGCTGAGCTCGCGTAGCATCCGCGTGGTCCGCTGCATGACCTCGGGGACGTCGCCGCCGGCCGGCGCCAGGCGCTCCCGGATGTCGTCCTTCTCGCCGGCCGTCAGGCTGCGGACCCGCAGCAACATGTCGACGTAGTAGCGCAGCCCGCGCTCGGTCGGCAGGCGCCCGCCCGAGGTGTGGGCGTGCCGGAGCAGGCCAACCTCTTCCAGCTCGCCCATCACGGTCCGGACGGTCGCGGCCGACACGTCCAGCCCGTAACGGCGGGTGACGGTCTGCGATCCGACGGCCTCGCCGGTCGCCAGATACTCGGACACCACGGCGTGCAGGATTTTCTTGGCCCGTCCGCCAATATCCACACTTTTGATTTACCTCAATAAACCGGCCTGGGCCAAGCGGCTGGGGCGGATGACCCGTATATAGTCGTCCCGTGATTTACCTGGACAACGCCGCCTCGACGCGCCCGGCCGAGGAAGTTCTGGCGGCGATGGCCGAGGCGGCCCGGGATCTGTACGCGAATCCGGCGGCGGCTCATCCCGCGGGCGCGGCGGCGGCCCGGGCGCTGGAGGCTGCCCGGGCCCAGGTGGCGGCCGCGCTGGAGGTCGAGCCGGAAGAGCTGGTGTTCACCAGCGGCGGGACCGAGGCGGACGCCATGGGCGTGCTGGGCGCGGCGCGGGCCGCCCGGGGGCGGCACCTGGTCGTGACGGCCTTCGAGCACCCCGCCGTCATGCGGGCGATCGACGCGCTGGCCGCCGACGGGTTCACCGTCGACCGGGTCGCGCCGGCCGCCAGCGGGGTCGTCTCCGTCGAGGCGGTGGTCGAGGCCGTCCGCCCGGACACCGCCCTGGTGGCCGTCATGCTGGTCCAGAACGAGCTGGGGACCGTGCAGCCGGTGGCCGAGATCGCGCGCCGCCTGGCGCAGCGCCCACGCCGCCCCCACCTGCACGTCGACGCCGTCCAGGGGTTCGGGCTGATGCGGCTGCGGCCCCGGGCGCTGGGGGCCGACACGGTCGCGCTCTCGGCTCACAAGCTCCACGGCCCGCGCGGCGCCGGGGCGCTGTGGGTCCGGCCCGGGGCGCGCCTGCAGCCCCTGTGGGTGGCCGGCGGGCAGGAGCGCGGGCGGCGCGGGGGGACCGAGAACCTGGCCGCGGCGATCGGGTTCGGCCAGGCCGCCCGGCTGGCCCGACTGAGCCTGGACGCGGGCGCCGGCCAGGCCGTCGCCGAGCTGCGCGACCGGCTGGAGGCGGCCGCCGTGGCGGCCGTCGCGGGCGCGCGCTCGACGGTGACCGGGGCGACCGCCGCCGAGCGGGCGCCGCACATCGCGTCGCTGGCGTTCCCCGGCCTGCCCGCCGAGCCGCTGCTGCACGCGCTGGAGGCGCGCGGGGTGATGGCCTCGGCCGGCTCGGCCTGCGCGTCGCGCCTGGCGGGCCCCAGCCCGGCCTTGAAGGCCATCGGCGTCGACGATCGGACGGGGGTGCTGCGCTTCTCGCTGTCGCGCGAAACGACGGCCGCCGAGGTCGAGGGGGCCGTCGCCGCCCTGACCGACGCCGCGCGTGAGGTCGGGGGCGGTACGACGTTCCCGCTCGCCAATCGGGCCGCCCGCGGGTAAAAGACGCCCGCGCGAATGGAAGAAGCGGGCGTCCTGCTCTGCCGCTACGGCGAGCTGTTCCTGAAGAGCGGCAACCGCCGTCGCTTCGAGCGCGTGCTGGCCGACAACATCCGGGCCGCGGTGAGCGACCTGCGGGACGCCAAGGTCTCGACCACGCACGGGCGGACGCTGGTGCGCGTGCAGCGCAACGACCTCGACGACGCCGCCGGCCGGCTGGAGCGGGTGTTCGGGCTGGTTTCGTTCTCGGTGGCCCGCAAGGTCGACGCCGCGCCCGATCTGGAAGCGATCGGCGCCGCCGCCGTCGACGAGACGCGCGCCGCGCTGGCGCGCGATCGGCCGGCCAGCTTCAAGGTCGAATCCCGCCGCGCCGACAAGCGCTTTCCAGTCACGTCGCTGGAGATCTCACGGCGCGTCGGCGGCCGCATCCACGACGAGATCGGTCTGGCGGTCGACGTCCACACGCCGGCGCTCACCGTGGGCATCGAGGTCGCGGCCGGTGGCGGCGCGTTCGTCTACGGCGGCACGCGCGCCGCGCCGGGCGGGCTGCCCGTGGGCGCGTCGGGGCGGGCGCTGCTGCTGCTGTCGGGCGGCATCGACTCACCGGTGGCCGGCTGGCTGGCGGCCAAGCGCGGGCTGGCGCTGGACGCCGTCTATTTCCACTCGCCGCCCTACGTCGGCGAGAAGTCGCGCGACAAGGTCCTGACCCTCGCGCGCAAGCTGGCGCGCTGGCAGGCGGTCCGCTCGGTGACCGTGGTGCCGTTCACCGACGTGCAGAAGCGCCTGCGCGCGGCCGGCCCCGGCGAGCTGGCCGTCGTGCTGTATCGCCGCATGATGATGCGGATCGCGGACGCCGTGGCCGATCAGCTCGGCGCCGACGGGCTGGTCACCGGCGAGAACCTGGGCCAGGTCGCCAGCCAGACGATCCACAACCTGGCGACCATCGAGAACGCCGCGCGCCGCGTGGTGCTCCGGCCGCTGCTGACCTACGACAAGGTCGAAACGACCGGGCTGGCCCAGCGCATCGGGACCTACGACACGTCGATCCTGCCGTTCGACGACTGCTGCTCGCTGTTCGTGCCGGCGCACCCCGCCACGCGCACCCGCGTCGAGGACGTGGCGCCGGCCGAGGCCAAGCTGGATCTGGCAGCCGAGGTGGCCGCCGCCGTGGCGGCCAGCGAACGGGTCGCCATCCCCTGAATCATCGCTATCATTGAGCCGACTTTCATGGAAGCGCCCCTCCGACGCCCGGCCGTGACCCTCGCCGACAAGCACGCGCACCTGCGCGAGCTGCTGAGCGGCTACGCGTCCGCGCTGGTCTGCTTTTCGGGCGGCGTCGACTCGACGTTGCTGCTGCGGGTCGCGCACGACGTGCTGGGCGACCGCTGCATCGGGCTGACCACCATCTCGGTGACCATGGCCGCCAGCGAGCGGCGCGCGGCCACCGAGCTGGCGGGGCTGATCGGCGCCCGGCTCGAGGTGGTCGACTCGCACGAGCTGGAGCGCGAGGGGTTCGCGCAGAACCCGACCGACCGCTGCTACCACTGCAAGGCGGAGCTGCTGGAGATCGCCCGCCCGCGCGCCGACGCGCTGGGCGTCGCCGAGGTGCTGCTGGGAACGAACCTGGACGACCTGGGCGACCACCGCCCCGGCCTGCGCGCCGCCGACGAGCGTGGCGCGCGGCATCCGCTGGTCGACGCCGGCTTCAGCAAGGGCGACGTGCGGGCGCTGTCGCGCGAGCTGGGGCTGCCCACCTGGGACAAGCCGCAGCTGGCCTGCCTGTCGTCGCGCTTCCCCTACGGCACCGAGATCACCCCCGAGCGCCTCAGCCGCGTCGACGCCTTCGAGGACGGTCTGCGCGGCCTGGGCTTTCGCCAGCTCCGCGTGCGCTACCACGGCGAGGTCGCCCGCCTGGAGATCGACGTGGCCGACCTGCCGCGCGCCGTCGACCCGGCCATCCGCGAATCGATCGTCGCCCTCGGCCGCGCCCAGGGCTTCACCTTCGTCGCCCTCGACCTGGCCGGCTTCTCCTCCGGCTCACTCAACAAGCTGATCGCGCTGCGCACGAAGCGCGAGAGCTGAACGTCAGAGCGCGCCGTCGGTCGCCCGGATCAAGCCGAGATTGGCGAGACGGCCAAAGTCCCGATCGAGCGACCAGACGGCGCAGTCATTCTCCCACGCGATGGCCGCGACCAGAAGATCGGCGACGGCAAACCGATGCCCGGCCGCGGCGCCCGTCGAGACCCAATCCTCGATTCGAGTCCACGTGCCGCCATTCGGCATCAGGAGAGGCAGAGCGCTCAGAACCCGGCGCAGTTGTATGCGCTCGGTTCGCTTGGCTCCGCTCAGCAGCTCGATCCTGACCGGCGCCGGCAGCGCGACCACGTCCCGGTCGAGCGCCTCGGCGATCTGTCCCGCCAGGGGTTGCCGGCCGCGCAAGGCCTCGACCCACACCGAGGTATCGACGACGATCACGACTTCTGACGCCGCGCCTTGGGCCGGCGGCGAGACCGATCGAGGTCGATGTCGAGATCGACGCGCCCGAGCAACCCCTTCAGCTCTTCGATGCGGCGGCGCCTGATGAGCTCGGTCAACGACAAGATGACCGTGTCCGTCTTGGACTTGAATCCGAGCAGACGCTGCGCCTCGTTCATGAGATCGTCGGGCAGATCCAGCGTCGTGCGCATACGATCAAGGGTAATTCATATGCTTTTAGGTGTCCAAACGTGGCGATTTTACTGACCGTGCAGGAGCTCGCCGCCGCGTTTGGCGCGCGTCCTCTCTTCACCGGCGTCAGCTTCACGGTGTCCGACGGCGAGCGGGTCGGGCTCATCGGCCCCAACGGCGCGGGGAAGTCGACGTTGCTGCGGATCCTGGCGGGCGCGATGTCGCCCGACGGTGGCTCGGTCGCGCGGCGGCGCGGGCTGCGGGTGGCGTTGCTCGAGCAGGTGCCGCGCTTCGAGGCCGGCGCCACGGTGCGCGCCACCGTCGAAACCGGGGCGGCCGAGGACGCGGCCGAGGAGATCCTGGCCAAGCTGTCGCTGAGCGGCCGCGGCGAGAACGGCGTGTCGCCGGAAGTCCCCGTGGCGTCGCTGTCGGGCGGCTGGAAGAAGCGCGTGGCGCTGGGGCGCGAGCTGGCGCGCCGCCCGGATCTGCTGCTGCTCGACGAGCCGACCAACCACCTGGACGTCGAGAGCATCGAGTGGCTCGAGTCGCTGCTGGCACGGCCCGACGGGCCGGCCACCATCACGGTCACGCACGATCGGCTGTTCCTGCAGCGGGTGGCCAACCGGATCCTCGAGCTGGACCCGCGCAACGCCGGCGGGCTGCTGGCGGTCGACGGTGACTACGCGGCCTACACGCGCGTGAAGGCGGAGGCCATGCACGCGCAGGAGCGGCGCGAGGTGGTCCTGCGAAACACGCTGCGGCGCGAGACGGAGTGGCTGCGCCGGGGCGCGGCCGCGCGCACCACCAAGCAGCAGGCCCGCATCGCCCGGGCGGGCACGCTGGCCGAGGAGGTCGGCGAGCTGACTACCCGCAACCGGGTGCGCGGGGTCGACCTCGACTTCCAGGGGACCGAGCGCCGCCCGCGCCGGCTGATCGAGGCGCGCGGCGTGGGCAAGTCCTACGATGGTCGCAGCATCTTCGCGGGCGTCGACCTCTTCGTGGGGCCGGGCGTCCGCATCGGTCTGCTGGGCCCCAACGGCTGCGGCAAGTCGACGCTGCTGCGCGTCCTGCTGGGCCAGGAGCCGCCCACGCAGGGGACGGTGCTGCGCGCCGACGGGCTCGAGGTCGCCTACTTCCAGCAGAACCGCGAGGTTCTGGATCCGGAGGCGACGACCGCCGAGACGCTGTCGCCCGACGGCGACCACGTCACCTTCCGCGGCGCGCGCGTGCACGTTCGCGGCTACCTCGAGCGCTTCCTGTTCCGCCCCGAGCAGGCCGACATGCCGGTGCGCCAGCTCTCGGGGGGCGAGCAGAGCCGGCTGCTGCTGGCCAAGCTGATGCTGCGCGAGGCTCAGGTGCTGGTGCTCGACGAGCCGACCAACGATCTGGATCTGGCGACGCTGGCGGTGCTGGAAGAATCGTTGATCGGCTTCGACGGCGCCGTCCTGCTGGTCACGCACGACCGCTACTTCCTGGACCAGGTCGCGACGACAATCCTGGCGTTCGCGCCGGACGGAGCGGTCGTCCCGTTCGCCAGCGTCGAGCAGTGGGAGGCCTGGCGCGCGGAGCGCCTGGCCGCCGAGCGCCTGCGTGAGACGGCGTCATCGCCCGCGCCGAAATCCCCGCCGCCGCGCCGCAAACTGTCCTACATGGAGCAGCGCGAGTACGAGGGCATCGAGGCCGCCATCGCCGCCGCCGAGACCGCCCTGACGCAGGCCAGGGCCGACAGCGAGGATCCCACCCACGCCAGCAACGCCGCCCGTCTCGTCGAGCTGCTGGCCGCCGTCGATGCGCGCCAGGCCGACGTCGACCGCCTGTACGCCCGCTGGTCCGAGCTGGAGACCAAGCGGGAGGCGCCGGCGTGACGGTCGCCCCCGACTTCAGGTAACCTGGAAACGGGAGGTCCGCATGCGAGGTCGCGCCTCTGGGGTCGCGGGACTGCTGCTGGGAGGAGCGGTGGCGGCGCTGTCCGCGCGCGCCGCGCGCGCCCAGTGCACGACCGGGTGCGTGTTCAAGCCGGCCGTGAGCGTCCCCGACTCGATCGACTCGCTGGCGGTCGCGATCGGCGACCTCAACGGCGACGGGCGGGCCGATCTGGTGGCGCTGACCGACAACGTGTCGAGCGGCGGTGACTCGCTGTTTCTCCACCTGCAACAGTCCGACCACACGCTGGGGAGCGCCTCGTGGACTTATGGCGCGGGAATGCCGGGCGTGATCCTGGGCCACACCGTCGCCGTCGGGGACGTGACCGGAGACGGACGTGACGACATCCTGGTGGTCACCGTCTCCGGTCTCGAGGTCTTCCCGCAGACCAGCAGCGGCACCATCGGGGCGCCGGTCTCGATCGCCGACTCGACGCCGCTGAAGCTCCTGAGGCTGGGCGACTTCAACAAGGACGGGCGCCTGGACGTCGCGGCGATCGCCACCATCTACCCGCCGACGAGCGAGACGATCGACGAGATCCACATCTTCCTTCAGAGCGCGTCCGGCAAGCTGGGGGCGCCCGTGGCGGTGTCGCTGGGCTTCCAGGGGCCGAGCGACCTGGACGTCGCCGACGTCGACGGAGACGGCAAGCTGGATCTGGTGGTCGGGGGCGGCGCGCAGGGTGGCTTCACCTTCCTCTTCGGCAATGGGCAGGGTGGCTTCGGCGCGCCGGTCTCCAACAGCCTGGGAACGCTCGCCTCCGGCCGGGTCACCTACGCGACCGCGCTGGGGGTCGGCGACGTGGACGGCGACGGCCGCACCGACGTGGCCCTGGTGACCTGGTTCGACGACGTCGTCGAGGTGCTGCAGCAGCAGCCCGGCGGAACCTTCACGCCGACCCGCCTCACGCAGTTTCAGGAGCAGCAGGTGAACACGATGGCCGTCCGCGACCTGACCCGCGACGGGAAGGGCGAGGTGGTGCTCCTCGACGACGGCGACCTGGCCCTCTGGCTCGGCGGACAGGGGAGCGAGCAGCGCTACGGCAGCACGAACGCGTCGCGCACCGAGGCGCAACCGAGCTCGATCGCGTTCGGCGACCTGGACGGAGACGGCAAGCTGGACGCCGCGCTGGCCGGCGGCAGCACGCTGACCTCGGGCGGTAGCGTGGTCTTCTACGGAACCGCCGCCGACCTGCAGGTCACCGTCACGGCCAACCCCGATCCGGTGCTGGCCGGCGGCGCCGTCAGTTATCAAGTGACCGTCACGAACGCCGGGCCGGACGCCACGGACGGCGTGACGCTGACCATCCCGAGCGGCACCACCGCCACCCCGTCGCAGGGAACCTGCGGCGCCGGGAGCTGCACCCTGGGAGCGCTGGCGGTCGGCGCATCAGCGACCGTCAGCTTCCAGAAGGTGGCCACCGCGCTCGGCACGCTGCAGGTGACCACCACGGCTGGTGGCCAGACCTTCGACCCCGATCCCAGCAACAACACGGTCGTGACATCCACGACGGTCCTGGCGGCCGCGGATCTGTCGGTCAGCCAGATGGTATTCCCGACGTTGCTCACCCCGGGCGTCTACGCGACCGTCACCAACCCCGGCCCGGTCGAAGCCGACGGGGTCACCCTGACGTTCCAGGCCCCGGGGCTGACGATCGCCAGCACGATGTTCCTGGGCAGCGCGAACGGCAGCTGCAACGTCAGCGGCAGCCAGGCGACCTGCACGATCGGGACGATCCCGCCCAACATGACGGCCACGGTGATCTTCGGCCTGAGCGCGCCAGGCGGCGGCGCTTACACGGTCACCGCCGCCGCCACGTCGTCGACCGCCGATCCCAACCCCGCCAACAACCAGAACAGCCAGGCGTTCACGCTCTCGGCCGGTCCCGGCGTGGTCATCGCCCACGCCGCCAGCAGCGGCGGCTGCGGTTGCGCGACCGGCGGGCCGGTCCCGACCACAGCCCCATTGCTGTCGCTCGGCATCGCCCTGGCCCTGACCGCGGCCCGACGCCGCCGCCGCGGCTGAATCATGGGCACCTGGGGCGTCGGCCTGTACCAGAACGACACCGCCTGCGACGTTCGGGACACCTGGGTCGAGAAGCTCCGACAGGGTGCCCCGGCCGAAGCCGCCACCGCCGAGCTGCTCCAGGAATGGGGCGCACCCGATGACGACCCGCTGTTCTGGCTGGGGCTCGCCGACACCCAGTGGACCTGGGGGCGTCCCGACCCGCTGGTTCGGGATCGGGCCAGGGTCGTCCTCGTTGATCCGCAGCCGGGTCCGGAGACGTTCCTGATCCTGCTGGACGCAAATGTGCTCGTTGCCCTCGCCGACGAACATGACGCCCACCACGCCCGCGCAGCCCGGGACCCGAAACGCCTCCGCAAGGGGCCGTTCGGATCCACGGTTCCGGTTCTTTCGGAGACGTGCCACATCCTGTCGAGCGCATACCTGCGCTCGAGGCTCCGTGCGCTCTTGAGGCTTTTGGACGTCGCGATCGTGGACGTTCCTGCGCGCATCTGGGACGAGATCTTCGACTGGATGGAGCACGACGAAGAGCACGGGCCCGACCTGGCGGATGCCCAGCTCGTCATCCTGTCGGCAATCAACGCCTCGTTTCGGATCTGGAGCTACGACAAGGAATTCGCAGCCGTGTGACGCCGAGCCGACGGCACACGGGCACCCCTGGTGGTCAAATGGTCGGCGCGGCGTTCCTGATCCGCCGTTTTTGCCGCGACGCCAGAGCTCTGACGATTCGTCACATCTTCGGGGATCCCTTGGGGCCTCGGACCTCAGGCCCCCGGCCGGCTGCGCAACCTCTGCGAATTCAAGTCGGGCGCGATCGCGGGGAAGTAGCCGGCTGTTCTTCGACCCGCAACGGCCCGCCGGCGCGCCGCCAACCGGTGCGCCCCATCCAGGTGAACGGCAGCGCAGTAGCCGGCGGGACGTCCGTGGCCCGGGGCTCTCGCTGCCACCCCGAAAAGTGTGGCCCCGAGCTGCGCGGGTCGATGCACGGAGGCGCACGAAGGTGCTTCCGGAAGTTGAGCAGCACGTAGACCATGCTGGTTCGCATCTTCCGCGGCGTCGTGAGCGGACGGGCGTGAAAGCGATCGCCGACGACCTTCCCCTTGCGGCCGAGCACCCGATTCACTGCCAGCGCCAATCGGATCGCGAGCCCGTGCATGCCGCCGCGGGCCCGGCGCGGCTCGTCTCCCTCGACGATGAAGTGGCCGTGGTCCTGCTGGATCGAGAAGTGAATCACCCGAAAGCGATCGACCGAGGCCCGGGCGATGGCTTGCCTGAGCGCCCCGAACACCCGGGGCGAGCGCAACGATGGCAGCCCCGGCGTCGCTCGAATGGTGACCTGCACCGGATAGCGCGGGTCGATCTTGGGTCGCGTGACGTGTGGCATCGACGGCCGGCCGCGCGCCTTGCGGCCCGCTCCCTTCCGAGCCCCGCCCCATGTCCTGGCCACCGCGAGGGGCAGCCGCATCTGCCGAGACCGTCCTGTCTTGATTCCGCGCATGTTCCGTCTTCGGCGCGGGGCGGCCCCGAGTTGCGTGGGGGGGACTCACCCTGTGCGGACAGCGCGGCTCGATTCGTCGCATGTCCGCCGCTGAAGAGACAATCGACCTGAACCCGAGCAGGGCGCCGAAGACGGAACATGCGCGCATTCAAGTCCAGCCCGACCGCGGCTGATCCGGACGGCCTGCTGGACGCCGGGTTGATTCGGATGTTGCGCAGCCGGGCGCGACGCAGGACCGCCGGACGTACGAACGCTCTTCTACGCCCGCGTCAGGTCGATCGTCCTGCAGGACAACCCTTCCGTGCCACGCAACCGCCGCGGCCGTGCGCCGAAAGCGGGACATGCGCGCAATCAAGTCGCGGAGAGGCCGGCGGATGCGGCGCGGGCCGACCGTCGATGCCGCACCTCGGGGCCACACTTTTCTGGGTGGCAGCGAGAGCCGGCGACCACGGACGTCGCCCCGGCGCGGCAGCGGGTGGCTGCGGGGTCACGGCGCCGGCGACTGCGGTGATCGGGGGATCTGGTTCCGCCGCTCGATCACGCTCAGAATCAGCGCGATCAACGCAACCGGCAGCGCGAGGCCCCACAGGTAGAGGGCCCCGAACCCTTCGGTTTTGGCGAGGAACCCGGGCAAGAACGCGAGTGCCCCGATCTCGGCGAGGATGACCGCTCCGTACACCAGCCGTTCGATCACTCTCAGCGGCCTGGCCGGACGGCTCCACTCCGCGAACAGCACGATCAGCCACGGCGAGATCAAAGGCGTTCCCACCAGGACGCCGGCGCCGAAGAAAAAAGCCACGACGGACATCGACTGGTCTCGCGGCATCTCCGCGGTCAGCCACAGGACGTTCGCCGCGGCGACCAGCACGCCCAGCCGCGCAATCCCCTTTGGGCCCAGGACCCTCAGCTGCCGCGCCAGTAGCGGATGCGGCCGGTGTCGCTGTGGACGAACTCGGAGTGGGGGTAGAAGCCGACGCCGCCCATGCGCAGTGACTTGACGTAGTTCAATACCTGCTGCGTCGCCACGCCGCGGATGCGGAAGTCGACGGCGTGGCCTTCCATGTGCTGGCTGTGGCGGGCGACCTGGTGGCCCTTCTTGCGCAACATCAGGTTGTACTTGGGCGAGCGATAACCCGAGACCACCTCGATCCGGCGGGCCGAGAACTTGCCGGCCACGTGGCGGAGCACGTCGATGAGGCGCGTGTCCATGTGGGTGGCCTGGTTGGTGAAGTGGTCGCGCAGGAACGTGTGGAAGCGGCCGTCGATCTCGTGCCCCTCGCCCGGGAGGATCGGCAGCGCCTCGTGGGTCCAGACGTTGTAGAGCGTGGTGACCGGCTCGATCCGTTCGCCCGGCCAGATCTCGGGGTCGGGCTGCGGCTTGCGATCGCGCCCGGCCTTGCGGCGCTCGTGCGCGGCCTGGCTGGGCGTCGTCCAGCGGGTCAGGTCGGCATCCGAAACGTGGACGTCGGGGCGCAGCGCCTTTTCCTGGAACCACTCTTCCTTGCGCGACAGCGTCCGCTCTTCGCCCGGAACCAAATGCTCGCCGCGCGCCTCCACCGGATCGAAAACGTCAGTCGACGGCGGCGGGACGGCCGCGGGGTCGATCTGGAGCGCAAGGCAGGCAACGGCAGCAGCGAGCACGGTTCAATTATAAAATATCGGCACGGTCCGCAAGAAAATGAGCGGGGGAGCCTTCCTAGGGTTCGCAATCGAGCTGGGCTGACCCCAGCGCGTGGCACTTCAGGCAGACGCGCTGGTTGCGGGCGGACAGGAACCGGCAGCGGGAGGTCCCGCCGAAGTTGGGACCGTGGGGTGAGACGGTGGGCCCACGCGCCGGGTCGGTCGAGTGGCAGGCCAGGCAGCTCTCCTCGCGGTGGCACGAGACGCAGGTCCGGATGTTGCGCTTGGCCTGAACGGAGTGGCTATCGGGGCGCGGGGTGGCGATCACGACGCCGGCGGTGTCCCGCGCCCACCCGGGCGGGTGGAACTGTTTGACGCCGGTGCCCGTCCCGAACGGGTTGGTGGCCCGCACGCCAGGCTGGCCGCCGGTCGCGTCGGGCGCCACCCCCGTGCGCTGGTGGCAGCCGACGCAGAACGTCTGCAGGCGGTGGCAGGACGAGCAGTCCGGCACGTTGCGGCGCGCGTCGCCCACATGCAACGACACGTAGTCGGCGGGGTGGATGTCGGGCGGGCGGACCACCCCGCCGTGGCAGTCGATGCAGTCGTTCCGCCGGTGGCAGGTCAGGCAGTACTTCTCGTCGCGGCCGGCCTGGGCGTGGTCGCGCCGGAAGGTCGGCCCGTGCGCGTCGAAGCCACGCAGCGAGCCGGAGGGCTGCAGCAACCCCGTACCTCCGGCCGCGATGGTGGCCGGCGTGGTCAGTTGAACCCTGAGACGGCCGTCGGGCTCGGTCAGGTGGCAAGCGCCGCAGCGGGCGGTCGACTGCTTGCCGTCGTGACACCCCAGACAGCTCGCCATCATGGGGAGGTCGTCACGCGTGACCATCCCCTGCCCCGCCGCGGCCGTATGGCAGAGCGCGCAGCCGATGCCGCGGCTGGCGTGCAGGCGATGGTTGAACTTCAGGTTGGGCCGCGCCAGGTCGACCCGCGGGGGCTGGAGGGCGACGCCGCCGTCCATGGTCAGCGCCGGTAGCCAGCCGTTCCCGTTGCTGTCGATGTGGCAGGCGTCACAGCGCGCAGCCCCCTGCCCCGCCGGAACTGCCTTGGTCGGGTCGGCGCGATCGATCTTGTGGCAACCGCGGCAGGCCGCTTCGCCCGGGATCAGCTCGTCCGCTGCCGCCGTCGACCTCGCCGCCGCCGTGTGGCACCCCTCGCAGGTGGCCCCCAGCCGCGCGTGCTGCGCGTGGTCGAAGCGGATCGGGATCGACTGCGCCGGGTAGATGAGCGGTGACGGCGTGGGGGGAGCGACGGGCGCCTCGGGCGCCGCCTCGGTCGTGGCGGGCGAGGCCGCCGACGCCAGCCCAGCCACCGCGCCGAGGGCAGCCGCGGCCGCGGCGGCGGCGATGACGGCCAGGTATGAAACCGAGCGCCTCACAGGCCGGCGTCCAGCTCCACCATCGCCAGTCCCCGAAACTGGCTGAGGTAATAGGTCCCGAAGTTGTCTTCCAGCAGCAGGTGCAGCCGCACGCCCGGTCCCAGCTGGTACCGTCCGCCCGCCTGAACCCCGAAGACGACGCCTTGGTTGATCCCCGCGATCTGGACGTCGTCGTTCCAGCGGTAGCCAGTGGCGCGGCCCTCCAGCTCCAGCGGCCGGCGGATGCGCAGGCGTGCCGTCGTGTCGAAGCCGATCTTCCGGCCGCCGTATCCGTCGTCCCAGTAACCGTCGGCCCGGGCCATCCCCCGCGCGCCGTGCCAGGCGGCGCCCAGGCTGGCGCCGCCGGCCAGGCGTCCGCCGTCGGCCGCGCCGACGTCCTGCCCGGCGTAGGGACCGGTCGTCGCGACCTCGTCGGAGGTGGCCTCGAAGAAGCGGAGAAACCCGCGGGCATACGCCTTCACCCCATTCGGCAGCGCCAGCTCGTAGCTGGCGCGCAGGTCACGGTACGCGCCGACCGCAAAGACGTTCCAGATCGAGTCGCCGTCGAAGGTCGGGGCCAGGAAGTCGTGCTCCAGGGTCACCCACTGGCGGGCCGTCAGCCGCAGCCTGACGGCCAGCTGCTCGTCGTCGAACTCGCCGAACAGGATGTTGTAGCGGACGCCGCCGCTCACGGTCAGCCGGTTGCGCCAGTTGGCCGACGCGGTCAACGACACCGCCTCGAAGTCGACGCCGCTGGCCGGCTCTCCGGGTAGCTGATCGGCGGTCGCCGACCAGACCTCGCGGAACGCCAGGCGAGCCGCGTAGGCGCCGCTGGGCGTCCCCACGGCGACGGCGGCGCCTGCCATCGGCGCGATGACCGAGCTCTGGTCCGGCCGGGTGGCCGGATCGCGCGACCCCGAGCTGGTTCCGTCCAGCTCGTAGATGGGCGAGGACAGCGGCAAATCGCCGCGCACCTCCATCCCCAGCAACCCCTCCAGCGTCACCAGGCGTGACAGGTGCACCAGCACGTCGGCGCCGTCGAAGGCGTAGAAGTCGACCAGGTCGAAGTGGATCTGACGCCCCAGCTGGAAGTCGACCCGGCCGCCCAGGTTCCGCGCCCCGAAAAAGGCGTAGAGGATGACCAGCTCGCTCTGTTTCAGCTCGGGGATGGCGGCGGCACCGCCGGGTGCGCCCAGGATGTAGCCGCCGAAGTCGGCATCCAGGCGCAGCGAGGCGTCGAAATAGAAGACGTTCCGGGTCCCGTCGTCCCCGTGCCATCCCGAGGGACCGATGTCGAACACCCCGAGATCCAGGTACTGGGTCAGCCGCCTGCGCGAGAAGAGCTCGTTGCTGCCGTCCGGCGCGAACCCGCGCACCTGGTAGCCCTGCCCGATCGTGCGCACGTCGACGGCAAAGTCGTACGCAAAAGCCCGCGGCGCCGCCGCGCAAACCACGACCGCGATGGAGATCGCCAACCGCAAGGCGTTTTCGCCGCGATCACCCGGGCTCGACTTCCAGGTCGAGGTGATCCGGCGGAGGCGCCTGTCCCTTGCGGCCGTGCGCCCGGGGTGGGGGTTTGTCTGCTTGCCCGACGATGGTCACGTCCGACGGCGAAAGCCCGGCTTCCTCGAGCGCCGACATCACACGAGCGGCGCGAACGGCGCGCACCTCGCCGGCGGTCTTGAACAGCTTCTTCAGCTCCTTGGGCGGGGGAGCCGACGAGGTCCGCGCCAGGACGCGCACCTTGGCGTTCTCTTTCTTCACCGTCCCGGCCACCAGCTTCAAGACCGTCTGGCCGGCCTCGGAGACGTCGATGCCGTTGCTGTCGATCACCTTGAGCGCCGGGAATCGGATGTGCACGGCGCTCTCCTGGACCGCCACGCTGCCCCCCAGCTCTTCGAGGCCTCCCTTGAGCCCGGTCGAGAGCGCGTCCAGGGCGGCCTGCTTCTTGGCTTCGACGGCCGACCTGTCCTTGTCGGCGCTCACGTAGCTGTCGATCCTGGCCTTCAGCTTGTCCCGTTCGGCGCTGGCCTCGTCCGCGGCCGCCCGCTGGGTGGTCAGCTCGGCCTGCCGCAGTGCGACTGCGTGCTCCATTTTCTGATACGGGACCAGGTACACGTAACCTGCGAAGCCCAGCCCGGCGAAGGCCACCGCGAACAAAAACAGCGCCTTCACGCCCCACCCGCCTGCTCGACCGACCAGAAATACGTGTAGGTGCAGGGTTTCCGACCGGTCATCCGCGACGCAAGATACCGCTTTTTTGGACGCTTGACATGAGTGTAGCCGGATCGGTACGTTGTAGGTGTACGTACGCGTGCCTGATACCGACGAGGCCCCTTGTTGGCTCGCGTCAGGAACTCAGAGGAGGTTCACGCCGTGATGACCGAATTCGTGATTGGTGACAAGGCCGTCTACCCCTCCCAGGGCGTCGCCGAGGTAATTGGGATCGAAAGAAAAGAGGTCTACGGCAAGGTTCAACGATTCTATGTCCTGCGCGGCATCGAGACCGGGCTGCGCATCCTGGTCCCGATCGACAAGGCGGACCAGGTCGGCCTGCGCCGGGTCGCCGGGAGCGATGAAATCGACGAGGTGATGGAGATCCTGCGAGACAAGGAGATCCACGTCGACCGGCAGACCTGGAACCGGCGCTACCGCGGCTTCATGGAAAAGATAAAGTCGGGCTCGCTGTTCGAGGTGGCCGAGGTCTTCCGGGACCTGTACCGCCTCAAGGGGATGAAGCCCCTGTCGTTCGGCGAGCGCCGGATGCTGGACACGGCCCGCGGGCTCATCGTCCAGGAGCTGTCCGTCGCCCGGGCGGCCGAGGCCCAGAAGGTCGAGCAGGAGCTGGACCGGATCTTCGGCTGACACCGTCGCAAGCGTCAGTTTTGCGGCCCCGGCGTACCAGGTGTTAAGGTAAGGGGCCCCCTGGGCCTTGCCCTCCCATGCAGATCCACCTGGCGAAGTCCGACATCACGCAGATGGCCGTCGACGCCGTGGTCAACCCGGCCAACTCGCTGGGGATCATGGGCGGCGGCGTGGCGGCCGCCCTGTCCCGCAAGGGCGGACCGGCCATCCAGAAAGAGGCGATGTCGCTGGCGCCCATCGCGGTCGGCGCGGCGGTCGTCACCAACGCCGGCAACCTCTTCGCCAAGAACGTGATCCACGCCCCGACGATGGAGCAACCGGGGATGAAAATCGGGGTCGAGAACGTGCGGCGAGCCACGCGGGCCGCGCTGCTCGCGGCCGCGCGCAACAACTTGGAAGTGATCGCCATCCCCGGCATGGGGACCGGCCTGGGCGGCGTCGATCCCTCGGACGCGGCGCGGGCCATGGTCGACGAGCTGCGCGCGCACCGGCAGCCCAAGCCCTCGACGGTGTACCTGGTCGACATCGACGACGAGATCCTCCTGTGTCTCGAAGAGGCCTTGCGTCTGGCCGTCGGGTAACCAAAGGAGCTGCGTGAAAATCCTGGTGACGTGCAAGCGGGTGCCGAACCCCGAGCACAAGCTCAAGATCGGCAGCGGACAGCTG
>Ga0335083_10005164_pt1 | contig 16517 bp, 9 predicted proteins | sample Lox_Sample_42_FD_206716 | JGI IMG/M metagenome (GOLD analysis project Ga0335083, IMG submission 206716) | Soil microbial communities from Loxahatchee National Wildlife Refuge, Florida, United States - Lox_Sample_4.2 | ecosystem: Environmental > Terrestrial > Soil > Wetlands | place: USA: Florida... | reverse complement strand
TCGCCATCCTCCTCCTCGGGCGCAGCTTCCTGCCCGTGCTCCTGGCCTCGGCCGTCGCCGGGATCGTGGTCGCGCTCGCGGGCGCGCCGCTGCCGTGAGCGACATGGGCACGGGTCCCCGCCGCCGGCGAGCCGACGTGCTTGTGGTAGCTTCCGCCGCGCTCGCGCGCCGGTGTCAGCAGCCCCCCGTCCCGCCCGGCGCACCCAACAGGGGTAACGGATTTGCAGGCTCACGCGAGGATCGCCAGCCACGGACCCGCCGGGGCGCCCGAGCTCCCCACAGGTCCTCGCGCGCGCCGGCGTCCTCCCGGCGCGCGCGCGGTCGTGGCGGGGGTGCTGGCCGCGGCAGGTGTGACGCTCTTCGCCGCCGGCGGGACCCCCGCTCGCGCCGCGACGCTACCCGCCCCCTCCGCGGCGCGGTGCGTGTTCTGGGGAGCAGCCCACGCCTGCCAGAGCACCGACCCGCGCGTCGTCCTGGAAGTGCTCAACGAACGTGAAACCTCGCAGTGCACGTTCCAGGAAGGCTGGAGGTGGGGGGACGGCTCGCCACCGGAAGAAACCACCCTCCGGGGCAGCATCGAAGGCAGCACCCAGCTGCTCGCGGGCCATACCTACACGCGGCCGGGTACGTACACGATCAGCGTCGGCGGCATCGTCGTCTCCGAAGAACCGGGCCTGGACTTCATCTGCGAAGCGCCCCCGGTCGAATACACGTTCACCCTGCTCCCGGTCCCGGTCCCGGTCGGGGGCGGGGGCGGGGGCGTGCTCGGCGTGCGGGAAAGCGCTAGCCCCGCGCCGCCCCTCGTCGTCAGCGACTTCAGCCAGAGCCACCGCCGCTGGCGCTCCGGCTCGGCACTCGCCCGCCTGGCCCGCAGGGGTGCGCGCCGCAAAGCCCCCGTCGGAACCGTGTTCGCGTTCGGCCTCAACGAGAAGGCGAGCGTCAAGCTGTCGTTCGCGCGCGAAGCACCGGGAAGGAGGGTCGGCCGCGCATGCGCCCCGCCCACACACAGGAATCGCCGCCGCCCACGGTGCCGGTTCCCGGTCGCGGCCGGGGCGATGTCCTTCACCGCCCGCCCGGGCGTCAACCGCGCCTACTTCCAGGGCCGCCTGTCGGTCTCGCAGGCACTCGGTCCCGGCGCCTACGCGCTCACGCTCACCGCGACCGACGACGCCGGCCGCCACTCCGCGCCGAAGGTGCTGCGCTTCACGATCCTCGGGTAGGTGCCGCCGGCGGTGGACGGGTAGAGTGCCACCGGCAGGATCGAGGCATCGACCAATGAACAGGATCCGCGGCGCCGCTCTTCTCGGGCTGACTGCCGGGCTGGCACTCCGGCCGCTGCTGCGCAGGATCCTGATGGTGCGCCTGCGCGGCGACATCGAGCGGATCAACGACGGCGACTATCGCCCGTTCCTGCGGGCCTACGCCGATGACGCCGTCCTGCACTTCAACGACGGCGCCCACCGCTGGGCCGGCGACCACCGGGGCAAGGCGGCGATCGAGCGCTTCCTGCAGGACTTCGTGGCCGCCGGCCTGAAGGTGGACCTGAAGGACCTGTGGGTGAGCGGACCGCCGTGGCGGATGGTCGTGATCGGGCGCCTCGACGACGAGGCGCGGGGGCCGGGCGGCGAGCTCCTGTATTCGAACCGCGTGGTGCTCGTGCTGCAGAGCCGCTGGGGCAAGATCGTGCGCCACGACGACTTCTACGAGGACACCTCGCGGATGGCCGCGTTCGACGCCGCCCTGCGCGAGTTGGGGATCGACCCCGTGGGCGAGGGGACGCACGTTACCCGCCCGTTAAGCGTGTAGTCGCGCCTCGCGGGCTGGGGTACACTCCGACTCCCAGATACGGACGAAGGGACAAGGAGGGAATTGGATGCGAGGGGCTTTGGAAGCTGTTGACGCGCGCACGCACACGCGCGCGGCGGTCGATCGCATCGCGCGCCTTGACCGGCGTCTGCTGCTCGTCGTCGCCGTGCTGTCGCTGGCCCTCGGCGTGGTTCTGAGGGACGCCTCGATGGGGCGCCGGCCCGCCGGTCCCGCCGTCGGCGCCCACACGCTCCCGGCCCGCTCTATGGTCGCGCTCCCGGCCACCCTCAGCGGTCCCGTGTCCGCCGCCATGGGAGCCGAAGACCCCGCCTACCTGGTGTCGTCCGGGCACGGAGGAGGACTCACGGCACGGACTCCGGCCGAGCACCTTGCCTCCAGCTTCGGCGCGGCTGGGGTCACGGTCCGCTCCGGCGCGGCGCGGCTGTCGCTGGGCCTGCGGGCAGCCGGCTTCGGCACCGCGCTCACCCCGCTCGCGCCCACGGGGCCGCGGGCGCACGCCAACCGCGTCCTCTACTCCCACCCCGGGCTCCGTGAGTGGTACGCCAACGGACCGCTGGGCCTCGAGCAGGGCTTCACGATCGCCCGTCCGCCGGCGGCCGCCGGCCACTCCGGCGACACCGGCCCGCTCACCCTCGAGCTGAGCCTCTCGGGCAGCGCTCCGCCGGTGCTCGACCCGGGTGGCAGGGGCTTCACGATCGGACACCCCGGCAGAGGCAGCATCGCCTACAGCGGCCTGAGCGCGACCGACGCACGCGGACGCGTGCTTCCCAGCCGTCTGATGATCAGCGGCGGGAACCTTCTGATCGAGCTCGACGGCTCGCACGCGGCGTATCCCATCAACGTAGACCCCTTCGTCCAGCAGGGCCCAGCCCTGACCGGCACCGGCGGGACCGGCAATGGGCGCGTGGGAGCCAGCGTGGCGCTCTCGTCCGACGGCAACACCGCACTCGTCGGGGCGTGGCGCGACGCCGAAGAAGCCGGCGCAGCCTTCGTGTTCAAGCGCACGGGTGAAACCTGGACGCAGCAGGGCGCCAAGCTGACCGGATCCGGCGAGATCGGGAAAGCGCGTTTCGGCACCAGCGTGTCCCTCTCGGGCGACGGCAACACCGCGCTCGTCGGCGGTTACGGCGACAACGGCGGCATCGGCGCCGCCTGGGTGTTCAAGCGCTCGGGTGAAACGTGGACGCAGCAGGGCGCGAAGCTCGTCGGATCCGGCGAGACCGGCAACGGTCGCTTCGGCACGAGCGTGTCCCTGTCCGGCGGCGAAGGCAACACGGCGCTGATTGGCGGCAGCCGCGACAACACCTTCAAAGGCGCGGCCTTCGTGTTCACGCGCTCGGGTGAAACCTGGACGCAGCAGGGCGCGAAGCTGACCCCCAGCGACGAGACGGGCGAAGGCGCGTTCGGAGCGAGCGTCGCGCTGTCGGGTGACGGCAGCACCGCGCTGATCGGCGCTCCCGAAGACAACCACGTCGGCGCCGCGTGGGCGTTCCACTTCGAAAGCGGCTCATGGAGCCAACAGGGCACCAAGCTGACCGGCTCGGGCGCCGAAAAATTCCCCGATTTCGGGACCAGCGTGGCCGTGTCCGAAAACGGCAACACGGCGCTCGTCGGTGGCCCGGGCGACAACGGCGGCGACGGTGCCGTGTGGCCGTTCGTGCGCAGCGGCGAATCGTGGTCCCAGCAGGGGTCCAAGCTGACGGGCTCGGGCGAGAACGGCTCGGGTAGCTTCGGGGTGAGCGTGGCCCTCTCGAGCACCGGCGACGCGGCGGTGATCGGGGGCGCCGCCGACAAGAACAACGCAGGGGCCGTATGGGCGTTCGCCCGCTCAGGGGAAGCCTGGTCCCAGCAGGGAGCCAAGCTCATCGGCAGCGGGGAAGCCCTCGAAGAAGAATTCGGCGACAGCGTCGCCTCCTCCGCCGACGGCACGACCGTGCTGGTGGGCGCGCTCTTCCTGCACGCCGGCGCCGGCGGTGCGTACGTGTTCACCAGCGGTCCCCACGCGCCGGCCGTCGTCACGGGCGAACCGTCGTCGGTGACCGGGAGCTCCGCGGTCCTCAACGCGACCGTCGATCCCGAGGGCCAGAACGTGACCGCCTGCCAGTTCGAATACGGGACCACGATCTCCTACGAAAAAACGGCCCCGTGCGAAACACTGCCGGGAGCCGGAGAAGCGCCCGTGGCCGTATCGGCGACCATCACCGGGCTCAGCATCCAGCTTTACCACTACCGGATCTCCGCGACCAACGCCACGGGTACGAACACCGGCGCGGACAAGACCTTCACCCCGCACGCCGGGCCGTCCCCGACAGTCACGAAGCTGTCGGCCAAGAAGGGTCCCGCCGCGGGGGGAACCCCCGTGACGATCACGGGTACGAACTTCATCGCCCCCGTGACCGTGAAGTTCGGCTCGGTCGAAGCGACCTCCCCGACGCTCAACTCGTCGACCTCGATCTCCGTCACCTCGCCTCCGCACACAACGGGCGCCGCGGCGGTCACCGTTACGACCCCCAACGGCACGAGCCCGCACGCGTCGAAGGCCGAATTCAAGTACGCCAACCCGATCGTCACGGGCGTGAGTCCCAACGAAGGACCCGCCGCCGGGGGCGCGACGGTGACGGTCACCGGGAGCGGCTTCGCGCTCGGCAGCTCCACCGGCATCTTCTTCAAGAAGACGCCAGGGAAATCGGTCAGCTGCGCCTCGACGGAGGAATGCACGGTCACCACGCCGGCGGGATCCGGCAAGGTCGACGTGATCGCCGAGGCGGCCGGCAAGAAGAGCAAGAAGAACCCCGGGCCGGACTCGTACGAATACAAATGAGCCAGCGCCGCCCGGGCCCGGGGACGACCCCGGGGCCGGCGGCCCTTCTGCCTCGGTAAATATCCCGGACGCGAGTCGGCGGCGGCGGACGCCCACGCGTCTGCGAGTCTCCCGAAAGTCCGCCTAAGCGACTATCCTCGCGGCGCAACGCCCGCCCACGGGCTCACCCACAAAGGAGGGAATCCCCTTGCTTGCCTCGACCAGCTACCCGCTCCTAGAAGTGTTCTGGACGATGCTGATCTTCTTCGCCTTCTTCATCTGGATCTGGCTGCTGATCACCGTTTTCATGGACATCTTCCGCCGCCAGGACATAGGCGGATGGGGCAAGACGGGTTGGATCATCTTCGTGATCATCCTTCCGTACCTCGGGGTGTTCGTGTACCTGATCGCCGAGCACAAGGGGATGACCGAACGGTCCGTCAAGGATCAGCAGGAAGCCCAGTCACAGATGGACAGCTACGTGCGCTCCGTCGCCGGCGCGAACGACCCCGCCTCCCAGATCGCCAGCGCCAAGGAACTGCTCGACAAGGGTGCGATCACCCAGTCCGAGTTCGACGCGATCAAGCAGAAGGCGCTCGCCTAGTCCGTTCTCGCCACTGCATCGCCCGTGACGCCGGCATGGCGCCGGCGCTCGGGCGTCCGGTGAGCCCGCGGTTGCGTCGCGCGCGGACTTCCCGCCAGCGGTCTCACGGCGCCGGGCTCAGCCCGGCGCCGTGCCGGCCACCGCTGCCGGCCGGGCGCGGGAGAGGGTCCGTCCGGTCCCCATGACGGCATCCGGGCCGCCGCCGCGCCGTGGCGGCCAACCTTCTGTGCCGCGTTGCGTTATAAGGGTGTCGGCAACTCCGGAGGAGGGGGACAAAGTGGTGAGGGGGGTCGTTGCAGGATGCGCTGCTGCGCTCGCGATGTGCGCCTTGGCGGCCCCTGGAGCGTCGGCGGCCGAAGAACAGTGTCCGGGCCTGCGCGGCGGCACGGCGGTCCTCGACTGGGGATTCAACGCCTCTGAACAGATCGCCGCGGGGTTCGCCAGCAACTACGAGAACTCTCCCCAGACCGTCGTCGGCCTTACGGGCGTCACGCAGGTCAGGGCCGGGTTCAAATTCGGGCTCGCGCTGATGTCGAACTGCACGGTGGAGGCGTGGGGGACGGGCAACAAGGGGCAGCTCGGCGACGGCGCCCAGCTGATCGAGAGCCACCCGGTTCCCGTCCAGGGCCTCACCGAAGTCAAGGAAATCGCGGTCGGCAACGCCCACGCGATGGCCCTGCGCTACGACGGCACGGTGTGGACGTGGGGGGCCTCGGAATTCGGCGAGCGCGGCAACAAGGAAAAGGGCTACGAACGCACCGCCCGCCAGAACGAACCGTGGTTCGTGGCCCGCGACAAGCCCACCGAGGTCCCGGGCCTCACCGGCGTCAAGCAGATCGCCGCCGGCGGCAAACGCGACTACGCGCTGCTGTCCGACGGCGAGGTGATGGCCTGGGGCGAAGACCGCAGCGGCGACCTCGGGGTCGAAGAGAGCAGCGCCGAAGAAGAACTCTGCCTCGGCGAACTCCACGCCATCACGCCGATCCAGTGCAGCACGATCCCGCGGCCGGTGAAGATCAAGGGGCTGGGCAAGCTGTCTGGCGTCGAACGCATCGGGGCCGGAGAAGAAACCGCCTACGCGATCGCCGGCGGGGGCAAAAAGGTCGTCGCCTGGGGCTCCGGTGGCAAAGGCCAGCTCGGCAACGGCGACAACGAAGACAGCTCCTCGCCGGTGCGGACGCTGCTCGAACCGGCCTCGCCGGTCGTCGAAATCGTCGGCGGATCCACGCACGCGCTGGCGCGGCTCGCCAACGGCGAACTGTACGCCTGGGGAGCCGACGGCCTCGGACAGCTGGGTTTCGAAACCGGCGAAGAATCCGACGAACTTTGTGGCCGCGACCCGTGCGCGATGGTGCCCGAACCGGTGCCCTCGCTCGAGCATGTGGTGGCGCTCGCCGCCGGGGAAGGGACCAGCTACGCAGTCGAGGAAGAAGAAAACGCCGCCAAGGTGATCTACTCGTTCGGCGGGAACGGGACCTGGGAACTGCTGGGCCTGGGCAACGTCAACATCACGGGCACCACGACCCCGACCGCCATCCCCGGCATCGGCTCCGTCCACGGCGTGGCGGCGAGCTCGACCACCGCCGTGGCACTGCTCGAAAGCGGTTCAGGACACGTGCCGCCGATCGCGCTCGCCACCTTCGAACAGGCGCTCACGCCCGAATGGAACGTGCTCGTCGAACCGTACAAGCTGCGCGATCGTCCGGTGGGCACCAGGGAATTCAGCAAAATGCTGGAAGGGAACTGCAAAAGCCCCTGCAGCCTGCCGCTGTCGGGGCTCAAAGCACAGCCCTACGAAGTGATCCTGAAGACCCCCGAAGGCAGGGAAGGCAAAGAAAAGAGTCGCAAAATCATCGGCACCCCGAAATCGGGGAAATCCTGGCCCGCCAACACGGCCGCGCCGGTGATCACGGGAAGCCCGGCGCTCGAAACGGGGAAACTGCGCAAGGGGCAGACGCTGACCGTCTCCAAAGGGTCGTGGACGAACAGCCCGACCCAGTACGCCTACCAATGGCTGCGCTGCGAAGGCTACGGCGAATCGGGCGCCTCCGAAGAACTGGGGACCGAATGCGAATCGGCCGCCAAAGAACCGGCCACCAACGAATACGAAGTCCAGGCCCAGGACGTGGCGCACACCATCATCGCCACGGTCGAAGCGCGCAACGCCTCGGGTGCCAGCATCGCGGTCACGACGCCGGAAGTGATCCTGGCCGCCGGCGAAGAATACGAACCCCCGTACCCGACCTTCACGGAACGCCCCACGATCACCGGGGCCGCCGTCCAGGGCGACACGCTCACTGCCCACCACGGCTCGTGGGAAAACTCGCCGACAAGCTTCCTGGACAAGTGGTACCGCTGCAAAGGCAGGACCGAAGAAGGCATCGGCGGAAGCTGCTCCGCGATCACGTTCAGGAACGGGATGGGTGAAATCGAACCGTACACAGGCGAAACGTACGTCCCGACCGCCGAAGACGTGGGGCAGTGGGTCGAGGTCCAGGAGCGCGCCACGAACCCCGGCGGCTGGGAAGTCGCCACCTCGCTCGCGCAGCAGGTCGCGACGGCGTCACCTCCCGCCAACGTGTCCCCGCCGACGATCACGGGGGCGGTCGAACAGGGCAGCACGGTGACCGCGAATGAAGGCTCGTGGACGAACGCCCCGTCGAACCCGCACTGGCAGTGGCTGCGCTGCTCGGCCATAGGCCAGGAATGCACCAACATCAACAAGGGGACCAAGCAGACGCTCAACATCACACCGAAACTCGTGGGTCACACGCTGGTGGTGGCGGAATCCGTCGAAAACGGCTTCGCCCGCAGCCAGGCGGTCGACTCCTCCCCCACGGTGGTCGTGCCGGTGCCGCCACCCGACCCGCCGTCTACGGGCTCCCTGCCCACGATCACCGGCGTCGACGAACAGAGCCACACCCTCACGGGTCACGCGGCGCCCTGGACGGGCGAACCCAAGAGCTTCGATTACCAATGGAAACGGTGCGAATCCGCGGGCATCAACTGCCACCCGATCAACGGCGCCGAAGGCACCAAATACACGCTCTCGGGAAACGACGTGGGCAAGGTGATCGAGCTGCGCGAAACCGCCACCAACGCGGCCGGCTCGGGTGTGTCGGTGTCGGCGGCCACGGCCACGATCGCCGCGGCGCTGCCCGTCAACGGCGCGCCGCCCAGCGTCAGCGGCGCCCCCGAGCAGGGCCACGGGCTGCGCGAGCTGCACGGTGAATGGAGCAACGAACCCACCGATTACTCCTACCAATGGGAGCACTGCGACGGCTCCGGCAACAGCTGCGAAGCGATCGTCGGCGCGAACTCCCGGAACTACACGCCCAAGAGCGGCGAAGTGGGAGGCACCGTGAGGGTCCAGGAGCGTGCGATCAACGCCGCCGGGACCTCAGCGGTGTCCACCTCGGCGGCCACGGCCCAGGTGGCCCCGACGCCGCCGCTGAACACAAAACCGCCGACCGTCACGGGGAAACCGGAAAAAAGCGAAACACTGACCGCCCATGAAGGGACCTGGAAACCCAGTCCCACGGGGCGCTCGTGGCAGTGGCTGCGCTGCGAAGTCGGCGAATGCCGGACGATCGAAGGCGCCAACAAAAAAACCTACGTTGTCACGCTCGCCGACGTTGGCTTCTCGGTGGCGGTCCGGGAAGCGGCCTCCAACAGCAGCGGCTGGGAAGCGGCGGTCTCGGAAGGCCTGCCCGTGGGCGGCAATCCGACTCCCTTCATCACCCACCTGGAACCCGAATCGGGCTCGACGGGAGGGGGCACCTCGGTGATCATCGTCGGCGGGAACTTCGCCGAAGCCAGCGCCGTGAAGTTCGGGTCGGTCGCGGCCGGCTCCTTCGAAGTCCTCTCCCCGAGCGAGATCAAAGCGTCCGCCCCGGCGCAGGGCAGCGGCACGGTGACCGTGACCGTGACTACCCCGAAAGGCACCAGCGGCGTCAGCCGTGGTTCGCAGTTCACCTACGGCGATCCGCCGACGCTGACCTCGATCGAACCCGACGAAGGCCCCGAAGGGGGAGGCGTGGTCGTGACGATCACCGGCACGCAGCTCGAACAGGCCGGTGAAGTGAAATTCGGGGCCGTCCCCGCGGAAAACTTCGGGGTCGGGTCGGCGAACATGATCACGGCGGTCGCCCCGCCGGGGACGGGCACGGTCTCGATCACGGTGAAGACGCCGTTCGGTCAGACGACCGCTGGAGGACCGAGTCAGTTCACCTACGTGAAAACGGGCGTCCCGCCGGAAATCAAGAAAATGTCGGTGAAAAAGGGTCCCGCCAGCGGCGGCACAGAAGTGACGATCACCGGCAGCTTCTTCACGTACGTCAACGCGGTCAGCTTCGGAGGCGTCCCCGCGGCCAGCTTCAAAGTCCTCTCCCACGAAGAAATCTCCGCCGTGTCCCCGCCGAACGCAGCCGGGACTATGGACGTCAGGATCACGAGTCCCTATGGCACCAGTGCGATCACCGGCAAAGACCATTTCCGCTACGAAAACCCGATCATCGCGAGCGTGTCACCCGAAGAAGGGCCGGTGTCGGGAGGGACGGAGGTTACGATCACGGGCAGCGGGTTCGCTCCCGGCGAAGGAACCACGACCTTCAAATTCAAGAAAGAACCGGCCAAATTCGTCGAATGCCCGTCGACCACCGAATGCACGATGATCGCTCCGGCCGACACCAAAGCGCAGGCGGTGAAGATCAAGGCCACGGCCAACGGGCGCAGCAGCTCGTCCGCCGATCCCGGGGACGAATACATCTACTCCGAATAGGTGCCGCCGGGCGGGTGCTCGCGGCCGGGGTGCTCGCGGCCGCGGTGCTGGCGGCCGGTACACCCGCCTCCGCGGTGTCGCCGGCCAGGACGCCCGCGGGGACCGGCCCGGCGGGCGCGACGGCCGAGCCGCCAGCGGGGGCGACAGCGGGTGGGGGCCGCCCTCTGCACGTGCGCCTGCGTGTCGTCGCTGAAGGGCTCCCGGGCGCCCTCAACAGGCTCACGGCGACGGTTTCCACGGCGCCCGATGCGACCTGCCGGCTGAGCGTGAGCGAAGCAGCCGCCACGCGCTCCTTCGCGAGCTCGCGGCCGGGAAGCGTGGCGTGGCGGTGGATGAGCGCGATGGCCGGCAGCAGGGGGGCGTGGAGCTTCGTGGCGATCTGCCGCGCGGGCCCGCGCTGGGCCCGGTGGCGATACCGCACACAGATCGGACTGCCCCATATCGGGGGAGCGTTCGTGAGCGCCCCCGGGATCGCCGGCGCCCAGCCGTCGCCCCCGATCCCGCCCGGAACGGGCTCCTGTGACTCCCAGGGGATCTGCTTCGGGGCCGACCCGTTCCCGCCCGGGCAGTGCACCTGGTACGCGCTGGGCCGCCGACCCGACCTCGCCGGGATCGTGAGAGGGAACGCCTCGCAATGGTTGAAGGCCGCTGCCGGGAAGGCCCGCGAGGGCACCCATGCGGCCGCCGGCGCGCTCGCGGTATGGGCGGCGGACACCGGTCCCGCCGGGGCCGACGGGCACGTGGCTCTCGTCGCCGCGGTCCGCGGCGGGCGCCTGCTCCTGGACGACTCCAACTGGCGACCCACAGCCGGAAGCCCGGGACTGCAGGTCCACGAACACTGGGCCCCAGCGGACTCGGTGGAGGGCTATATCTACCCGCCGGGCTAGAGCAGGCTGCCCACGCCGTGCACCACGGCGCTGCCCAGCACGATCTCCAGCAGCACTCCGGCGGCCCCGACCACGACGCCCACGATCGCCACCAGCGCGTCTTCGAGGATCACGCCCAGCGACAGCAGCACCACGCCGAGGGAGGGCAGCGTGTCGAGCCCCGTGAACGGCGGGGCCAGGAAGGCGCCGAGCGAGCCCGCGAGCACCAGCAGGCCGAACACGCTGTTGCTGGCACGGTGCCCGAACAGGAACCGCGCCCGCGGCCGTGAGATCCGCTCGAGGCGGCGGATCAGCCGCATCAGCCGCTCGAGGAAGCGCTGCTGGCGGGGACCTCCGAGCTCGAGCCGTCGGAAGCGCGCGGGCAGCCACACTTCGCTGCGACCGATCACCAGCTGCAGTGCGAGCAGCATCGCTATCACCTCGAACACGTGCGTCGCGCCCCCGGTCGGCAGCGGCAGCGCCGGCACCGCCAGCAACACCACGAAGGCGACCGCGAAGGCACCCCGCCCGAAGGCGTCGTTGAGGCTCCCCAGCGTCTTTGGCCCCTCGCCGGCGAACCACTGCTCCAGCAGCTCGCTCGCTCGCGGTGTTGTGTCCGAGGCGTCGCCCATCGGCAGGGACGTCGCACTGTAGCCCGCCGCGGGGCACAGACGGCCCCCGCGGGTCACTTCAGGCCGCCGCGGCCTTCACGCCGCCGCGACACTTCACGCCGCCGCGGCACACGCCCGCCGGGCCCTCCCGCGTTCAGTGCAGGAGGTTGACCTCCAGCTTTTCTTTGTTGGCCCATTCCAACGTCAGGATCATGCCGAGCTGTTCGACTGGGCCCGCGCCGATTTTCGCCGACAGCACAAACCTCGGTTCGTTTTCAAACGATTCGACGTTCTGGTGGCCTTTGTCCTGGAGGTATTTGACGTTGGCCTTCCTCACCATGCGGTCGGTGGTTTTGTAGGGCAGGATGGCTCCCCCGCTCACGACGTATTTGAACGTGCTGCATTCGAATTCCATGAACGTCCCGTTGCCCTGAGCCCCGATCGCGAACCCGACCTGATCTTTCGCGGGTTCGGGTTCCGTCTTGATGATCCCGAGCTGGGCGGTGAGCACCTTTGTGACGATCTGGCCCTCCCTCGCTCCCGCGGTGGTGCAGCGGGCTCCGCCTTCGCCTTTGATGCCGTTCGAGCAGCCGGTGAAGCTGATCGTCACGTTCGTGAGGAGTTTGGCGCTGGCATAGGTCCCTTTGAGCTTGGTGGAGCTCTTGCATTCCCAGAATCTTCCGCCCACGGTTTCGAACCTGATCGTTTCGCCCTTGACCGCCTTGGCGATCACTTCGGACTTCTTGCCTGTCCCGGCCAGCCATTCGTAGCTGCCTTTTTCTTGGGCGTTGAGCGTGATGCAGCCCGGGTCGCTGTACTTGCCGTTGGCCGCGGCACCTTTGCCGGTCGCCTTCGCGCAGCGCCCGACTTCGGGCGGTGAGGCCGCGTAGCTGAACTGGTCCGCGGGGTTGGCAATGCTCCTGCCGCCGGGACCGACGAGCGTCACGTCGACGGTGCCGACGCCCGGCGGGGACACGGCCGTCACTTCGGTGCCTGACACGACTTTGACGTTCGTGGCCGCATTGGCGGCGAAATCGACCGTTTCCACGCCTTCGAAGTTGGTGCCGTGGATGACGACGGCGGTGCCGCCTTCCTGGCTGCCGCCGGGGGGGCTCACGCTGGTCACGATCGGGACGTAACTGAAGTCGCTCGCCGGGATCGTGGCGCTGGTGCCGCCCGGGATCGTGACGGTGACCGGCACGCGGCCGGCGCCGGCGGGCGCGACGGCCTGGATCGTGGTCGTCGATTCAACCGTGTATTCCACGGCGGCGTTGGCCCCGAAGTGCACGGCGCTCACTTCGCTGAAGCCCGTTCCGGTGATCGTCACGTGGGTTCCGCCGGTGGGCGGGCCTTCGACCGGGTTGACCGCGGTCACCGTGGGCAGCACGGGACCGGCCACGGCGGTGTGGTTCCCGCCGGCGCTGGCCTGGTTGACATGGTGGATGTCGGTCACTTCCACGGGCACCAGGCTGCGAGGCGCTTCCGAGCCGGTCCCGAGCTGGCCCTGGCCGTTGACGCCCCAGGTCCACACGTTGCCGTTCGCCTGCAGCGCGAGGCTGAACTTGTTGCCCGCCTCGACCGAGGTCACTTCCGTGAGGCCCATCGCCTGCACCGGCACGTCGAACGAGCTCGTCGCGTTCGTGTTGTTACCGAGCTCGCCGGCGCCGTCGCTGCCCCACGCGTACACTTCGCCGCCAGTCAGGGCCGCGAGGGCGTGCGTTTCTCCTGCCGCGATGGCGCTCACGCCGATCAGGCCCTGGACGGCCACGGGCTCGTCGGTATTGACTTCCGTAGCGTTCCCGAGCTGTCCGCTGCTGTTGAGGCCCCACGCCTCGACGGTGCCGTTGTTGAGCAGCGCCACGCTGAACTGGCCGCCGGCCGAGATCGCGGTCACGCCACCGAGTTCTTTGACTTCGACGGGCGTCAACTCGTCGGTGCACGACGGCATGGTTTCAAATGAGCAGCCGTTGCCGAGCTGGCCCTTCTTGTCCGACCCCCAAGCCTTCACCCTGCCGTTGCTCTGCAGCGCCAGTGCGTGTTTGCCGCCGGCCGAGATCGCCGTGACTTCACTTAGTCCGCTCACTTCGACGGGCACGTTGGAGTTGTTGTTGAGCCCGTTGCCGAGCTCTCCTTCGAGGTTCTGACCCCAGGCCATCACGTGGCCGTTGGAAAGCAGCGCCAGGCTGAATTCGCCCCCGGCGGCGATCGCGGTGACGTTGCTGAGGCCGCTCACGGCCGCCGGCATCGTGCTCGAAGTGTTGTTGCCGTCGCCCAGCTGGCCGACGGTGTTGGCGCCCCACGCCATCACGGTGCCGTTCGGCAGCAGCGCCAGCGTGTGTTCGGAGCCGGCGGCGACGGACACGACTTCGCCGAGGCCGCTGACCGGGACCGGTACCGGGCTGCCTTCGGTCGTGGCGTCGCCGAGCTGTCCGGCGGCGTTCTGACCCCAGCCGGTGGCGGCGGGTGACGTGACAGCGGAGGCGGCGGAGGTGGCCAGCGCAAAGACGGCAAGGGCACACAGGAGGGACAGTCCCAACGTCCTCATCCGTCGCATGCTTGCTACCCCTCCTAGCTTCCGGCCTGAAATCCCGTTCGGGCCTTACCCCGTTCGCGAGCAACGATAACGCCCCCTCGCCGCCACCGCAAACACGAACGAGATCGTCCAGCGGGCCCTCCAATCGCCTGAAAACGGGGGAGCCCACGGGCGTATGTGGCCCTTCTTGCAATCGATGCTAGCGGCTGCCGGCGCCCGTCCCCGAGGGTTCCGTGGGACGGTGCTCCAACCAGCGCCGCAGCCCGGCCGCGCTGGGACCCGCGAGGGCCACGAACATGTAGTCCTCCACGGCTGGGCCGGGCAGACGCTCACGCAGGTATGACTCCATCGACGCGAGGAACGCCTGTTCGCCGTCCTGTGCCCAGCGCTCGTGGCGGGTGAGGGCCTCGTCCATCGCGGCCAGGTGCTCCGAGGGGCCGTCGACGAGCCCGTAATGGGCCAGGGCCAGCGCCCGTGGCCGCCATCCCGCCACCCGCCCGAGGGAGCTCCGCCAGGCGTCGAGGTCGATCTCCGGCGGGGGAGTGGGGGGGACGATGACGTCCCCCTGGAGACGCACCCCCGCCACGTCGCCGCAGAACGCGAGTCCGTCCTCGCGCTCGAGAAAGGCGACGTGGTGGGAGGCATGGCCCGGTGTCCATGCGCAGCGCAGCGCGCCGACGTCCGCACCATCGTCGATCGCGTGCAGGTTCTGCTGGGGCACGGGCAGGACCTCCCCCAGCAGCTCGTCCAGGCGCTCGCCGAACACCCGCCGCGCGCTCGCCACCAGCCGGGAGGGGTCGGCCAGGTGTGGCATCCCCAGCGGGTGCACGTACACCGGCAGATCCGGCCAGCGCGCCACCAGCGCACCGGCGGCGCCCGCGTGGTCGAGGTGCACGTGGGTCAGCATCAGCGCGCGTGGCTGGTGATCGCCGAGTCCCTCGAGCAGTTGCGCCAGGCACGAGCCGGGGCCGCAGTCGACCAGCACCTCCCCGCACAGCCACGCCCCCACCGTCCCCGGGCGTCCGTCGTAGCGGAGGTCGATGATGCGCGCGTCCATCTCGTCACGGCCGCGGCGGCGGCGCGGACCACCCTAGCGACCCGCGCCTGGCAGCAGGCACGGGAGCTATCGTGACGGCCGCCTCGCCGAGGATTCCCCCGAGCATGAAGTCCCGCCGACAGATCCCCGTCCTGGCGCTGCTGTGCGCCGGCGCCGCGAGCGTGCTCGTGGCGTGCGGCAGCGGCTCCTCGCCGGCGAGCGGGCTGCTGCTGGGCGCCACCGCCCGGACGGCGGCCGGCAACCCCGTGGCCGTCTCGCCGATGCCCGGGACCCTCGACGCCTCGCCCTCCACGCAGATCAGCTTCCTCGGCGGGTCCGGGACGACCGTCGCCGGCGTGCGCGTCGTCGGCTCCAGGACGGGTGTGCACACGGGCGTGCTGCGGGCCTACTCGACCGGCACCGGCGAGAGCTTCCTGCCGTCAAGGCCGTTCGCGCAGGGCGAGAAGGTGACCGTCACCGCCCAGGTCACCACCGGCGGGCACACGGGTACGGCCAGGACGGGCTTCACCGTCGCCCACCAGGCGAGCGTCAGCCAGAAACACTTCCCCGTCAACCCCGGCGACCCGCGGGCGGTGCAGCACTACGTCACCGCTCCTTCGACGGCACCCTCCACCGTCACCATCACGACACCCGCGCGCTCCGGGGTCGCGCCGGGCTACCTGTTCCTGGCGCCCTATCAGGGGCGGGGCACGCCGGGGCCGATGATCGCCGACCAGCAGGGGCGGCTGGTGTGGTTCCACCCGCTGCCCGCGGGTGAGGCCGCCACCAACTTCCAGGTCCAGCAGTACGAAGGCCGGCCGGTGCTGACGTGGTGGCAGGGACGCATCCTGCAGGTCGGGTTCGGCCAGGGTGAAGACGAGATCTTCGACAGCTCCTACCGGCACGTGGCCACGGTACGGGCCGGCAACGGCTACCACGCCGACCTGCACGAGATCCGACTCACGCCCAAGGGAACCGCGTGGATCGACGCCTTCGACCCGATCGAGATGAACCTCTCGCGCGTGCACGGGGTGGCCGGCGGCGTGCTCACCGACTCGATCATCCAGGAGGTCGACGTCAAGACGGGCCTGGTCATGTGGGAGTGGCACGCCCTGGGTCACGTGGCGATCCGGGATTCGTTCAACGCCGTGCCCCGGAGCGCCTATCCCTGGGACTACATCCACATCAACTCGGTCGACCCCGGGAGCTCCGGCGACGTGCTGCTGTCGGCGCGGAACACGTGGACGCTCTATGACGTCGATCTGCAGAGCGGGCTGATTCGGTGGCGGCTGGGCGGGCGCCGCAGCAGCTTCAAGCTGGGCCCGGGCGTTCCCTTCTACTGGCAGCACGACGCCGAGTTCCAGCCCGGAGGGCTGATCTCCGTGTTCGACAACGGCTCGGACCCGCCCAAGGAGAAGCAGTCGCGGGGGCTGCTGCTGCACATCGACGGGCCCTCCCAC
>Ga0335083_10005163_pt1 | contig 16517 bp, 13 predicted proteins | sample Lox_Sample_42_FD_206716 | JGI IMG/M metagenome (GOLD analysis project Ga0335083, IMG submission 206716) | Soil microbial communities from Loxahatchee National Wildlife Refuge, Florida, United States - Lox_Sample_4.2 | ecosystem: Environmental > Terrestrial > Soil > Wetlands | place: USA... | reverse complement strand
TTCTCGTCCCGGATGGCCTCGGGATGGAAGGACGTCGGCGGCTCCATCAAGAACAGCGACAGCACCTGCAGGACGTGGTTCTGGACGATGTCACGGACCGCGCCGGTGGTGTCGTAGAACCCGCCGCGCGAGCCGACTCCGAGCGTCTCGGACACCGTGAGTTGCACGTTGTCGACCCAGGTCCGGTTCCAGATCGGCTCGAAGATCGAGTTGGCGAACCGCAGCGCCAGCAGGTTCTGCACGGTGTCTTTGGCCAGGTAGTGATCGATCCGGAAGATCTGCGACTCCTCGAACGAGGTGTTGATCTCCGCGTAAAGGTCGCGGGCACTGGCCTCATCCCAGCCGAACGGCTTCTCGATGACGAGCCGCGTCCAGCCACCGGACCCGGGCGCCTTGCTCAGCCCGGCCGTCCCGAGGCGGGCCGGGATGACACCGAACAGCCGGGGCGGCGTGGACAGGTAGAACACCCGGCGTCCGGCCGTGCCCAGGGTCCGGTCGCACTCGTCGAGGACCTCGCTCAGGCGCCGGTAGGTTTCCGGCTCGTCGTAGCCACCGCTGATGTAACGGAACCTGGCCTTGGGCGCCCATTCCCCGGCCGTGTCCGTCCCTCCGGAGGAATCTCGCAGGCACTTGTCCGCCCACTCTTCGTCGCTCATCGCGGTCCTGGCCACACCGATCAGGGCGAATTCGGGCCGAAGCCGGCCGCTGGCAGCCAGCTGGCGGATCGCGGGCAAGAGCTTGCGTTCTGTCAGATCGCCCGACGCGCCGAAGATGACTAGCGTGCACGCTGGCGCCCGCCGCTCCCCGCCGTCCTCACTTCCGCGTTCACCGGAGCTGCCTCCGGCTGTCCGGCGGCCGCCTGCACCCGCAGATTCGCTCATGTTTCATCACCCGACTCAATGATCCGAGGATGAGGCACGCAGGTCACCTGCCGTGGGCCTGACGGCAGGGCCGCGTCCAGTGCCGGGATGGACTGGCCAGTGACCAATCGGGGGCCTTGTGGCAGGTCTTGGTCATGGTGCCTCCACATGATCCGGCGCCCCGCGGCAGCGGGACTTACCGCTCACAAACACAGGCGAGATCTGTAACTTGCCACGCTGACCGGGGGAAAGCAAGGGTTACTGGAGCCGGAGTTGGGTTACACTTCCACTAACGAGGCAAAGCCGTGGTCGGTCGCGCACGAGATGCCGCCGGCACTCTTGAACTTTTCCGCTGAGGTCTCATCGCAGGGGAGCGCCGGCATGGCTTCAGGAAGTCCGCCCGGTAATGAGGAAGAGGCACTAGGTCTTGTCGAGGCGGGGGAGGCCATAGGCATTCCAACCACCACCCTGCTTCTCAATGGCGTCGCCATGACGCTGGCCCAGCCTCGAAGCGTCGTCAGGGAGGCGCGTCGGCTGGCCGGTGACACGGTCCGGATCGCGGCGGGAAAGTCAGCCCGCGCGCCCGCCAAGGGCGACCGGCGCTTCACCGATCCCGCCTGGTCGCAGAACCCGGCGTTCCGCCGGCTCTGCCAGGAATACCTGAGCCTCTGCGAATCGGCCGGTAACCTCGTCGGCGATCTTGACAACGGCCCCAGGAGCTGGCAGGACGCCGAGCGCGCCGGGTTCGTCATGAACATCCTGATGAGTGCGCTTGCACCCACTAACTTCCTGCCGACTAACCCGGCGGCACTCAAGCGAGCCTTCGACACGGCTGGCCTGAGCGTCGCGAAGGGCGCCTCCCAGTGGTGGCGTGACCTTCGCCAGAACGGCGGCATGCCGTCCCAGACGGACCGGAGCGCTTTCCAGGTCGGGCTCGATCTCGCTGTGACTCCGGGCGCCGTCGTCCATCGCGACGAGCTGGTCGAGATCATCCAGTACACCCCGACGACCGCAGCGGTCCGCCGCCAGCCTGTGATCATCGTCCCGCCGCCGATCGGCCGTTACTATTTCCTTGACCTGCGGCCGGGCAGGAGTTTCGTCGAATACGCGGTGAGCCGGGGCCTGCAGGTCTTTATGATCAGCTGGCGCAACCCCGGCCCCGACATGGGCGACCTCGGCATGGACGCCTACGCCATGCGGATCCTGTCTGCCTTGGACGTGGTCGGCGAGATCTGCCGAACGCCGGATCTGGGCCTGATCGGTTTCTGCGCAGGCGGGATCTTGCTGTCCACGGTCCTCAACCACCTGGCCGCCAAGGACGACGACCGGGTACGCGCGGCGTCGTTCGCCGTGACCCTGCTGGATTTCGACTCCCGGGCGGCTCTGGGGGCCTTCTCGGCGCCCAGGCTGCTGGAACTGGCACAGAAGAACTCGCGCCGTGCTGGGATCATCTCCGGACGGCAGCTCGGCAACGTCTTTTCCTGGATGCGACCGGACGACCTCGTGTTCAACTATTGGGTCAGCAACTACCTGATGGGTGATCCGCCGCCGGTCTTCGACATCCTGGCCTGGAATGCCGACAGCACCAACCTGCCGGCCCGCTTGCATGCCGAGTTCCTCGGCATCTTCAAGAACAACACACTGTGCACGCCGGGTGCGGTCGAGGTCCTGGGCACTCCGGTGGATCTCAGCCGGATCACCATCCCGACGTTCGTGACCGGGGCAATCACTGATCACCTGACCCCGTGGAAGGGCTGTTACCGGACGACCGAACTAGTCAGTGGTCCGTCGACCTTTGTGCTCAGCAACGCCGGCCACATTGCCAGCCTCGTCAACCCCCCAGGCAATCCTAAAGCGACGTATTACGTGAACGGCGAGCCCAGCGCCGGCCCCGACACCTGGTTCAAGTCGGCCGCCAAGCGCCCCGGGACATGGTGGGAGGCCTGGGCGGACTGGACGATCGAGCGCTCGGGAGGGGAGGTGCCGGTGCCGCCGCAGCTCGGCAGCAGCGCCCACCCGCCACTCCAGCAGGCGCCCGGCCTGTACGTCCGGACCTGACAGCAGGATAGCGGCTTGGCCGTATCTCGGCGGCGGCAGCGGGGACATGTGCTACGCAGGCCGTCGCCTTACCCTGAAAGGAATTCGCCAACGAGCGCAGCACTGGCTTCCGGATGTTCCATCATCCAAAGATGGCCGGCGTCTGGTATCAGCTCCAGCCGCGCATGGGGGATCTGACGAGCGAGCAGGCGAGCGTTTTGTACCGGCACGAGCGGGTCATCTGCGCCGCTGAGCACCAGGGTGGGCGCTGTGACCCGGTGCAGCCAGGAAAGACTCGTCCACCAGCTGATCGCGTATACCTGCTGGAGACTGTCAATGAGGTTTGGCCGGTACTCCAGCAGCCGTTCGAGCTCGCACCGGGCCGAGGCGCCGCCGCGCCGCATGCCGCCGCCGTAAATTACGGGGGCGATCCGGGTCAGGTACGACCTCGACAGGTACGGCAGTGGTGAGGAGACGAGCACCAGCACGCCGGGCGAGGGCAGCTTGCCGCCCACGCCCGGAGACGTGGAGGCAAGGACAAGCCTGCGGACGCGCCGCGGCGCGTCATGGGCGAACTGCAGGGCGAGCGCACCGCCCCAGGAGTACCCGAGCACATCGACTCTCGTCTCACCCAGCTCGTCGCAGAGCTCCCCGACGAGCCTGGCCAGCCCCCGCATCCGCAATGGCCGACGCCCGCCGCAGGACCCGCAGCCGCCTGGGGCGTCGAGCATGATCAGCCGATGGCTCTCGCTAAGCCGCTGTGCGAACGGCCACCATGTCCGTATTCCTGCGCCAAGGCCGTTGATGAGCAGGAGCGGCTGGCCGGAACCAGTCTCGGCTATCCGTAGCGTGGTGCCGGTGAGATCCACGTCGCGCGTGCGTGGCGGGCGGGACTCCCGGACAGCCGCGAAAGCCGGCCCGACCAGCCGTGGTGACGGCGATCTCACTAGGACGGCTCGGCACTGACGGCGAACCCCGTCGCGACGCGGCTCAACTTGACGAGCTCGGCGCGGAACCGGCGCGGGCCGAGCGCACGGTGCGGCTCGGCGAGGCCGAGGCGGGAACGAGCGGCCATTTCGTACAGAACGACCATCGCCACCCCGTTGACATGCGCGCTGGCCAGGTCGCGGTCGGGAGCGAGCCGGCGGACGGCCCCGGCCGCCGAACGAATGAGCTGCCTGCGCGCGTCGCTTCGGATGTGCTCGGCCAGCAGTGGCTCCTTCGCCGTACTGAGGAAGAAGATCTTGGCTTCCTGCCCGGCCGCGTCGATCTCATCCAGCAGCGCCACGGCTACGTCGCACAGCGCATCGGGCGTGCCGGCGGCGTCCAGCAGCCGCTCGACCATGCCGATCCACTTGTGCGCGAAGTCCTGGACAATCTCCTCGAGGAGTTCCTCCCTGGAGGAGAAGTGATAGTAAAACGTCGCCGGGGTCATGCCGGCGCGCTCGACGATGTCGGCGACGGTAATGACTTCCCACGGCTCGAGCGAGAACAGCTCTACGGCCGCGTCAACGAGGTAGTGCCTGCGAGAGGGCCGGTTCGCTGGCTTTCGCTCATGGAGATCGACCGACATGTCCCCTATGTTAACCGCCGAGTAGGCTTATCTCGTGTCCCCGGAGCAACGCAAGCGCCCCGCTCACCGGCCATCCCGGCGTAAGGAGATCGTCGAGGCCGCGACGAGAGTGTTCTCCGGTGACGGGTACGTCGAGGCCAGGGTCGAGGACATCGCCCGGGCCGCCGGGGTCGCCCCGACGGCCATCTACTATCACTTTGGCGGCAAGGAGGAGCTCTTCACCCAGGCGCTGCGCACCGCGATGGCCGGGTTCAGCGAGCGCATCTATCAGGCCCGCCCGGACTTCGAAGCTCCCAACGTCGATGGCCTGCGCAGGGTCCTGGCCGCTGGCTGGGACTATTTCAACACGCACCCGGACGAGGCCCGGCTTGTGCTGCGCTACTCCGAAGGCAGGACTCCGCACGCGCTGTCGCTGCGCCGGGAATGGGAGGAGCGGCACCTGCAGCGTGCCTATGACTACACGCCCGCCGCGCGCACATCCCGCAGCACGCGCAAGGCACGCGAGCAGCACGCCTCGCACACCATGGCCATCCGGATGATGCTGGATGTGATCCTCACCACCCAGGCGGAGCTGCTGGAGGACAACTGCAGCGAGTTGCCCCGCGACGCGGTGTTCACCGCGGTTGAGGAGGTATGCGTGTCGCTCATCCTGTCCATGCACTGACGGCTACGGCGCAGCGACCGCCACCGTCGCGTGCGCCGCGGCTAGCCGGGCGCCGGGCACGCGCGACGGCGAGCATGAGACGTAGTCCAGCCCCAGCCGCTCACACAGCTCGATCGAGGCTGGGTCACCGCCATGCTCGCCGCAGATACCGAGTTTGATGGCCGGGCGAACGCCGCGGGCACGCGCGATGGCCGTCTTGATCAGCGCGCCGACGCCGTCCGGGTCCAGGCTCGCGAACGGGCTCACTGGCAGCAGCTTCTGCTCGGTGTACGTCGTGAGCAGCTGTGCCTCCACGTCGTCCCTAGAGAACCCGTAGGTGAGCTGAGTGAGGTCGTTCGTCCCGAACGACAGGAACTGCGCGATTCCGGCCAGCTGGTCGGCGATCAGTGCGGCGCGCGGCGTCTCGACCATCGTGCCCACGGTGTAGGGCACGGACACACCCGTGGCCGCCTCGACGTCCGCGGCCGCGCGATGGATGTGCTCGGCCGCCGAAGCCAGCTCCCCGGCCAGGGCCACCAGCGGCACCATCACCTCGAGCTGCGGCGTCGCGCCGGTGGCGGCGATGTCCACCCACGCGCTGAACAGCGCCCGTGCCTGCGCCGGGTAAAGTTCGGTCCGCATCAGCGCCAGACGGACGCCGCGCAGCCCCAGCATCGGGTTTACTTCCTGCGCCTGCTCGCCCAGGAACTCATGCAGCGGCGCGTCGAGCAGGCGTACCGTCACCGGCCGGTCACCAACTGCCGCGAGCAGATCGAGGAAGTCCTCCTTCTGCGCCTCGGCGAGCTCGGCGAGGGCGGCGGCCTCCTCGTCCGCATCGGTGGCGAGCAGGTACCGCCGCACCAGCGGCAGCCGGTCGCCGAGGAACTGGTGCTCGGTGCGGCACAAGCCGACACCCTCCGCGCCGTGCTGGATCGCGAGCGCCGCGTCCCGGCCGTTGTCCGCGTTCGCCCGGACCTTGAGCCGCCGCACCCGGTCCGCGTGCCGCAGCAGCATTTCTAGGTCACCGCCCGGCTGCGGCGGCACGACATGAACGGCGCCGACGTAGATGGTGCCGCTGCTGCCGTCGACCGAAATGACATCGCCCTCGGCGAGCGACTGGCCGTCGGACGCCACGGTCCCGGCGGCCTGGTGGATCCGCACGGCGGTCGCGCCACAGACCGCGGGACGGCCCAGGCCCCTGGCGACCACGGCCGCGTGCGCGGACAGCCCGCCGCGCACGGTGACGATCGCCTTCGCGGCGAGTATCCCGGGCAGGTCACCGGGCGAGGTCTCCTCGGCCACGAGGACCACCGGATCACCGCTTTCGCTCCATTCGACGGCGCGCTCGCTGCTCAGCGCGATACGTCCGGCGGCCGCGCCGGCAGAGGCGGGCAGGCCGTGGGCGAACTCGGTCTCGTGCCCCGTCAGCTGGAGCTGGGGATGCAACAGCGCCTCGATGTCGGACGTCCGGATCGAGCCGACGGCGGTCACGTCGTCGATGACGCCGGCCTCGGCGAGATCGAGGGCGAGGCGGATCGCCGTCCGCGGCGCCGGCCGCTCGACCCTGCGGGCGGCGAGCAACGCGAGTTCCGCGTCCCTGACCTCGAACTCGACCTGAGCCACGCCGCGCATATGCAGTTCGAGCGTGCGCAGAGCGGACACCAGCAGGTCCCGGCCGCCGGGGAGATCTTCCAGGGGCTCACCGGGCCGGTCCTCCGCCATCGCACGGCGTACGCTGCGCCGGAACGCCCCGGTAGGAGCAAACGCCCCGTTGGCCGGATCGCGGCTCTCGGCCGCGCCGTACCCGCAGGTTTCCGGCGGGCCGACCCGGATCGCCTGCACGTGCAGCGCGAATCCGAGTTCTTCTGGCAGTCCCTGCCGGCGCCGCAGGCGGCGCGCACGGGGCGAGGCCCAGCGGCGTAGCGCCGCCTCCGCCGCGCAGGCCAGCTGGTCGGCGGGGTGGTCGGGGAACGGGAAGCCCGCGACGGTACACAGCTCCAGGAACTTGGCGACGCGCTCCTCGTGGCTGCTGGTGACGTACTCCGCCTCGGCGAAGTCATCGTCCGGTATGCCCGAACCGTGCTCGCCGATGTAGCGGATGACCGCGGCGAAAACCTCGTAGATCGCTCCCCCGCAGCCCACGATCTCGTCCAGGGCCGACGCCGAGGAGGTGGTGATGCCCAGCCCCGGAAGGTCGACCGGGATCCCGGCACCGCCCGCCGACGTGCTCGCGAGCAGCCGGATCAGCAGCGGGTGCTCCGGATCGCCGAAGCGCCGGCCCGCCACCTGCTGGAGCAGGTCGATCGCCGCGCGCGCCACGTCCGGCTGCACCAGCGACGCCGCATGCGACGCCGGTACGGTCACGCCGGGCACGACGGGCAGTCCCAGCGCGACCAGCCGATCCATCTCCACCCCGTGAGCGCCTAGCTCGGCCTCGTCCAGGCCGCGGCCGCGACCCTGGCCGTACGGAACGAAGATCGTCGAGACAGCCTCGATGCCCGTCATGTCGTCTCCGTCGCTCGGGGCCGGTATCAGCCGGCGATGGTCCGCTCGGTGGTCCAGTACGGGGCTCGCATCGCCTTCTTATCGGGCTTGCCCATTGCGTTGTAGATCAGCTCGGCCCGGAACTCGTACGCCCGGGGCACCTTGTAAGGCGCCAGGTGCTTTCGGGCGTAGGCTTCCAGCTCGGCCGGGTCCGGGGGGTCGCCCGACGGCACGATCAGCGCCAGCAGGCTCTCCCCGAGGTCTGGGTGCGGCACGCCGATGACCGCTACCTCGGCGACGGCCGGATGGCTGACGAGCACCTTCTCGCTCTCGGCCGGATACAGGTTCACCCCACCGGACACCACCATGTCGGCGATCCGGTCGGTGATGTAGACGTAGCCGTCCTCGTCCACGTACCCGACATCGCCCAGCGTGAACACCCCCGGTGCGACGTAGGCGCTCTGCGTCTTCTCCGGGTCGGCGTGATAGCGGGGACCGCGCCCTTCCGGCGCCCGGAAGCCGAGGACGCCGACCTCCCCCGGCGGCAGTTCCCGGCCGTCCTCGTGCAGGACTACCACCTCGTAAGGAGGACGAGGCCGCCCGACCGACCCGCGGTGCGCCAGCCATTCGCGGGAGTCGATCCGGCACAGCGTCCCGCTCTCGCTGCCGCCGTAGGACTCGACCAGGATCGGCCCGAACCATTCGATCATCGCGAGCTTGGTGCCGGCCGGGCAGGCCGAGCCGGTCTGGCTGATCATCCGCATGCTGGATACGTCGTACCGCTCGCGTATCTCGGCTGGCAGCGCGAGCAGGCGCTGCATATGCGTCGGGACCATGACCGACGAGGTCACGCGGTACGCCTGGATCCGGCGCAGGATCGCCTCGGCGTCGAACTTACCGAGAATGATCACCGGCTCACCGCTGAGCAGGTGCCGCACGGAGGTGAGCGGAGCGTTGTGCTGGAGCGGCCCGACGACCAGGTGCGGCCCGGACGGGAAGGCCGATTCCGCCGTGATGGCCGTGACGTATTCTGCCGCCGTTTGCGGCAGCGTCACGGTCCAGCGCACCTCGGCGCCGCGGGCCCGGCCCGTCGTACCCGACGTGTAGACCAGCGGCGGGCGGGGCGGCCGCTGCCCGGCATCCGGCGCCACCGGCGGTGCCAAACGCAGCCACTCGTCCCAGGTCACCGCGCCGTCCGCCGAGTCGGCGCCGTGCACGACCAGGGTGTGCAGGCCGACGACTCCGGCCGCTTCCCGCACGGCCGGCAGGCTACTGACGCCGGCGATCGCGGCGACCACGTCCGCGTCCGCATACTGGTCGGCGAGTTCGTTCGCGCGCAGCTGACGCGAGGTCGCCACGGTGCCGACGCCCACGGTGAGCGCCGCGGCGTGCGCCTCCAGCGTCGGGATGGCGTTCTCGCCGACGACCGAGACGCGCTGCGAGGAGCCCGGCGCGGCGGCGAGCAACGCTCCCGCCGCGCGCTGGAGATCCGCTGCTACCTCAGACCACGTCCGTGTCCGGGAATCGTCGGCCAGTGCTAGGTCCTGCGGCGCGGTCTCCGCCCTGGCACGAATCGCAGCAGTCACGGCCGCTCCTTCGGACTAGAGACGATCCGGTTTTTCGTATCGTCGAAGGAAACTGCTCTGCGAGTCAAGAAACACCTCAGCTCGTGGCAGCACCCGACAACGACTGGAACTCCTCGCTGTGCGCGACGAAGTACCTGTGCAGGTTGCGGCCGGACCGCGGGTAGGGCTTGATCGCCTCGCGAAACGTGGCGATATGCGGCGTCTTGAAGTGCTCTATGAGGTCGTCCTCAGAGATCCACCGTTCGAAGACCACGACTCGGCCCGGATGCTCCGGGTCTGCGCAGACCGTGTAGTCGAGGCAGCCGGGCTCGTCGCGGCTCGCGGCGGCGACCACGGCGAAGTGTTCGAGTACCTGATCGCGGTTGGGCCCGTAGTCGAGCCAGCCGGCGATGATGAATTCCTCGGCCATGACGACCCCCTTGTTACTAGGGACTCGCTAAAGTTACCGCACTATTGCGTGACAGGCCCATCCTGAGCAGGCTTACTGTAAACATCCTCGACTACCGCGCCGCGGAGGTACCGTGACAGACCAGAACTCGATCATCGACACTGTCCCGAGCACGAGATACCCGGTCTACACCCGGCTCAACGCCAACGACGTGATGGCGGATCCGGTCACCCCGCTCGGCGCGAGCCTCGTGTGGATTCCCGAGGTCCTGCCCGGGTGGGCGACCGGGAACGTGCGGCTGCACTCCTTCACCCCGGAGGAGATGACACCTGATCCCTTCGCGCCGGTGGCGGGTTTCTTCTACGGTTACCTCTACGTCAACCAGACGGCCGTGCGCATCACGGGAATCCGGGCGGGTATCGGCGCGGACGCGATCGACGCGGCGTTCTTCGCGCATCCCGACCCGCCAAGACACCAGCCGAGCCCGAACGACGTCAACGAGGAGCTCTCGGCGAAGATGGCGGAGCGAGTGCAGTGGACGTTGACGACCACCACGATCCCGGAGCTTGAGGAGGAGCGGGAGCTTGCCGACCGGGTCCGCGCTGGGCGGCCGGATCTGAGTTCGGCCTCGAACGAGGTCCTGATCACCCTGGCCCGCGCGGCGGCGCCGCTGCAGCGAATCATGTGGGGGCGCGGCTACGTCCTCGCGAGCAACCAGGCGGCCATCGGCCCGGGGGTGATCAGCTCGCTGATCGGGCACGAGGACCCGACGCTCACCATCCGGCTGATCGGCCACGCCGGCGACGTGGACTCGGCTCTGCCGTCGTTCGCGCTGTGGGACCTGTCGCGCGTTGTGCGCGCGGACGCCGGCCTGACCGCTGCCTTCGACCAAGGTGAGGATGGGCTGTTGAGCCGGCTGCGCAAGGAGCACCCCGACTTCGCCACCCGGTTTGCCATGTTCGTGCACGAGTTCGGGTACCGCGGGCCCAGCGAGTGGGACATCGGCGTGCACACCTGGGAGACCCAGCCGGAGCTGCCGCTGGCGCTGATCGGCCGGCTTCGCCTGCTGGACGACGACGCCTCGCCTGCCCTGCGCCGCGAGGAGCACGCCGCCGACGCTGCCGCTGCGCTGCAGGAGGCGCTGAAGATTCTCGGGTCGAACGAGGAGGCGGTGCAGACCCTGCACCTCGCCATCGCGTCGGCCCGCCGCTTCGCCGCCTGGCGGGAGCGCGGGAAGACGAACGCCGTGAAGGTCCTGCACGAGGTGCGGGCGCCGCTGTTCGAGCTCGGCCGCCGCCTGACCGCCAAGGGCGAGCTGGACCATCCGCAGCAGGTCTTCATGGCCCTGGAGTCGGAGCTTGACAATCTGGCGACGCATGCCAGCGCGCTGCATGACACGCTGCGCGAGCGCGAGCGGCAGTGGCGGCAGCTCTTCGACGTCGAGCCGCCGACCTTCGTGGTCGGGGGTGAGCCGATGACGCCGCTGGCCGACCTGCCGCGCAGGGGCGCCCAGGAGGCGGCGGTCGTCCGGCCCGGCGACGTCCTGGCGGGCGCGCCCGCCTCGCCTGGTGTCGCCCGCGGCCGCGCGCGCGTGGTCAGGGATACATCGCAGATCGCCGCGTTCGAGCCAGGCGAGATCCTGGTCGCGCCGCAGACCGACCCGTCGTGGACCCCGCTGTTCATGGTGGCCGCCGGCGTGGTGGTGGACGTCGGCGCGATGGGCAGCCACGCCATGATCGTCAGCCGGGAGCTCGGCATCCCGTGCGCGGCCGGCGTGGGCGACGCGACATCGCGGATCCCGGACGGCACCCTGCTGGAAGTGGACGGCTCGTCCGGAAAGGTCACCGTCCTCGAGGGATAACCGTCTCAGCTGTCTCGTGGCTCGCACCCCGGCCCGTTCGGAAGATGATTTTGCCGAACGATCCGGGGCGTCAGCCCTTCTACCGGCCGGTGGGGCTCCAGCCGGCCATGACCTCGGTTTCGTGCGCGTCGCGGGCGCCGAGGATCTCCTCGCCACGCCGGACAAGGCCGGTCAGGTTCCCGGCCACGGCGATCTCGAGCGCGGCCGACAGGGCGTTGCCCGCCCGGCAGTACGTCTCCACCACGTCGTCGAGGTGCAGGCTGTCTCGTGGCGCGTCCGCCAGCGCCTTGAGCGCGGCCCGGAGCATGTCGGCACTGGCTGAGGCGGTGCCTGGCGCCTGCTCGGCCACCGTCTGGGCGTAGCTCTCGATCTCGGCGGTCTCCTCGCGCATCCACGCCACCTCGTGCGCGGCGCGCACAGCCGCGTTGCGCAGCACGGTCTCCACCATGATCACCGAGACCTGCGCGGTCTCGTCGGTCAGCGCCGGCAGCACGGCGGTCATGAGCTCGCGGCAGCAGTCCAGCAGGATCTGCTCGGTCGTGGGTCGGGATAGCACGGCTGCTCCTTCAGCTGGCCAGCCGGCGGGCGACCGCGATGAACTCGCTGGTCGTCGCCGAGGTGCCGTTCATCATGTACGTCGCCATCACGCCCCGCGACCGGCCCTGGGCCAGCGCGTCCGCGGCCTCGAACATCTGGCCGAGCAGCCGCGCCATGCCCAGGACGTAGAAGTACGAGACGGTGTCCTCGTTCACCTGCTCCTCGCTCAGGCCGGTGCGCTCCCGGTACCGGGCGAGGAAGCCTGGCGGATCGGCCTGGTACAGGTTCGGCGGGACCGGCAGGTGGCTGTAGTAGCCGAGGTCCTCGCGCGGGTCGCCGATACGAGCGAACTCCCAGTCGATCATGAGCACCGGACCCGCGTCCGGCACCAGGATATTGGCCGGCTGCGCGTCGCCGTGCACGAAGCCGAGCGGCACCGGGGGCGGACGGTGCGCGTGCAGTTGAGCCGCGGTGTAGTGCAGGGCAGGGTTGCTATCGGCGAGGTGGGTGTCGAGCCGGCCGAGGTGCTCGACCAGCCCCTCGATGTAGCTCTCCCAATCGGCGGGCCGTTCCAGTCCGGATGGCAGCACGCCGAGCGGTGCGCGGTGGACCTCGGCGAGGGTGTCGACGAAGATCCCGGCCGCGCGCGGCAGCTCGTCCGGCGACTGGGCGATGTCTGACAGCGCCCGCCCCTGGAAGAAATCCACGATCAGGCACTTCGCGCCGAGGTACTCCCCCGTCGCGTCGTACCATCGCGGCATCGGCGTATGCACCGGCAGCTTTCCCGAGATGGCCCGAAGCAGTCGCCACTCGTCGTCCCGGTCGCTGACGAACACCCCGGTGTCCGGCGGAGGGTCCGAGCGCAGGACGAAGGATTCCTCCGATCCGTCGGCCCACCGCACGGTGGCAAGCGCGCTGAGCCTGCTGTAGCCGCCGCTGATCGGCCGGAACGCCGTGACCGTGCCACCGCGGCCGCCCTCGGCATGGTCGAGGAACCTCTGGAAGGACGGGGCATCGAGATGCGGTTCACCGGTCATCGGCACCTCCTGCGACGTCGCGTGGGCGGCTGAACTCGATGCTAGAGATCCTGGCCGGCGCTGTATAGGCTTCTTTGTGAAGTAGCTCACTAGAAACTTCTCCGGTCGTATCGCGAGGGAGTCGTCGTGGAGACGTTCGATGTCGTCGTTCTGGGGACCGGCGCGGCGGCACTGACCGCCGCGGTCCGGGCCGCGGCCGAGGGCGCCAGTGTCGGGCTGTTCGAGAAGGCGGATACGGTCGGCGGGACAAGCGCCTGGTCCGGCGGCATGGTGTGGATTCCGGTGAATCCGCACATGGCCGAGCTCGGTATCGATGACAGCCGGGAGGAGGCGCTGACCTACCTCGAGTCCCTGTCCAACGGCCTGATCGACATGAACCTGGCGGCGGCCCTGGTCGATGCCGGCCCGGAGGTGGTGACCTGGCTGGAGCAGAACACGCCGGTCAGGTTCCAGATCATCAAGGAATTTCCCGATTACCACCCCGAGCGTCCCGGCGCCAAGCCGGGCGGGGGCCGGTCGCTGGAGTGCCCGCTGTTCCCGTTCGTCGAGCTCGGCAGCTGGCGCGACCGGGTCACGGTGGGGCCGCAGTTGTCCGGCAACATCATGATGAGCGAGACGAGCCTGGGCCGCGGCGCCCCGATGGGCGTGGATCCGTCGGAGCTGGAGCGGCGCAAGATCCGCGACGAGCGCGGGGCCGGGCAGGGGCTGATCGGCCCGCTGCTCAAGGCCTGCCTGGACCGCGGCATCGAGCCGCGGACCGGCATGCGCGCGATCGCGCTGGTGCGGGACGGGCGGCGGATCACGGGCGTGGAGTTCGAGACGGCCGACGGTTCCGGGGTCCCGGTAAGGGTGGGTGCCGCTCGCGGTGTCGTCATCGCGACCGGCGGTTTCGAGTGGGACCCCGACCTGGTGCGGGCGTTCAGCCGCGGCCCGCTGGTCCGCTCCGCGTCCGTTCCGGCCAACACCGGGGACGGCCTGAAGATGGCGATGCGCGCGGGCGCGAGCCTGGGCAATATGCGCGAGGCGTGGTGGGTGGCCACGATCGACGTGCCGGTCGGGGGCCGGATGGCCGCGTGGCAGGTCAACGGCGAGCGCACCCGCCCGCACACGATCATGGTCAACCGCCGGGGCCGTCGGTTCACCAACGAGGCGGCGAACTACAACGCCCTCGGCGCCGCCTTCCACGTCGTGGACGTGACCAGCTTCGAGTACGTCAACCACCCGGCGTGGATGATCTTCGACCGGCACTACCTGACCCGGTATGGCCTGGCGGGCTTCAAGGGCGAATCGGCCGCGCCGGACTGGATGACGGAGGCGCCGACCCTGGCCGCGCTCGCGTCGGCCATCGATGTTCCGGCGGACACTCTGGAGCAGACAGTCACGCGGTGGAACGAGCAGTCCGCCCGCGGCGAGGACACCGACTTCGGCCGCGGCACGAGCGTCCACGACCGGTGGTGGGGTGACCCGGCGCAGGGCCCGGGCCCGGCGGCCACCCTCGGCCCGCTGGACACGCCGCCGTTCTACGCGGTGCAGGTCTACTCGGGCGCGCTGGGCACCAAGGGCGGCCCGCGCACCGACGGCAACGGGCAGATCCTGGACGTGGACGGCCAGCTGATTCCGGGCCTGTACGCCGCCGGAAACGCCATGGCCTCGGTCATGGGCATGACCTACGGCGGTGCCGGGGGAACGCTCGGGCCGGCGATCGTGTTCGGCTATCTCGCCGGACGGCACGCGGTGCAGACGGCGACCTCATGAGCGGGGCGTTCGCCGGCAAGGTCGCGCTGGTCACCGGAGCCTCCGGCGGCATGGGCCGTGCGACGGCCCAGGCGTTCGCCGCCGCTGGGGCTCGCGTGGTCGCCGCCGATATCGCCATCGGCGGCGGCGAACAGACCGTCGGCATGATCAAGCGGGACGGCGGCGAGGCGGTCTTCGTCCGGACCGACGTGTCGCAGGCTGGCGACGTCGAGACGGCGGTCCGGACAGCGGTGGAGTACTTCGGCGGCCTGGACTGCGCCGCCAACGCGGCCGCGATCGAGACCGAGACCACGCCACTCGCCGACTGCGACGAGGCCACCTTCGACCGGCTGGTGGCGGTCAACCTGAAGTCGATCTTCCTCTGCCTGAAGTACGAGATCCGCGCGATGCTCGCCCGCGGCGGCGGGGCGATCGTGAACATCGCCTCGACAAATTCCTTTCGCCCGCTGCCGAAGCAGGCGGTGTACACGGCGACCAAGCACGGGGTCATCGGACTCACCAAGACCGCCGCGATCGAGTACGCGGGATCGGGCATCCGGGTCAACGCGGTGGCTCCGGGCGCGATCGACACGCCCATGCTGCGCGGCGCGATGGCGGCCCGCGGCTCGGCGGAGGAGGACGTGCTGGCCCGGCTGAGCCTGATCGGCCGGTTCGGGCAGCCCGCGGAGATCGCCAACGCCGTGCTGTGGCTGTGCTCGGAGGATTCCGCGTACACGATGGGCCACGTGCTGGCCGTGGACGGCGGCTACCTGGCCCGGTAGCCGGTCAGGTTCCTGCCAGTGCCGCGTCCAGGACCGCCCGGGTCCGGTTCATCGCGAGCGCGGCGGCATCGGCCACCGGCATGGCCGCCAGCTCCGGGCTGATCACCTCCGGGCCGACCCAGCGCAGCGCGCCGATCCGGTGCAGCGCCCGGATGGCAGCCGGAAGATCCAGCGCGCCGTCTCCGGGCAGCAGCCGCCGGGAGGTCTCCTCGCGCAGCGAGCCGCGGGGCACGGCCGGGGCGTCGTCCAGCTGAACGCAGAAGACCCGGTCACCTGGGATTCCGGCCAGCACGTCGAACTGCGGCTCGCCGCGGAAGAAGTGCCAGGTGTCGAAGACCAGGCCGCCATTGGGGCGGTCAGCGGCGCGGACGAGATCCCAGGCGGTCCGGAGGTTGCGCACGACCGTGAACGGCATGAACTCCAGGTGAACCTGCGCGCCGAAGTCAGCGGCACGGTCGCACAGGCGTCCGAAGTGCTCGGCGAGCTCGGCCACTGGCACGTCGCTGGTGGCCGTCGTGATCGCCGTCAGCGAGATGGCGCCGAGCGCCTGGCACATCCGGAGCGCATCGTCGGTGCTGACGCCGGCGAACCGCGACGGCGACGGCTGGCGGTCGGGGTACCAGTTCATGACCGGATCCATTGTCAGGTCGAGACCGAGGTCACGGGCCTGCTGGCCGATGTCGGCGGCCGTCGTCCCGGACCCGGCCGCGCGGAGCACGTCGGGCGGGCTGAGCGTCGCCCGACCGCAGCCGGTGGCGGCGGTGGCGGCGAAACGCTCGGCGAGCGGCGAGCTGAAGCCGACGGTGCCGGCCCACAGGATGTACCCGATGGGCCCGGCTGGCGCCGGGGGGCTGGTGTGCAGAGATCACCTCACTGAAATCCCGGCGACGCCGCCCGGCCGCGTACCGGACGGACGGCGGGGCCTATGCTCGACAGCGTAGCTGCGAGTTTATATATTGAGTCCGTCTCAAGTAAGTCCCGGGATGGAGGCATGC
>Ga0335083_10005162_pt1 | contig 16518 bp, 16 predicted proteins | sample Lox_Sample_42_FD_206716 | JGI IMG/M metagenome (GOLD analysis project Ga0335083, IMG submission 206716) | Soil microbial communities from Loxahatchee National Wildlife Refuge, Florida, United States - Lox_Sample_4.2 | ecosystem: Environmental > Terrestrial > Soil > Wetlands | place: USA... | reverse complement strand
ACTTCACCAAGAAGACGTTTTCGGGCTTGAGGTCGCGGTGGACGATGCCCGCGTCGTGGGCGCGGCCGACCGCTCGCCCGACGTGCGTGAGCACGCGCGCCGTCTCTTGCCGCGTGAGGCGCCGCACCCGCTTGATCCGCTGCGCGAGGGTTTCGCCCTCGAGCAGCTCCATGACCATGAACGGCAAGGGGCCTTCGACGCCGTAATCGATGATTTGGACGACGTGCGGGCTCCGGAGCGCGGCGGCGGCTTTCGCCTCCACGAGAAAGCGCGAGAGCGTGTCTTCGTCCGGAACGGCGTCGCGATCGATGAGCTTCACCGCGACCGGCGCCTGCAGCACGAGGTGCTCCGCGCGCCAAATCGAGCCCATGCCCCCTTGCCCGAGCCGCACCTCGAGTCGGTAGCGTCCGGCGAGAACCCGGTTCGGCTCGAGCGCTTCGACCGCCATGCTACGAACCGGCACCATAGCGCCCCCGGCTTCCGGGCGCACTCGCGGTATAACCATGCACGCCGTGAACCCGAGCATCGTCGATAAGAGCGAACTCCCCGCGAGAGCGGCCGAAAAGATCGCGGAACTGCTCCGCTCCGCGGCCGAAGCGCGCGGCCGTGCCTGCGTAGCCCTGGCTGGAGGTACGACACCGCGCGCCGTTCACGAGGCGCTCGCGGCGCGCACGGACGTGCCCTGGTCGCTCGTTCACGTCTTCTTCGGCGACGAGCGCTGCGTTCCGCCCGATCACCCCGACAGCAATTATCGGATGGCGAAGGAGTCCCTGCTCGATAGGGTTCCAATCCCGATTGCGCAAGTGCACCGCCCCGAGGCCGAGTTGCCCGATCACGAAGCCGCCGCACGCGCGTACGAAACGGTGCTCCCGGCCGCGCTCGACCTCGTCATCCTCGGGATCGGCGAGGACGGCCATACTGCCTCACTTTTTCCGCGATCACCGGCGCTGAACGAACGGACCCGCCGCTACATTCCCGTGATCGGGCCGAAGCCGCCGCCGGAGCGCCTCACGCTGACGACACCGGCCCTCGAGACGGCCGCCGACATCGTCATGCTCGCGGTCGGCTCCGGAAAAGCCGAAGCGGTGGCGCGCGCGCTCGAAGGCGCCTGGGACCCGGTGCTCACGCCGTCGCAGCTCGCGCGGCGAGGCGCGTGGTTCCTCGATGCCGCCGCGGCGGCGCAGCTCCGGGGCCACGTTGGTCACTGAAGCGACCGCGAAGACGCTCGCGCACGAGTGGGTCGACGCGTGGAACGCGCACGACCTCGAACGCATCCTCGAGCACTACGACGAGGACGTGACGCTCACCTCGCCCGTGGCCGCCGAACGCCTCGGCGATCCGTCCGGCACCGTGCGCGGCAAGGCGGCGCTGCGGGCGTACTTCGGGCTCGGGCTCGAGGCGTTTCCGAACCTTCGCTTCGAGCTCATCGACGTGATGTGGGGCGTCGCGAGCGTCGTCCTCTACTACGTGAATCAGCGCGGCACGATGACGGCTGAAGTCATGGAAATCGCGCCGTCCGGCCGGGTGTCGCGCGTGCTCGCGAATTACAGCGCCGGACCGCGGCCCAAGTAGTCGCCGGCGCTCTGCTAGGCTCCGCCGCCATGTCGCGCGCACGCATCCTCCGGATCGGCCTCAAGTACGTCGCCGGTCCCGTGATCCTCGCGTGCATCGCGTTCTTTTTCTATCGCGAATTCGAGCAGAACTGGGCGAACGTCCGAGCTCAACACCTCGAGTTCCGGCCCGGCTTCATCGCGATCGCCGTGCTCTGCATGCTCGTGGCTTACCTCACGCCGACGCTCGGCTGGCAGCTCACCATCAACGAGCTCGGCGGCGGCAACAAGCTCACGTTTTCGCAGACGGTCGCCACGGTCAATTCGAGCAACCTGGTCAAGTACGTGCCGGGCAAGGTGCTCACGTACGCTCTGCAGATGTATTGGCTCGCGAACCGCGGCTTCTCGAAGGCGCTCGTTCTCTACGTCAATGCGCTGAGTCTCTTGGTGTCGCTCGCCGTGTCGCTCATTTTCGGATTCGCTTGCGTGTTCTTCGTGCCGGGCTTCATCCCACCATGGATCGCCCTCGCGATCGTGATCGCCGGGCTCGCGCTCGACATCGTCGGATTCGCGTACCATTCGGCGGTTCTGGGTTGGTTGGTGCGCACCTACAATCGCGTGTTTCAGCGCGAGATGTCGCATCCGGAGCCGTCCGGCGCCCTACTCGGGAAGCTCCATGCCGTGCAGCTCGTGTCGTGTACGGCGTTCGCGCTCTCGGCGTATTTCACGAGCCGCGGCATCGGCTATTACGTGCCGTTGAGCGGCGCGCCGCGTCTGATGGCCGCGATCGTGTTCGCGGACACGATCGCGTTCTTCGCGGTGTTCACGCCGGGCGGCCTCGGCGTGCGTGAGGCGCTCATGTACCTCGCGCTCGGCGGCTCGAAGGGCACGTCGCTCGCGATCACGCTGCCCATCGCCGCACGCGTGGTGCACATGGGCGTCGACCTGTTGCTCGGCGGGATCGCGTTCAGGCTCTTGAGCCAATTGACGCGCTCGACGGCGCCCGCCATCGCCGAATCGACGAAACCTGCGTCCTAGGTTCTTCCACAACCTCAAGCGCTTCCGAGCCGTGGCGACCCGCTACGAGAAGACGGCCCGCAACTACCTCGCGCTCGTCCAATTTGCGTGTGCTCGGCCATGGCTCGAAAATTAGTCGCGACTCCCGTCCCCCGTGGAGGGGGTCGCGGGCCCGCCCGCGCCGCTTTGCGAGCTCGAGAAATTGAGGACACCCCCTAGGCCGCGCGCCACGACGCGGCGAAGTGCCGCGACAGCTCGCCGATCGCTCGGGCCGTGGAAGCGCCGCCGACGATGAGCGGCAGCTCGAGCTCGGCGAGACCGAGCGCGTGCAGGCGTTCGCGACATTCGGCTTGAATGCCCTCGCGCACGGCGCGCCGGATGCCGGCCTCGACCGCGGCGGTGCCGGGACCCGGCGCGAGCGGAAGCTGCCGGGCGCGCTGCGCGAGCTCGCTGCGTGACGCGGCGTCGAAGAGCTCGGGGCGAACGCCGTTCACGACGAGGGCCGCGACCGGGAGCGCGATCTCGTTCGCGAGCGCGGCGCAGAGCTCCTCCGTCTCGTTCACGGGCAGCTCTTCCGGCAGCGTGACGACGACGACGCCCGCCTGCGCCGGATCACGGAACATGCGCCACGCGCGCTCGGCGTCGGTGCGGAGCACGCCGGGCGGCGCGAGCTCGACGATGACCTTGGGCACGCGCAGCATGTCGAGGCCGTGCCCGGTCGCGGGCGCGTCGAACAGCACCGCGTCGAAGCGCGGCTTGCCGTTCACCTCCTCGATCGAGTGGTACCAGGCCTTGCCGAGGAGCGCCCACTCTTTGAGCCCGGGCGCGCCCGCGAAGAAACCTTGCACGTAGCGGTTGTCGAAGAGCGCGTCGACGAGCACGCGGCTCTTGAGCTTGAGCTGCCCGTACTCGCGGAGCGCCACCTCGGCGCGGAGCGCGACACCCCAGAGGTTCGGCTTGAGCTCGCGGATCTGGGGCTCGAGCGGCGCGGTGCCGACGAGCTCGGAAATGCGCTCCTTCGCGCTCGTGGTCGCGATGAGCACGCGCTTCCCCGAGGCCGCCAACGCAGTTGCCAAAGCCGCGCAGACGGTCGATTTGCCCACGCCACCCTTGCCGGTGACGAACAGGAAGCGGCGGCGATTAATGTCGAGCACGAGTGTGCTAGATGACCTCGGCGCGTCCCGGAGGTCAAATGCGCTCAAGGTCGTTCCTGCTCTGCGTGCTCGCTCTCTTCAGCGTCGGAGGCTGCAAGGCGAAAAAGAAAGCCCCGAGCGGCACCGACGCCGCGCTCGCCGCGAGCGCCGCCGTGCAGGCCGCGAAGAACGCCGCGGACGCGAAAGAAGCGGCCCGCCGCCGCAAGTGGGCGCAGCCTTCCGGTCCGGCGCTCGCCGTGCAAGCGGGTCTCGGTGTCGGCGCAATCCGCATCGGCGCGACGGTCGCGACGATCGAGCGCTTGATGGACAAGCCGTGCGAGGTGCTCACGGACGAGCTCTGCCGCTACATCAGCCGCGGCGTCGATTTTCACCTCGACGGCGGCTACACGACGTGGATTCACGTGCAGCGCGCGGGCCGGCCCGCGGGGGTGAACTTCGACGGCGAGCCCGTCGAGTTCGGCTTCTTCAACGGCGCCATCCCGCCTGATTTGGTCCGCCCGAGCGCATCGAGAACGTGCCGCAGCCGAACCCCGCCTCGATCGTCGCGCGCGACTACTACCCGGGCATGGTCATCGAGTACGATCGCTACACGAACGGCAGGATCATCATGGGCGGCATCCGCATCGTGAAGGATCCGGAAGGCCGCGCGGGGTACGAATACGAGCCGCGCGCCGCGCGGGCGGAAACGCCGAGCACGGGCGCCGCGCCCACGCGGCCCGCTCACCAAGTGGTGCGCTAAAGCGAGCTCGGAGGCGCGAGCCACGCGGCCGTCGCGATTTCGCCCGCGACGCGCCGCCAGGTTCCGATGAAGCGGTGACCGCGCGGCAGCACGCCGACGCTCTCGGTGAGCGTCGCCTCGAACGCGCCGTCACCGAGACGCACGCTGACGCCGCCGAAGCCGATGTACGCGTGCGTCGTCGGGAATTGGCACTTGTAGACGGCCTCTTTGGCCGAAAAGACGAGCTTTGCGGCACTTTCGAACGGCACGACCGCGCGCAGGCGCGCGTCGCTCGCTTCCTCGGGTGACCAGATGCGAGCGGCGACGCCGGGCTCGAGCGGCTCGTCCGGCTCGAGATCGATGCCGAGCCCCGCGAACGCGTCGGCGCGCGCGGCGACGACGGCGCAAAGCGCGCGATCGTGCGTGATGCTGCCGACGACGCCGGCCGGCCAGAGGGGCTCGCGCATCTCGCCGCTGAGGAGCGGCGCTGCGGGGACGCCGAGCTCGGCGAGCAGTCGCCGCGCGCAGGCACGTCCTTGCGCGAACTCGAGGCGCCGCTTCGGCACCGCCCTCGCGACGAGCGCCTCCTCTTCGGGAAACAGCGCGGCGGCCGGCGCGTCCGAGCGCTCCCACGCGAGCGCGACGCCCGGCGGAAATAGGCCCTCGAACAGCGCCTCGAACATCAGAGTTGCCGCACGCGCCGCCGCTCCAAAATCGTCTGTTGCGTGATGGCGCGCTGCGCTTCCACGGGTTCGATCAGCGTCCACACGTCGTGTTCCGGACGCGCGCCCGCGATCTCGAGCAGGATGTCGGCGGCGCGTTCGGGCGAGATGCCGTCGAAGTGACGGCCGGGGAGCTCGACCACCGCCGTGCGCGAACGAAGCCCTTCGAGCGTGTTCAGCATCCGCTCGACGACGGAGCGAAAAACGAGCTCGGAAAAATCGGCGCGCTCACCGACGCCGAACAGGATCACCTTGTCGAACGGCAGCTTCGGCCGCCCCGAGAGGAGCAACACTTCCCCGAGAGCGCCCGTCGCGAAGCCGGCCGCGACGAGCCGCGACAGGCGCCCGCCCCAACGCCAATCGCAGAGCCCGGCGACGCCGCGCGGCGGGCGCTCACCGGGCAGGAGCGCGGCGACGAGCACTTCGGTGCCGGAAAGATCGAGCTTCCGGAGGCTCGGCGGGGTGAAGCGCAGGTCCATGGCGAATCAGGTCGCCGCCCGCGGCTCGTCCTTCCGCCCGCAGTCGTCGGCGATGCGGTCGAGCACGCCGTTCACGAAGGCGCCGCTCTCTTCCGTACCGAAGCGCTTGGCGAGCTCGACCGCTTCGTCGAGCACCACGGCGCGCGGCACGTCCGTGCGAGCGACGAGCTCCCACGCGCCGAGCCGCAAGAGATTGCGATCGACGCGCGTCATGCGTTCGAGCCGCCAATTCTTGCTCGCCCGCACGATGCGTTCGTCGAGGTCGGCGAGGCCGGAACGGACGCCGCGCACGGCCTCGTCCGCGTACGGGCGACCCTCGGCGTCGCCGGGCAACTCGCGCCAAAAGTCGCGGATGGCTTGTTCCACGTCCGAGTCGCTCGCCTCGATGGCAAAGAGCATCTGGAGCGCGGCTTCGCGGGCTGTGGTGCGGGCACCCATGACGAACGCCCCAAGATGGTTGCAGGTGCCGACCGCGTCAAGCGCGGAGCTTCGTGGTCGCGAGCCCCAAAGCAAAGTGTTATAAGGCGCGCCGGAGTCTCTGCGCAGCGAGCATGGCCAGCATAACCGAGGATGCTTTTCGGCGTGCGATGCGCTGCCGCGCCGACACGGTCCACCTCGTCACCTACCGGAGCGCGGAGGGGCACGTCGAAGGCATGAGCGCGACCGCGGTCACGGCGCTGTCGGTCGCGCCGCCGTCGCTCATCTTCTGCGTCGGCCACACGAGTCGCGCGCGCGACGCCATTCGGCGTGAAGGTTCGTTCGGCGTGAGCATTCTGGCGAGCCACGAAGCCGAGCTCGCGGCCACCGCGGGCCGGACGGGCAGCGACAAAATCCTCGCGCCGGAGCTCCTCGTCGCGCCGCGGCCCGAGCTCACGCCCGTGCTCAAACGCGCGCTCGCGAACCTCCAGTGCAAGGTCGTGGACGATCGCGAGATCTACACGCACACGGTGTTCGTGGGGGAAGTCGTCGAGGCGAGCGTCAACGCCGAGGGCGACCCGCTCCTGCACTATCTCGGTGCCTTCGCGACCATCTCCCGTGCACCACGACCTTGAGTTCCAAAAACTCAAGCTGAAGCTCGAGACCAAAGCGGCGCACGTCGTCGTCTTGGGCGCCGGCTACGTCGGCTTGCCGCTCGCGGTGCTCTGCGCGCGCGCCGGCTTCAGGGTCACGGCGGTCGACCCGGATCTGGAGCGAATCAGCGCGTTGAACCGCGGAAAGTCGTACATCGGCGACGTCGCGGCCGCGGATCTCGCCGCCGCGGTCGACGCGCAGCGGCTCCACGGAACGACGGACACCGCCGTGCTCGCCGCAGCGGACGCCGTCGTCATTTGCGTGCCGACGCCGCTCGACGCCGCGCGCAAACCGGACATCGGACACATCGTCGCCGCGACGCGCGAGATCGCGCGCCACCAGCACCCCGGCATGCTCGTCGTGCTCGAATCGACGAGCTACCCCGGCACGACCGCCGAAGTGCTCGCGCCAGTGCTCGGCTCGCGCTTCACGCCGGGTCAGTCGGTGTTCATCGCGCATTCGCCCCAGCGCGCCGACCCGGGGAACGCCGTGTACGGAACGCGCAACACGCCGCGCGTGATCGCGGGGCTCACGCCGGCGTGCCTCGAGCTCGCGTGCGCGCTCTATCGCGACGTGGTCACGGAGCTCGTCCCGGTCTCGTCCACGACCGCCTCCGAAATGGTGAAGCTCGTCGAGAACGCGTTTCGCGCGGTGAACGTCGGCCTCGCGAACGAGCTCGCGGTCATGTGCCGGCGCCTCGGTCTCGACGCGTTCGAGGTGATCGGCGCCGCGGCCACGAAGCCCTTCGGCTTCATGCCGTTTTATCCCGGTCCCGGACCGGGCGGTCACTGCATCCCGCTCGACCCGGCTTACCTCTCGTGGAAGCTCGCCGAGCTCGGGTACCACGCGCGCTTCCTCGAGCTCGCCGATAGCGTGAACCGGGCGATGCCGGCCTACGTGGTCGAGCGCGTCGCGGCGGCGCTCGCGACCCGCGCGAAAAGCGTCGCTCGGGCGCGCGTGCTGCTCTACGGCGTCGCCTACAAGCGCGACGTGGCGGACGCCCGCGAGTCGCCCGCGCTCGCGATTTGGCGCGAGCTCGCCGCCAAGGGCGCGCGCGTGAGCTACCTCGATCCGCTCGTGCCCGAGGTCGTCTCCGACTTCGGCGTGCTCCGAAGCGTGGACGCCGGAACGGCGTTCGGCGAGTACGACGTCGTCGTGGTGGTGACGGATCACTCCGCGCTCGAGCGCGAGCGCCTGGTGCGCGAGGCGTCCCTCGTCGTCGACACGCGCAACGCGCTCGCCGGCTACGCGCAGAACTGCGACCACGTGCATGGGCTCTGAGCGCGCCCCGGCGGACGCGCGCGCCGAAAAGCGCGTGGAGCTCGCGAGTCCGACGCTCGGCGACGAGGAGCGCCGGGCCGTGCTCGAGGTGCTCGAGGGGCGGGAGTTCGTGAAGGGGCCGCGCGTCGCGAGCTTCGAACGCGAATTTGCGGCGTATCTCGGCGTCGAACACGCCGTCGCGACGAGCAGCGGGGCGACGGCGCTGCTCCTCGCGCTGCTCGCCCACGGCGTCGGGCACGGCGACGAAGTGGTCGTGCCGTCCTTCGGATTTTTCGCGACCGCGGCGGCCGTCGTGCTCGCCGGCGCGACGCCCGTGTTCGCGGACATCGACCCCGCGACGCTCTGCCTCTCGCCGGCCGCCGCGGAAAGCGTGCTCACGTCGCGGACGCGCGCCGTCCTGCCGGTGCACCTCTTCGGGATGCCCGCCGATCTCCCCGCCTTCGCCGCGCTCGCCGAACGTCACGGGCTCGCGCTGATCGAGGACGCGGCGCAGGCGCACGGCGCCAAAATCGGCGGAGCCTTCGTCGGCACGTCGGGCACGGCGGCGTTCAGCTTCTACGCCACCAAGAACATGACGACGCTCGAGGGCGGCATGGTGCTCACGCGCGACGCGGGCGTCGCCCGGCGGCTACGCCTGTTTCGCAACCACGGACGCGACGGGCAAGCGCGGCACGAGGTCGTCGGCGGCAATTTTCGCATGAACGAAGTCGCCGCGGCCATCGGCCGGGTGCAGCTCGGGCGCCTCCCGGCGTGGAACGAGCGGCGCAAGCTGCATGCGCGTTTTCTGAACGAGCGGCTCACCGGCGTGCGCACGCCGCTCGCCGTGCCCGGCCGCGAGCCCGTGTTCCACCAATACACGGTGCGCGTGGAGCCGGAGGCACGCGCCGAGCTCATCGCGCACCTCGACGCGCGCGGCATCGACGCACGCGTCTATTACCCTGTGCCGATCCACGAAGAGCCGGCGTTCGGCGCCGTCGTCGGCGCACGCCGGCCCGACCTGCCCGAAACCGCGCGCGCTTGCCGCGAAGTCTTGAGTCTACCGGTGCACCCCGGCCTCGACGACGCCGATCTCGAACGCATCGTCGAGGCGATCGAGACGTTCGGGCGGCGCGGCTGAGCGGCGCGGCGTCGCTTCGAAAGCGAGGGCGCGCTCAGGGGATCCGCTGGCGCTCGGTCAGCACCCAGCCGCTGCCGGCGCTGAAACCGACGTGCGGGTAATAGTCGACCGCGGCGGGCGCGGCGAAGAGAAACACGGTCGCGCGGCCTCCGGCCGTCTGCGTGCGCCGCATGAGCTCCTTGCCGATGCCTCGACGCTGGTAGTCGAGGCGCACGGCGAGATCGGACAGGTACGTGCAGAAAGCGAAGTCACTCAGGCTGCGCGCGATGCCGACCATGAGCTCGCCGTCCCAGGCCGTTACGACGAGATTCGCGTGCTCGAACATCGCCTGCATGCGCGGCCGATCGTCCACCGGCCGGCGCTCACCCAGGGTCGATGCGCGATAGAGCTCGATGACGTCGTCGAGCTTGAGCTCGTCCTTCCCCAAGCGGTAGCCGATCATCGCGACTCGGGACCGAAGTTGTCGAGCATGTAGCGTTCGATGTGGGAGAAGAGGACCCGCCGCGTCCAGAGCGGCGTGAAGGTGTGGTCCGGCCCCTCGATCACTTCCATGTGAAAATCGCTGAATTTACGCAGCCGCCCGCCCTTGGCGCCGAGGTGCTCCTCCACGAGGTCGATGCTGCCGTCCTGCTCGCCGAAGAGCAGAAGACATTTGGTTCCGCGCGTGCAGAGGGTGCGAAACCCGCGCTCGACGTCGGTCGTCTCGACCGTGTCCCCCGACAAGCGGGCGAAGATGGCTCGTGATTCGCGACGCACGCGGCGTTCGGCACGCTTCGCGAGCTCGGTCGCGATGGCCTTGATGTTCGTCTCGCCGCGCACGGTGCGCGCCCAGGTCTTCGGTTGCCACAGCGCTTGTTTGTAAAAGCGCGTCGACTTGAAGCCCTGGCGACTGCGTACCTCGACCGAGTCCCCTTCGTTCCAGTGGAAGGCGAGCGGATTGATCATCACGAGTCCGGAAACGCGCGGATCGGCAATGGCGGTGTGGTAGGCCGCGTAGGCGCCCGAGCACAAACCGCCGAGCACCGCGCGCTCGATGCCGCGCGCGAAGAGGTGATCGAGCACGGTGCGCACCTCGGCGAAGAAGCGCCCGGCGTAGATGTCGTTTTCGCGGCCGCCGGCCGGGCGCACGCTGTCGCCGAGGCCGGAGAAGTCGAGTCGGACGACGCGAAACCCCTGCGCCGCGAGTGAGCGCGCGAGCGCGACGTACATGGCGTTGCTGCCGACGTGATGGTTCGCGCCGATGTTGAGCAGCACCAGGGCCGTGCGCGCGCGCGGTCCGGGATCGCTCGGCTCGGTCAGGATCGCGAACTGCTCTTGGATGTGCAACGCCTCTTCGCGCACGCCGTCGAACACGGCCGCCGCGTCGAGCGGCGCGACACGCACCGAAAGCGGCGGGGCCGAGAACGTCGACGGCGGGGCGGACGCCGGCTGGCTGTGCTCGTCGAGCCACTTCACGATCTCGTCGAACGCGAGCTCGGGCGGAGTGGATTTGAGCGGATCGTCGGACGCGAAGGACGCGAAACCGGGCGTCGCGCTGTAGACGGTGTCGACGTCGCGCTGTTTCAGATCGGCCACGAGCGACTCTTCGGCGCCGCGCAGATCGTCACGCCCGATGACGAGGGCGCTCGGCGCGGGCCGCACGCCGCTCGCGCGCCAGTCGAGCGAGCTCAGCTCGGCGCGAGCCGATTCCGGCAGCGGAAATCCGGCAACCACCGCTTCGGGTTCGGGCGGCTCTTTCGGCAGTCCGCGCTCACGGGCCGCATGGAGCGCGCGCATCTCGCGCACCCAGGCGCGACCGGAAGCGGGCGGACCGAACAGAATCAAGCCGTCGGCCGGCTGCCGGCTGGCGCTCGCGAGCGCGAGGATCGCGCCGAGCCGCACACCGAAAAGGACGACGCCGGGTGCGCCGCTGAGCTCGACCAGCCGTCGCCGCGCTTCGTCGATGCTGTCGAGCCACGCTTGGACGCGCCCGTCGCCCGCCGGATCACCGCTCGAATCACCGGTGCCCTCGTAGTCGAAGCGCAGCACCGCGTAGCCTTCGCGCGCGAGCCGCCGAGCGAGGTGCATGTAGCCGCGGTGCACCGCCATTTCTTCGTGGCCGAAGGGGCTGCAGAGCACGACGCCGAGGCGCGGACTCGAACCGGCCGCGGCGTGATACCAGCCGAAGAGCGGCCGTTCCTGCCGTCCGAACCAGAGCGGTCTCGCGGCCGCGACTTCACGACGCGGGTCGAGCTGCGGGCCGCGCGGCGCCGGTCCCCCACCGGTGGTCATTGAACTCGCGTCCATGGCAAGAGACCCGCAAAGAATTATAGCTACCTCAGGAATGGACGATGCACCAGAATTTGAAAAGGCACGTCGAAGGTGAAGGAGGGCCGCTCGTCGTCCTCCTTCACGGGTTCGCCGGACTGGCGGAGGACCTCGCGCCCTTCGGTCGTTCGATGGCCGTCGTCGGGACGTTCGTTTTTCCGGAAGCGCCGGTCGACCTCGCGCCGCTCGGCCTACGCGGTCGAGCGTGGTGGCCGTCCGACGGCGTCGCGCGGGCCGAAGCGATCGCAGGCGCCGGCGCGCGCGACCTGAGCGACTTCGAGCCCGAAGGACTTGACGAAGCCCGCGCGCGGCTCGATGCGCTCCTCGACGCGCTTTCGGCGGAAAATCCAGGCGCGCCGCTCGTGCTCGGCGGCTTCTCGCAAGGCGCGATGTTGGCGTTCGATCTCGCGCTTCGTACAAAACGCCCGCTCGCCGGACTCGTGCAGCTGTCGGGCTGCCGGATCGCCGCGCGCATCTGGGATCCGCTCCTCACGAGCAGGCGCGGGACGCGCGCCTTCATCAGTCACGGCCGCCAGGATCCCGACCTAGCGTTCGCTGCGGCCGACGCGTGGCAGCGCGATCTCACGGCGGCCGGCTGGCGCGTCGATTTCTTTCCCTTCGACGGCGGCCACGAGACACCTCTCGGCGCCCTACGGGCGCTCAAAAAATTCCTACGTTCGCTCTGACGGCAGCGACGCGCGACGGCTCGGCTAAGAGGCCTGAATCCTCACGCTCGCGCGTTGCCCGAGGCTTCGGACCAAGCCCTGGAGGCGTGTCTGTCCCGCGACGGGCGCGAGTCGGACGCGTCGCACGACGCCCGGGACCAAATGGAAATACGCGTCGTCGGGCACGAACGGACCGACGTCGAAATGAACGAACGCCGCGAAGCGTTGCGCCTCGAGCTCGAGGACGAAGCCGCCGTCGGGTTCGGCGAGGGCGCGGACGCCGAGCGCCGGGTCGTCGCGCGACGGCGCCGAGAACCCCGTCGGAAAATGAAATGCCTCGCCGAGGAGCTCGCCGCTCGCGGCGTCGCGCAGCGCCACGCACGTGACGTCGTGGGCCGGTGGACCGAAGCGGTAGGCGAAGGTCACGTCCAAGAAGTGGTCGAAGAGCTCGGCGCTGCCGAGCTCGACGGCGGTGTGCGGCGGCAGCGTGAGCCCGCGCTTCTCCGCTTCGGCGGCGACGACGTTGCCGTCGCGCAGCAAGCGAACGCTCAGGTCGACGCTGCGTTCGGCGGGCGTGTCGTTGAAGAGGTGGAACGCGAGACCGTTCAGCCCCTCGTCGACGACGCCCACGCCGAGCGGCTGGAGCGCGCGCTTGACGGCGTAATACGCCGCCTTCGGGCGCCCCGCCGCGTCGATGATGCCCCACCCCGCGCCGAGCCATAGATCCTTCAAAAACCAAATCAGCGCGCCCCGGCAAGTCGAAGCGCTGCGCCGCCATTCGGTGAAGGTGCGCGCCATCACCTCGCCGCTCGTCGCCCGTGCGAGGAGCAGCGCGCGCTCGAGATCGGAGTAGCGCAGCGCCGTCGGATCGACCCCGAAGAGCAGGCGCGTGTAGTGGTCGCGCACGTCGTCGAAGTCCCAGCCGGGCCCCGTGTCACGCGGCACGCGCGCCTTCCAGCGCGGATGGTGGAACGGCGCTTGGCCGTCGGCGAGCAGGCGCTCGAGCGACGCATCCTCCGGCACGTTCGCGAAGGCGAGGCACTCGCTCGTGAAGCGCACGCCCGCGTGACGCGCGTCCTCGAGCGGTCGCTGGTACGCGCCGACCCCGTAATAGTGCGACAGCCCGACGTCGACGCGGAACGGCAGCGCGCCGCCCGTCGGCGTCGACGGCACGTAGACCGCGTCGTCACGCGCGCCGCGCACGAGCTCCGGGAGCAGCTCGCTGAAGAGCGGCTGCGTCCAGAGCTCGCGCGCGAGGCCGAGCATCGCCACCTGTTGCTCGATTTCGCTGTTGCCAGCGTACACGGCGAGGCACGCGCGCTGCTCGGTGCGCTCGAGGAAATCGCGGACTTCGGCGCGGACGTTCGCGGCAAAGTTCGCGTCCTGACCCGGATAGTCGAGGTTCGCGAACATGAAGTCTTGCCACACGAGGATGCCGAGCTCGTCGCAGAGCTCGTAGAAGGCGTCGTTCTCGTAGAGCATCGTGCCGCCGACGCGCAGCATGTTGAGCCCCGCCGCGCGGCAGAGCTCGAGCGTGCGCCGCGGCGCCGTTTCGCCGCCGAGCGAAACGATGTCGTCCGTCGTCCAGCACGCGCCGCGACAGAAGACTTCGGTGCCGTTCACCCGGAGCGCGAAGGAGCCGCCGTCCGTCCGCGCTTCGACCGCGCGGAACGCGACCGTGCCGAGCGTGAGCGAACCCGCGCCCTCGAGCTCGACGCCGACGGGATGGCGCGCTTGCGCGCCGTGCGTGTGCGGCCACCAGAGCTCGGGTGACTCGAACGTCGCCTCCCCGCGCAAGGTGCACGTGCCGTCCGGGTCGTCCACGCGCTCGAGCGTGAAGCGCCGGGGGCCGACGCTCGCCGTCGCGCTCTTCGGCAGCTCGGCACGCGAACGGCAGGCAATCGCGAGCGAAACGCGCCCCGTGGCGCCCGTGAGCGCCGTCCGGAGCTCGGCCTTCGCGACGCACGGTCCACGCCAGCGTTCGAGCCGCACCCCGCGAAACGGTCCCACGGCGGCGACCGGCGGTGTCCAGCCGGGGATGCGCCCGAGGAGCGTCGTGCGAAACCAGCGCAGCTGCTGGTTCGCGACGAGCCGCGTGCGAAAACGCGGGCGCGGGCGCCGCTCGGCGAGCGCCTTGTCGAGCGAGCGGAAGCGGAGGCAGAGCTCGTTCTCGGTGCGGAGCCGCGCCGTCACGTCGAGCGCGTGACGGCGGAACATGTTGTCGCTCTGGAGCACGAGCTCGCCGTTGAGCCAGACGTCGACGAGCGTCGCGAGGCCGTCGAAATGGAGGAGCAGCGTTTCGTCCGCCGCGGCGGGCGTGCTCGCGAACTTCAGTCGATACCACCAGTCCGAGGCGTCGAAGTTCTTCGGTGTGTCGAGCTCGAAGCGCCCGAGCGCCGCGAGCGCGCTTGCCACGGTGCCGGGGACGAGCGCGGGGAAGTACGCGAGGCCTCGCGCCGCCGCGGCTTCGGGCGACGCGGGCGCGTCGGCGCCGGGGGCAACTTCGGCTGCCTCCCAGCCGTCGCCCAGGAACTCGACGCTGCGGTTTTCGGCGGTGACGACGCGCGCCATGACGGGGCGCGACTAGCCGCGGACGAGAGCGCCGAGCTCCGCCATGCCGTTGTCCCAATGGCCCGCGAGCTCCGCGAAGAGCGGCTTGAAATCCACCGTCTTCTTCCCGACGACGGCGCGCGCGGCTTTCATGATCAGCGCCTTGGCGCCGTTCGAGATGGCGTCGAAATGCGTCGCCGGCGCCGCCCATTCCGTGCCGAGCTCGCGCCCGAGCCAGCGCAAATACTCGGCCGAGAGCTCGAAGCACGCGCCGCACTGGCGCACCGTCGCGAACGCGTACGCGTGGTACGTCGCGATGCCCTGGTCTTTCAGACCCTCGAGGTCGCGCACGAACGCGTCGCCGAAGGCCACAATCGGGTTTTGTTCGGGACGGCGCGCGTACCAGCCGGGAAGGAGCGCGCGCGAACGGGCGGCGAGCTCCGTGGACGGCAAGCGTTCGACCCGGTCGAAGCGCGCGAGCTCCGCGAAAAACGGCATGAACGTCGGATCGGGCGGCATGTCGAGCCGGAAGGTGCGCGCGAAATCCTCACCCTCGAGCGTGTAGTAGCTCGCGTTGTGGAAGTAGCCGAGCTTCCGGCGCTCGAGGTCGACCGTCTCGATGGCGATCGTCGATTTGACGTGGTTCGTCCGGTAGTCGGTGCCGCTCGTGTCGGGGAGCCAATGCGCGTCCGCTTCCGTGAAGATCAGCCGGCCCTTGGCGACGTGATAGAGCGCGTGCTCGAGGAGCGGCTTCCAGACGTTGAGCTCCTGCACGACGACGCCGTAGAGCGTCGCGAGATCGGCGTGGGACGGCTTGAAGAACGTCCACTGGTCGCCTTCGAAGTCGGTCGCCAGCGTGAACGGCAGGGCCGCGATCGGATCGAGCTTGGCCGCGTGCAGGCCCTCGATCCACACGTCGATGTAGCAGTTCTTCTCGATCCAGAGCGCGGACTCGCCGTGCAGCGGGCTCCGCGCGTAGCTCGTCGCGTCGAGATTCCAGGCCGAAACGACGCTCATAGCCCGAGGCGTTCGCGCACGTGCTTCGGCCACTCGCTCGGAACGAACCCGTGGGTCTTGAAGAGCGCCATCACCACGCGCTCCATCCCGAAGCCGAGGCACGCCGTCTGCGCGAGCGAGCCGTCACGCGTCTTGATGTCGAAGATCTTGCCGAAGTGATCCTGGTGGTAATTGAAGGAGCAACAGGCCGTCGGCTTCTCTTCCGAGATGACCGGGATCAGGACCTCGAACTTGAGCTTCTGCTCGCGCTGGCTCGCCGCGAGCATGCGGCCGCCGCGGCCGAAGAACGGATCGGACGCCACGTCGGAGCGGGCGGGCAGATCGAGCGACTGCAAGAGCTCGAGCCCGCGCTTGAGCCACATGTTGCGCCAATCGACGACGATGTCCGGCGAGCCGACGCGCACGAACTCGCGCACGCGGAACGCCTGCATGCGGGTCGGCTCCATCGACGGTTCGTGGCGAAAGACCCAGTTTTGCATGTCGACGAGGCGGCCCTCGTCCGGCACCGTGCCGGTGAAGCTCGGGTAGACGGGGTAGCAGGCCGCGGGGCTCAGCACGACGGCCGTCATGCCCTGCAGATCCGCCCACGGCTTGCCCTCGTGCACGCGCGCGCTGAGCTCCTTGTGCTGCGCGTCGTTGCCGAAGAACGAGAACACGCTGCCGGCGAGTTGCGGGAACGAATCCAGAAACTCGCTCTTCTCGAACACCTGCCGATCGAGAATCGGCGGGAACGCCATCACTTCGGCGCCGTCGTTCTTCGCCAGCGCGCTCACGGCGTTGTTGAAGCCGGCGAGCACCCGCTCGAACTCCGCGCCGCGCCCGAACGCACCGGGCACGCCGACGGGGATGATCAGGTTGTGGCGGACGAGA
>Ga0335083_10005161_pt1 | contig 16520 bp, 12 predicted proteins | sample Lox_Sample_42_FD_206716 | JGI IMG/M metagenome (GOLD analysis project Ga0335083, IMG submission 206716) | Soil microbial communities from Loxahatchee National Wildlife Refuge, Florida, United States - Lox_Sample_4.2 | ecosystem: Environmental > Terrestrial > Soil > Wetlands | place: USA... | reverse complement strand
GGCTCCGGCGGCTCGCAAGCCCTTTCGTCCATGCCGAACGGCACTGGTGACAACGCCGCGATTCACGCATCTATCGGGTTTCTCCCGGCCCCTCCGGTTGCGCCGTTGCAGCGCAGCAGGAGCCATGTGCCGGGTTTCGATTTCCTGCCGCTTGGCGTTTGTGTGAGACACCCGATGATTCGTGATCTGCCTGTTCGAGGACGTATGGCCCGTGTGGGGCGCAGTGCTGCATGGTGCGCAGCCGTATTTGCCATGGGCATGGCGCTGTCGCCCTGGTCGCAGGCCTTGGCCGCCGATGCCAAGGATGGCAAGCCCGCCGCCGAGGCAGACAAGAAGGCAGACGCGGATCTGCCGCCGCTGCCGGCTGACAAGACCATCAAGCAGAGCGTGCGCATCGGTAGCCGCAGCCTGTCCTACGAGGCAACGGTCGGCACCATCCCGGTGCGCGACGCCAAGGGCAAGAAGATCGCCGACGTGGTCTACACCTCGTATGTCGTACCGGGCAGCGATCCGCATCGTCCGGTGACGTTCGCGTTCAACGGCGGCCCGGGCGCATCGTCGGTGTACCTCAACATGGGTGCCATCGGCCCCAAGCGCATCCAGTTCGGCGTGGATGGCGATTCGCCGTCCGATGCGGCGGTGACCAAGGACAACCCCAATACCTGGCTCGACATGAGCGACCTGGTGTTCATCGATCCCGTGGGCACGGGCTTCTCGCGCTCGCTCGAGGATGAGGACAAGACCAAGAAGGATTTCTACGCCACCGAGGCCGACATCAAGTACCTCTCGCGCGTGGTCTACGACTGGCTGGTGAAGCATGGCCGCCTTCGTGCGCCCAAGTACGTGATGGGTGAGAGCTACGGCGGCTACCGCGCGCCGCGCATCGCATTCGAACTGCAGACGCGCATGGGCGTGGGCGTGAACGGCCTGGTGATGGTGTCGCCGTATCTCGATCCCGCCGCCATCGGTGATGGCGATGCGCTGTCGCCGCTGCCGTGGATGATCAACCTGCCGTCGATGACTGCCGCGCACCTGGAAGCACAGGGCAGGCTGACGCCGGCGGCGATGACGGACGTGGAAAACTACGTGCGCACGCAGTTCGTCACCGACTTCCTGGCCGGCCGCTCGGATCCCGGTGCTACCGGTCGCATCGTACAGAAGGTGTCGGCATACACGGGCCTCGATCCGTCGGTGGTTGCCAAGGTGGACGGCCGCGTGGACATCGGCACCTACCTGCGCGAGATCCATCGCAGCGAGAAGAAGATCGGCAGCGTTTACGACTCCAACGTCACCGCCTTCGATCCGTTCCCGGGCTCGGCACGCCGCCAGTCGGGCGATCCGATCCTCGATGCGCTGCTGGCGCCGACCACCAGCGCGATGGTGGATTTCGTGACGCGTGAGGTGGGCTGGAAGACCGATGCGCACTACGAGGCGCTGTCCTACACCGTCAACAACGAATGGGATCGCGGCGCCGACGACGACAAGCCGGTGGCCGACCTGCGCAAGGCAATTGCCAACGACGCGAACATGAAGGTGCTGATCGTGCACGGCTACAACGACTTGTCGTGCCCGTTCTTCACCTCGCGCCTGATCATCGATCAGCTGCCGAGCTTCGGGCAGCAGCAGCGCGTGAAGCTGTCGGTATATCCGGGCGGCCACATGTTCTATAGCCGTTCGGGCAGCGCGGAAGCGTTCAAGGCGGATGCGGCGGCGCTCTACGGCGCCAAGTAAGTTGCATGCCATGGTGCCGGCTTCGGCCGGCACCATCGTTCACCATCGCGATCAGGGCTGCTGCAGGCCTTCTGGCAGGCGCACGTTGTAGCCCAGCGCCTTGAGCTTGGCCAGGTAGCCATCCGGCGCCATCAGCTGTTCCATCGAGAGGATGGCCACCGTGTAGCGATTACGCACCAGGGCCGATCGCGCCGCCTCGAACCAGGCATCCTCGATGCGCTTGGGCAGGTCGGGTATCGCCAGCTGGTGTTCGAAGTCGCCGTTGATCGCGGCGACCACGCAGGGTTCGTAGTGCGTGTCCTGCATGATCGACTGCAAGGTCTTCATGTCGCCGGTTGCCCATGCGTTCGCGCGCTGGGTCAGCTTGGGAAGATCCTCTTCGATCATGTGCATGGTTTCATCGAGGCAGGCGATGCCTTGCTTCTGCTCCTGGTCGACGCCGCCGGCGATGACCGGTGCCTTCTTGACGATGAGTTCGTAGCGCACGCCGATCACGCGCGTGCCGTGCTTGTGCGCCAGCTTCTCCACCATGGCGGGCACGTCGGTTTCGTCGGTGAGATCGCTGGACGCGAGTGCCCTGGTGTACAACTGTTCGGCCACCACGATGGGTCGCATGTATTCGTAGGCATCATCGTCGCCCAGGTACTGCTTGCGCAGCTCGCGCCAACGCGCATACACCTCGGGCGCCAGCAATCGTTGCAGCGTGGCGCCGCCCGGGTTCAGGCGCGCCGACGGCTGCAGCGCGAGGCGCGAGTACAGGCTGGGCGGCATCTTCAGTCGTGCGGAAGGCGCTTCGAGCAGTTCCGATGAGCGCCCGAGCGCTTTCTCCAGCTTGGTCCATTGCCAATCGGCGTGCCTGGGAAGCGGTGAGAGCGTGCCGATGATCCACATGACGTGTTCATCGCGCCGCACTTCCCACAGCGCCGGCCCGGGCTGCTCGCCGCGTACCGTGACCGCCTGCAGCTGGACCACGCCCAAAGGCGGCGCCGAAACACTCGACGGCGTGGCGGGCGCGGGTTGATCGGATTGGGCCCAGGCGCCCGTGGCGAAAAGCAGGGCAGCCAGGCAGACGGCGGTCTTGGCGTGCATCCGGGAAGCTCCTTGTGGAGACGCGACGACACGGGCCCGTCAATGCGGGCCACGTGATTGAACAACAGCCGTGCCGGTTGCGCCACAAGCCCGGTGCCTGTGGTCCGGATACGCGTGGCGAGGCGGTCGGGCCACCTCGTCCGGGAAACGCGTCAGAACACCTGTCGGAGGACAAGATAAAGCACGCCCGCCAGCAGGACCGAGGCGGGCAGGGTGAGCACCCAGGCCATCAGCAGGTCGCGCACGGTGGCCCATTGCAGGCCCGAGCCGTTGGCGGCAATGGTGCCGGCGACGCCGGAAGTCAGGACATGGGTGGTGCTGACGGGCGGCTGGTGCCCTGGGCGGAATGAACTGGATGGCCCGTACCCAGCCCGCGCCAGGTGGTGGGCGTGGTGACCTTGCCCTTGTCCAGTCCCGGCTGGTCAAGCTCCCGCGGAATGCCTTGTTGGCCGGGTAGATCTCCTTGCGCCCGCCCATCCGCCCGGCGGGCATCGCCTGAGCGACGAGCGACGACCCGCCTGGAGATCGATTTGCGCGATCAGCGTGGCAAGCGCTGGGGCGGTATCCCTGCCGCCGGCTCAGAGCCAGTGGGGCATCCGAAGCCTGCAAATCAAAATTCGCGCATCACCATCAGGCGCACTTCGGTCATGTCCTCGATGGCATAACGCACGCCTTCGCGGCCGATGCCCGACAGCTTCACGCCGCCGTAGGGCATGTTGTCCACCCGGAAGCTGGGCACGTCGTTGACGATCACGCCGCCTTGCTCCAGCTCGTTCCAGGCGCGCATCGCGTGGGCGAGGCTGTCGGTGAAGATGCCAGCCTGCAAGCCGTAGTCCGAATCGTTGACCATCGACGCTACATCGTCGAAGTCATCGAACGGCACCAGCAGCGCGAACGGGCCGAACACTTCCTGGCGATGCACCTTGGCGCTGGCCGGCACGCCTTCCATCAGCGTGGCTTCCAGCATGGCGCCGCTGCGCTTGCCGCCGCACAGCACCTTGCCGCCGGCCTTGCGGGCTTCCTCGATCCAGCCGTGCAGGCGTTCCGCCGCCGCCTCGTCGATCATCGGGCCGAGGAAGGTGTCCTTTTTCTTCGGGTCGCCGGCCTTCAGTTTCTTCACGGCGGCGATGAGCTTCTTCTTCAGCGCGTCGTAGATGTCCTTGTGCGCATAGATGCGCTGCACACTGATGCAGCTTTGACCCGACTGATAGAACGCGCCGAACACCAGCCGGTCGATCACGCGATCCAGCTGGGGGCCCTGGTCCGCGTCGATGATGCAGGCCGCGTTGCCGCCCAGCTCCAGCGTCACTTTCTTGTGGCCGGCGCGCGTCTTGAGATCCCAGCCGATCTGGCTGCCGGTGAACGACAGCAGCTTGAAACGTGGGTCTTCCACCAGGGGATTTGCGTGCTTGCCGTCCAGCGTGAGCACGGAGAATGCGCCCTTGGGAAGGTCGGTTTCCGCCAGCACCTCGCCGATGATCAGCGCGCCGATGGGCGTGCGTTCGGCGGGCTTGAGCACAAACGGGCAGCCCGCAGCGATGGCGGGCGCCACCTTGTGTGCCACCAGGTTCAGCGGAAAGTTGAACGGCGTGATGAACGACACCGGACCCAGCGGCACGCGCTTGGTGTAGCCGTGATAGCCGTCCAGACGCCTGGCGAGTTCCAGGTTGATCGTTTCGCCGTTGATGCGCACGGCTTCATCGGCGGCGATGCTGAAGGTTTCGATGAGGCGGGTGACTTCGCCATCGGAATCCTTGATCGGCTTGCCGGCTTCCACACACAGCGCATAGGCCAGTTCTTCGCGGCGTTCCTTGAAACGCTGCGCGCAATGCTGCAATACGGCCTGTCGTGCCCACGGCTTGAAATCGCGCATGGGATTGGTGGCTTTTACAGCAGCGGCGATGGCCTTTTCGGTGGCCTTGGCATCGGGCACGGCCACGCGCGTGGCGACCTTGCCGCTGTACTTGTCCAGCACATCCATCGTTTCCTTCGAGGTCTGCGGCTGGTTGGCGAGGTAGTACGGATAGCTTTTGGCGAGCATGGAGACTCCAGGCGATCAGACGGCTGCGCTGAGCCGGCGGATCTCTTCGTTGAGAATGCGGTGATTGTCCGAATAGTCGATGACCAGGTCGATCAGGTGCACGCCGCCGGCGTCGAACGCGCGCTGCAGCGTGGGCAGGAATTCATCCGCGCTGCCTGGGCGGTGGCCGTGCGCGCCGTGCGCCTCGGCGAACTTCACGAAATCCGGGTTGCCGAAGGTCATGCCGTAATCGGCATAACCCATTTCGGCCTGCTTCCAGCGGATCATGCCGTAGGCGTCGTCGCGCAGCAGCAGGATCACCAGATCCAGCTTCAGGCGTACCGCGGTTTCAAGCTCCTGCGCATTCATCATGAAGCCGCCGTCGCCGCAGATGGCCAGCACCTTGCGCTCGGGGTAGACCATCTTCGCCGCCATCGCAGAGGGCAGACCCGCGCCCATGGTGGCCAGCGCGTTGTCGAGCAGGATGGTGTTGGGCTGGCGTGCGCGGTAGTAGCGCGCGTACCAGATCTTGTACATGCCATTGTCCAGGCACAGCACGCCGTCATCGGGCATGAAGCGGCGCGTGTCGTCCACCACGCGCACCGGATGCATGGGGAAGCGTTGGTCGCCCGCGTGGTCTTCCAGCTGCTTGTGGAATGCCTCGCGGACGCGATCGAAGAAGCTGAAATTCCAGTGTTCCTGCACCTGTAGTGCATCGGTGAGTCGCTCCACCGTATGCGCGATATCGCCCACCACTTCGATCTGCGGGAAGTAGACCGCGTCCACTTCGGCACTGGAGAAGTTGATGTGGATAACCGTGCGCCGCCCCTTGCGCATCAGGAAAGGTGGTTTCTCCACCACGTCATGGCCGACGTTGATGACGGCATCGGCGGCATCGATGGCACGGTGCACGAAGTCGCCGTCGGACAGCGCGGCGTTGCCCAGCCATAACGGATGATCCTCGTCGATCACGCCCTTGCCCATCTGGGTGGTGAAGAACGGAATGCCAAGTTTGTCGATGAAGGCGCGCAAGGCCACCGTGGTGCGCTGCCGGTTGGCGGCCGCGCCGATCATCAGGATGGGATGTCTGGCCTTGCTGATCGCCTCGGCGGCCTGCACCAGTGCGGCATCGTCGGGTGAGGGGCGTCGCGCGTATTCCGTGGGCAGCAGGATCGCTTCCTCGACGTTGTCGCGAGCGATGTCCTCGGGCAGTTCCAGATGTACCGCACCGGGGCGTTCTTCTTCCGCCCGGCGGAAAGCTTCGCGAATGCGCGCCGGAATGGTGGCGGCGGAAACGAGCTGCCGCGTGTACTTGGTCAGCGGCTGCATCATGTCGACCACGTCGACCAGCTGGAACAGGCCCTGCTTGTGTTCGCGGATAGGCTTCTGGCCCGTGATCATCAGCATCGGCATGGCGCCGAGTTGCGCGTAGGCCGCAGCCGTGACGAGATTGGTGGCGCCGGGCCCCAGCGTGGCGAGCGCGACGCCGGCCTCGCCGGTGAGTCGTCCCCACGTGGCAGCCATGAAGCCGGCGGCCTGTTCATGGCGGGTCACGATCAGGCGTATCGATGAATCACGTAGCGCTTCAACCAGATCCAGGTTTTCTTCGCCCGGCACACCAAAGATGCTGTGTACGCCTTCGGCTTCCAATGCCTTTACGAACAATGCCGCTGCCTTCATGCCGCGCTCCCGTGATCGGAGCGCGCAGGATGGGGCATGGATCGTTCAGAACGTGTGAGCCGCGCGCCGGTCAGCTCGCCTGTAGGAGCGCACCCAGTGCGCGATAGACCTGCATGGTTAGTGTCGGCCTCCGCTTCTACGCGGCGCTGATCGCGCACTGGGTGCGCTCCTACAGAGAGCGGGCGTTACTGTTGCTTGGGTTTCTTGCCAGCAATGCGCGGACCCACTACGAGAGGAAGCTCGCCATCGGCAACGCGACCGCGCAACTTGGCCCCTTCGCCGACACCCTGCACCGAACGCACAACCTTGCCCTGCTCATCGAACAAGATCGCGTAACCACGTTCCAGCGTAGCCAGTGGGCTGATCGTGTGCAGGGCGCGCCCGACCTGCCGCAGGTTCAACTGGTCGCGCTCGAGGCGACGTTCCACCGACTGGCGCAGGCGTTGCGACAGTTCGGCAAGACGGCGACGCAGCAGCAACAGGCGCAGCCGTGGATGCTGGGCAATCAATCGCGCATGGGTGCGTTCCAGTTCCACGCGGTGCAAGCGTGACTGCTCGCGCTGCACGCCAAGCAACCGGCGCTGGAGATTGCGCAACCGCTCCCGATCACGTGCCAGCCGCGCTTGCGGCCGTTGCGCCTGCAGCCGCGCGAACAAATGGTCGACGCGCTGGATGCGCGCCTGCAAGCGGCGTTGTTCGAGTACGGCGAGGCGTTGTTGCAGCTGTTGCAGGTGACGCTGCATGGCCGCCGCATCAGGCACCAGCAGTTCCGCCGCCGCCGAAGGCGTGGGCGCGCGCAGGTCGGCCACGAAGTCGGCGATGCTGAAATCAATTTCATGGCCAACGGCGGACACCACGGGCACCGCGCTCGCATGGATGGCGCGCGCCACCTGCTCGTCGTTGAATGCCCACAGGTCTTCCAGCGAGCCTCCACCGCGAGTGAGCAGCAGTACGTCGTAACGACCGCTGGCCGATGCCTTGCGTAGCATGGCGGTGATCGCGGGCGGCGCCTCGCGACCCTGCACCGGTACCGGCAACACGTCCACGTCGGCCAGCGGCCAGCGGCGGGACATCACGCTGAGCACATCGCGGATCGCCGCGCCGGTGGCCGAGGTGATCACACCGATACGCCGCGCATAACGGGGCAGGGCACGCTTGCGCGCCGGCTCGAACAAGCCTTCCGCGTCCAGCCGTGCCTTCAGTTGTTCGAACTCGCGCTGCAGGGCGCCTTCGCCGGCCGGCTCCATGTGCTCGGCCACCAGTTGGAACTCGCCGCGCGGCTCGTACAGGCCGACGCGTGCGCGGACCAGCACATGCATGCCGTCCGCCGGCCGGAACTTCAGCCAACCGGTCTTGGGCCGGAACATGGCGCAGCGCACCTGGGCGCCGGCGTCCTTCAGGGTGAAATAGAGATGGCCCGAAGCCGGGCGCGCCACGTTGGACAGCTCGCCCTCGATCCAGATCAATGGCAGCGCGTCCTCCAGCAGGTCGCGCACCAGCCGGTTGAGCGAGCTGGGCGTGAGGATCTGCCGGGAGGGCGGTTGGTCGTCGGGGCTGTGCATGGATTGAGCAGCCTAGCATGGATTGCTTGAATAACAATCGCTTGGCTGAATGAGTGGAAGTTCTTTCTCGCCTTTGGTGCGGTGGTCTACGCCACCGAAAAGGCCGCCATGAAGGCGCTTATTCTTCGGCTTCTGCCGCCTGCCGCTGCTTGCGTCGACGCCACAATTGCCATGCGCGCGCCGCCAGGTTCAATGCCAGCCAGATCGCGATGGCCGCCAGCGGCCAACCCAGCACCGCAGGCCAGAACACGGCAACGATGGCGACCACGGTCAGCGACACCGCGCCGATCAGCAACGGGCTGATCGAAGTGTCGCCCAGCACGCGGCGATCGGTCAGGGCCGCGCCGACGCTGTTGGCGATGCGCAGCGCCCCCGCCGCCGTGCGGCCGGAACTGCCGCCCATGTGCCGCTGACGCGGCGGTCGTGCCGTGCTGCTTCGGACATGCTCGCCACGGCGCCGCCAGCGTCGCGGAGAAAGCACGATCTCGGTGGCGTTCTGCAGGTCCTTCTCGTACTGCTCGGCAAGCGCCGTGGCGAACGCGGTGTCTTCCACGGCCACATCGATCTCGCGGTTGTTCAACCAGCTGGCGATGTTGAGGTTGGACGAACCGACGCGCGCCCACTGGTTGTCCGCCACCGCCGTCTTGGCGTGCAACATGGAGCCATTCCATTCGAATACGCGGATGCCTGCCTTGAGCAGCGGACGGTAGCCGCTGCGCGACATGCCGGCGACCATCGGGATGTCGCTGGTGCCCGGCACAAGCAGGCGCACATCCACGCCATCGCGCGCCGCGGAGGCCAGCGCCTGCACGTAGGGCGCGATGCCGACGAAGTACGCATCGGTCAGCCACAGGGTCTTCGTGGCCATGGCGGCAATCAACTGGTCCAGGCGATACATGCCGGCCGTGGAAGGCTGGGTCGCGATGACTCGCAGCGCCACCTCGCCGACTTGCGTGGTCGATTCGGCAGCGGCCGAAAAGGGTGGCAGCGGACTGCCGATGCTGGACCAGCTTTCCGCAAAGGCGTTTTCAAGTTCCACCACGGCTGGCCCGTGCAGGGCGACGCCGGTGTCGCGCCACGGTTCCTGGCCTCGCGCCTGGTCGCCCAGCCATTTCTCGCTGATGCATACGCCGGAGAGGAACCCGTGGATGCCATCGACCACCAACAGCTTGCGGTGATCTCGGCTGACCCAACCGAATGGCTGGCCAAACCGGGGCGGGTTGAACGCGCGGACCTGGCCACCCGCGGCCCGCAACGGCGCCCAAAAGCTGTCACGCGATTGGCCCTTGCAGCCGAGCCAGTCGTACACCACTACCACCTGCACGCCCCGCTGGGCGCAGTCGACGAGCGCATCGCGGAACGCGTGGCCCACCACGTCGTCGCGGATGATGTAGTTCTCCAGCAACACCCGCTGCCGCGCGCCACGGATCGCGGCGAGCCATGCCTCGTAGTGGGCGGCGGCATCGATCAGCAGCTCGACGGAGTTGCCGCCGAGCAGCGGCGCGCCTGCCGCTCGGCTCAGTGCCTGTTCGGCAAGCAATCGGGCGGGAGCGGATGCAAGCAGCTTTGAATTCATGGTTGAAGGCAACGCTGACCAAGTCTCGTCGTCATGATGTCTGGAAATCTCGCAGGCTGTGTCGCGTGGCGCCGGGAAGGCTGGCCGTCTTGCCAAGGCATGTGGCGCAGCCCGTGGGATTTCCAGGCATCACCCGTCGCTTGAGTTTCAACATGTTGGGCCCGTCCTGTCTGTCCGCATGCCTTCGGTCCGTCGTCTCGACAGCCAGCCAGGCTGCCTTCGTCGACCGCCCTGTGGCCTGCGAACAGACCGAACGGGTGACGGCGACGATACTTGGTCAGCGTTGCCTTCAGTGTAGGGCATGGATTCGGGGTACCTTCAAGCCGCGTTCACCAGAAACATGTCACCAATACCTGCCACCTGACTGGCCATGCCGTTCCCATGAACCTCTTGTCATGTCCATTCCATGTCGCCTGAGCAATGCTTTTCCGATACCGAGGCCTGCGCACAGCACATCGCCGAGCGACTCGGCCCTGTACTGCGCGTAGCGGCGCCGCTGGGGTTGGGCAAGCCGCATGGCCTGCTCAATGCGCTCTATCATCTGACGCGCGCGGACACTTCGCGCTCGCTCTCGCTTTACACCGCACTGTCGCTGACGCGGCCGCGTCCCGCGCCGGGGCTTGAGGCGCGCTTCGTCGGGCCGTTCGCGGAGCGGCATTTCGGCGCCGATGCCATCGATCCGGAATACGCCGTCGACCAGATGCGCAATGCCTTGCCATCCAACGTGGCGGTGCATGAGTTCTACATGCAATCGGGCGCGCTGCTCCATTCGGGGAGCGCGCAGCGCAACTACATCAGCCAGAACTACACGCACGTGGCCCGCGACCTGGCCGTGCAGGACATCAACCTGCTGGTGCAACTGGTCGCCCGGCGCGAAACACCCGAGGGCGTGCGTTACAGCCTGTCGTGCAATCCCGACCTGACGCTGGATTTCACCGAGCAGGTGGTGCAGTCGGGCAAGCCGCGGCCCGTGTGCGTGGCGGTCGTGCATCCGGATCTTCCCTACGTCAGTGGCCACGCAGAAGTCACGCGTGATTATTTCGACATCGAGTTGATGCCCGAGACGTCGCCGCGGCTATTCGCGGTGCCGCGCCAGCCACTGGATGCTACGGAATACGCATTGGGCATGCATGCCAGTGCACTGGTGCGGGATGGCGGTTGCCTGCAAATCGGCATCGGCGCGCTTTCCGATGCGCTGGTACACGCACTGCGCTGGCGACAGCAGGACAACACGCAATGGCGGCGCGCTTTGGTGGCGCTCGATCCGCGTGGCGGCACGCATGCGCTGGCAGCGCGCATGGGTGGGCTGGCGCCGTTTCGCACTGGCCTCTATGGCGCGAGCGAAATGGTGATGGACGGCTTCATGCACCTGCAGCGTGCCGGTGTGCTGAAGCGTCGCGCGTGGGACGACATGGACCTCGAACGCGCCGCCGCCAGCGGCCGCCTTGCGCCGGAAACGCCGGGCGGCCACTACCTGCGCGGCGCGTTCTTCCTCGGATCGCATGAGCTGTACAAGTGGGTGTCGCAGCTGGAGGCGGACGATGCGGATGCGCTGGACATGTGCCGCGTATCGAACGTGAATCATCTTTACGGCGACCACCAGGCGCTGGCCTGTCTGCAGCGACGGGGCGCGCGTTTCTTCAATACCTGCATGATGGCGAGCCTGATGGGCGCGGCCGTTTCCGATGGTCTCGAAAACGGCGAGGTGGTAAGCGGCGTGGGCGGGCAATACAACTTCGTGGCCATGGCGCATGAGCTGCCGGATGGACGTTCCATCCTGCTGTTGCGTTCCACGCGCGAAGGACGCGCCGGCATCGAAACGAACATCCGCTGGAACTATGGACACACCACCATTCCGCGGCATCTGCGCGACATGTTCGTCACCGAATACGGCGTGGCTGACCTGCGTGGCAAGACGGACAGCGAATGCATCGAGGCGATGCTGGCGATCACCGATGCGCGCTTCATCGATGCGCTGGCCGCCGAGGCCAAGTCCCATGGCAAGCTCGCCTCCGATTTCCAGGTGCCGGAGCGGTGGCGCAACAATCGTCCGGAATTTCTCCGTGAGGCGTTGGCGCCATGGCAAAGCCGCGGCGTGCTGGTCCCTTTTCCGTTCGGCAGCGATTTCACCGAGGTGGAACAGCGCCTGTTGCCAGCGCTAGGCTGGTTGAAGGCTCGCGGGAACCATTGGCGCGGCAAGGCTGAAATCGTGGGTGCGGCACTCAGGCCCGGGGCGCCGGTCGATGGTGAAGCCGACGCCATCGCGCGCATGGGACTCGACAGCCCGGCCAGCATGGGCGACCGTCTGTGGCGCCGCCTGCTGACCGCCGCATTGCGCCGGACGGGTGCGGCAGCGGAGAGCAGCCCGCCGGTAGCATCCAGCTGAACGAGAGAACGCCATGATGCAAGGTCGCTGCCATTGCGGACAGATCGCCTTCGAGGTCGAGGGCGAACCTTCCAGCGTGATCGAATGCAATTGCACGCACTGCAGTCGAAAAGGGCTGCTGCTGTGGTTCGTGCCCAGCGGCCAGTTTCGCCTGGTGACGCCCGACACCTCGCAGACCACTTATCTGTTCAACCGCCACATGATCGAGCATCGCTTCTGCCCGCAATGCGGCTGCCAGCCGTTCGCCTATGGCAAGGATCCGAAAACCGGGAATTCCACGGTCGCGGTGAATGTGCGGTGCCTGGAGGACGTGGATCTGGCCTCGATCAAGCGCCAGCCGTTCGATGGCTTGCACCTCGTCTAAACAGTCCTCCGCCGCGATAGGGAGCACGCGAAGCGTGCCCCCTTGGTGTCTTCAGTGCATCAGCAGCGACTGCCCCAGCTCGCGCAGGCCGGGCAGGTCCACCAGGTGCAGGCCTTGCCGGTCCAGCTTGACCAGTTCGCGCTGGCGGAAGCGGCCCAGCAGGCGGCTCACGGTTTCGGTGGTCAGGCGCAGGTGGTTGCCGATGTCGGCGCGGGACATGGGCAGCGGCAGGTAGTCGGCCGACAGGCCGAGCACGGCACGGCGGTCGCGCATGTCGACCAGGAACGCCGCAAAGCGCTCCTCGGCCAGGTAATTGCCCCCGCTGAGCTGCAGGCGCGAGATGCGCTGGCTGGCCGCCGTCATCAGGTGCCAGGGGACGTCCGGCTGTTCGGCCGAGACCTGGCGAACCGCCGAGAACGGGAGACGGCAGAACTGGGTCTTGCCCAGCGCCACTACGGCGTTGTCGTGGAATTCGCGGTCGACGGCGTCCAGGCCGATCATCTCGCCGGGAAGGTGGAACGCCAGCACCTGTTCGCGCCCCGCCACATCCACCGCGACCGTCTTGGCCATGCCTGACTGCACGGCGTAGAGCGCCCTGAACGGCGAAAGCGGGCGGTACAGGTATTCACCGGTGCGCAGCGGCCCGATGCGTTCAGCAATATGGCGCAGGCCGGACAGCTCGGCGCGGTCGTAGCCGCTGGCCTGGCAGACCGATGCATATCCACAGCCGGCGCACGACGGCGAAGGCGTCATGCGGTGGGCGTCATCCTTGTGGCGGTGTGTCTGGAGCATGGTGTATCGGTCCTCCTGGTCCTTGCGCGTTTCGCTGGAGACATGATCCTCGCTGCCGGGCCCACGGTGGCTGTCGTGCGCGTTTTTGCCGCAATGAGCGCTTGCCCTGGCCGCTTGCTAGGGATGGCTGGTGCCGTTCGGTTATCCTTTGCCGGTTGCCGCCACCGTCCGCGGCCCGATGCGTGACCGAAGCCCTCCATGAGTGACCAGTCCTCCTTCCCTCGTCCTGCCCAATCCGCTCCGCGCCGCCCCAGCGTGGGGGTGAAGATCGGAAAGATCACCGTGGGCGGTGGTGCCCCCGTCGTGGTGCAGTCGATGACCAACACCGACACGGAGAACCCGGCCAGCACGGCGAAGCAGATCGCCGAACTGGCCCGCGCGGGCTCCGAGCTGGTGCGCATCACCGTCAACACCCCGGCCGCTGCGGCGGCCGTGCCGCGCATTCGCGACAAGCTGGCCATGATGGGTGTGGACGTGCCGATCATTGGCGACTTCCACTACAACGGGCACCAGCTGCTGGAAGCCGAGCCGGCCTGCGCCGAGGCGCTGGCGAAATACCGCATCAATCCGGGCAACGTGGGCTTCGGCAAGAAGAAGGACAGCCAGTTCGCCTCGATCATCGAGATGGCGCTGCGCTACGACAAGCCGGTGCGCATCGGTGCGAACTGGGGCTCGCTGGACCAGAGCATGGTCGCCATGCTGATGGACGAAAACCACCAGCGTGCCGAACCCTGGGATGCCTCGCACGTGGCCCGCGAAGCGCTCATCCGCTCCGCGCTGGACTCGGCCGCACGTGCCGAAGACATCGGCCTGCCGCGTGACCGCATCATCCTTTCGTGCAAGGTGTCGGGCGTGCAGGAACTGATTGCGGTGTACCGCGATATCTCCGGGCGTTGCGACTATGCACTGCACCTGGGCCTCACCGAGGCCGGCATGGGTTCCAAGGGCATCACGGCATCGTCGGCTGCGCTGGGGGTGCTGCTGCAGGAAGGCATTGGCGACACCATCCGCATTTCGCTCACTCCCGAGCCGGGTGCCTCGCGCACCGGCGAGGTGATCGTGGCGCAGGAACTGCTGCAGACCATGGGCCTGCGCGCCTTTACGCCGCTGGTCACCGCCTGCCCGGGCTGCGGGCGCACCACCAGCGAGTTTTTCCAGGAGCTCGCGCGCACCGTGCAGACGCATGTGCGCGAGCAGATGCCGCTGTGGCGCGTGCAGTACGACGGCGTGGAAAACCTCACGCTGGCCGTGATGGGCTGCGTGGTGAACGGGCCGGGTGAATCGAAGCACGCGAACATCGGCATTTCGCTGCCGGGCAACGGCGAAGCACCGTCGGCCCCGGTGTTCATCGACGGCGAAAAGGCCATGACCCTGCGCGGCGACAACATCGCCAACGAGTTCATCGGCATCCTCGACCAGTACGTCGCCACCAAGTACGCCAGTCGCGCAGGGTGACATGACCGAGGCCGAGGGCGCGGGTGAAGTCCGGATCCTCGACGCATGGCAGGCCAATGCCGTCGCATGGGAACGCGCCGTGCGAAGTGGCCAGATCGAAAGCCGCAAGCTGGTGACGGACCGCGCCATCGTCGAGGCCGTGCTGTCGCGGTCGCCGCGCACGGTGATCGACGTGGGCTGTGGCGAAGGCTGGCTGGCTCGTGCATTGGCCGCCGAAGGCATCGAGGTGCTCGGTGTCGATGTGGTTCCTTCTCTCGTCGACAGCGCTCAGGCCCAGGGTGGCGGTTCGTTCCGCGTGATGTCCTATGAGGAGGTTGCCGAAGGCGCCCTCAAGGCACGGGCGGACGTCGTGGTCTGCAATTTCTCCCTGCTGGGCGAGTCGTCGGTGGATCGCCTGCTGGCCGTCGTGCCTGCCTTGCTGGAGGAGGGTGGAATGCTGGTGGTGCAGACCCTGCACCCACTGGCGGCAGGCATCGAGCCTTACCGCGACGGCTGGCGGGAAGGGTCCTGGGCGGGCTGCGGCGAGGGTTTTGGCGATGCCGCTCCCTGGTATTTCCGCACGCTGGGAGGCTGGGTGGGGGCGTTCCAGTCGGCCGGGTTGCGGCTGATCGCGATGCGGGAACCCTTGCACCCTTACACGGGCAAGCCGGCGTCCGTTATCTTCATGGCGGGGTGAATCAAAGGGGACGGGGATGACCAGGCATCGCGCCGTTGCATTTCGGGCCACCGTACAGGGTGGGCAGAGAGAGTGGTTGGTGCCGTTGCCGTTCGATCCGGTTACCCAGTGGTCGACGCCTGCGCGTCCGTTATGGACATGCGGTCACGGCCATCGGGTGCGCGGCAGCGTCAACGGGCAGAACTTCCAGGGCGCTGTCGTGAAGCGCTCCGGCGCGTTCTGTCTTCTGCTTGAAGAACCATTGGCTACGGCGGTCGGACTGGACGCGGGGCAGGCAGTCGATGTGCTGCTCGAGCCGGACGACGCCTGAACGCTCAAAGGCGTGCGACATTCGAGTTCTTTACCTCCGCCAGGCGAGTATGCTCGGCCACCGTGCTGGCCAGGGATGCGTTCCGGGTGCGCAGCTGGGAGGTGCAGTGACGATCAAGCCGCAAATACGCATTGTCGCCGTTTACGTGACGGTGGCGCTGCTGTGGATCTACGCCTCCGATCGCCTGGTGTTTTCGCTGGGCTACGACGAGCACACGCAGGCCCTTCTGCAGAGCTTGAAGGGCGCCATCTTCGTGCTGCTGACCGGCGGCGTGTTGTATTGGCTGATCGGCCGCGACATGCGTCGTCTGGATCGCCTCAACCACATGCTGCTTTCGGGCAACGAGCAATCGTTGCGCGCGCTGGTTTCGGCGATGGATGTGCGGCACAAGGAAACCCTGGACCATTCCGAGCGCGTGATGCGCATGACAGTCGCCCTCGCGCGGCGTGTGGGACTGGACGGCGAGGCGCTGCGCAATGTGCGCTTTGGCGCCTTGCTGCACGACATCGGCAAGCTGGCCTTGCCCGATGCCATCCTGATCAAGCCAGGTCCGCTGACTGACGATGAAATCGCCGTGATGCGCACCCATCCCGTGCTGGGGCGCGACCTGCTGATGCGCACGGCGTTCCTGCGTCCAGCCATCGATATTCCCTATGCGCACCACGAGCGCTGGGACGGCACCGGCTATCCCCGTGGTCTGCAGGGCGAGGAAATTCCGCTCGCCGCGCGCATCTTCAGCGTGGTGGACGTGTGGGATGCCCTGAGCTTTCCTCGCGTATACAAGCCGGCGTGGCCTGAAGACGAAGTGCTCGACTATCTGCGGCATGCCGCCGGGTCCCAGCTCGACCCCGGCATCGTCGGTCTTTTCCTGCAGTACTA
>Ga0335083_10005159_pt1 | contig 16521 bp, 15 predicted proteins | sample Lox_Sample_42_FD_206716 | JGI IMG/M metagenome (GOLD analysis project Ga0335083, IMG submission 206716) | Soil microbial communities from Loxahatchee National Wildlife Refuge, Florida, United States - Lox_Sample_4.2 | ecosystem: Environmental > Terrestrial > Soil > Wetlands | place: USA... | reverse complement strand
TCAGCGCGGTGCCAAGATATTCGCCTGTCGCCGGATTGCCTTTTTTCCCGCTCATGGTCCCGCCCAGCATGAGCGCGCCTTCGCCGCTGTGGACCATCACGACGTCGACGATGTGGTCGTGTTCTTCGGGGCGCCCGTCGGCGTCGCGATAAAGCAGGCGAAACCGGTGGTCGCCGTAGTCTGCCAGCGTTTCGCGCGAGGAATGGTCCGGCGCGACGTGCTTCATCAAGGCGGCTTCGCGCTGGTCGATCGCGGACGGCGTCCAGAGAGCGAAGCTGGATTGCTCCGCCGCAAACGAGGGAGCGAACAAAACAAGGAACAGGCACTTGCGCATCATAGGTGCCATCCTATCATCTGGCCGCTGCCGGACTCGGGCCAGCATTGACTCGCGTAAAGCGAAGATCCCAGACGCGATCGTCGCCTGCGCTGAGGCCGGTCACGATCCCGCTCGAATCGCGGAGGAAGCGGATGGATGTCGCGCCGCGGTCCCGCAGCATGAACGCGTCTTGAAAGGTGGGCCGCAGGACTACGGGCGGATTCGATGCGACCACGAGGCTTAGCTCGCCGGCTCTCGCGGCAATGGTCAGCGTAGTGGCGGTCTCGGGACTCGCGTATTCGCCTGCGAGCGAGGCCAGCTCAGAATCCGACGGATGCGCGGGCTGGACGCGTTCGTACACGGTATCACCGTCAGGCGTTACCTCGCGAAAGCCGTCGGCTTCAAAGACGAATTGCCGTTCACCCGCCGAGAATCTGCCCGCGCCCGTGGGGTTCAATTGCACCCGCTGATCGATGGTGAGTTCGCCATCCTTGACCTTGAGCTCGACTACGGTGTTGTCGCGAAGCTTGCGGTACATGCCTGTCATCTCTTCGAACTTCGACGGGTCCACTCGAAATGGAGCAGGCTTCGGCGAGGCGGCGGCGCCGGTCCACAAGCGGGCTGTCTGGCGTCCGAGCTCAGACGGATCTGCTTGCGCCGAGTTGCACATCACAGCGATGGAGACGCCCCGATCCGGATACCGCCCGATCCAAGTCCGGTAGCCGCCCGTCGAACCGCCGTGCGATACTTCGCGCAATCCATCGAAGGTGTCGACGGTGAGTCCGAAGGCGTAGGCGATGGTCTTGCCGTTGCTAAGCGTCGCGGGCGTCTGCAGCGCCTTGACGAGCGCCTGCCCGCCTACCTTCGCGTGTGTGAAATTCTCATTCCATAGAAGCCAGTCGCCCACGGTGCTCAACATACCGCCCGCGCCGATGATGTTCTCGATGGGAGTATCTTGAATCCAGCCGCCGCCGGCGGAGTCGTAAGCCAAGGCTCGATTCGGCACCACGACGCGAAAATCATCGCGCCAACGCGTGTGCGTCATCCGCAAGGGTTCAAAGATCGCTTCGCGCGTGAAGTCCTGAAATGTTTTTCCATTGCCGAGCGCCCGCTCGATCAGAATTGTCGCGATGTTGAATCCGGTGTTGGTGTAGCTGTAGGCAGTGCCCGGATCGAAGTTCAGGGCCCGCTGCCTGGCGGCGATCCGCAACAGATCCTGATTGTTGAGCACGTAGGCGCCCTCGGCAATACCGGAAAGCGAAGCCACCAGGCGCCATTCGCGCAGGCCGCTGATGTGGCTCAGCACCTGGCGAATCGTGAGCGCTTTGCCGTAATCGGGCAGTTCGGGCAGATATTCCCGCAGCGGATCGTCGAGCGAGATCTTGCCTTGCTGGGCCAGCAACACAAGCGCAGTGGCGGTGAACTGCTTGGCTACCGAGCCGCTCTCGAAAACCGTGTCGGCGGTGATGGGCACGTTGCGCTCGAGGTCCGCCATGCCGTAGCCCGACCTCAGAGCAACCGTACCTTGATAAGAGACTCCCACGGCGCAACCGGGCGTGTGCGTGTTGAAGGCGGAGAAAATGCGGTCCACTTCAGACTGTTTCGATTTTGCGGGCTGGCCCGGAAGTGCGGTAGCGATGGAAAGCGCAAGGACGAGTGTTCGCATAGCTGGGGTTGAGGCAGTATAGCATCCCGTGGCCAAGCGATTCTTGCCACCAATTACATTGTGGATATGTCAGGAGTTATGGTGCGCCCGGACAGATTCGAACTGCCGACCTTCTGGTTCGTAGCCAGACGCTCTATCCAACTGAGCTACGGGCGCGCAGACTCATTATAACAAGCAGCCGCGCTGAATCCGAATTGTCGGCTCCCAGAATTCAGACGATGCGCCCCTGCCGGTCCAGCCGCAACTTTCGGCCGCGCCACTCTACCGTGTTGCCGAAAAGACCCGCCACCCAGACCGCGACGCCCCACAGGTCGCGCAGCGGAATAGCGTAGCAATATTTCCAGACTACGGCGCTTTGGAGCACGAACCATCCGCAGGTCACCGCCATGGCCAGCCGAATCGCCAGCAGCGCGAGAGCGGTCCACCATAATCCGCCGCAGGCAGCAACCACGGCCCATAGGGTCGCGAAGGTGACCGGTAGGCCCAGGTATCCGCCGCCCCGCGATAACCGGATGGTGCGCGCCCATCGGAGCTGATGCCGCCAGGCCGCCCGCCACGCGCCGTCAGGCAGGCGCGTGCTCACCACCACGTGCGACAACAGGTTCTTTCGCCCGAGCTGGTGCAATCGCCGGCCGAGCTGGTAATCGTCGGCGAGATAGTCGGCGATCGCGGCAAAACCGCCGATCGCTTCCAGATCCAAGCGGCGAAATGCCAGCGTCGAGCCCAAACCAAACTCGGAGACGCCGAACAACGGCGCGACCAAAGTGCTGGGCGCGAATTCGGTGGCGATGGCGAGCGCTTCGAAACGCCCCGGCCAGTTCGAGGCTTCCGCGCGATAGAGGCACGTCACCAGGCCAATCGCTGGATCCGCCAGCGGGGCCGTCACTTCCGTCAGGTAACCGGGAGGGACGGTGATATCGCTGTCGTTGACGATCAGAATGGGGTATCGGGCTTCGCGCGCCAGATCGATCAGTACGCCCACCTTGCGGTTTGGCGTCTGGGTGTCACACACCACCAGCCGGATCGAAACGCCGGGGAACTCGCGCATCAACCGTTCGATCTCGCCGCGTGCTGGATCGCCGGGATGGGGAATGCCGAAGAGGATCTCGAACCCTTCGAACTCTTGCGCGGCATGTGAACGGATGGCTTCGAAAAAACCGGGATCGGCTCCGTACACCGGTTTCAGAATTGACACGGCCGAAGCAGCGTGTGCCGGCGGGGAGGCGCGTCTACGGTGCGACAGGGCGGCGATCATCGCCAGAATCTGATACGCAGCCGCGGCGTAGGCGAGAGCCAGCAGTACCCAGATCACATTGCCAGCAGTACAACCCCGCAGGCCACGCAGAAAGCGCCCGCCCAGCGCAGCGCCGTCACGGATTCTCCAAGCAGCACTCGCGCCAGCAGAGTTTCCAGCACTACGCTGGCCGCGGTTGCGGGCACCGCGAAGCTCAGATCGGCCAGCGAGAGCAGCTTCATGAAGGCGAAAAAGGAAATGGCCATCAGGAAAACTGCCAGCAACAGGGGCCAGCGGCGCGCCAAGCCACCCAGCGTTCGCGCCCAGTGTTCCGGGCGAAGTTGCTTGACCGAGACGGCATGCCGCTTCATTTCAAAGCTCTGCAAAACATCGCCCAGCGCGGTTGCGCCGACGATGATGGCCACCATTGTCCATCTCATCGCGCTTCCTCGGGTTCGGCCGTAGTATTGGCCGCCGTCAATCCGACCAGAGCAATACCGACCACGATGGCCGCTGTTCCGAGCCAGCGCTGCCAGGAAATGGCCTCGCCGAAAATGTATTTGCCGAGAATTGCATTCAAGACATAGCCGATCGAGGTGACCGGCAGAACATAGCTCAAATCCGCCCAACCGAGCAGCGTCATGCGCGAAAGCAGCCAGAAGATGAGCAATGCGGTTCCCAGCATCACCCACGGGCTGAAAATGAGCCGGATATACGGCAACGGCGAAAGCCCCAGCGCCGCGCTCTGATGTTTCATACCCCAGGACATGGCCAGATTCCCGAAAACGTTAGTCAACACCACGAAGATGGTCAGCAGCTTGACTTTGAGATCTGGACGGCGCACCGGGAGACTGGCCGGTTCGAGTTCGGGCGCCACCGCCCGGCCTTCGGTCATCTTAGGAAGCGCTTCCCTCAGCGCCGCGCAATGCGTCAGCGGAATCCTTTTGTTCCTTGATGAACTTCTTGCGCTGCGAGCTTACGAACAGATACTCGCGCGCTTCCTTGTACAGACGGGGCAGATCGTTATTCAGAAAAGCATTCTTCACGACGCGCCAGGCGGCCTTTGGACGGAAATAGTATTCCGAATAGAATTTGTCCACCCATTCCATCAGCTCCCCGCGATCGAATCCCGGATACACGGCGTTGGGAAGCTGGTGGCCGGTATTATCGGTCATTCCATCGATGCTGACCAGGCCGTTGGCCTTGACGTGTTCGTAGAACTCAGTCCCGGGGAAGGCGTGGCCGAGCGAAACCTGAATGGTCTCGACGTCCAGTTTCTTGGCGAATTCGATGCTCTTGCGCAGCGTCTCGCGTGTTTCGCCCGGCAGCCCGACGATGAAATCGCCGTGAATCACCAGCCCCAGCTTGTGGCAATTCTCGGTGAAGCGCATGGCCATGTCGATGGTGGCGCCCTTCTTGATATTCCTCAGGATCTGTTCGTCGCCGGACTCGTACCCCACGATCAGCAGCCGGCAGCCGGCGTCTTTCATGGCCTTCAGCGTGTCGTAATCGGTGGTGACGCGCGAAGTGCAGCTCCAGGTGAAATTCAGCTCGCCCAGCTTCTTGGAAAGCTCGATGGCGCGCGCCTTGCGATAGTTGAAGGTATCGTCGTCGAAGAAAATTTCCTTGAGGCCGGGGAAATTCTCAAGCGTCCACTTGCACTCCGCCGCCACATCGTCGGCCGATCGCAGCCGCCAGCGATGCCCGGAATGCGTCTGCGGCCACAGACAGAAAGTGCACATAGCCGGACAACCGCGGGTGGTGTAAAACGAGATGAACGGATTCAGCAGAAACGGCACGTTGTAGCGCCGGAAATCCATGTCGCGCTTGTAGACCTTGGTCACCCAGGGAAGCTCGTCCAGATTCTCGATGACGCCGCCCTCCGGATTGTGAACGATCTGGCCGTCCTTCCAATAGCTGACGCCGGGCAGTTCTTCGACTGGCGTGCCCTTGGCATAGTTGGCGATCTGATAATCGAACTCGCGCCGCACCACGAAATCGATGGCCTTGGATGATTTGAGCGCCTTATCGGGCTCGACGGTGACCGGAGGACCGACGAACGCCACTTTCAGCTTCGGATTGACGTCCTTCATCATTTCGGTGATCTTGACGTCTACCTGGAAGCCGGGGCTGGAGGTGAACAGCACCAGCAGCTCGAAGTCGTTGGCCATCGCGACGGTTTCCTCGATGCCTATCTTATGGGGCGGTGCGTCCAACAGCTTGCTGTCTGCAAGCATTCCCGCCGGATAGGCCAGCCATACTGGATACCAGTACGATTCGATTTCGCGCGAGGCCGGCCAGCGCGAACCAGCGCCGCCGTCGAAGCCTTCAAAGGATGGGGGATTCAGGAATAGTGTTCGCATTTACCCTCGGCCCTTCCGAGTCCGATCTCCGAGGCCTGGAGGGAGACACACCCCACGCCTTGGTGCCAGTGTATCAAGTTCAAACGAAGCCAAGCTCAATACGATCACTGTTGATCGCTGGCGGCCGCAGTGGTCTCCTGGTCGTCTTTGGAGTACCGCAGGTAGTTGATATTCAGCTCCACGGGGCCGATGAAACGAACTTCAGCCTTGCTCTGCACCCGCTGGGGCACCGAGACGCCGTCCTGGAGCTCGTATTCGCGGACGAACTGCATCTTCTTGAGAAATACCGAAGGGGTCTTGACGAACGACCCGGATTCCCGGACGGGCATGTAGGTCTGCGAATCCAGCCACAGCTCACCTTTGAAGAGGCCAACTTTCTTATGGCGCGGGTTGACGTGCAGGACGTAAGCTGACCGACCGTGAAAGTCTTCCGTGCCCTTGTACTTGAACTTGTAGTTCTCCGGAGTCAACGCAACGTCAGAGCCGGTTTGGGAAGCGTCGATCTCGGCTTTCAGATAACGTGCGATCACCTCGGTCTTCACCGTGTTGTCACCGGTAAAACCGAGGACGTGAAAAGTGATCTTGCCGAGCTTGGTGATGTTCTTCAGCGCGTGCAGCTTACCTTGTTTCTGGAGCTTGGGGAGCGTGGCGTCGATATCCATTTCCACGCTGCCGCCACGCATTGTATCTTGTTGAGCCTGCGTGGCATCCAGGTAGTGCCCGACGATTTCTTCTTCCGGGACTGGAGCGTGGGAGGGCCCAGGATCACCAAATGCAAGGCTGAGGCCAACCACCGCCATCAAGCCAGTCGAAAAAAAGATCCTCAATAGACTCCTTCGACCCGCGCGCGGCCACACACTTAGCCTGACGCGTGGATCCGCGTATTTTCCTAATGTACCAGTACCTGTAGTCAATTACAATCCTCTTATCGTCTGGGATGGAGGTCCACACTTTAGATTCCTCGCGGACACGTTGCGATGCCCGGAGTTTTGTATTACTTTTCAGCCGCCAGCTGGGTCTCGATGGCAGCTGCAACTTCTTCAATACTAAAGGTTTCTATGAATGGCGTCCCGTTCACCAGGACAGTGGGAGTGTGGGCGATGCCGCGAGCCACAGCATCGTCCAAATCCTTCTGGACGAGGCCAGCTAGATTCCGATCTTCCAAAGCTGCCAGTGCCTTGGCGGGGTCAGTCCCATGTGTCTGGGCGAATTGGCTGAGCTGATCATTGAAGTTGTCCGCAGTGATCTCGCTTTGGTGTGCCATGGCGTATTTCCGAAACTCCAGGCCCAGCCCAGGCTTGGCCGCTTCGAAGTAGCGTGCCGCGATAGCCGCCCTACGAGCCCAGGCGTGCTTGGCCAGAGGAAAATCCCGATGTTCGAAGCGGACGGTGGCGGCGTAGCGCGGCAGCAGCTGGGTGTCGAGCATGGTCCGGAAGACGGCGCAGTCCGGGCATTGCAGATCCTCATAGATGAGGACGCGCACCGGGCTTTGCGCCGCACCTTCCACCATATGTTGATCGGCAGCAAGCATAGGCCAGCTTGCCAGCAACGCAGCCAGCGCCGCGCGCTTCATAGCTGGACGGGTTGCTGGAGGGTAAACGTCAGCCGTGTTTCGGACGGAATCTTCACCACTTGCCCCTTGGTTATTTCCTGGGCTCCTCCGCCCACCGCGGCGCCGGATGCGGCGCCGATGGCCGCGCCTTTGCCGCCGCCGGCGAGCGCGCCTACGATCGCTCCTAGAGCGGTTGTTCCACCCACCACCTTGGCAGTGCGCGAGCCACGCGAGCTGCTGGCCTCGGAAACGTCGCCGGTGGTGATGTCCAGCATGCGACCGTTAACCATCACTTGTTGCAGCACCAGCGTAAGAACCGTTTTGCCTTCGAACTTACCCGATTGCTTGTCCTCCACCAGCTTTACGAACGCATCGGCGCCGCGCGGCACTACGGTCTGCTCATTCACGATGACCGGTTCGTCCACACTGGCACGGAAGGTTTGTCCCAGCCGGGTTTGTTCTGAATTGACGCTGTCAATCATCCGGATGGTAATCTGCGTTCCAACAGGAATCTGCATACCGTAGGAGGGAGCGGGCTGCGCTGGTTGCTGCGCAAAACCGGCCGCCGGTGGAGGGGCCTGCGGAGCAACCGAGGACTGCTGGCCGCCGCCTCCAAACTGCAGGCTGTCCACATCGTCGACCGAAAATGTTTCCACCCGGTCACCTACGGTGAATTTGATGTGGCGTGCATCGCCACCAATGTACTCCCCATGTACAGCCCGCCCATTGCGGAGCGTCAACGTATCGGCGTGGCCCAATACGGCAAAAACACACAAAATAAGCACACTACCAAGTCGCATTGGAACTCCTTTGGCTCTTAGATTAACACCACTTCCCTTTGCCTTTAGATTCGCGGGCGCAGGGCTACGTTTCTTTAGACTTGGTTGAAAGGGGAGGCGAAGTTCAGGGGCGGCCAGGGCTTTTGCGCTTGACTCCTTCTAATAAGGAAGCCGCAACCCTCCGGCCGCGTTCCAGGGCTTCTTCGTAACTGCTGCGCCGTTCCTGGCGCGTGTAGGCGGCTCCAGTCCGGTAGAAACGCTCGAGCGACAGGCCCACCACACGAGTGCCGGCATAGGCGATGGCCGCTTTGGGAATCAATCCGCCGCCCAGCGGGATCTTTCCCACCAGCTCGCGGGCCAGCGCGCGCCAGCCGAAGGCTCCCAGAATAATGGAGGCGATCTCGCCGCGCTGCTCGCGATATCCGAAGTCGCGGTCGCCGGCGGCGGCCAGCAGAAACGCCATGCGGACCTGATTAGCCGTGAGCACGGCAGTGTCGGATGCGAACTCGCCCACGGCCCAGGGCAGCGACACAAACGGCATAATGTCGGGGACCGCGGTGGCCAAAGCGAAAAGCGCATTTTGCCGCGCCACCTTTTTTACGATGCGCCTTGAGACCTCCTCGCGGAAGGGCAGAATATGCATGGCCAGCGGGATGGCCATATCCGGACGCTGCTTCAGCACGGAGGAAACGACGTGGGCTGGATCGTGGGCGCGATATGCGAACAGATCCTTGGTCGGGGTTAGTTCATCGGGAGGCGAGTCCTCGAAGTAAATTTCAAGATCCTCGCGGTTGGCGGGCGAAAATCCCTCCGAGGCGCGATGGATGCGGTGCCTCAGGGCGGCGCGCTTGGCCGGGGACAATTCCGGCGGCGCCAGGAAATCCTCCATCTCGCGGTAGGCAGCCTCGGAATGAGCGTAGAGAAACAGCCGCAGCGGCCGTTCGGTGTGCCGCTCGATTTCTTGCGGATTTAAGCTCGAGATGGCTTCTTTTATGTTTTGAAAAACTGGGACGGGCATGGCGGAACTCCGGTAATAAAGCGATGCGCGGCCCAAACTATTCTGCAGAGGATGGCCGCTTAGGAGCGAGAGACAACTTTCAGCTCCCTCCGCCATTGTAAGCCCAGGCCCACCCTCTCCACCGGAATGCCCGGTGAGAAGAACCGCAGCACGCGCTCATTGGAGGGATGAAAATCGAGCGCGGGCGAGACCAGGAGCAGGCGTGGAGGCTCGTTCGTCAACTCCAGCCCGGGAAAATAGCCGCGTCGAGTGAACTCCCGGGCGTCCAGGTGCCACTTCACACGGATCCAGTAATCCAGGGCTTGCAGGGGAAGGTGAATATCTTCGGAGGCCTTCAGCTCGAGTACCGCCAGGCGTCCGGTGCGTTCCACGGCCAGCAGGTCGATCACGCCACGGTCGGCGGCCGTGAAGGCCGGGACCTGGCCGTAAACCGGCGCCGGATGCAACTGGGCGTCGATCTCTTCCACTTGCGCGCGCACTCGCGATTCGAGCCAGGCTTCCGGATTTGCCAGATACAGCGGGTTCAGACGATCGACGGCGTCGGCCGAGCGGAGCCGAGCCAGATTTTGCGCCAGAGCCCAGGCATCGTTCAAAGACCCGCCGCGCTTCCCGTGGATGCCTACCAGCAGCTCATGGCCGGCGGTGCGCGCGAACTCCATTCCGTGCACTCGCAGGCTGAGCTCGCCATCGGGCCGCGCGATCGATTCCACGTCAGGGATTTTGAGAAGTGTCTCGATTATGCCATCCAGCTCGCCCGCGAGACGCCGCGAGCATGGTTCCAGGCCGGTGTCGAGATTCCCGTAGTCGCGCAAATCGATGCGGCCTTCGCCGCCTTGAGGGTCGTAGAGGAAAGCATCGTATTGAGCCACGTTCGGATCGAGAAATAGCAACCGCAGGCAGGTGAGCTTCTCCTGCCCGGCCGGGAGATAAAGAATTAGGCCTCGAATCACCGCATCCGGCTCCCGGCTTCGCAGATAGTCCAGCCAAATCAAGCCGAAAGTGAGGACATGCTCGGCATGCAGCAGGTCCGGTGAGGCTCCGATGGCCGCCCAACAGTTGCTCCCCTGGCGAAGCAGGGCGCGCGGATAGGCGGGTGAGAGGCTATGCTCGAGGTCGGCTTCGCTGCTGAGCTCCGCGATCCGAAAGAGTGGAAACTGGCGGCGAAGAAAACGCCGGAACTGCTCTCGAAATTCCAGCCGGTCGCTGCGCAACGTGGCGTCCTGGCCGGCCGGAAGCTTGAGATCCACCAGGGCGAGCGTTCCCGGACGTTTACCGAAGCGTTCAGTGGAGAGCACCAGTTTGCCGCGGCTCTGCTGCACGATTCCGGTTACGCGGCGCACCAGGTTGCGACGCTCGCTCCAGGCTTGCAGGCGCAGCGAACCCTGGCTGGCCTCCAGGGCGAAGTTGTCCGCCGAGATGCGGATCAGCTCCTCGCCCGGCTCGGAAAGCACCGGCTCGAGGCTGGCCGCGAGAAAGCGTTCGATAGTCTCGCGAATTTCGGTCACTGGGGGCGTAAATGGGGATAGCCAAGCGCAACGGCTTCCAAGGCGTGGCAGCGGCGGACCCTGCGCTACCCTATTAATCGTCAGTGCTCCGAGAAAAATTAGAGCAAGTGGAGACCAGGATTGCCAATGCCGCCTCGCGCTCGGGCCGGCGCCGCTCCGATATCACGCTGCTCGCGGTAACCAAGAAATTTCCAGCCAGTGTCATGCGGGAAGCTTACGACCTGGGCCTGCGGGAGTTCGGCGAGAATTACGTGCAGGAGTTCGAAGCTAAGCGCGGCGAACTCGCCGATTGCGCCGGCGCGCGTTTCCACCTGATCGGGCATTTGCAATCCAACAAAGCCAAGAAAGCCGCCGAGATTTTCGACGTCATTCAAACCGTCGATTCGGCCAAACTGGCGCACCGTCTGGATGAAAGCGAGCGCCCCGTGGACGTCATGATTGAGGTGAAGCTCTCAGAAGAATCGGCCAAGGCAGGCGCGGACCCGGGAGAGCTGCCGGCGCTGGTGGAGGCGATTGGCGCGTGCACTCATCTCCGTTTATTAGGTCTGATGACTATGCCGCCGTGGTCTGAGGACCCTGAGCAATCCCGCCCTTACTTTGCGCGGCTGCGCACTTTGGCCGAGCAAAACCGGCTGGCGCAGCTTTCCATGGGAATGTCGCACGACCTGGAAGTGGCCGTCGAAGAAGGCGCCACCATGCTGCGTATCGGCACGGCTTTGTTTGGCCCACGGAGAAAGGATTGAAGGCCGGATTCTATTCCCCGCTGCCGCCCGCGCCCACCGGCGTCGCCGATTATTCCGCCGCGTTGCTCCGCGCGCTGGAGCCGCTCGGCCGAGTAGAGGTGGACGCTCGCCAAGCCGATGTCCGGCTCTACCACCTCGGCAATAACCGTTTGCATGGCGAAATCTACCGGCGAGCGCTCGAAACTCCGGGCGTCGTGGTCTTGCACGATGCCGTGCTGCATCATTTTCTTTTGGGGACGCTCGGCGAGAGCGAATACGTCCGGGAGTTCACTTACAATTACGGCGCCTGGAACGAAGATCTCGCGCGCCAATTATGGCGGAAGCGTGCGCGCTCGGCCGCCGATCCGCAATATTTTCGCTACCCGTTGATCAAGCGCATAGCCGAGCGGTCGCTGGCGGTAGTGGTTCACAATCCCGGCGCGGCGCGAATGGTGCGTGAACACGCTCCGGATGCAACGATCCATGAAATTCCGCATTTGTTCGAGCCGCCGCGGGAAGCTCCGGGCGCGGCCGAAGTAGTGCATCTGCGGCAAAACCTGGCTCTGAAGCCACGAACATTTCTATTCGCGGTGTTTGGGCACCTGCGCGAATCCAAACGCCTGCTGAGCGTGCTGCGGGCGTTCGAACGCGTGCGTGGCGATTCTGACGTCGCGCTGCTGGTAGCGGGCGATTTCGTATCCTCCGACCTGAAGCGCGCCGTCGCTCCACTGCTGAGCGCCGGCCGAGGCATCCTGCGTGTGGGATTCACGCCGGAGCGCGACTTCTGGCGCTACGCCTTCGCCGCCGACGCGTGCATCAATCTGCGTTACCCGGCGGCCGGGGAAACATCCGGAATTTCCATCCGCTTGATGGGCGCAGGCAAGCCGGTGCTCATGACCGCCGGACTCGAGACATCCCAATTTCCGGAATCGGCCTGCCTCAAAGTTGACTCCGGGCCCGCCGAAGAGGACATGCTCGCAGAGTTCATGCGAATGCTGGCGCGCTCGCCAGCCCACGCCCGGATGATCGGCCAGACCGCCTCCGGTTACATCCGCGAATTCCATGCCCCCGGGCGCGTGGCGGGCGAATTTTGGCGCGTGCTGGGCGCCTGTTATCATAAGAATTAAAACGGAAACGCACTAAAACTCCGTGTCGACCATCGCTTCATGGCTGCTTTGGACGGTTGCGTTCTTACACCCGGCGTCACACGCTACGGCGCCCGCCAGGTATGAGAAACTGCTACACCTCCGCGTCCCAATGCGCGACGGCATCCATCTGGACAGCAACGTCTTCAAACCCGCCGGCAATCTTCGCTTCCCGGTTATTCTGATCCGCACGCCGTACGGCAAAGGAACCGATCTGCCGCCCGGTTATCCCGTGTTCCTCGACCGCGGATACGCAGTGGTCATCGAAGACGTGCGCGGACGCTATGGCTCGCAAGGTGTCTTCGACGCGCTCAAGCAGGAAGGACCGGACGGCTACGACACGCTGAACTGGATCGCCGGGCAGCCCTGGTCGAACGGAAAAATCGGAATGATCGGCGGTTCGTACCTGGGGATTGCCCAGTGGCGGCTGGCACTGCTGAACAATCCGCATCTGAAAGCCATCTTCCCGGTAGTCTCCGGTTCCGACGATTATCTGGATCGCTTTTATTCTCCCGGCGGCGCCACCAAGCTCGGCCACCGGTTGATGTGGCTGTCATTAAACATGTCGCCGCCGGGTGCGTCCAAGCCGAAGTTTGACAACTACGTGGCCAACCTGCCGCTGCGCACCTCCGACCGCGCCGCCACGCGCCAGACCCTGCGGCTGTACCAGACCATTTTGAATCACCCTACTTACGATGCCTTCTGGAAGCAGCAGAGCGTACTCGAGAACATCCAGCAGGTCCACGTGCCGGTGTTCGCGGTAGGAGGATGGTACGACAACTACGTGGAAAGCGATCTGGCGGCGTTCTCGGCTTTGCACAAGGTTTCCGGCTCCGATGACAAACACCATATTCTGATTGGTCCCTGGGCGCACAACATGTCTACGCCCTTTGCAGGAATCAATTTCGGCGACGATTCTTCCGCGCCGATCCGTTCTTACCAACTGGATTGGTTCAATCATTGGCTGAAGGGCCAGCCTGACGACGCCAACGATTATTCGCCCGAGGCTTGGCACAGCAAGCGCTCGGAAGTGGATGAAGCGCCGGTCCACATTTTCGTCATGGGTGTGGATCGCTGGCGCGACGAGCAGGAATGGCCGTTGGCGCGCACGCGCTATACGCCGCTGTATCTGGCGAGCAAAGGCTACGCCAACGCGTTGACGGGCGACGGCAAGCTGGAATGGAAACTTCCCAAGAAGAACACGGCCGATCATTTCCGTTACGATCCGCGCAACCCGGTTCCGACTCATGGCGGGGCGGTGTGCTGCGATCCGAAGGTTTTCCCCTGGGGTCCGATGGATCAACGCGCGGTGGAGAACCGGGCCGACGTGTTGGTGTACACCAGCCCCGCCTTGAAAGAGGACCTGGAAGTGACCGGACCGATTCGCGTCATGCTGTACGCTTCCAGCTCGGCCCCCGACACCGACTTCACGGCCAAGCTGGTGGATGTCTTCCCCAACGGCGAAGCGCGGAACTTGACCGACGGCATCCTGCGCATCCGCTATCGCGATGGGTTGGAGAAAGCGGAACTGGCGCGGCCGGGCGAGGTCTATCATTTATCAATCGACGCGGGCGTTACCAGCAACGTATTCCGGGCGGGCCATTCGATTCGGGTCGAGATCTCGAGCAGCAATTTTCCGCGCTTCGACCGCAATCCCAACACCGGCCGCCCGTTCGCCGACGAGACGGAACTCAGAAAAGCGGATCAATCCATTTATCATGGACCGCTATATGCTTCGGAGGTGTTGTTGCCGGTGATCCCCGCGCAGCCGGCGCCGGCTCGCGAATTGACTTCAGCGAGCGGCTCGCGCTATGGTGCAAGGAGAAATGCTTCCAGCTCAGTGAAAACCCCTCAGGCGCGGTAGCCAAGTGGTAAGGCAGAGGTCTGCAAAACCTTTATTCGCGAGTTCGATTCTCGCCCGCGCCTCCAAGCCAAGCCTTCCGAGCCCACGCTTTTCGCTGCTTCCCGGCCTGGCATCCAGATTGCTCTTGCCTGTTCGATGCTGCGCTCTCGAGTCGCGGTACGGAAGACCACGGCGGCTACCGTCCTGGACGACTACAAGTGCCTCCTGCATTTGGCTAACTATCAGCATTTTCTGCCCCAAGACCGGGAGACTGCGCTCAAGATCAACATAAGCTGGCATTACTTTTATCCGGCCTGCTCCACCACGCCGTGGCAGCTTGACGGTGTCATCGCCACGCTGCTCGAAGACGGCTACGCCAAGGACAAACTGTATGCCTGTCATAACCGTACCGTCGTGGTCAGCGCCCGGCGCGGCGAGCTCGCCAACAAGCATAAGCAGGTGGTGGTGGACAAGTACGGCCTCCGCAACATCCATTTATACGATCCAGGCGAGGAGTGGATCCGCTACGAGCCTAAAGCGAAAATGCTGGCGCTGGACAAGATTTATCCCGAGGGGATTCGCATTCCCAAGCGCCTGGTGGGCTCCAACATCATCCATTTGCCCACCATGAAGACTCACGTATTCACCCAGATGACCGGGGCCATGAAGAACGCCTTCGGCGGGCTGCTGTTTGAAAAGCGCCATTGGACGCACAGCGTGATCCACCAGACCCTAGTCGACCTGCTGGCAATTCAGAAGGAGATTCATCCGGGGATGTTCGCGGTGATGGACGGCACGTTTGCCGGCGACGGTCCGGGGCCGCGCTGCATGCTGCCGCACGTCAAGAATTTCATCTTGGCCAGCGGCGACATGGTCGCGATCGACGCCGTGGCCGCCAAGATGATGGGCTTTGATCCGCTCTCGATCCCGTTCATACGCTTGGCGCACGAGCAAGGCCTGGGCTGCGGGGACGTGCGTGAAATTGAGGTCGTTGGCGAGGATATATCCAACGTAAATTTCCACTTTCATGTGGGCGATACATTCGCCAGCCGCGGCCAGAAGATGATCTACTGGGGACCGCTGCAACCGCTCGAGCACTTCTTGCTTCGTACAGTGCTGGCTCCCTGGTCCTACGCCGCTTCCTTTCTTTATCACGATGTCTACTGGTACCACTGCGTGGGCCGCGCCAGGGTTCGGAAGGCTCTCCAGACCGAATGGGGCAAGCTGTTCGCAACATACTGAAAACACAGATATTTCTGCGTCATAATTGATTCCGTGTTAGAATGTTCAAAGCACCTTGAGCGACCCCCAAGACGCCCCTCCCAACCAATGAAATCCGTAAGCGTGTTTCTTCTTGCAGTGAATTGTGTCGCGGCCGGAGAGTTGACCGGTCTCGTTCCAGAACTAACCCACCAGATTCCGACCAGGGCGCGTGAGGCTCTGACTGGATCGGAGTTCGCCCAGTACGTCGAGGGGTTGTCGCCGCGCCAGCGCGAACAGGCCATTCTGGATCAAATTCTGGAGGGGAATATCCCGGCCTTCTTGAGAAAACTGGTTCCTGTGGAGCTCAACTACGAGCAGCCCAATGCCAAGCCGATCCGGGCGACCATCTTTGTCGTGCCTGACTACCTTGCCATCGGCTCCAACCAGGATTTCTTGCGCATCCCCATGAACCTGGAGACGGCCACTGCCGTAGTCGATCGGCTTGGGTTTGTCCTGCCGACGAAAAAGATCGTGGACGCGATCTACCGGCAATCCGCTTTTCATTTCGTGCCTCAGCCGCTGCCGGCTGGGCCGCAGATGCGATCGACAGCGTATTATCAGACGCACAATGAGATGATCGAAAAACAAGCGCGCAGCCGCGGGATTCCCGACGGCCCGCTGGTTTCAGGCGATAAGAAAGATGTCGTAATCACTAATCTGCTAGCCCGCAAACAAGGCCGCATCGCAATTTACGGATGGCATCTTCCCACGGGCGCTCCGATCCAGCCTTTGAGCACGGTGCATGGCGCTTGTTACGCCGATTATAGTCATGGCATTCGATTGGTCAGCGCCACGGCTGTTGTGGACGGCAAGCTTCGATCCCTCGCCAAGATGCTACAGGATCCTTCGCTAGCCAGGTTGTTCAGCGACGAAGGGCCGATCCGTCAAGTTTGGGATTCTGGTCCGCGCAGCGGCGGCCAGTTCGAGTGCGGGCGGCAACCCGAGTCCGTCCGCGTGGAACCCCAGCACATTCCCGGTCTAGAAAGCCCTGTCGCGCCCTAAGCTGCCGGCCTAACTCACGGCAGCGTCTTACAACATCGAAAGCTCAAATGATAATTCGCGTGACTGTGCTCGTCCATCACGCGGCTGCCATGCCAATAGGGCGCGCGCCAACG
>Ga0335083_10005158_pt1 | contig 16525 bp, 17 predicted proteins | sample Lox_Sample_42_FD_206716 | JGI IMG/M metagenome (GOLD analysis project Ga0335083, IMG submission 206716) | Soil microbial communities from Loxahatchee National Wildlife Refuge, Florida, United States - Lox_Sample_4.2 | ecosystem: Environmental > Terrestrial > Soil > Wetlands | place: USA... | reverse complement strand
CCCGCACTGGCTGATCACAGGGCCGCCCATCCCGCGGGAGCGGTGGATCTACGGGCGCTCGATCGAGGAGGACGGACCCAAGTTCGTGTTCTTCTCGCTCGCGGCCCTCTGGGCGAGCGAGGCCGCCGCGTGGAAGCCCGACGTCGTCCACGCGCACGACTCGCACACGGGCGCCGCCGTCTGGTGGCTCGGCACCGAGGGCCGCGAGAACCCGTACTTCCGCGACGTCGCCTCCGTCTTCACGATCCACAACCTTCCTTACGCCGCGCAGGGCGCGGGCAAGGCCCTCGGCGACTACAAGCTGCGCCGGAGCGACGCGCTCCTCGCCCTCGCCGAGGGCTACCGCGACTCGCTGATGGGGATCGGCATCCTCGCCGCCGACTGGCTGACGACCGTCAGCCCGACGTACGCGCGCGAGATCCTGTCCCCCGAGGGCGGCAAGGGTCTCGACGGAGTCCTCCGCGCCCGCGCCGACCGCCTCGAAGGGATCTTGAACGGCATCGACACCGAGTCGTGGGACCCGGCGGCCGACCCGGACCTGATCGCGAACTTCGACGCGGGAACGCTCGACAAGCGCGCCCGCAACAAGACCGAGCTTCAGCGCGAAGCCGGCCTCGAGCCCGACCCGCGCATGCCGCTGCTCTCGGCCGTGTCGCGCCTGGTCAAGGAGAAGGGGTTCGACATCGCCGTGCCCGCGATCCGCCGGTGGCTCGAGCGCGGCGGGCAGTTCGTCCTGCTCGGCACCGGAGATCCCGCCCTCGAGCACGAGTACGCCCAGCTCGAGATCCGCTACCCGCACCGGGCGAGCGTGCGCCTGCGCTTCGACGCCCGGTACGCGCGGCGGATCTACGGGGGCGCCGACGCCATCGTCCTGCCTTCCCGCTACGAGCCCTGCGGCCTCGCCCAGATGATCGCGATGCGGTACGGCTGTGTCCCGATCGCCCGGCGGACCGGGGGTCTGGCGGACACGGTCGTGGACGCCGGCGACCCCGACGCCACGGGTCTGATGTTCGACGGGTTCGACGCCTGGGCTCTCTGGGACGCGCTCGACCGGGCGCTCAAGGTGTACGCTCAGCCCGCCAAATGGGCCGAGCTCCAGCGAAACGGCATGGGCCGCGACTTTTCGTGGTCGAGGTCGGGGCGCGCGTACGCCGCGGTGTACGCGCGAGCGGCAGCGGCGCGCGCCGCGGGCTAGGCCTCGCGTGAGGGCCCGCGCGGTCATCCTCGCGGGAGGCGAGGGCTCGCGCCTGGGCGTCCTCACCGAAAAGCGGGCGAAGCCCGCCGTTCCGTTTGCCGGCAAATACCGCATCATCGACTTCACGCTGTCCAACTGCGTCAACTCCGGGATCTCCGACGTCATGATCCTGACGCAGTACCGCCCGCACTCGCTCAACGAGCACATCGCGTCGGGACGGCCGTGGGATCTCGACCGCAGCTTCACGGGCGGCATCCAGATCTACCAGCCGTTCCGCGGCCGCGCCGCCACCGACTGGTACAAGGGAACGGCGGACGCGATCGCGCAGAACCTTTCGTTCGTCGAGCGCGGCTCGCCCGACCTCGTCCTGGTGCTCTCGGGCGACCACATCTACAAGATGAACTACGGCTGGCTGATCGCCTTTCACATCGAGAAGCAGGCCGACGTCACGATCGCGACGCTCAACGTCACGCGCGAGGAGGCCACGCGGATGGGCATCCTCGCGACCGACGCCGAGCAGCGCGTGACGCAGTTCGTCGAGAAGCCGGCCGACCCGCCCGGCACGCTCGCCTCGATGGGCATCTACGTCTTCGGCCGGGCGATGCTCTCGCAGGTTCTCGAGGAAGACTCGCGCCGCCGCGACTCCTCCCACGACTTCGGCAAGGACATCATCCCGCGGATGGTCTCGGGCGGGATGCGCGTGTTCGCGTATCCCTTCCAGGGTTACTGGGTCGACGTCGGGACGGTCGAGGCGTACTGGCAGACGCAGATGGATCTGCTCAAGACGCCGCCGCCGGTCGACCTGAACGACCGCGCCTGGATCGTGCACACGCGTTCGGAGGAGCGGCCGCCCGTTCTCATCATGGAGGGCGCCGTCGTCAAGGACAGCATGATCACGGACGGCTGCGTGATCGCCGGCGGCGCCCGCGTCGAAAAGAGCATCCTCTCGCCCGGCGTTTCGGTCGGGCCCGACGCCGTGGTGCGCGAATCGGTCGTCCTGACCGACACGCTCATCGAGGCGGGCGCGCGCGTCGAGCGCTCGATCGTCGACAAGGCCGTCCGCATCGGACGCCGGGCCCGCATCGGCAAGGCGGCCGCGAAAGGCGCGAGCGGCGGCGACAACCACGGCATCACGACAATCGGCAAGAACGCGGAGATTCCCGACGGCGCGGTCGTGCGCCGCGGCGCGGTCGTCCACACCGACGTCACCGCCGAGCAGTTTCCCAAACCCCGCCGCCGGAAAGCGGCCGGCCCCGCGTAGGGAGGACCGGCTTCGCTGGCCCGTCGTTTGCACCACCCACAGGCGGAGTGCCTCTCGGTGAGGACACTCCTTCCATGAGGAGGTGTTCGATGAAGAAAGTATTGCTGTCGGCGGCGATCGCTTCGGCTCTGTCCGTGGCGGCGCTGGCCCAGGACGCGCCGAACCCGCGGGGCGATGCGCAGCGTATGCAGTCTCAGGCCGCCGCCACGATCCACGGCTCCGTGACCTCGGTCGACAACGCTTCCAGGAGCTTCGTCGTCAAGGACGACGGAACCGGCAAGGAATCGACGGTGTACTGGGACGGAACCACCAAGATGAACGGCGACCTCAAGGTCGGATCGATGGTGTACGTGCAGATCACCGACGCCTCCGGCAAGTCGATGGCCACGACGATCGACATCAAGAGCGCCAAGAAGCCCTACTGAGCGAGGCCTCCGCGGGACTTCTTCACGCTTGGTGATTCGGGGCCGGGGAGCGGGCGTCCGCTTCCCGGCCTTTTCAGGATCGCGCGAGCCGCCGGCGGAGCCAGTCTGCGGCGAGCGCCTCGGCCCAATAGCTCGGGCGCCACGGCGCCGCGCCGGCGACGAACCCGATGTGGCCGCCCCGAGGCGTCACGCGGAGCTCGACGTGGGGCGCCGCGGCGTCTCGCGCGTTTTCGACGGCGCGCCGCGAGAGAAACGGGTCGTCCTCCGCCGAGAGACACAAGGTCGGCGTCGTGATCCGCGCGAGGTACCCGAGCGAGCTCGACCTTCGGTAGTAGTCGTCGGCGCCGGCGAAACCATGGAGCGGCGCCGTCGCGGCGTCGTCGAACTGCCAGAACGTCCGGGCGGCGAGCATCCGAGGCACGTCGATCTTCGACCCCGCCTCGGGAAACCGCGCCGCCGCCGCGCGGGCCTTCTCCTTCAGCGTTCCGAGGAAGTGCCGCACGTAGAGCCCGCCGACGTACGTTTCGAGGTACGCGGCGCTGTCGGCCAGGTCGTAGGGCGTCGAGAGCGCCGCCGCCGCCGCGACCGCCGTCTGCCCCGGGTTCTCGCCCAGCCACTTCAGAAGCACGTTGCCGCCGAGCGAGACGCCGGCGGCCGCGATCCTCGTTCCCGGCTCCCGCGCCGCGAGCGTCCGGACCACGAAGTCGAGGTCGCCCGTTTCGCCGGAATGGTACAGGCGCGGGCGCCGGTTCGGCAGCATCCGCGCGAGGTCGTTCGGGTCCCGGGCGCACGACCGAAAGTTGAGGGCCGTCCCGCGCATCCCGCGGCGCGCCGCCTCGGCCAGCAGACCCTGCACGTAGACGGAGTTCGAGCTGCCCTCGAGGCCGTGGAGGACCAGGAGCCGCGGACTTCCCGCCGGGCCGGGGGCGTGGTCGAGGAGGAGCTCGTCCCCGTCGGGTGTCTCGAGCGCTTCCCTCTCGAAGGACACCATCCGGCGCGGACGCACCAGGCGCCCCCAGACCGTCTGGGCGTGGGGGCCCGGCAGCCACCAGGCCGGGCGGAAGGCGCCGCCCGCCGCCGCGACGAAGCTCATTTCGGGGGACAAAGCCCCTCCCTCAGCGGACGAGTCGAAACCTTGGCCTCCCGGGCCCGTAGATTCAGCCGTTTGCCCATGAGGAGGATCCCATGAAAAGCGTCCCGCGGCTGCGCGCTCTGGCCGCTCTCGGCCTCTTCACCGCCGCCGTCGCCTCGGCCGCCCCGGCACCCACCAGGGGCTCCGATTTCCAGATCCCCGTCGAGTACCGGAAGCTTCCCAACGGCCTGAAGGTCGTGCTCTCGCGCGACACGACGGCGCCGGTCGCGGTCGTCGCCGCCTATTACAACATCGGATTCCGGATCGAGCCCAAGGACCGCACGGGCTTCGCCCACCTCTTCGAGCACATGATGTTCCAGGGCTCCAAAAACCTCGGCAAGATGGAGTTCATCAAGCTCGTCCAGTCCAACGGCGGAATCCTGAACGGCTCGACGCGCTTCGACTTCACCAACTACTTCGAGGTCGTTCCCGCGCACGCGCTCGAGACCGCGCTGTGGGCCGAGGCCGACCGCATGAAGGGGCTGGCGATCACGGCCGAGAATCTGAAAAACCAGCAGGAGGTCGTCAAGAGCGAGGTCCGGGTCAACGTCCTGAACCGGCCTTACGGCGGCTTCCCCTGGCTCGACCTGCCGCAATACGCGAACGTGAACTGGTACAACGCCCACAACTTCTACGGCGACCTGAAGGACCTCGACGCCGCCACGCTCGAGGACGTCACGCAGTTCTTCAAGACCTTCTACGCGCCGAACAACGCCGTCCTCGTCGTCTGCGGCGACTTCGACCCGGCCCAGACGAACGCGTGGATCGACAAGTACTTCGCCGGGATCCCGTCCTCGCCCCGCCCGGCCAAGGCCGACCTGACCGAGCCGAAACAGGAGAAGGAGAAGCGCGCGACCAAGCCCGACGCGCTCGCGACGCGTCCGGCGCTCGCGATCGGCTATCACGCGCCGCCGCGCAACACGCCCGAGTACTTCGCGATGGGACTCCTCGACGAGGTCCTCGTCCAGGGCAAGGACAGCCGCCTCTATCAGGCGCTCGTCCAGAAGAACGGCCTGACCGGCGACGTCGAGGGCGGCATCAACTCGGGCCTCGGCGACATGTACAACGTCAACGGCCCCACGCTCTGGGACGTCTCGCTCTACTACGACAAGGACAAGAGCGCCGACCAGATCCTCACGGTCTTCGACGCCGAGATCGACAAGGTCCGTAACCAGCCGGTCGACCAGGCGACGCTCGACCGCGCGCTCGTGAAGGTCCGCTCGGCTCTCTACGACAAGATCGAGCAGAACGGCGGTTTCGGCAAAGCCGACCTGCTCGCGTCGTACGCCCTCTTCGACGACGACCCGTCGAAGATCAACCAGATCGAGGCGGATTTCCGCCAGGTGACGCCGGCGCTCATGCAGAAGACGGCCCGCGAGTACCTGCGGCCCGAGAACCGAACGATCCTGATCATCGAGCCCGGGGCCGAGGCGAAACCCCAGGCCAAGAGCGGATCGTAGGAGGAGTGACGTCATGAAAACGCGCATCGCACTCGCCGGGATCCTGCTCGCCGCCGCGCTCGCGCCGGCCCTCCGCGCCGACAAGGAGGCGCCGCCGGCGCCGGCCCAACCCAAAGGCTTCACGCTGCCGAAGCCGAAGACCTTCACGCTCGACAACGGCCTGGCCGTGACGCTCGTGTCTTACGGCACGGTGCCGAAGGTGTCGGTCCGCCTCGCGATCCTGACCGGCAACGTCAACGAAAGCGCGAACCAGGTCTGGCTCGCCGATCTGACCGGCGACATGCTCTCCGAAGGCACGGCCACGCGCACTGCCTCGCAGATCGCCGAAGACGCGGCGAAGATGGGCGGCTCGCTCGACGTCACCGTCGGGGAGAACCGCACCGAGATCGGCGGCGACGTCCTTTCGGAATACGGCGCGGCGATGGTCGCCCTCGTCGCCGACGTCGCCCGGCATCCGAAATTCCCGGAGTCGGAGCTGGCGCGCCTGAAGGCCGATCGCCTGCGGCAGCTCTCCATCGCCCGCAGCCAGCCGCAATCGCTCGCGCAGGAGAAGTTCCGGACGGTCCTCTACGGCGACCACCCGTACGGACACCTCTTCCCGACCGAGGCGATGCTTCAGAGCTACACCCTCGCCGACGTGCGCGGCTTCTACGACAAGAACTACGGCGCGCTGCGCGCCCACCTCTACGTCGTCGGCAAGTTCGACGAGGCGCCGGTCGAGGCCGCGGTCCGCAAGGCCTTCGCCGACTGGAGGAAGGGCGCGCCGCCCGAGCTCGCGCAGCCGCCGGCCTCGAGCGCGCGAGCCGTCTACATCCTGGACCGGCCGGGCGCCGTGCAGTCGACGATCAACCTGGGGATGCCCGTCATCGACCCGTCGAACGCCGACTGGGACCGACTCTTCCTGATGAACGTGCTCCTCGGCGGGTCGTTCTCCTCGCGCATCACGTCGAACATCCGCGAGCAGAAGGGCTACACCTATTCACCGACCGCGCAGCTCTCCAACCGCTACCGCGACGCGTACTGGGTCGAGCTGGCCGACGTGACGACCAACGTGACCGGGCCGGCGATCCACGAGATCCTGGGCGAGATCGACCGTCTCCAGGCCGAGCCGCCGTCGGACAAGGAGCTGAAGGGCTTCCAGAACTACCGCTCCGGCGTCTTCATCCTTCAGAACTCCTCGCGCGCCGGCATCACCGGGCAGCTCGAGTTCGTGGACCTCCATCACCTGCCGGCGGACTACCTCAACGGCTACGTCGCCCGCGTGTATGCCGTGACACCTCAGCAGGTGCAGGAGATGGCGAAGAAGTACCTCCAGGACGACAAGGCGACGATCGTCGTCGTCGGCGACAAGAAGATCGTCGAGGAGCAGGTGAAGGAGTTCGGGCCGCTGAAGTAGAGAGCGGCTGCCCAACCTTCTCCCCCCTCACCCTGCCCTCTCCCCCCGCTGGGGGGAGAGGGTGTTCAAGGGCGTCCTCGCCCTTTCGCCCGCATCCACGCGGGCTTCTTCTTCGCCGCCTTCGCGTAGATCGGGCAGCTCGGCACGTGGGCGCCGCGCCGGTAGCCCGTCGAGAGCAGGAACGACTCGACGATCTCGCCGCCGGTGAAGACGAACGTCTCCTTGAAGAGCTTGCGCCAGGCCTCGCGCGAGCGCGGGTGGTGCGCGTCGAGCCACTTCGCGAACGAGCCGTGCGACTTCCGGATCGCGAGCAGCCGTTTCGCGTTCTCGATGACGGCTTTGACCTTCAGCCGGTTGCGGATGATCCCGGGGTCCGCGAGCAGCCGGCGCACGCGCCGCCCGTCGTAACGCGCCACCTTCTCGGCGTCGAAGCCGTCGAACGCGCGCCGGAAGCCCGCGCGCTTCTGCAGCATCGTCAGCCACGACAGGCCGGCCTGGTTGATCTCGAGCGCCAGCCGCTCGAAGAGCGCCGCCTCGCTGCGGACCGGGAAACCGTACTCGCGGTCGTGGTACGGCCCGTGAAACGGATGACCCTTCGCGATGCGGCAGTAACTCACGGGCGCGCGAGCGTATCATCGGCTCAAAGCGCGGAGGGTTCGATGAAACGGCTGCTGCTCGTCCTGGTGGTCGCCGGCGTTCTCTGGTACGTCGCGAAGTCGCAGGGCTGGCTGCCCTCTTCGGGCGGCTCGGGCGCCGCGTCGTCGACGGACCCCATCGGCCGGGCCCGCGCCGCCGCCGCCGCGAGTGACGCCCAGACGAATGCCGCCGCGTCGATGTCGCGAGAAGCGGACCAGTCCGGCGCCGCGGCCGGCGTCACCGAGAACATGACGCCCGACCAGGTGCGCGCGCTCCTCGGCGCGCCCGACGACGTCCAGACCGAGGCGCTGGATTCCGGCGCCCGGCGGGAGACCTGGACCTACCGCAGCGCCGGCAAGACCGTCGTCTTCGAGAACGGCGTGGCGATCTCGATCCGTTAAGCCGTCGTCTTCTTGAAGCGCGCCACGGCGAGCGCGATGATCACGATCGTGTAGAAGGTCAGCCAGGCGATCGGCTGCCACAGGTCCCGGATGGGCGCGCCCCGGAGGATGATCCCGCGCAGGGCGTCGATGAAGTAGCGCGCCGGGATCAGGCGCGAGATGTACTGGAAGATCTTCGGCATGCCGTCGATCGGGAAGACGTAGCCCGAGAGAAACACGAACGGCAGCAGGAAGAACGCCGACATCTGCATCGCCTGCATCTGGGTCGCGGCCAGCGTCGAGATCAGCATGCCGAGGCCGAGAACCGCGGTGATGAAGATCAGGCCGACCGCGTAGAGCTCGAGCACCGAGCCGCGGATCGGAATGTCGAAGAGAAACCGCATCAGGAGGATCGTCATCGTCAGCTGGACGAGGCCGATCAGCATGAAGGGCATGATCTTGCCGAGGATGATCTCGGTGCGCGTGGCCGGTGTGACCTGGAGCTGCTCGAGCGTGCCGCGCTCGCGCTCGCGGACGATCGCGCTCGCGGTGAACTGAATCAGGGTGAAGGTCAGGATGATCGCGATCAGCCCGGGGATGACGAAGGTCGACGTGCGCAGGTCCGGGTTGTACCAGGGCCGCACCCTCAGGTTCAGCGGCAGCTCCTCCCACTTCCAACCGGCGCGCTGCACCAGCGCCTGCACCGAGAGCCCGCTCGCGATCCCGGAGGCGATCGCCATCGCCTGCGTCGCCGTCGTCGTGTCGGTGGCGTTGACGATCAGGAACGCCTGCGCCGGCGCGCCCCGGTGGAAGTCCTTGCCGAAGTTGCGGTCGATCACGAGGCCGACCGAGGCGCGAGCGGCGTCGATCTCTTCCCCGAGAGCCTTGAGGGAGCCGACCTGCCCGACGACGTCGAAGTACTGCGTCGCCACCATCTTCGAGACCAGGTCGCGGCTTTCGACCGACTTGCTTTCGTCGTAGACCACCATCTTCAGGTGCTTGACGTCGTAGTTGATCGCGTACCCGAACATCAGCGTCTGCATCACCGGCACGAACACGATCAGGCGCAGCGTGATCGGATCGCGCTTCAACTGCAGAAACTCTTTCCACGTCAGGGCGAGCAGGCGCTTCATACGGCGACTTTCTCCGTTTCGGCCGGAGCGCGGCGGGCGAGCGAGACGAACACGTCTTCGAGCGAGGGCTCGGCGGCCTGCGGCACCCCGAGCGGCTCGACGAGCCGGCGCGCCGCCGTTTCCTCGCCCGGGCGCGCCACGACGCGCAGCCGCCGGCCGAAGAGGTAGGCGTCCTCGAGCGGCGGCGCGCTCTGGACGCGCGAGAGCTCCTCGAACGGGTCCGCGCCCGGCGGGGCCGGCACCTCGAGAATGCGGCCGCGCAGCCCGTCCTTCAGGTCGTGCGGCGGCCCCTCGGCGATGATGCCTCCGTTGAGGATGAAGGCGAGCCGGTCGCATTGCTCCGCTTCGTCCATGTAGTGCGTGGTCACGAGCACGGTCATGTGCCGGTCGGCCGCAAGCTCGTAGATCAGGTCCCAGAAGAGACGGCGGCCCTTCGGGTCCACACCGCCGGTGGGCTCGTCGAGAAAGAGCAGCTCGGGCTCGTGGAGGAGCGCCGCCGCCAGCGCGACGCGCTGGCGCTGGCCCGTCGAGAGTCCCGCCGTCATCGCCGGCAGGAGCGCGCCGAACTCGAGCCTCTCCGAGAGCGCGCGGACGCGCTCGGAGAGCCGCGCCGGCTCGAGCCCGTAGAGCGAGCCGAAGAAACGGAGGTTTTCCTCCACCGTCAGGTCGATGTAGAGAGAGAACTTCTGGCTCATGTAGCCGAGCCGTTTCTTCCAGGCTTCGGTGTCGCGGGCGACGTCGAGCCCGCCGAAACCGGTCACCGAGCCCGAGGTCGGCTCGAGCAAGCCGGTCAGCATGCGGATCGTCGTCGACTTGCCGGACCCGTTCGGCCCGAGAAAGCCGAAGACCTTCCCCGGCGGCACGACGAAGTTCACGTGGTTGACCGCCGTGAAGGCGCCGAAGCGCCGCGTCAGGTCCCGCGCCTCGAGAGAGGCGCCCGCGTCGCTCGCCGCGCTCACGCCGCCGCTCCTTCCTCGCTCTTCAACACGAAGACGTCTTCGAGCGAGGGATCCACGCGCTCGACCGCCGGTGGCTCGACGAGGCCCGCGAGCGCGCCCCGCACGGCGTCGAGGATCTCCGGCCCCGCCCCCGCCGAGCCGCGAACGTGGAGCTGGGTGCCGAAGAGCGAGACGTCGTCGACCGCGGGCACGTTCGCCAGCCGCTCCCGCACGTGGACGCGGTCCGACGAGCGGACGAGCAGCAGCGGCCTCGGGTACGCGGCCAGGATCTCCTCGCGCGTGCCGAGCGCCGAGAGACGCCCCTCGTCGAGAAAGCCGATCCGCGAAGCGTACTCGGCCTCGTCCATGTACGGCGTCGAGACGAGGATCGTGAGGCCCTGGTGGTGGAGCTCGTTCAAGAGACTCCAGAACTCGCGCCGCGACACCGGGTCGACGCCGGTCGTGGGCTCGTCGAGCAGGAGCAGGCGAGGCCGGGTCAGGAGCGCGGCCACGAGGGCGAGCTTCTGCTTCATGCCGCCCGACAGGGCGCCCGCGAGCCGGCGGCCGAAGCGGTCGAGGCCGACGCGCGCGAGCAGATCGGTGGCGCGGCGCTCCGCCTCGTCGGCGGGCACGTCGTAGAGACGCGCGCGCAGCGTGAGGTTCTCGTCGATCGAGAGGTCCTCGTACATCGCGAAGCGCTGCGGCACGAAGCCGAAGGTGACCGACGCGTCGCGCTCGAGGCTGCCGGAGGTCGGGGCGAGCAGACCCGCGACGATGCGGAAGAACGTCGTCTTCCCCGCGCCATCCGGCCCGATCAGCGCGAACATCTCGCCCTCGCCGATCTCCAGGTCGATCCCTTTCAGCGCCCGCGTGGCGCCGAAGGTCTTCACCAGCGCGCGCGCGCGAATCACCGCGCGGCCGCTCCGGGAGGAATGGCGACGTCGGCCGGCTGGCCCGGCACGAGCGGCTCCTTCCAGCCGAGGTCGAGGTCGATCTTCGCGGCGTAGACGAGGTTGACCCGCTCGGCCCGCGTCTCGACCGGCTTGGGCGTGAACTCCGGATCCGGCGAGATCTCCGCGACGTGCGCCGGGAACAGGCGCCCCGGAAAGGCGTCGACGGCGACCGTCGCCGCCATCCCCGTCCGCACCTTGCCGAGCTTGGGCTCGGGAATGAACGTCCGCACGTAGAGACGGTCGGCGAAGGCGAGCGTCAGCGCCGGCTGCCCCGCGCTGAGCAGCAAGCCGGGCTCCGCGATCCGGTGGAGCACCACGGCGTCGGCCGGCGCCCGCAGCTCCGATTCGCGGGCCAGAGTCTCCGACTGCGCGAGCACGCTCTTGGCGCGGTCCCGGTCGAAGCGCGCCTGCTCCGTCTGGAACTTGCGGAAGCCTTCGTTGGCCAGGCGCAGGCGCTCCTCGCTCGACTGCAGCGCCGCCTGCGCGCGGTCGAGCGCCGTCTTCGCGACGTCGAAGTCCTGCCGGCTGCCGATCTTCTTGTCGAGAAGCGTCTGCTGCCGGTCGAGCTCGCGTTTGGCGAGGTCGACCGCCGCTTTCTTGTCGGCGACGTCGGCCTGCGCGGCCTGGATCTCCGGCGGCCGGCTGCCTTCCGCCATGTCCTGGTACTTCGCTTCCGCCGAGCGCAGCCCCTCGCGGTCCCGGTCGACGGCGATGGCCGTCTCGCCGAGGTCGAGACGCACGAGGACGTCGCCGGCCTTCACGCGGTCGCCTTCGCGCACCCGGACTTCGAGGACGCGTCCGGCGACCTTCGGCCCGACGTCGACCAGCGGCGCCTCGAGGCGTCCCTGGAGATGGATGACCCCGTCGTCGTTTCCGCGGCAGGCCGTCAGCGCGGCGGCGCCGACGCCGGCCGCGAGGAGCGCCAGAAAGGCACGCGCGCGCATCAGTTCTTCTTCCCCTTCCGAGCCGCGCCGTCGGCCCAGATGTCGAGGACCGTGTCGAGGTATCGGTCGAGCGGCATCGGCTCCTCCAGAATCTCCATCACGTGCTGCAGGAAGACGTACGAGTGCAACGTCGCCAGAAACGCCAGCGCCCCGGCGCGCGGGTCCTTCAGGCGCAGGTTGCCGCGTCGGACGGCGCGCTTGAGGTAGTCCTCGAGGCAGCGCAGGTTGCGCTGCGGCGGCGTGGGCCGAGCGGTCGGGTCGAAGGGCAGCGGCAGGCGGCCCACGCCCGGCACGGTCTTGAAGTAGACCCAGCGCGCGACGACCTGTCGCATCTTCGACTCGAGAAACGGGACCATCGTTTCCGCCACGCGGCGCAGGACGGGTCGGGGATCCTCGCTGCCGTTGCACGCCTCGAGAAAGGCGAGCGGCAGCATCTCGGGCTCGGCCTCGCCCATGCACGCGACGAAAAGGTCGCGCTTGGTCGGCGCGTGGCGCAGCAGGGCCGCGGCCGAAACGCCAAGGCGCGCGGCGATGTCCGAGAGCCGGGCGCCCTCGAAGCCGCGCTCGACGAACGTCTCCCGCGCGGCGGAGAGAACATCGGACCGGGTGACTCTGGCGGCGCGTCCCATAAGTAAATAACTATATAGTAATTTATAAATTGGCAGTCAATCCCATTTTGTAACTTATGATATATAGTTAAACAGGTTACAAGTGATGTCCCAACTGATACCCAAACTCGTCTCGGTCAACGTCGGACGGCCGCGCACGATCGAGGTCGCGGGCCATCCCGTCACGACCGGCATCTTCAAGGAGCCGGTCCCCTCGCGCGTCCGGATCGGGCGCACCAACGTCGAGGGAGACGCGCAGGCGGACCTCACGGTCCACGGCGGCCCGGACAAGGCGGTCTACGCCTACGACGCCTCCGCCTATACCTACTGGCGCGCCGCGCTCGGGCGCGAGCTCGCGTCCGGACACTTCGGCGAGAACCTGACGGTCGAGGGCCTGCCGGAGACCGAGGTCCGTCTCGACGACGTCTACCGCGTCGGCGGCGCCGTCCTCCAGGTTTCGCAGCCGCGCACGCCCTGCTACAAGCTGTCGCTCCGGATGGAGCTGCCCGACTTCGGCGTGCGGTTCCTCGAAAGCCGCCGGACGGGCTATTACCTGCGCGTGCTCGAAGAGGGCGAGGTCGGCGCCGGCGACGCGATCCGTCTCGAGCAACGAGATCCGCGCGCGCCCACGATCGACGAGATTGTTCGACGCGAGTTCGGGGTCTGAGCGCGATGGACGCGAAGGGCGCGCCGACCCCTACAGCGTCGCGAAGAACTGGAAGTAATCCTCGGGCGTGTCGGCGAGAGACATCGAGAACCCGCTCGGCACGATGCGCGCGAGCTCGGCCGGAACGCGGAAGGAACGAATGACGCGCCCGCGCACCGAGATGCGCCGGCCGGCCGTCAGGTGGAGGTTGGCGGTCAGGTAGGTCCCGGGCTTGGGCAGCCGGATCGAGCGCACGAAAATCCCGCTCGGCGAAACGTCGTAGGTAAACCCGGTGCAGCTCGAGCCCTGCAGGTTGAACTCGACGAGAAACCTGCGCTTCTTCCGAGCGAAGCTGCGTCTCTCCGCCATCGCCATCGGGGCGAGGCGCCGAAAACGCCCCGCCGGGAGTCCCTCTGACGGGGATTGTGATCTCCGTCACAGGCCGGGCGCAAGCCTAAAAAGAGACTAAATGCGCCGAAACGCGAGACCGCGGACCCGGCCCTCGTCGAGGGAAAAGCCCGTCACTTTGCCGGCGGCATCGCGTCGGAACGACAATCGCAACCCGCCCGCGGTGAAGACGTCCTTCGTGCTCGGCCGCAGCGAATCGGCCGTCACGCCGCGGTGCTTGATGGCGAGCTGCCCGTCGGCGACGACGAGCCGCCAGGTCGTGTCGACTTCCTCGCTCTCGTAGCGGCCGGCAAACGCGCCGAGATCGGCCGCCGTCGGCTTCCAGAGATCCACAGGCTCATAGGTTTCCGTGTCGACGTCGTCGTCTTCGTCGGTCGTCGTCACGACGAGCGTCGGTCTTCCCCCGCCGGCCGCCGGACGGACTTCGACCTCCGCCGACCGGCCGGGCAAACCCTCCGCGCGAAACCGCCCCGCGGCGACCGGCGCGAGCGAGAAGGTCCGGCGCCCGCGCTGCCCGGTCAGCTTGCCGCCGTCGGCCGACAGCGTGATCAGCTGGCCCGACTCCGTCTCGCGGTAGGCCCCGGTCAGACGCGAGAGCTCCGCCGCCGAAACGGCCGTCTTGCCGGCCGGCTTCTTCGGCGCCGGCGTCGGCTTCGGCGCCTCGGCTTTCATGAGCGACCCCAGGTACACCTCGGCCACCTCGTGCGCCAGACGGGTCGGATTGGCTTCGGCGAGGTTGCAGAGGCACGCCACCGAAAAGTGCTGCTGCGGGAAGCGCAGCAGCTGCGCTCGGTAGCCGACCCACGCGCCGCCGTGACTGACCGTCGGCAGGCCTTTGTAGGTCTCGACCGAGAGGGCCGAGGCGTACGTCAGCTTCTTGCCGCTGTTCAGGACGCCGACCGTCAGCATGTCGTCGAGGAGCCGCCGGTCGCCGACCTTCGGGTCGTAGAAGTTCTGGTCCCAGAGCTGGAGGTCTTCGACGGTCGTCTGGACGCCCCCGTCGCCGTTCTGTTCCCAGTCGCCCATCGCGATGCCGAAGGCGCCGGAGGAGAGCTTCGAGTAGCCCGTCGCGCGGTTGGCGATCAGGCGCGTGTGCGACTCGTTGAACTGCGTATGGCGCATCCCGAGCGGCTCGAAGATCCGCGCGGCGGCGAAGTCGCGCAGCGACTGCCCCGTGACGCGTTGGACGACCAACGACAGGAGAAAGTAGCCGGTGTTCGAATACAGGTAGTCGTCGCCGGCCTTGAAGTTCGGCGCCTTCTGTCGCGCGATGGCGGCGAGGGCGTCGTCGTCGGTCGTCAGGTCCTCCTCCTGGATGCCCTGCAGGTACATGACCTCGATGTAGTCGCGCAGCCCGCTCGTGTGGTGCAGCAGGTGGCGGATCGTGACCGGCTTCGAATAGCTCGGGACCTCGGGGATCCACTTGCGGATGTCGTCGTCGAGCGAAAGCTTGCCCTCGCGGGCGAGGAGGTGGATCGAGAAGGCCGTGAACTGCTTGGACGTCGAGCCGATGTCGAAGACGGACTCCGGCGAGTTCGCCGCGCCGAGCTCGAGGTTGGCCATCCCGTAGCCGCGCTCGTAGAGGATCCGGCCGTCGCGGTACACGCCGAGCGCGCAGCCGGGCGAATCCGAGCGGTCGTATTCGCGGAACACCGCGTCGACCTTCGCCTTGACGTCGGCAGGTGCGGCGGGCGACGCGCTCGCGGGCGCGAGGGCGAGCAGAGCGGAAAGCAATGCGTGCATCGAGAAGCCTCCTCGTCGGCGGCGCCGAGTCTACCGCCCGCCGGCCGACTCGAAGCGCTCGATCTCGCGGCGCCGTTCGTCGGAGAGAGGCTTCGGCGCGCGTGTGTCCCAGTCGTAGCAGACCTGGACCGTTTTCGCCTCCGCGACCAGGCGGCCATTGGCGCCCGTCACGCGGTAGCCGAAGTCGAACGACGACGTGCCCAGACGCGTCACGTGGATCTCGACCTCGAGGAGCTCGCCCATGTGCGACGAGGAGCGGTAGTCGATCTCGGCTCGCGCGACGACGAAGTCGATCTTCCAGAAGTCGTCGGTCTCGCGCATCGCGAGCCAGTACTTCTGGCGGGCCCATTCGAGGTACCGCAGGTACGCGACGTTGTTCACGTGTCCCATGGCGTCGACGTCGCCGTAGGGCACTTCCACGGTGAGCTTCATGCGGCGCCCACGATAGCCCGATGCCGGTCGATCCAATAGCCCCACGGGACGAGCAGCCACAGGCCGACGCCCGAGGCGGCGACGGCGCCTTCGTTGGGCGGCGGTGGGCCCGCGACACTCGCGATCCAGGCCGCCGCGAGGAAGATGACGAGACCCCAGAGCGCCCAGTTCCCCGTCCGGTCGCGCGCGCGCGTCGTCTTGAGGTAGACGGCCAGGCCGCCGCCGAAGACGAGCGCCTCGGCGATCACGGTCGCCGGCACCGAGTTCCAGAGGCCGAGGCCGACACGCGGCCCGCCGAGAAACACCGGCATGTCCGCGCGGTGGACCAGCGCGTCGAGAAACCAGTGGCTGACCACCCCGACTCCGAAGACGACCGCGGCGACCGCCGGCTTGCCGAAAAGCCGCAGCCCCACGGCGAAGACGACGCCCCAGACGAGGAGGGCGGCCAGGCTGTGGCTCCAGGGGTAGTCGTAGAAATCCATCGGCGTCACCGCCGTCGCCCCCGGGGCGATCCGGAAATGCTCGACGCCCGCGAGCACGAGGACGAAGAAGAGCAGGTCCGCCCACTGGACGGCGAGGAACAGGGTCCCGAGCGAGAGCGCCGGCGCCGCCTTCTTGCCCGCGAAGCCCACACCAAAATGTCCGAGGAACATCCAGCAACCTCGTCGCCGGCGCAGTTTCCAATCACGGCCGGCCGGCGTCAAGATTGCGGCGCGGTTGCAAAGAAAGTGACCGAGGGTTACGCTGATCGGCGACTGAACAGCTTCGACAAGAGAGGTGCGCGATGAAGGGACGGCTTCCGGCGGCCATCCTCCTCCTTCTGGCGGCTCCGGCG
>Ga0335083_10005157_pt1 | contig 16525 bp, 20 predicted proteins | sample Lox_Sample_42_FD_206716 | JGI IMG/M metagenome (GOLD analysis project Ga0335083, IMG submission 206716) | Soil microbial communities from Loxahatchee National Wildlife Refuge, Florida, United States - Lox_Sample_4.2 | ecosystem: Environmental > Terrestrial > Soil > Wetlands | place: USA... | reverse complement strand
CACGTGCTGGCCGCAGCCGTTGCGGGGCGCGCGGACACGCTAGTCACCGAGAACCTTAAAGACTTCCCGCCAGAATCGGCCGTGTACCTGGGCATCACCGTTACCGGACAGGACGACTTCCTGCTAGGGCTGCTTGAGCTGCATCCGTACGCCGTCCTGGACGCGCTTCGCCGCCAGTCATCCCGCTACCGGCGCGAGCCCCGATCTGTCACCGCGCTCCTGAGTATCCTGGCCGGGCCCGGTCAGGGGTGCCCGGAGTTCGCCCGCCAGTGCCGCACCCTGCTGTAACTCAAGGCTGAGCCGGCCAGACGCGGGGCTGCAGCGTGCAGGGGTGATTCCACTTTTGCGTCGTGGTTTGGGTCACCCAGCGTCCGTGCCGGTGCGGTCAGCCCGTGGGATCAGGCAGCTCGAAGTGCTGGACCCGCACCCACAAGGACGACATCGTCGCGGTAATCCTCGAGGAACCAGATCATCACGGGGCCTTCGCCGTAACTCTTCACGTTGGATACCGCTTCGGTCACGTCGAATGGCGTGCCGATCCGGCGCACCGCCACGGCGTCGGCGATCCGGGACGCGAGGCTTTCCACCTGGTCAATCTGGGCCTGGGTGAGTCCGCCGACGACATTGGCCACGTCCGGGACGTACTCCCACGTCCAGTCGCTCATGCGGTGGTGGTCTCAGCCCGTCGCAGGATCTGGCTGATTTCGGCGGCAGCTTCCCGTCGCACCGCCCGATCGGGCGACTCGGCCACCAGGCGCTCACAGGCACGGAGCCGGGCCGCCAGCTCCGGCCAGCGCGCAACGGCAACCCAGTTGAACCAGTGCTCCACGAAGTACCGGGCAGGAAGCAAGCTGTACTCATCCCGCGCCCGGGCAGTCGCCGCTGTCCAGTCGGCCTCGAACCTCGCCAGAGCCGCTGGGTCAAGGCGCGCCACCGCAGCACGGATCGCTGCAGGCTCACGCTCCGGCAGCGGTACGACCGGCTGGTCTCCCGATACGGGCAGATGGCTGATGAAACCGATGCTAACGCGCCCCTCCGACATCGGCAGGCTTCCAAGCGGCCACAGGCGTGCCACTCGCGTGCCCGCCAGGGCGCGAATGGCACGTCTACCGGTTGCGTACCCCGCCCGGTGCGCGGTCACCAGCCCGTCAACACCGGCCCTGACGCCGGCAGTACCCAAGACGGGCCCCAGGACAGATGCCAGCAAGACCAATGGCAAAGCAGACGCGGGGCAGGAGCGCACAGGGGTGATTCCACTTTTGCGTCGTGATTCCCACCTCGGATGGCAGCATGTGCCGGGCGCCTCGATGCCGCTGCGGGTCAGCGAACGGGCACAGGATGTGCTACATATGTGCTATTTCCTATGGTGCGTATCGGAGTGTACGTAGACGGTTTCAGCCTGTATTACGGAGCGCGGGTCTGTGCGGGCGCGGAACCCCGGGCTGGCGCTGGCTTAACTTGCGCGCCCTGGCCGCTGATCTAGCCAGGCGGCGTTCTAACTGGCCGGGCGCTCAGATCCATCGTGTCGTGTACTGCACCGCGCGGATTGACGGCGCCTCCAACCCGTCGGGCCAGGCCGACCAGGATGTCTACCTGAAGGCGTTGACGGCCGCGGGCAGTGTGGACCACATCGAGTACGGCACCTACGTCGCCCGCGTCAAGACGGCTCCGCTTGCGACTAAGGACCCGCACGGCCGACCACAACTCGTAGGCCCGGCATGGCCTGTGATGATCCAGGATGGAGGCGGCGGCACCCCCCGTCAGTGGAGCCGTGTTCATGGTGTCCTACGCGAATCGGGAGGAGAAGGGCTCGGACGTCAACGTCGCCGCCCATCTCCTCGACGTGCTCGGCGGCGACGTCGACGGAGCGCTGGTCATCTCAAATGACAGCGACCTGCGCTTCCCCGTGGAGCAGGCGCGCGGGCACGTGCCCGTCGGGGTGGTCAACCCTTCGCGTAACTACCTCGCCGGCGACCTGCGCGGGGCTGCCGGCAGCGGCGCTGGGCGGCATTGGTGGGCGAGGCTTACACCTGGTGACTTGAGGGCACATCAGCTGCCAGACCCGGTTGGCCCGTACCGGCGTCCGGATGGCTGGTAGTGATGAGTCCGCCCTACCGGAAGACTTCACACAGGGACAGCGTTACAGTGAATACATATACCACCCGGCTCCATGTGGGCCGGGTTTTCTTATGCCCGCTGCCCCACAGGGCTGTCACATCACAGGCAGGCACTCGATCCAGGCGGCGTAGTGATGTGCCAGCACCTCGCAGCGCTCGTAGGCGCTGCACGGAATGGGATCGCCTCGGGTGTACGACGTGGCCCAAACCCGACAGGCTCCGCTATGGCGCTCTCAAGCGTCAACCAGGTCAGAACCTCGTAGGCGCGGGGCTGCAACGTGCAGGGGTGACTCCACTTTTGCGTCGTGAATTTGGCGAGGCATAGCGCGATAGCGACCTGTGTTGTGTTTTTTGTGTTTCCTATGGATGATGGACTAGTGGACTCAGATGACCTGATCCGGACCGGCGAGGCAGCAGTGATGCTGGGCTGCTCTCGTCAGCATGTCGTGGACTTGTGTGACTCTGGCCGCCTTCCGGTGGTGCGTGGTGGTGGGGCGCACCGGTACGTGCGGCGTTCTGACGTGCTCGCCCTCGTGAGCCGCCCGCTGACGCGGGAGCAGGAGCAGTCACGCTGGCTGCATGCCGCGATCGCAAGTCGCCTCGTGGCCGAGCCCGACCTGGTCCTGAGGCGCGCGCGCGCGAACGTCGACCGGTTCAGCGCCGTCCACGCCGGGACGATGGCCGCTCACTGGCTAGCACTGTGGCGGGACACGCTGGACGCCGGCCCTGACCAGGTCCTCACCACCCTTGTGTCGGAGACCCCGCAGGCAGCGGAGATGCGCCAGAACAGCCCCTTCACCGACATCCTGCCCGCCGACGAGCGTCGAGCGGTGCTGGAGTCCTTCAGGCGGCACTGGCGCGCAGGCCACGCCGCATGACGCGCGAACAGCTCGCGCATGTGCTGCGCACCGTGGCGCGAATCTCCGGGGAGCGCGACATCCTCGTCATCGGCAGCCAGTCCATCCTGGGCAGCTACCCGGAAGACGCGCTCCCGGCCCGGGCCACCGGATCCATGGAAGTGGATACCGCCTTTTTCGCCGATGCGGACGGCGCCAAGGCGGACGACGTTGACGTCAACCTTGGCGAGTTCTCCGAGTTCCACAACGAGTTCGGCTATTACCCGCAAGGCGTCAGCGTGACCACCGGCGTCTTCCCGGCCGGGTGGCGCGACCGCCTCGTCATCTTCGAGACACCGGGAACCGAGCCGGGCCGTGGCCTGTGCCTGGAGCCGCACGACTGCATCCTGGCCAAGCTCGTTCGCTTTGACGAGAAAGACCTCGACTTCGCGGTCGCCCTCGTCAGAGCCGGGCTCATCAGCCTCGACACCCTTGCCGAGCGCGCCGATACCCTGCCCGCTCACCCCGCCGTCATCGACCGCATCCAAAACTGGATACACGCCATGCGAGCTCGCTACCAGCAATAACCGGCCAGAAGCGCCAAGCAGTGCACAGGGGTGATTCCGGTTTTGCGTCGTGAACTGGCGTCACTGCGGTGCGAAGGCAGGGGCCGTCGTCTCTGTTCGCAAGATGGTGGATCGTTAGGAGGGCCCTGGTGCTCCTAACGATCCACCATGAAGGGCGCCGCACCGGATCGCCTGGCGGGCCACTGCTCGCCTTGGCCGTCGGCCGGGCCCTTCAGGCTGCACGCGGTTGAATGCGCTTATGGGGTAGCGAGTCGCGCTGACGGCTCCGGCTCGGTCGAAGCAGTCGGTTCCCTGGCCGCCGCCAATGCCGCTGTGATCCGTTTGTTGCTCGTCAGCCGGGCGGCCATAACCACCATGGTCGCGAGCAACGCAGCGCCGAAGACGAATGGCGCGCGCAGTCCCGCAACGTGAGCCAGCCACCCGCCGAACAGGGCGCCCAGCGGACCGGCGCCCAAGGCGATCAGCCGCGCGGTAGCGCCGACCCTGCCCATCAGCTCGTCGGGCACGATCGCCTGGCGGACTGACGGGCCAAGGACCATGGTCGCGCCCATGGCCGTGCCCAGGACAGCCTCACCGCACCCGGCCACCCACGCGTTCGGCGACGCGCCGATCCCCAGCAGCGCCACGGCCTCGACTGCGGCGGTCAGTGTCAAGGTGCCGCCGGTACCGAGCCTCCGGTCGAGAAATCCGGCGATCGCACTGCCGGCCAGACCGCCGAGTGCCGATGCCGTCAGGTAAAAGCCGTATGCGACGACGCCCAGGTGGAGGGTCTCACGGACGAACAGCACCATCACGGCGTTCGCGCCCATGAACGCGAAGTTGCCGACGGCTGGGCGCAACGACAACCCGAGCAGGAGCTTGTTGCCGAGCATGAAGGCCGCGCCCTGTCTGGCGTCTTTGAGCAGCGAGTTGCGCGCCCGCGCGGGCTTGGGCGGCGCCTTCGGCAGGGTGCTGATGGTTAGGGAGCTGGCCAGGAACGTCACGGCGTCCGCGATGATCGGCACACCGCGGCCGAGGGTGAACAGGAAGCTGCCTGCCGGCGGCCCGACGAAGCCATCGAGCGCCTGCTGCGTGCCCTGGAGGCGGGCGTTTGCCCGCTGGAGTGCGGCTGGTTCGCGCTCGAGCAGCTCGGGGAGGTACGCGAGCGATGCCGTGTCGAAGAAGATCTGGCCGATCCCGAGCAGGAATGCGACCGCGAACAGAAGGTAGACGTCCGCCGCCCCGGCCGTGACCAGCCCGGTGACGCCGGCCAGCAGGGCGAAGCGGAACAGGTCGGCCAGCCACATGATGCGGCGCCGATCCCAGCGGTCGACCAGCGCGCCGCCGAGGAGACCGAAGAAAAGCCACGGGAGCAGCGCGCAGGCCTCCAACGCGCCGAGGACCACCGGGTTGTGCGTCATCGTGAAGGCGAGCAACGGAAGGGCGGAGAGGTAGATCCCGTCACCAAGTGCCGATACGCCGCTGGCCGCCCATATGCGGCGGAAGGTCGCAGGAAGCGGTCGCCGGCCGGGTGATTTCACTTCGACGCCTCCCCTTTGCCTCTGGTGTCCCGCGGCCGGTAGAAGGCGACGAACAAGTCCGCGGCGGCATCAGCTGGGTCACTGAGCTCGGTGAGCTCGTCAATCAGTGCGTGCAGGCGTGCCTCGAAGGCACCGAAGGCCGCCTTGCTAAGTCGTGCGTGTTTGAGCATGACGGTCTTCTGGTCACTTGCCGGGGCCGACTCCAGGTCGGCCAGGGCGTGCCGCATCAAGAACTCTGGCGCACCGGCCCCGGTGTCCGGCAACGCGATAGCCGGGGCGACCATGCCGTAGTACCGCTCCTCGATTCCGCGCACCTTGCGGGTCTCGACGACGTGGATCAGGCCGGCCTTTGCCAGCACCCTGACGTGGTAGTGCGAGCTTCCCTTGGCGATGCCCAGCCGCTCGGCGATCTGGGTGACCGTCGCGGGACCGTCGCGCAGCACCGCTAGCACGCGGTGGCGGGCGAGGCTGCCGACGGCATGGAGTTGCTGGTCGGTCTCCACGCGGAGGACGTGTTCGGGCTCAGATGGTGTCACACGACTATGGTCAACAAATCCAGACCATAAGTCAAGAGATGTTAACCGTCAACCCTGGGTCCCGGATGATCAACGCCGCAACCGCACCGCCGTCTTCTGGTTTCAGGGATGGGACGGTGGTTGCATGGCTGCGTGCCACTGGAGCTGAAGGTCGTGAACCCGCCCGCGATTGCGGGCGTAGTGCTGCGATGCATGTCTGACGACTTCGAGGTCCGAGACCGGGAAGGGCGCACCGGCCGAGGCTTCACCAATCTCAAGCGCATCCTGAGCCGCCCGGCCGACTTCGCCTTCGTCGTCGGTCACCTTGCCCGGACAGTCCCGCGGGGTCACGCGGTCGCGGCGTGCGATGAGGGGGCCTGGGCGCTGGTCGGCGCTGTCGCCCTGCACCTTGGCGTGCCCGCGGTTCTCGTGAGGCGCTCTCCCAAGGACTATTTCGTGTCCTACGGAGATGACCCGGCGATCGGCGAGGGCCGGCTCGCCGGGGAACGCCTGGCTCCTGGCACGCCGGTCCACCTGATCGATGACCTGGTCTTCTCCGGGCAGACGCTCCGCTCAGCCCGCGAGGCCCTCGCCCTTGCCGGACTCGATGCCAGGACCGCGTCGGCGATCTTGTGGACCTACCGGGCAGACGCATCCGCCCCAGAGCTAGCCGCCGCAGGCATGACCGAGATCACCTGTCTGGTCCGCGTCACGCAGGATGTCTTCGGCGTCCCAGCGTTCCCGGGTCACCCCGTCCAGGTAGCCGCGGACCGCCCGCGCGTTGTCGATCAGGTCGGCGAGGTACAGTTCCTCACGCCGCATACAGGACCTGCGCGTCGGCCAGCACCTGATCGCGGATCACCCGGTGCAGCCCGTCCTTCGCCACCAGGTCCACCCGACGGCCGAAGAGGCGCTCCAGGTCCTCCTGCAGGTCGAAGTACGCCATGCCCAGGTCGTTGCCGGGCACCCGCACATACAAGAGGTCCACATCACTGTCCGGCCCGGCGTCACCCCGCGCGACCGAGCCAAAGACCGCTAGCTCGGCGATGCCGTACTTCCGGCACAACTCGGCGAGGCGCGAGCCAAGTGCCTTGATCTCGTCCAGGTTCACTGCCTCGCCATCCCCTCAGTCGACCTCAAGAAAAGTCTACGCCGCAGGCAGCCGCCCGCTCGTGACCTCTCGACAACGGCGGCGGCTCCGCCAAGCGGAACGTCATCCAGCTCGACGGCCCATATTGTGGCGGCAAGCGACTCGACCCGCTTACAAGCATCTCACCAGGTCGAGCAGCAGACGCGGGGCAGCGGCGCGCAGGGGTGATTCCAGTTTTGCGTCTTGGAATTTTGCCGTGGTGCCGAGAGTTTGCGCGTCCGCATCGGGATTGCTGGTCCTCGGCGCTCAGCTCGATGGTTCGCTGATTATGAACCGGCACCGGGGACCCGGCGCACTCGCCAGCCGGGCATCCAGCGTGGCCAGCGGCGCGTTGAAGGTCTCCGCTACTGCCACGTACCAGGCGTCGTAGCAGGTCACATTCTCCCGGAGTTCCCAGATCCTTGCCGCGAAGGGTGCATAAGGAAAGAGCTCGACTCGCAGGTCGAGCAAGTCGACGTGGGCCATTGACGCCTGCTCAGCGGAGATGGCGCCCGACGCCGCAGAGCGGCGCAAGATGTTCGCCGCCTCGACCAAGAGCAGGTGAGGCGCTGCCAGCGACCCGCCGGCCAGCAGGGCCTCGGCCCACCTGCCGTCCGTGCCGCTGTCAACCAGTGCCGCGACGACCATGGATGCGTCGACGACCAGGGTCACCGGCGGTCCTCGTCGCGGTGGGCAAGGATCTGCTCCGCGGGAAGAGAGACGGGGTGTGCTGCCTTGCGCGCCCGGATGCGCGCCACCAATGTCTCGGCATCAGGCTGCCCGGCGAGCTCGATGAGCTTGGCCCGCAGGTATTCCTGAAGAGACCGCCCGGCCAGGGCCGCGCGGGCAGCGAGCTCATTGCGCGTCTCGTCGGGGACATCCCGGACTGTGATGGACATGCTCATAGCATCATTATGCAGCTAATGCTGCGATTCTGCAATCAGGTGCTCCGACGCGGGGCAGCGGCGCGCAGGGGTGAGTCCAGTTTTGCATCGTGGATTAATTCAACGAACACCAGCAAAGCGTTTCGGGCGTGACTGCGACGCGTCAGTCCGCAGAGTCAGACATCCCGAGGTGCAGGACTCGCACGACGAGGACAGTTTCGTCGCGGTAATCCTCAAGGAACCAGATCATCACAGGCCCTTCGCCGTAGCTCTTGACGTTGGACACAGCTTCCTGAACGTCGAACGGGGTGCCTATGCGGCGCACGGCCACGGCGTCGGCGATCCGGAGCGCGAGGCTCTCCACCTCGTCGATCTGCTTCTGGGTGAGTCCGCCCACGACATTGGCTACGTCCGGGACGTACTCCCACGTCCAGTCGCTCATGCGGTGGCGGACTCGGCCTGTCGCAAAATCTGGCTGATCTCGGCTGCGGCCGCGCGACGCTCCGCGCGATCCTGCGACTCGGCGACGATGCGCTCGCAGGCATGCAGCCGGGCCGCCAGCTGCGGCCAGCGCTCGACGGCAACCCAGCTGAACCAGTGCTCGACGAAGTACCGGGCGGGAAGCAGGCTGTACTCATCTCGCGCACGGGCGGTCGCGGCCGTCCAATCGGCCTCAAACTTGGCGAGAGCGGCCGGGTTAAGGCGCGCCACGGCCGAGCGGATCGCCGCAGGCTCACGCTCTGGCAGCGGCACGACCGGCTGCTGCCCCTCTACCAGCAGATGGCTCATGAAAGTGATGCTAACGCACCCCTCCGACAGACTGCGGGCTTCGGGCGGCCCGGGCCCGTGGACTGGCAAGACTCCCACGGAGGGCACAGGGGTGACTCCATTGCATCGTGATTCGCGCAACGCGCGCGGCGGGTGAGGAAGCAGTACCCCAGACGGGCCTCAGGACAGACACGACCAAGACGAATGGCCGAGTAGACGCTGGGCAGCGAAGCGCAGGGGCAGTTCCAGTTTTGCGTCGTGAACCTGGCAGTGACCGCCACGATGAGGGGGATCCCGTGACCGGCCTGCCAGAGTCACCTGACCCGGCCCAAGGCCGCTGGGTTAAGCCGCCCGGCCATCCCGCTGCGGAGGGCAGCCGCAGGATTCACCGCAGGCAGCGACGCTATTGCGTAAGTTCCGCGCATTGCGTAAGTTCGGGGGCGCTATGACGCCCCCGAACTTACGCAATAAACCCTCCAGCCGAGCAGATGTGACAGGAGCAGCTGCCGGGGCGGTGAATGCCCGGCGGCTCCCGCCGCCGCGACGGCCCCGGGCCGCAGTCGGTCCAGCCTCACCTGACGATCGTCAGCGGGTTCCCGTCCCCGCGCACCGCCCGCTCATCCCGGCACGCCGCCAGCGAGGCGTCCGCCGCGCCCCGCACGAGGACACCGGCCGCAGCACGGCCCCCCGCTCAGCGCGCAGGGGTGATTCCACTTTTGCGTCGTGAATTCGCCTTCGATGACAGCCGCGAGTCGCTCGAACGTCAGTGGCTGTCCGTAGGATGCCGTCACCTTCGGTGAGGCTATTTCGCGGTTGCCGCGCCGAGCAGGTTAAGAATATTCTTAAGGAGGTCCGGCAGCATGGCGCACGCAGGAGAGGAGTGGGAGATCCTGTTGACCGCTGAGGTCGAGTCATTCCTTGACGACCTGTACGAGTCCGACCCGACGAGCCATCAGCTGGTGAACCAGGCGATCCTCATCCTGGAACGCAACGGCCCCGCGGAAGGCCGGCCGCTGGTGGACTCGATCACGGCGTCGCGGATAGCGAACATGAAGAGCTCCGGCCGCCGTCGTCCGGACGCAGCGAGATCAGGATCCTGCTCGTCTTCGACCCATGGCGGTCGGCGATCCTGCTGTTGGCCGGGGATAAGTCAGGGCAGTGGGACAAGTGGTACCGGACCGCGATTCCCCGCGCGGAGCAGTTGTACGACGATTACCTTGCCGAGCGCAGGAAGGAGACGGGGCTATGAGCGGCGTGTCACGCTGGCGCGAGTCCGGGCACCTGGAGCGGGCCGTCCAGACGGCCGGCAGGCAGGAGGCCTTCGACGCGGCCGTCGCCGCGATGCTGGACGACGCCCGCGGCTGGCGGCTGGCCGAGATGCGCAAGAGGCGCGGGATGACCCAGGAACAGGTCGCCGCCCGGATGGGCGTGTCGGTCGCGCGGGTCTCCCAGATCGAGAGCGGTGACGTCTCCACCCAGGACGTGCTCAGCCGGTTCGTCGCCGCGCTCGGCGGCACCCTCAAGCTCATCGCCGACTTCGGCGACGAGCAGCTCAAACTCGCATAGCAAGCGCATGCCCAGGCCAAGCCCGCGCAGACGCGGGGCAGTAGCGTCCAGGCCTGCCTGCCCGGGGCATGATCCCGGAAATTCCGATTGTGACGGAAATTCTGTACCGAGATCGGGCTCTTTATTTCCGCCAGGATAGAAGTTTCCGTGATAATCCCGGGCATTTGGGCGAAATGTCATGCTTTGCGGGATTTGGATTATGCCGGGTGGCGGTGGAGAGGGGGCGGGGCGGGGAGGGATGCGGGAGCGGAGGCGGTCAGGCGTCGTGGAGGCGGAGGACGGTGGCGCCTAGGGCTAGTGCGCCGACGGCCCACAGCGCGGTGACGCCGAGGCCCTGCCACGGGGTGAGCGGCAGCGTGTCCAGGCCCCTGGTGGCCTGGATGTAGAGGCCCGCGGTCATCGGGGAGAGCTGCGCCAGGTGACGGGCGAGCACGTGGTCGGGTATGACGGTGGAGGCGATCGGCAAGACGAGCAGGACGCCGAGGACGACGCCGATGCCGGCCGCCGAATCGCGGAGCGCGGTCGTGACGCCGAAGGCGAGCAGGGCGATCAGCGTGAGGTAGAGGACGGAGCCGAACGCGGCGCGCAGGTCGGCCGCGTTGCCGAGGGACATGGGCAGGTAGCCGTTGGCCGCCGACAGGCCCTTGCCCGGCAGGATCAGCCAGCCGGCCAGGACCGAGCCGCCCACCGCGAGCACCGCCGCCACCGCCGCGGCGGCAAGAGTCACCAGGGCCTTGGCCGCGTAGGCGGTGAGCCGGCGCGGTGTCGCGGTCAGGGTGACGCGGATCATCCCGCTGCCGTACTCGCCGCCGATGGCGAGGACCGCGAGCAGGGCGACGATCACCTGGCCGAGCAGGACGCCGGTGAGGCTGAGCTTCGCCGGATCCGCCCCGTTCGCCGCGGCGGCGCAGCCGCCGGTCGCCGGCGAGCAGGACCACGCGGCGGCCGCGGCCGCGCTCACCGCGATGGTAAGCGCGGCCGCGGCGAGCAGCAGCCACCAGCTGCCCGCCACGGTGCGGAACTTGGTCCACTCCGCGTGCAGCGCGCCACTCACGCGTCCCGCCTGCGCAGCAGGTAGGCCGCCAGGGCGAGCGCGGCCGCGGTCCACGCGGCGAGCACCCCAAGCCCCGCGAGCGGCGACAGCGGGAAGTACCCGGAGAAGGGCGCGTAGAACATGCCGACCTGGCCGTAGGCCGGGTACGGCTGCTGGAGTGCGAACCCGGCGGCCGGCAGGATCCGCAGCAGCCAGTCGCCCGCGGCGAGTGGCACGGCCGCGAACACGGCGAGGAAGTACGGCAGCACGATCACCACGATGGCCACCGCGATCGTCGCCGCGCTGCGGCGCACGATGGTGCCGATCGCCAAGGCGAGTACCGCGAACAGCGCGGTCAGGATCGCGGTGCCGACGATCACCCTGGCCTCGGCCATCCCGGAGATGGGGAACGCGTAGTAGCCCCTGGCCCTGGTGATCGCCTCGCCCGCGAGCACCGCGACGCCGGCGCCGAGCAGCCCCGCGACGAACCCGACGGCGGCGACTACGACCGCCTTGGCCGCGAGCACCCGGCCGCGAGCCGGGGTCGCCGCGAGGGTCAGCCTGATCAGCCCGCGCCGGTACTCGGCGCTGACGAATAGCGCGGCGACCACCACGATGGCGATCAGGCCGGCGAACGTGCCGACCAGGTAGTCGCTGACGGTGACCGCCGGGTCCGCCTGGCCGCCGTGCCCGGCCGGGATCGGCGCGATGTCGCCCATGCCGGTGAGCGTGAACGTACCGCCCGCCTGGTGATAGCCGACGACCCCGGATATCTCTGGCGTGCCGACGGAGCCGCCCGTCCAGGAGCCCGCCGTCCAGCCGTCCGCCGCCGTGAGGTGGTCGAAGACCGCGGTGTCCCGCGTGGGGCCGCCGCCGGCGTTGGTGCCGCCGCCGAAGCCCTCGCCGACGTGCATGTAGTCGGGTGACGCGGCGAACAGGCCGACCTGCGCGGTCGACGGGAGGCCGGACAGGATCACGGCGCCGACCCGCGTCCAGTTCGTGCCGTCGGCCGAGTCGTAGCCGGTGACCACGTCGCCGGACCTGGTCAGCCGCAGCCAGCGCGGGCTGGCCGGCCCGACCGTGCCGGTCATCCCCGCGGTGTCCCCGGTGTAGTTCCACTGCATGCGCACGCCGTGGCCGCCGGCGACCATGATCGCCGCGTACGCCGAGCCCTGGGTGAGGTTCTGCTTGATGATCAGGCCCGCCTTGGCCCACTCCTCGACGCCGGGGACGCTCCCGGACCCGTCGCTGCTGACCGGCCCGTTGCGCGACGGGACACGCCCGGTCAGCGAGGTCACCCGGACGGTGATGCTGCCGTTGCCCGCCAGCGGCTGGCGGACGAAGTAGAAGCCGTCGGACACCGGCTCGCCGTTGGGACCGAGTATGAAGGAGATGCCGGTCTGGCATCCGCCGCTGCTGCTTCCGCCCTGGGAATTGACCCCCTGGCAGGAGCTCTGGCCGCCGCTCGACGCGAGGATGCCGAGCCCGGCCGTGGCGAGCACCGCGACGAGCGCGCCGATCACCCACCCGCGGACAGTGCGGAACTTGGTCCACTCCGCGCGCAGCGCCGCGCTGAATCCAACTGAGCCGAATCCGTCACGGCCGGCGCTGGCCGGCGAGCGGTACGGTGCGATCGCGGTCATGACGACGCCCCCGCACGGTCCGCGGCCTGCGCGGCTCCCGGCTCGCCCGCACCCTCGCCAGCACTGCGGAACTCCACCGCCTCCCTGGTCAGTTCCATGTAGGCCTCTTCCAGGGTGGCGTGGTGGGGGCTCACCTCGCTGAACGGGACCCGGTCGGCGGTGAGAGCCGCCACCACTCGTTCTGGGGAGAGCCTTGCGATCGTCAGCACATCCGGCGCTGTCGCGGCGACCTCGGCCCCCGCATTGGCCAGGACGCGCATCGCGTCGGCGCGGGCGGCGGTGCGCAGCCGCACCCGCTCACCGGAAGCGGCGGCGATGAGGTCGGCGACGCCGCGGTCGGCGATGACCTTGCCGCGGCCGGCCACCACGAGATGATCGGCGGTGTCCTGGAGCTCGCTCATCAGATGGCTGGAGACAAGCACGGCGCGACCCTGGGCGGCCAGGCCGCGCAGGAATGTGCGCATCCAGGCGATGCCCTCGGGGTCCATGCCGTTGAACGGCTCGTCCATCATCAGCACCGGCGGGTCGCCGAGCAGCGCGGCGGCGATGCCGAGGCGCTGGCGCATGCCGAGGGAGTAACCGCCCGCCTTCCGCTTCGCCACGGCGGCGAGGCCGGTCAGGCCGATGACCTCCTCGACGCGCCTGGCGGACAGGCCCTGGGAGTGGGCTAGCCACAGCAGGTGGTTGCGCGCGCTCCTGCTCGGCTGGAGTGCGGCCGCGTCGAGCAGCGCGCCGAGGTGGCTGAGGGGGCGCCGCAGCTGCCGGTAGGGCTTGCCGTTGACCAGTGCGGTGCCCTCGTCTGGTGCGTCGAGGCCGAGAATGACGCGCATCGTGGTCGACTTGCCCGCGCCGTTCGGCCCGACGAAGCCGGTGACCTGGCCGGGCGCGACAGTGAAGGTCATGCCGTCGAGTGCCTGCGCCTCGCCGAACCGCTTGCGCAGCCCGGTCACTTCGATCGTTGCTTCCATGGCAGCACACGCTACGGTCCCGCGGTGGTGCGGGTCGTCACGGTGCGGAGCGGTCTTCACCGCACCTCTTCCCGGGGTACCGAACGGGTGCGGGGTCCCCCCTGAGAGCTACCGGCGATTGCGCTTGCGGGGAGGACGCGACGGCTGGCTCCCAGCGCGGACAATGGGTGACATGGGAGTGGACTGGCCGGCCCGGCTGTCGCGCGCCGCGAAGGAACCGCTCACTGTGCGTGCCGGCATCGCAAAGCTCGCGGTGCGGTCCGGCGTCGCGCTGCTCGCGCTCGCCGGGGTGGGGCAGGCGATAGGCCAGGCGGCCGGTCACGGCCGCGGCGGCACGACCGGGGAGCTTGTCACCCTGTACGGGCTGCCGCTGTGCGTGCTCGCCCTCGCGTCGACGCTGCCGCTGCTGCTGTCGCCGCTGCCGTCGGCGCTGGTGATCGCGGCGGCGAACGTGCTCGGCTTTGTCTCCTTCGCCGGGCCGACGGTCGCGGGCGTGATCGCGCTAGCCGTCGCGGCGGCCCGGCTCGGCGCGGCGGGCGAGGCGCGCGGTGATCGGTTCCTCGCTCCGTTCCTGGCACTGGTGCTCGGTGTCCCGTTCCTGGTGATGGCGCTGGCCGAGCACGGAAGCGTGCCGGCTGTGCTGCTCGCTGCGCTCACGCCGGTGGCTGCGGGTGCGGGCCTCGCGGTCCGTTCGACGCGGCAGGCGAAGACGTACTCCGCGGCGGGTGAGGCGCTCGCCGGGACGCTCGTCGCGCACACCGCGCGCGGCGAGCGGGCGCGGATCGCCCGCGAGCTGCACGACGTGGTCGCGCACCACATCTCGATGATCGCGGTGCTCGCCGAGACGGGACGGCTGACCACACCGGGGCTGCCGGAGGCGGGGGCGCGGCGGTTCGCGGAGATCGGCGACACGGCTCGTGGCGGCCTTACCGAGATGCGCCGGCTGCTCGGCGTGCTCCGCGAGGACTCGGCCGATGCCGGGCCGGTGGCGGAGGCGGCAAGTGCTTCCGGAACCGTCGGGGCCAGCGGGGGCGGAGAGGCGACCGGCTTTGGTCCGGCACTGACGGCCGGTGCCGCGAGCAGGCACCCCCAGCCGGGCCTCGCGCAGCTCGCGGAGCTGATCGACGCGGCGCGCGAGGCGTCGGGCGGTACGGCCCGGCTGATCATCTCCGGTCCGGTGGCGCCGCTGGATCCCGGCGTGGAACTGGCCGCCTTCCGGATCGTGCAGGAGGCGCTGACCAACGCCAGGCGGCACGCTACCGGCGCGGGCATCGACGTTGAGCTGCGTTACGCTCCTGACGTGCTGCGGCTGCGGGTAAGGGACAACGGGCCCGGCCCCGGGCCGGTGCCGAATTCCGGCGGGCACGGGCTGCTCGGCATGCGGGAGCGCGCGTTCTCGGTGGGCGGCTCGCTGCTGTACACCGGGGCGGCGCCTGGGGGCGGCTTCCTCGTCGAGGCGGTGCTGCCGGCGGCGCTTGACGCTGACGGCGCGCGGGCGGTCGCTGGCGCGGGCAGCGGGGCGAACGCGGGGAGCAGCACGAGCGGAACGGGCGGGCGCGGATGAGCGAGACGATCGGGATCCTGGTCGCCGACGACCACGAGGTGGTCCGCGCGGGGTTTGCCGCGCTGCTCGCCACGCAGCCGGACTTCACCGTGCTCGGCACGGCGAGCGACGGCGGCGAGGCGGTGCGGGCCTGCCGGGAGCTGCGGCCCGACGTGGTGCTGATGGACGTGCGGATGCCTGGCACCGACGGGATCGAGGCGACGCGGCAGCTCACCGGGGAAGCCAGCATGGATGGCAGCGCGGTGCCGGTGCCGAAGGTGCTCATCCTGACCACCTTCGACCTGGACGAGTACGTCTTCGACGCGCTGCGGGCGGGCGCGAGCGGTTTCCTGCTCAAGGACGCCACCGCGGAGCGGCTGTTCGAGGCGGTCCGGGTTGTCGCGGCCGGCGAGGCGCTGCTCGCGCCGGCGATCACCAGGCGGCTGATCAGCGAGTTCGCGAAGACCCGGCGGCCCGCGGCGGCCGGGCCGGTCAGCGGCAGGCTCGCGGCGCTCACCCCGCGGGAGACCGAGGTGCTGCGCCTGGTAGCCGCCGGACTGTCCAACACGGAGATCGCCGGGCGGCTCGTGGTCACCGAGGAGACCGTGAAGACGCACGTCAGCCGGATCCTGGCCAAGCTCGGCCTGCGCGACAGGACCCAAGCGGTGGTGGCCGCCTACGAGTCCGGCCTCGTCATACCCGGCCACGACCGGGGCTAACGGCTTAACCCCCCGGGGTGCACCGGGAGGGGTCTGGGTCACCCCTGCAAACTCTCTTTTTCTGACGTTGACGGTTGCTGATTCCTGGCAGCAGGGCCAGAAGAAGAGAGCTCGCCGTTCGGGAGCCTCACCTTGATGCCCTGCGCGGCGAGCACCTGGCTGGCGATCGCGCCGAACTGGCGGAAGTCCTCGCCGGACAGCGTGTCGACGAGCAGCTCGCGGACGGCGGCGACGTGGCCGGGTGCGGTCGCCACCACCTTGGCCCAGCCCTCGGCGGTGAGCACGGCGTTGATGAAGCGGCCGTCGCCAGGGCAGGCCTCACGGCGGACCCAGCCCTTGGCCTCCAGGCGGCTGACCACGTGGCTCAGCCGGGACAGCGAGCCGCTGGCCATCGCGGCGAGTTCACTCATCCGCAGCGTGTGGTCCGGCGCCTCGGACAGGCCGGACAGGACGAGGTAGTCGAAGTGGGTGATGCCCGCGTCCTTCTGCAGCTGGGCGTCAAGTGCCGCCGGCAGCCGCAGCAGCAGCGCGACGACGGGGCGCCATGCCGCCTGCTGTTCATCCGTCAGCCACTCCATGGTGACTATTGTACGGGCAGTAACTTGACTCTTCAATTAGTGAGACACTATAGTTGAAGCGTCAACCTTTATACTTGCTTTCCGCATGGAGGCGATCATGGCGTCCATCTTCGATCCGC
>Ga0335083_10005156_pt1 | contig 16525 bp, 10 predicted proteins | sample Lox_Sample_42_FD_206716 | JGI IMG/M metagenome (GOLD analysis project Ga0335083, IMG submission 206716) | Soil microbial communities from Loxahatchee National Wildlife Refuge, Florida, United States - Lox_Sample_4.2 | ecosystem: Environmental > Terrestrial > Soil > Wetlands | place: USA... | reverse complement strand
AAAGCAGCCCAGCCACCTACGCTGTTTAGATTTGGGTGACGGCATGGTTATGGGATGGTACTCGGCGCGGCAGGATTTACAAGGACAACAGTATATCCTGGTCGCGGTCCGAGACGACAACTTTTGTCACGAAAGCCATAAACGTTTTCTAGCATCGAGACGATAAGAAACAGGACTAGGGGTTTGGAACGATCGGGAATTCGGTATCAAGACGACCGGTACGAAATTTTTTTTGGGTGGTACTTGAATTGCTCAGCGGATGTGGTATGATTTTTGGAGCTAGACTGCTGACCTCTCTGGCCGACGGGCGCTGCCGCCGGTCGCTAAACTTCAGAGTTCATTGTAGTTCAGTCACCTTCTGGAACGGTTTGAACCTTTCTGAAGCTTCGCGCGTCTAAACGTGTTGATGAGAGAAGCAGAAAAGAATTAGGAGAGCTAAGCTTATGACGAAGACCGAGTTAAACAAATTTAAAGAAGTCCTGGAAACCAAACAGGCGGAACTGGCACAAGTGCTGAGAAATCGCGAAGGGATCACCATCGAGAAGAGTCCTGACGCCCTGGACGAGGTCCAAAACGCGGCTGAGCGTGAACTCGCCATCCGGAATTTGGACCGCGAATCTAACCTGCTGCGCAATGTACGCGCAGCCCTGCACCGGATTGACGAAGGCACCTTTGGTACTTGCCTGCATTGCGAAGAAGAGATCAGCCTCAAGCGCTTGCATGCAGTGCCCTGGGCGCCGTATTGCATCCAGTGTCAGGAAATCGCTGATAAGAATCAGGAAGAAGGCACGGAGAGCCTCGACGATATCCTCGTCAACGCGGCTTAAATCCACGCGGTCTTCGCATAATGGGCGCGAGCAGAACAATCTCGCGCCTTTTGTGTTCCTGCCGGCTACCGGTTCGCCAGTCGAATCGTAATCCCGCTGAACATCCTTCCGGCCGCAGCGGCGTCCCGACGATAAGAGTGGAACACCTCCCGCAAGCAACGGGTACATAAGCCGCTTGCGTCGATTTGTCCCACGCTGCCGTCATTTCGTCTCAGCTGCCGAATGGCCGCCGCAGCGAGGTTAATTCTGGCCGTTCCCTTTGGGCCCTGACGCTCGGGAAATAGGTCGGAAAACTGTTCCGCGACCTCCGGACCCACTTCGTAGCAGCACTCGCCAATGGCAGGTCCAATCGCAATCACCAAATCCTGGGAGCGGCTTCCAAACCGATCCGACATGGCCTGGACCGTTTCCCGCAAGATCTGCTCCACGGTCCCACGCCAGCCGGCATGGACGGCCGCGATGGCCCTGTTTTCAGGATCGGCGATCAGAATAGGCAAGCAGTCGGCAGTGCGAATCACCAAGGTGAGGCCGGCGCTGTTAGAAATCAAGGCATCCCCCTCGCCCAGATCGCCTGGCCGATCAGCCAAAATCACCTTGTTCGAATGAATCTGGCGGAGCGTGGCCACATTCCCGCCAGGAGGCCAAGCCAGGCTGTGGCGGGTGCCGAAGCCGTGTTCCAGCCAGTCAAACTGTTCCAGTATTTCGGCCCGATAGACTTGATCAGGATCCAGGCGAAACAACCCTCATTGTAGCTCGCCACTTGAAAGCTAACGCGGCGGCTTCAGCGAGACGCCAGGACCGGTGTGCAGTATTGCTCAACGGTCTCAACCAGGTCCTTGGTTCGGACCGGCTTGGCAAGAAAGCCTTGCATGCCGTACTGACGGCATCGCTCCTGATAGTCCTCCGAGCAGTTGGCAGTCACAGCCACGATGGGCGTCTGAAAATAGGCCGGCATCCGATGCAGGCGCTCGGCGGTCTCAAAACCATCCAGACCGGGCATTTGCAAGTCCAGGAGAATCAGGTCGAAAGTGGCGCGTGAAGCAGCTTCCAGCGCCGCCAGCCCGTCAGCGGCACACTGTACCTTGTAGCCCCTGCGCCCTAGCGCGTGGCTGGCGATGGTTTGGGCGATGGCGTTGTCATCCACAACCAGGATACGGCCGCCCGCCTTTTCCAGCTCCTGCTCGGGTTTTGCGTTCTGAGACGGCAGACTTAGCGGTATGTCGACGAAGAACGTACTGCCCCGTCCGAGCTGGCTTTGAACCGTGATCGATCCGTTGAGCAGCATCGCGAGCTTCTGCGAGACTGCTAAACCGAGCCCAAGGCCGCTGTGATCGCTGACGGGATTGTGCAGCCTTTGGAATCCTTCGAAAATGGACCGGACGCGGTCGGGCGAAATCCCGATCCCGGTGTCACGGACCATGATTGTGAGCGACACGGTGGAGTGGTCCTTCTGGTCGCCAAAAGCGCTCAGCTCGACTTCGCCCTGATCGGTGAATTTAATGGCATTACTGAGCAGATTGACCAGCAGTTGCCGAAGACGAACCGCATCGCCGATGGCTGCTTCCGGAAGACGCGGGTCGAAATTGCGTATGAGCCTCAAGCCCTTGGATTCGGCTTTGGGCAGGAATTCCGCCGTAATGCCTTCCAGAGTTTCACGCAGCGGAAACTCGGTCTCCTCTACCCGAACGTGATTCGCGGAAAGCGCGGAGAACTCGAGTGCGCCATTGAGAATCTGAAGCAGGTTCTCAGCGCACAAGCGGGCCGAGTCGACATACTCTTTTTGGTCGCAGGTGAGCTGCGTTTCCAGCAGCAGATCGGTCATGCCGAGAATGCCGCTGAGCGGGGTCCGAATCTCGTGGTTCAGACTTGCCAAGAACTGGCGCTTGATCAGGCTAAGGTCGTCGGTCTTCGACAAGGGTGGTGTCCCAAGTCATCTCATCGGCATAAGCGACCGCCCGCTTTAACGTTTACGAGCCTAGTTGTCCGCTAGAAGGCATATCCGACCGCTGCCTGAAAGGTCCTCGGCGCGACAAAATGGGTACCGCTGAAGGTAGACAGAAAGTTGTATAACGCCACCTTGTTGGTGAGGTTCTCCACCGTGAATCGTAAGGTTACGCGGCCGCCCTTCTCGCTGTGGAACAGGTTGTCCGTGCCAATGCCGGCGTTGAACAAATTGCGGGCCTTGACCCGGTCAGGATTGTGGTCGTCGTTTTCGGCGCCGGTTTGAGGCAGGGTCAGCAAAGTGGACTTTCCTACGCCGTTACAGGTGGTGATGGGAGCGTTGTACGTGGCAAGCATTCCGTTGCACGAAAACCCGATGTCAACCTGCTGAGCAGCGGTTAAAGTGAGCGCCGCCGCGACGTCAGGAACTCCGCTAACCACTAACCCGCTGTCGTAGCGCCAGGTAAGATCGATCCATTCGGCATTCTTAGGACGTTGATAGCGCAACACGACATTCTGCTGATAGGCCTGATCGTGATCGATGCGAAACACATTGGTCGGGAATCCGCTTAACGGAATCAGTCCGCCGACTTCGGGCGGGAAATATCTCGCCCGGGTGTGCCCCAGTGTCAGGTAGGCCTGAAATCCATGCAGGTTGACGGTACTGACGCGCCCCGTCACGCCATCTACTTTGGAGTTATGCCAGGCGATCGGAAACGTAATAGGCGTGTTGAAGAACACGCTGAAATCGTAAGCGTTGTGCGTGTATTTCCAAAAGTAATCCGCGTCCACGATAAACCAGCCGTGCACGCCCTGCTGAAGCCCCGTATCGAACTCGTTCCGGTTGCCCGGCTTGATGACAGCCGATTGCGAGCCGAAAACGTTCGTCGCCAAGCCGCCCCCGCCGGTTCCGCTCGACAGGATCAAGTTCTCGTTGTACGGTGTTTCGAACGTGCGCGCGTAGGATGCACGCAGCACCGTATCCTTCAAGATCTGATACGACATTCCGAGGCGCGGCTGCACGCCGTTGGCCGATGTCAGCCCGTTGTACTGATCTTCGCGCAACCCCGGATTCAGCGTAAGCTTGCCGAATTTCATCTCGTCGGTGATGTAAAAGCTGTATTCATCGACGTTGTGGACGCCATGGAAATTGAATAACGATCCACCTCGCGTCAGATCGTACGGCACTATTCCCGGCAGCAGATTGGGATTGGCCATATAGCTGGGGTTGATGGTCGCGCACGCGTTGGGATTGGTGACTCCCGGCAGCGCGAGAGCATTGCCGGAGCCGTCCAGACACACTGGATTGTAGGTCGGGTCGGTTATGCCGAATCGGAAACCCTCGGCCAAACGCCATTGCTGGATCTGGACACCGGCCTTGATATTATGATGCCCTTGGGAGTGCGCGATGTCGGCCTTGACTCCCAGATTGGTCAAGAAGCGGTTCTGCGAGGCCGTCACCGGGGTATCCGCGAAAGGATTCCGGCTGGCGTAGTAATTCGCCTGGTCACGCCGTATGTACGGGTTAACGGTCAGTAAGGTGTGGGCGCTGAAAGTGTGCTGGTAACCGGGCGCGATGTTCCAGGTCAGCACTCGTTGCTTCTGATCCTGAGACAACTGGTCCAGGCTATTCGGCACCTGAAACCAGTTGCGCACGGCAAACAGGTCGAAATGCAGCACGTCGAGAGGAGTGGGCTGCCAATCCACACGATCGAAAATGCTTTCATTGTTGCCGACATCGTGGATCGGGAGGAACTCGGGCGTGTCCAGAAACCGTCCCGATCGGACGCCATTCACGGCAAGGAAATTCCCGAACGTCGGCGCGCCGAACGCCAGCGTAGCGCTCTCCGAGTAGGTTCCGAACGAGCCCCACGAGGATTCTACGCTTCCGGTTGGCTTGGTGGCTCCCAAGCCCGACCGCGTTGTGGCATTTACCACCAAGCTGGTTTTGTCGCCGAACTCAGGGTTCACCGCGCCGGTAACCAGTTGCATGTTCTGAAGGGCGTTTAGGGGAATCTGCGTGGAGAAGGTTTTGCTCTGCTGATCGGTGATGGGCTGCCCATCGATCATGTAGCTGGTGTCGGCGTGGTCGCCCACCGGATGAAAGAACCCATTCGCGTCGGCGGCCACCGCGCCGGTGCTATAAGTGATGGCCTGATTCAACCCGCCGCCCGGATCGAAGTTGGGGAGTTTCGAGAAGGTGCTGCGATCGACATCCTGGTGGGTCGAGGTATCGGTTTCCACCTGCGCGCCGGCCGCCTCTACGGTAACGGTGGTGGCCTCGCTGGCCACTTTCAATAGAACATTCACTATGACAGGCAGCGTGCTGCGGACGTCCACATGCTCCGAGGCAGCAGCAAAGCCGGTCATCGTGACACTCAACTGGTATTCGTTCATGGGAACGTTGGTGAAGCGATAGGAGCCGGCGTTGTCGGTGGTGGTCATTTGCTGGAATCCGGTCACGGCATTAGCCAGTTGTACCTGCGCACCGACGATCACCGCGCCAGAAGGGTCGGTCACAGTGCCCTGAACCGTGCCGCTGCTGATGGACTGACCACCGGCGGGAAAAACAACAGCCGCAAGACATAGCAAGAATGCCCCTAACCTCATCGTTTTATTATCAAATGCCTTGGGCGGCGCGACTCAGATTCTTCTGGTCAGCGGACCAATATCAGAAATGAACGGCCTTAGATTGAACGTGAATGGAACTGGAGGCAGATAAGACTTCCCGCGACTCGGCTGGGGCATCGCCCGCCAGGCCGAAACGGGCAGTGAAATGAAACGAGGTGCCTTGACCGGGCTGGCTTTCGACCCAGATTCGCCCGCCCAGCATCTCCACCAGCCGGCGCGAGATGGTGAGGCCCAGGCCCGTACCCCCGAAATTGCGCGTGGTGGAGCTGTCGGCCTGCGTGAAGGGTGAAAAGATGGCCTCTTGTTTGTCCGGCGGAATGCCGAGACCCGTATCGCGAACCGTGAAGCGCAGCATCGCACGCTCGGGCTCTTGAGACTCAGGCTGGACTGAAAGCGTCACCTCGCCGGAGCTGGTGAACTTGATGGAATTACCCACCAGATTGAGAATGATTTGGCGTAGCCGCGCTGGGTCGCCGGCCACGCTATCGCCAACTTGCGAATCGACCCGCCAGTCGAAACGTAAGCCCTTCTGCCGGGCGCGAACAGCGGGCGCTTTCAGGGTCTGCGCCAGGCTGTCGCGCAGGCTGAAGTTCACCGCCTCCAGGGTCAGCTTCCCAGCTTCGATTTTCGAAATGTCGAGAATATCATTGATCAGCGAAAGCAATCCTTCGGCCGATTCCTTGGCGGTATCGAGATAATCCCTCTGGTCGTCGTCCAGACTGGTATCGAGCGCCAGGTCCAGCATGCCTAGCACGCCGCTCATGGGGGTTCGAATCTCGTGGCTCATGTTGGCCAGAAACTCGCTCTTGGCCCGGTTGGCAGCTTGGGCCGCTTCCTGCGCCAGCTTGCGTTCGGTGGTTTCTTCCTCCAGCTTTCGATTCACGCGCCGCAAAGTTTCGCGTTGCAGATGCGCCTTCAGGGCCAGATGAACCACTACGCCGAACAAAACGCCGCTCGATACACCACCCAGCAGCGTGACGTTCGACAGCCAATGCCAGGCCGGTGCTTGGTTCTCGGCCCAGTAGGCGCGCCACATCGCCAGCCGAACCACCACAATCAGCAGGGCGCATCCGATGGGTAGCCAGATCGGCTCCCGAATCCCGGGCCTTGTCATGGTCCAGCCGGTGATGCTGGTGGCGATGCCGAGCGCCAGAAATGCAGCTGCGGTTTGGAAGCCTACCTGATGCAACCTGGTCCAATCGAGGCCAGCGCCCTTCACGGTGAGCAGGTTGATTGCGCTAACAGTTGCGATACCTGCCAACAGGATGCCCACGCTTCCCAATAGCGTAGATCCGCGGGCGGCGAGTTTGGTTTGAGCCAGTACAAACCCTGCCGCGACGACAAAGAAACATAGCGTTGCAATGGGCAACATCGGATCAGAATGAAGGCTGTGGATGGCCAGATAGGCCAGCAGAGAAAAGCCCGACAAGATTACCGCCGTACCCGAACCCAAGAACACGAATTGAGGCCGCTTGAGAACGGTCCCGGCGAGGGCGAACATGATGGCTAGAAAACTGACGACAATGCCGAACTGTATTGGTGCAACGTTCATGGTTAATTAACAGAAGCCGCCACGGCGGGGGCTTGAGATACGGACATAGTCCTAAGCGTTGTTCCCTTTTATATCGGCCTGAGCGTGGCGAATCATTACAGCTTGGTTTCGGGCGGCGGATAGTACCGGTCCCGGAAGACGCCGAACCCGGCTCAGAAAAGCAGCCGCAAAGCGAGTTGGAACTGCCGGGGCGTGCCCGTTCCCGTCGCGCCCTGATTGACGGGAGTCGTGATGACGCCGAAGGTGAGGGGTGTGGAAAGATTGGCTTGCGGGCTGCCGTATTGCGCGCGATTAAAGACGTTGAATGTCTCGACGCGGCATTGCAAAATTACTCTCTCGGTCAACGTAATGGCTTTGACCAGCGCCGTATCCACCTGCCACAGACCCGGCGCGCGTACCAGGTTGCGGCCCGCGTCGCCGAAGGTACCCGGGAGAGGGGCCATGAACGCCGCGGGGTTGATCCAATGATTCGGAGTCTGGCCGCCGGGCGGGATCAGCGAAACACCCGGCACCAGGTCCGGCCGTTCCGCGCCCGAGACGGCGAATTGATCGGGAAGCGAGGAGTTTGCGCGATTCAAAACTACATTCACCGGAAGACCGGTGCGAGCGGTTGCGATTCCGCTCAGCTGCCAGCCACCTAGCATAACGTGCGGCAGCTTGGTTCCAACCCAGGGGCCGGACACGGAGGGCAGCGAGTACACAGCAGAAAGATTGAAAGTCTGGCGCACGTCGAAATCGCTGCTGGCTTTCTCGCAGGCCCGGCAGAAGACGTTCTGAGGAGTATCGGATTCGCCGCCGCCGATTCCATCGTCGTTAATGGAATGCGACCACATGTAGTTGGCCGCCAGCAGCCAGCCCTTCTCAAACGCGCGCCGCGCATTGATCTGAAGCGCATGAAAAGTGCTGTTGCTGTCGTTTCCGCGCCAGGAAACCACGCCGAATTGCGGGTATGGCTGCATGCCCGTGGACGGGTTGATCGTGTTCACATCGGTGGTGGTCAGGATGTTGGTGCCCTTATTTCCGAGATATGAGGCGGTTGCAACCAGATGCCCGGGCAGGGCTCGCTCGAGCGAGGCCGTCCAAGCCGCCACGTACATATCCTTGCGATTCCGGTACAGATCGCGAGGCGTCACGATGCCGGTAGTCGCGGCGAGAAACGGATCAATCGGAAAGCGGAGTCCCGGCGTGCTAACCGACGACAACGTGTATCGCAGCACGTCATTGGAGATGGGCAGGTTCTGATCGTCTTCCTGGCCGTCGCTGTGATAGATGCCGGCTCCCGCGCGCAGGACGGTCTGGCCATGCGCCCATGCAATCCCCAGCCGTGGATCGAAGTCCGCATGCCGTGGATCGGAGAAGACGCTGCCCTGGGGACAGTATCCACCGCAGGTCGCAAAATCGAATGGGATCGCGCGATCGGAAACCTCGTGGAAGACATTGAAGAACGAGTAGCGCAAGCCGGCATTGATGGTCAGGTTCGGCGTGACCTTATATTGGTCCTCCAAATAGCCGTAGAACTGGGTCTTGCGCAGCCGCTTCAGAGGAAGCAGCGACGTGTACGTGGCGGAGTCCATGCTATTCGCCAGGAAATTGGCGAGCGACAGATAGGTTAGCGTGCCGCTGGGCGAATTGCCTTGGTTCATATTGATGCGCCGGACCTGGACGCCGAACTTGACGATGTGGCGCGCCTTCACCCAGGTCAGGTCGTCGATGTAGGAGAAGGTGCTTCCGAAACCGTCCGTGGTGGAATCCGCGGTCAACGAGCTGAGATTCGATACGTTGACCGAGAAAGGAACCTGCGAGATATTCGCGGTGTGATAAATATCCTGGTTGACGCCGAATTTGGCTTCGTTGACCAAAGCCGGAGAGAACACGTGGAATAGCTCCACCACTCCGTTCTTGAGTTTTGTATCCGTACGGGCGAGAACGTTCAGAGCGCCGGTGGGAATGCTGTAGCGGGCGTCGTCGGCGCTGTAGCGCAGGAAGGCCGTGGTTCGATCGGTGAAGTGCTGATCGAAGCGCAGCATGCCGGAGTCCTCGTTGTCCACTTGGTTTGCGCCGGCGACATAATTCCAAACCTGCGGATTGGACGTGGGCGATGAGCCGCGCGGGTAGGCTGAGTAAATCGGATCGAGCGCTGGAGAGGAGGCCTCGGCCTGAGCAAGAAAGGAAGGACTCGGGACCAGCCCGATCTGCGTTTGCCCCAGACGCTGCCGCAGGCCTTCGTAGTTCGCATAAAAAAATGTGCGGTTCTGCGCCAGGGGTCCGGACACGCTCGCGCCGAATTGGTTCAGCAGGAACGGGCTGGCGGAAGGCCCGTCAAATGGGGAGCGCGAATCGAAGACAGTGTTGCGGAAATAGTCGAACAGGCCGCCGTGAAAGCTGTTGGTGCCGGCCGGAGACGCCACCGAGACTTGCCCTCCGGCGGTCATTCCGATATCCGCATTGAAATTCTGGGATTCCACTTGAAACCCGGCGATCGAATCCAGCGGAATCGCGAGCCGCACATATTCCTTCTGCGCCTGGTTCAATACGCCCGACGCATCCACGCCGTCAAAGAGGAAATCGTTGTCGTCCAGGCCATGACCGGCGAACCGGATGGTGCGCTGATCGCTGGGCCCGTTATCGATTGCGCCGGGCGTGAGAGCGGTGAGGCTGGACCAGTTTCTACCATTCAGCGGCAGTTCGCGCAATTGCGCCTGTTCGATGGGTGCGCCCACTGCCGCGCTGGCCGTATCCAAATGGACCAACGGCTCGATCACCGTAGTCTGCTGGGGGTTCGCGCTGACATGCAACTCGACATTCAGCGTTCGCGTCTGGCCGACGATCTGATCCACCTGCTCTACACGCAGCTCCGCGAATCCAGGCTTGTTGAAGACGATGGTGTAGCGTCCGATCGCCAGGCCATCGAAGGCGTAGTCGCCTTGGGAGGAGGTCTCGGTTTTCCGCGTCAGACCCGTCGCGGAGTGGATCGCTGTAACTTGAGTTCCCGGAACGCGCGCACCGTTCGGGTCGGTTACTGTACCGTTGAGCGACGAACGGTCAAGCTGCCCAAAGCCGGCGCAGGGTAGCAAGAAGACAGCAGCGCAAAAACGGACATACATCGGGATCGGTATCCAGAGACACCGTGGTTCAGTCTAGCAGAGAATTCGTTACACGCTAATGAGCGTCCGCTGGCCCGGTGCCTCGGGTGGAGGCAGCGAATCTTTCTATTGCGGCAGACGCTCTCTCGGTTCTAAAATGGAAGCTCCAAAGCCAGCGGATTGAAATGCGAATTTGCAGTTTTACCCGCAGCGCCGCCGGTGCGTTGCTCTTCCTAGCCGCGGTTCGCAGCGCATCGACCCAAACTCCGTCCTCAGTCCCACAGACGTCTACGCCGCCAGCACTCCAGCATAGTCCGGCCCCTCCGCAGCAGTTTGAATTGCAGGCAGAATCGCCGAAGTTCTGGGACTTGCTCGACAAAGACGCTTCCTTGGAAAAAATCGCCACCGGCTTCAGTTTCACTGAAGGCCCGGTTTGGGATGAAAAGGGAGGGTTCCTCTATGTCAGCGAGGAAGACCAGAACAGAGTGGTGCGGGTGTACCCGGATGGCCGCGTGGAAACGGTATTGAACATTGGCGACCCGGACGGCGCCACTTTCGACCAGCACCACCGTCTGATTGAGACCGCCAGCGTCTTGCGAGCCATGATCGTGCTGGCGCCAGACGGAAAGTATGAGGTGCTGGCCGACAAATTCGAGGGCAAGAAGTTGAACAGCCCTGACGACGTCGTATTGGGTCCCGATGGCGCGCTGTATTTTACCGATCCCACTTACGATCTGGTGAAGGGCGAGAAACAGGAGCTCCCTTACCAGGCGATCTTCCGCATGGAAGATACAGGCGCGCTGCAACTGCTGGCCACCGATATGAACCAGCCCAACGGCCTGGCCTTTTCGCCGGATGGCAAGCGCCTGTATGTGAACGACAGCCGAGCCCGCGAGATTCGCGTGTACGATTTTATGGCTGGCGAGTTGAAAAACGGACGGCTCTTTGCCAAAGAAGACGCCAGGGGACGCGGCGTTCCCGATGGCATGAAGGTGGACGTCAGGGGCAACGTCTGGGTCACCGGCCCCGGCGGAATTTGGGTGTTCGACGCCGACGGCAACCACCTAGGAACTGTCGTCCTGATCGAACCTGCGGCCAACTTTGCGTGGGGAGACGCCGACTTTTCAACACTCTACTTTTGCGGCCGGGCTTCGATGTACAAGCTGAAGACCAAAGTGAAAGGCTTCGTCCCTTACGTAGTCTACGCCAAGTAGATGTGAAACGACGCAAGCGGGACCCGCGTCGAACGCTTCGCAAACCGATGACCAGTTCCGCTTTTTTGTTTTCACCAGCCGCGGCTATGCGGAAGCAGGCGCGGCGCCCCGGACTTCGAGCGGCGCGCCTGCCGGCTTGTCGGCTCTTGCGAATCGGAGGATTCGGGCGCTGTTTGCCACTACCAACACCACCGCGACACTCTGGGCCAGAGCGCCGGTGAGGGGATTCAGAACGCCTCGTGCAGCTAGCACGATCAAAACCACCGACAGCGCGAACGCGAGCCAAACGTTTTGTGCGAGGATTCGCCGCGTGGTATCCGCCAGGCCGATCAGCTTTGGAAGGCGGCCCAGATCGGTTCCTAACAGGGCCACATCAGCTCCACCCAAGGCCACTTCGTTGAGTTCCGCGCCGATCGCGACGCCCACATCCGCCCCTCCGAGCGCCGGCGCGTCATTCACTCCGTCGCCGACCATCATGACAGTACGGCCGGCAGCCTGTTCGGCGCGCACCACCTCCAGCTTCTGGGCCGGCAGTACTTCGGCCACGACATTGTCGATTCCGAGCGCATCGCCTACCTGGCGAGCCACAGCGGCTCGATCTCCGGTGAGCAAAATGAACCGATCGATACCAATTGTCTTCATATTCTCCAGCGCGTGACGCGCCTCGGCGCGCGGCCGATCGCGCAGCATGAGGCTTCCCAGGCATCGGCCGCCGTGCGCGACCCAGACACGGGAGACGTCGCTGTCGTCTTCGGGTCCACAATCGACATTGAAGTCCATGAGCAGAGATCGGCGCCCGAGAATCGCCCTTTTTCCATCCACCATGGCGACCACCCCGAGGCCGGATCGTTCCTGGAGGTCGGCCGGAGGGGTGCTCACGATTCCTCGGGAAAGCGCTTCAGCCACCACCGCCCTCGACACCGGATGCAGCGATCCGAAACCGCAGGAGGCCGCCACCGCAAGCAATTTTTCCTGAGATTCGCCCGCGGCAAGCCGGATCTCTGTTACGGCTGGCATGCCCACCGTTACCGTTCCGGTCTTGTCGAGGATCAAAGTATCGACTTCGGCTGAGCGCTCCAGAAAGTCGGCGCTTTTGATAAGAATGCGCAGACGCGCGGCGACGGTCATAGCCGCGACAATGGCGGCCGGCCCCGCGACCACCAGAGCGGTGGGTGTAGCGACCACTAGAACGGCAATGGCGCGCGACAGATTCTCGGTGAAAAATAACGTCGTCGCCGCCAGAGTGAGCACGAGTGGTAGCCACACGGCCGCGCGGCGTTCAAATAAACGCAGGATTGGCGTAGAGGCGCGCTCCACTTCAGCCAGCAGGTCCACCACGCGCCCGAGTACGGTATCGGCGCCCGTACCGCGCACCAGAATTTTGAGCAGGCCGTCCAGGGCGACGGTACCGGCGAATACCGGGGTGCCTGGGCCAACATCCTCGTGCAGCGACTCGCCAGTAATTGCGGATTGGTCCACCGCGGCGCGGCCTTCCAGGACCGTACCATCCACCGCAATCCGCTCGCCCGGACGAACCAGGATCTCATCGCCCGGCCGCAGGGTATTAGGATCTACGCGCTCCTCGACGCCATCGCGCCATCGCACCGCCTGGCGAGCGCTGAGAGCGCGGATGCCGTCGATGGCCGCCCGGGCGCCGAGAGAACTGCGTTCCTCAAAAAGCCGGCCGATTTCGAGAAACAGCGGAATCAGAGTGGCGGTTACGAAATCTCCGGTGGCCGCGGCAGCGAGCACGGCGATAGCTACCAATTGGTCGGTGGCGCGGCGTGTGTCTCCGGTTACTACGCCCCGCAATCCGGAAATCAATGTCGGGACGCCGACCACCGCGGCGGCAATGCCACGCAGAAGTTCACCGATCTGCCATTGGCCGGGCGAAAGACGCACCAGTACGGTACCCAGAGCGAGCAGGCCGATCCCCGCCAAACCGAATCCCAGGCGCGTGCTGATCCGTCGGCGCTCTTCGGGGGCGAGAGTCGCCGGCAATCCTTCATTGTCGATGCCTGGAATCGCGAGTTCACTCATAGCTTATTGGTCGTCGTCTTCCACCTGAGAAGTTGGCATTCGAATTGGTTTGCCTCCGGCGTTGGCAGTCGTAATTTCGACACGGAACCCGTGGTAGCTGCCGCCAACCGGCGGTGGAACCCAGCGGATCTTCCCGGCCGAACTCAGGGCCTTTTCCACGGCGTCGCGATACAAACGCTCACTAACCACTGCCTTGTTGGTCTTATACTCCTGATCGAGGGCTAAGAAGGCCTCTGCGTCGCCGCGGGCCAGAGCTAAAGCGGAGTCGGAATCACCGCGTGCGGTTTGCAGGGCTGCATCCGCCTTGGCCTGGGCTTGCGGAATGATGGCCTCGGCGTAAGCTTGCGCATCTTTCTTCTTTGTCTCCGCGCCGATGTAGGCGCTCTGCACGGCATCGAAATCCGGCGCCAAGGCGCTCGGAGGAGCGAGGAACGTGAGCTCCAAGGATGACAGTTCGAGACCGGAGTGTGATGCATCCAAACCAACTTGCGCGCGGCGCATGGCAGTAGCGATCAGTGCCTTGCGGCCATCGGAGAGCGCGCGGTCCACCGGCATCTCACCGATGGAACGCATCATAGCGGCACTAACCTCGACGCGCAGCACGTCTTCCGAGCTGGGACCATAGAACGCCCATTCAGCCGGACTTCGCACCCGGTATCGCGCCACCATCACCACTTGGAGGATATTGTGATCGCCGGTAACCGCGTAACCTTGACTCAGCGGATCCAGCGTCGTCGAGGGGGCCACGTCCTCGTCATCGGTTTCGTAGCCTGAGAGCGTGGCCACGGGTACCTCCGACACGTGCTTCACCTGCACGCGCACCACGCGATCCACGGGCCGGGGCAAGGCGAACAGCAGGCCGGGCCCGTGCTCCTGTGCAGCGGGCGAACTGCCCACCAGACGCCCCCAGCGTTCGATCACGGCAACCTCGTCGGGCTTAATAATAGTGATGCCAGACAAGGCGTAGAGCACTGCCATGGTAGCGATCCACCAATGCATCCGCTGCCAGGCGGCATCCAGCAGGCCAGTCACGGGCGCTATCAAGCGCCGAATTTCAGAAGGTGGGCCCTGGTTTCTCACGGCGATTATTTGCTTTGCAATACCGAGAACGGCTCTGAGTCGGTGCGGAGAATCAGCGACGTGCTGCCGGTTACGAGCTTATCGAGCGAATCGAGCGAGCGCGTAAACTTATAAAGTTCCGGGTCTACGCGGTGCGCATCGCCATAAATCTTCGCAACTTTAGCAGCGGATTCGCCACGAATTCGGGCCTCTTCTTCGGCTCCCTTGGCGGTGATACGCGCGGCCTCGAGATCGGCCTCGGAACGAATACGGCTGGCCTCTTTGTCGCCCTCGGCCTGGAATTTGGCGGCGAACTGCCTGCGCTCGGCGCGCATCTGCTCGAATACCGCCGCTACATTGGCCTCTGGTAAAGCGATGCGCTCCAGCCGAATCTGTTCGATGCTGACACCATAGCTGCGCAACGCCAGGGGCGCCGTGGAGGCGACCATCTCCGACTCGATCTGGTCAACTTGCAAATCGCCGGGGTTGGTGGATACCAGCGCCGACAGGTCATGCTCGCCCAATGCTCCGATGGCCGCATTCGTGAGCAGTCCGTCCAGCTTGGATTCGGCGCCACCCTGGCTGCCGATGGCTTGCGTGAAAGTGAGCGGATCTCCAATGCGCCAGACCACAAACGTACGGGCGATGATATTCTTCTTGTCGCGCGTGAGCATTTCGGTGTGGCCGGTCTCATAGACGTGCCGGCGCAGGTCGAGCAAGGTGGCCTGATCGATCGGCCATGGAAGCTTCCAGTGCAGGCCGGCTTGGGTGGCGGCACGTAACGGCCGGCCAAAGCGGGTGATCAGCACAGCTTGGCCTTCTCCCACCACCACCGCCATCGCATAAAACGCAATGGCAGCCAGCGCGAGCGAACCGACTATGGCTCGCAAGCGTTGCTGGGTGACTACGGAACCAACCACAATTCACCTCCATCCCGCAGGAAGCGGGAATCCACCACCACGAATTGACGTCCGCCGAGGCTGTTCTCCAAAGTCTCGAGACGGCGCCGGAAAAAGAACTCCTGCGGCGCGGCGCGATACTGCGACTGCAAAGTTCGAAAGCTCCAAGCCTCGCCGGCGGCCTTGGCGAGTGCTTTTTCGCCCGCCGCGGTGGCACCGTTCGTGCCCACCAGAACCGAGGCTTCGGCGGCTGGAACCGTCTGATTGCGGTAGGCCTGGGCATTGACAACGGAGGTCACCCTCGCGATCTCGGCGGAAACTACGGCCTGGTAGTCCGGTGCGACCGGCACCGGCGGGTGCATGCCGCCCACTGTGAAGGCCACCACCTGGATACCGAGACCGAGCGCGTCGGCATCCTGCTGCACGATGTCGCGCATATGCCCGGTCAGCGTTACGACGTTTTGCGATAGAGCGTCGGAAAGCGTGCGGTTGACAGTGGATCGCATCACCGCCCGATAACCGATGGCGCGCAGAGCATCGCCCGGATTCTGGCAGTGGTAGCGCCACGCCCGCGCATCCGCGATACGGAACTGAATCGCAGCATCGATGGTGAGCAAATCGCGGCCGTTGCCTAGCAGGAGCGTGTATTCGTTGGCAGCATGTTGCCGCGCCCACAGCACGTTCTCCGGTCCTTTTTCTTCCTCGCCTTCATGGCCAACGGTAACGGTCTGGATACGTTGCACGGGCAGGCGGAACACGCGATCGATTGGCCAGGGGAAATGCAAGTGCAGCCCAGGCATCAACGGCTGGCCTCCCACCGGCACGCCCAGGCGCTCGACCAGAGCTTGTTCCTCCGGAGCTACTACAGTGAGCGAAGTCGAAAACCATGCCACAAAGAACAGCCCGATCGCGAGCGGCTCCAGACTGCGCCGCACCACGGTAAGGGCCCAGGTGGAGCGCAAATCGATGCCGAGTTGTTGCTCCGCGCTGTCCAGGATACTGGTCAGAATATTGGTGCGGTTCCCGAGGGTCGCTAAGACGCCGAGGTCGAGCGGGAATGCTTCCGGGGCCTCGTCGGAAGAAGGACGGATCGTGAAGAGGCCCCAACAAACGAAGGCGTTGATCGCCAGAATCAGAAAGTGGACCATGCGCAGCGCCGTCTGCTGCCCTGCCCACGCCAAAGCAACGGCAATCGCAGCTATTACGAAGAGCCACGCCATCACGCGCGCCCCGCGATGAAGCCCGGGCGCCTCGGGGACTCGGGCAGGCTCGATGCCGG
>Ga0335083_10005155_pt1 | contig 16527 bp, 18 predicted proteins | sample Lox_Sample_42_FD_206716 | JGI IMG/M metagenome (GOLD analysis project Ga0335083, IMG submission 206716) | Soil microbial communities from Loxahatchee National Wildlife Refuge, Florida, United States - Lox_Sample_4.2 | ecosystem: Environmental > Terrestrial > Soil > Wetlands | place: USA... | reverse complement strand
AGAAGAACGGAGTCAGCAAGCCTAATCTCGTTGCAGCGGCGGTCAGGCTGGCAGGCGGGCCAGGTGCGGCAGCGACCATTTGTGGGGTGTCGCGCCAGACCATCTATGACTGGATCAACAAGCGGCGCGTGGAGCGCCTGATCGACGCGCTCAGGCTCTCTCGCGCCTCCGGCGTGGCAATCGAAAACCTGGGCGGGGACGATGTTGAGAAGCTCGCCCCCCTGTTCAAATACCACGCCCGAAGCGCCGGGCGAGGAAGACCTCCCCTGATTCTCCCCTCTGCTGGATGGCAGCCATGAAGGGCTCGCCACGCTGCCGCCTAGAGCTGACGATGTACCGAATAGTGAACGGGATCTTGTATGTCGTGATCGCCCTAGCGGTCGCATATCCGTGTATGCAGTTCGGAGCGCCTCATTACGGTCTTCATTTAATTCGGCCCTAAAAAAGTAGCGACTGGTGTATCCCCTTGGCGTTGGGTGCAAATACTCCGTGGGACGAAATACGAGAAGGAGCGATGAGGACGCTTCAACTCAAGCTGACACTCTTATTCCGCTCCGTTCCTGACTACGACATCAAGCTTCGAGAGCTCCTAGAGAAGTTCCGCCTCATCGAGCGATTTAGACCCTACGTCTCTGGAGGCCGAGGGTCCATCAGGAGGCGACGAAGCAAGGGAGTGGCTGACGGGTCGACGAAACGAAGCGATTGCTGAAGTCACGTTGGTAATCTCGGCGGTCGCCATTGTCGCGGCGATTGTTGCCGCGGTGCGTCGCTAGGACTCCCAGAACGCGCCGGCAATGTGCGTCCCGCTCTGCGCCGGACTTCAGTTTTCTGGTCCCCTCTGCTAGATCGATGGCATGAAACTCCACCACGCCACTGCGCTCGCCCTCGTCGGTTGGTATCTGATCATGCCCCCGATTCTCCATCGCCAGAAAACTAAGGGTTCACCCACTGACGGCTTCCTCTGGTTGGACCTGCCTGATGGCACCGAGGGCGCCGTTGCGGAGTCCGCTCCGCTTTCACAGTGGTCGATCAATTCGACCCTCGATTCCGGCAAGGCGTGCGAACAAGCAAAACTGGTTCTCACGGGCCATGACAAAAGGACACCACCCTCCGACAAGCACGCACTGTTGCTCAGATGGGCGCATGCCGATGCGATGTGCGTCGCAACTGACGATCCGCGCTTGAAGAAAAAATAGCCGATTAGAGTTGCTACATCGAAAATATGACTCGGGACTACTATCGGCACGCCACCACTACCCTGTTTGCAGTGTTCAATGTATTAGATGGCTCGGCCATCTCTCAATGCAAACCGCGCCATAGGCATCAGGAGTTTCTGGTCTTTCTCGACCAACCTAGGTGCAACGTCCTCGAAAACTTGGCAACGCATCTGGCTGCTGACGACTACCCCCACTCACAAACATGCCAAGGTCAGAGCCCGAGTCGCGCACCGGCAGCCCAACCATATTCACTATGCTCTGACCTACTCGAGTTGGCTCAATCAAATCGGGCGCGCTGGTTGTGGCTCATCGTTAGCATGCGCGCGGCTTATTCAATAGCGTGCGCGAATTGTTAGGCAAAATCGACCAATAGCAGCCTGCATCGCCGTCGCGATTCGATCCTCGAGACACTCCGGTATCTTCGCATGAATTTCTTAATGGGACATTACACTATTGAAGTCTGCATAAGATAGTGACAGATGCTCTGGATTCTGTTAATGTGTAGGGCATGGGTAATCCAGCGGGTGTGCGGCGGGATTTCGCTGCGTTGGAAGCGCGGCGGATGGAGGCGGCGCGATTACTGCGGCAGGGACTCAGCCAGTCCCAGGTGGCCCGAGCGGTGGGCGTCCACCGTCAGTCGGTCAGCCGCTGGGCGCGGGAGCTTGAAGAATCCGGAGTGCGCGGCCTGCGCCAGGCCGCGCGCACCGGCCGGCCACCCAAGCTCAGTCCGGCCCAGTTGCGCGACCTCGAGCGCGCGCTCAAGCGCGGGCCCGAGGCCTTCGGCTTTGCCAGCGGGCTATGGACTGCCGCTCGGGTGCGCGATCTCATCGAGTACCGGACCGGGGTACGGTACCACGAGGACCAGGTCTGGCGCATTTTGCGCAAGCTCAACTGGACCTGCCAGCGTCCGAGCGGGCGGGCGCTGGAGCGCGATGAGGAGGCGATCCGGCGATGGAAGAAGGTCGCGTGGCCACGGATTAAAAAAAAGCTCTCTGCGAGAGGCGCACCATTGTCTTCATCGACGAAAGCGGATTGAGCGAACGCCCGCATCGGGTGCGGACCTGGGCGCCGCGCGGGCAGACCCCGGTGCTGCAACATCATTTCAACTGGAAAGTGCTGTCGGCGGCAGCCGGGATCACTTGGTGGAACTTCTACTTCCGGCTCTATCCTGGCGCCATCCGTGCCATCGAGGTGATCGACTTCCTCGGCCACTTGCTGCGCCACCTGCCGGGCAAGCTCCTGGTGGTCTGGGATGGGCTGCCGCAGCACCGGGCCCGGCTGGTCACCGAGTTTATCCGTGCGCAGCGGAGCCGGCTGGCGATCGAGCGGTTGCCAGCCTACGCGCCGGAACTCAATCCGGTGGAATACGTCTGGGGCTACTGGAAACATCACGAGTTGCCCAACTTCTGCCCGCGCGACTTCGGCCAGCTCAGCTATCAGGCGCGCTGCGCCCTGCGCCGCATGCGCCGGCGCCCACCCCTGGTGCGATCCTTCTGACGGCAAGCAAATCTGTCACTATGATATGCAGCAATCAATAAGTTCAGGGTATGCAAGCTTGGCACGGAGCAGGTTCATAAGATAGAAGTTATCGCCTCTGATAAACCACGTCGTGCATACGGAGTAGTCGCTAAACTCTCCCACGTTCGACGCCACATCCCAACTCTGGACGATCGAGTCACTTCCTCTCGAGGAAAAGATCATTCAGGCGCACAGTTACTTTGATCGAGAATACTTTACGCTCCACGATGGGAAGCGCCGTTACCTCAGCTATCTGATTGATTTGCTGCGGCGCAGCGGAGTCTCGGGAGGCCGCGTTCTCGACATTGGCTCGGGGTTTGGCTTTTTCCTTTGCGCGCTTTCTCAATCCGGATTCGAACCCTTTGGCTTGGAAAAAAGCGCCAGTGCGGCCGACAGGGCTCGTAAAGGATGTGCCGCCTCGGTATCTGTCGGCGACGCCGAGGCACCTTTCCCGTTTCCGGACGCATATTTCTCCGCGGTAACGCTCTTCGACATCATCGAGCATTTTCACCGCGTCCCCGAGGTCCTCGACGAGTGTCGGCGCGTGCTCGAGCCCGGTGGAAAACTCTTCGTCATTACGCTCAATGCGCGAAGCCTCGCTCGCCCCATGCTTGGAAGGACTTGGAGCTTCTTTCTCGACCCCACGCACGCCACTCTTTTCTCCAAGTCGTCGCTTCGCCAGGTTATCGACGGCGCCGGATTCCGGATGCAGCGGCTGACGACGATGAGCAACTTCTACTTGGTCGGCGAGGGGAATCCCCGGCTCAAACCCCTACGGAGAATTAGGCGCGTGATCACGACTCCTTGGTTCGGCGACTCGCTTCTTGCGGTTGCAGAACGAAGAGCAACGACTGCTGGCCGGTAAATCATCGCGGTCCTTGTGGGGACGGGTCCTGCTCGTTCGGCCGGACCACTTACCGACGCATCGAGTGAAGTTCGTTCTGATCGGGCCCTGCAACAGCGGAACGTCCCATCTCCTCAAATCTCTCAGCGATCCTCGCCCAGTCGAACTGAGCCGCCCGTCGTCGTGCGTTGGCCCCTAGACGAGCCCGCTCGACTTCGTCGTGGAGGAGTGCTGCAAGCCTTTCGGCGAGCGCATCGGAATCGGCCGGTACGCAGATCCCCTCGACACCATCCCGAACCAACTCACCGACGGCACTGTCTGGCGATTCGCAGTAGACAACCGGAAGCCCGGCCGCAAGGGCCTCGAGCGGGAAGAGCCCGAATCCTTCCCTTGCCGAAGGCTGAACAGCTGCCCGCGCAGCGGCGAGCATCCCATAAACTTCGTCGCTGGTTTCCACTCGTCTTACGAAGCGCACCCGATCTTCGAGGTCCAGATTTTTGGTCATCCGGACCAGACGTTCCCGGTCCGGACCATCGCCCAAAATTGTCAGCAAGCCGGAGTTCCCGGGGACCCTCGGCATCTGCGCGACGGCCCAAAGAAGGAGATCAAGTCTCTTATGCTCCATCAAACGGCCGACAGATATGAAGGAAAGGGCATCTGGGCTAGGCACGTGCCTCGCCACCTCCACGGCACGCGTGACACGCTCGAAATTCACCCCGCAGTCCAGGCGCTCGATGCGGCCACGCAGGCGAGCGGATCGAAGACGCTCGCCGGTAAGATTGCTCGTGACCAAAGCGATGGTACCGAGCTGTGCCAGGATTCGCTCCAGTCCGAGATACAAAAGCCCCGGAACCGCACCTGCGTAGTCGAGCCAATAGCGCCCCCAGTATTCGTACCACGTCACAAACAGAGGCTTTCCGAGGAGGGCGCAGCGGGCCGCAAGCGGAAGCAAATGTGCGAAAGGCACGCTGGCCGTTTCGACAAGGTCGTAGCTGCGCAGATCTAGTCGAAGGGCTGCCCAGGATAGTCGGAGGGCCTGCGCCAAGCTTCGCCGTCCGGAGGAGGCATACAAACGGCGGGGTGGCCCTAAGCGGATCAGGCGGACGTTTGGAGGGGGCGCGATGCTGGAAGCTGAGAACCCGGCCAGAGTCACTTCATGTCCGCGCATCGAAAGGGCACGGGCGAGCTCGAAATTGCGCAGTTCCAGGCCGCCGATGAAATCCGGATATAAGGTCTGGTAGAAGATCAGGATCCTCAGCGTACGTGAGGAGGCAGTTCCGGTACTCACCTCCAAGTGATCCGGGCGGTGATTTCAGCTGCTCGCCGGTTGATGGACGAGAGAACTACCCCGCAGGTCAACGAGAGTGCGCTTAATACTACGAGAGCAATGGAGAACGTGGCGAGCAGGCCGCTCGCGTCGCTCCCGAAGGCCACGAAGAGCAAGCTCGCAACCGAACCCAGCATCAGCAGCATACTGAGAGTTCCGAAGAACGCAATCGGCCTGTAATCGCGAAAGAACGTTACGATCGCAATCAGGACCTGGTATCCGTCGCGGAAGGTCCGCAGCTTGCTGTCGCTGCCGGCTCGGCGCGGGCGGTAGGAAACAGAGACCTCGGTGACAGGGAGCTCCTGAACTTTGGCTTGGAGCGAGAGCTCGGCCTCGACTTCGAATCCCTTCGCTATCAACGGTGCATTCTCCAGGAACCGGCGCGTCAGGACACGATATCCGGAAAGCAGATCTCCAGTGCGGAGGCCGAAGAGCAGACGGACCAGCCAGACGAAAAGCTGGTTTCCAAATGAATGCCCGGTGCGGAACGCTCCTTCTTCGGCGTCGACGTGGCGCGCGCCGATCACCATGTCGGCTCCAGAAGACGCCGCAGCGATCAGGTCCGGCGCCCTTTCCGCCGGGTACGTGTCGTCGCCGTCGACGATGAGAAAATAGTCCGCCGCGTACGCCGATCGCAGACCGCATAGAACTGCGAAGCCTTTCCCTAGCCTTGGCTCGAATATCACCTGCGCTCCGGCCGCGGCCGCCGCCTTAGACGTTCTGTCTTTCGAGGCGTTGTCGACCACGACGATTCGCGCCCCAGGAAGCGCGCGAGCAAAGTCAGCGACGACAGTCCCAATGGTCGCTTCCTCGTCGTGACACGGAATGATCACCGCGACCGATGCGGACGAACTTTGATCGACACCGATTCGCTCCGTTTGTTCTTCCTTTTTCATACAGGCGGTACTATAGCAATTACGCATGACAGGGCTATGCACGCCACGCACAGCGCGCAGTTCCGACGCGCTCACGTTCTCGGCGCCTACAAAAGTACCGGCGACAAAGTTCCGCACGGGATCATTGGTCGGGAGCGCCTGATCTCTTGCCTTCTGTGGTGCTCGTTGTCGGCAAAGGGGCCACCGTCGTCTTGCTCGCCATCACTTGCTCTGTCTTGGGCAAGATCCTGACGACCGCCGCCTCCTTTCCAGACCGGCTGGAACGTAGCGCGATTACCTCGATCCTCGGACTTGCGGCTACCGCTCACGTTCTCAATCTCTTCGGGCTAGCGGGTGTCCTGAACCGAAGCGTCGTATTGACGTTCTTCGGTGTCACGTTAACCATAGGAGTCGTCTTTCTGGCACGTCGGGCAGCGGTTGTCGCGAATCGTCCGGCGACCCCTAGTCTCACTTGTGCTTCGACTATCGCGTCGATAGGCACGGGGCGGCAAGCCTTCCTTATTCTCGGCTTTGTCGTCGTCTTTTTCGGTCCCCTGCTCGTCCTCGCAAGCTACCCCCCCTTGGCCTTCGATGAGACGCTTTATCACCTCCCCTTTGCGCGCGCCTTTGCAAGAACTGGCGGCTTGCCCTTCCTGCCAGAGCTTCGCGTTCCGGTTTTTCCGCCTCTGACCGAGCTCCTGTTTGCCGGAATGCTTCTCATCTTCGATGATGTCTCAACTCATCTCGTGTCGTTGTTGGCTGTGATCCTAACGGCCCTCCTTCTCGTCGCCTGGGGAAAAAGAGAGTCTTCTTGGCGCACTGGCGCATTGGCGGGAGCCTTATATCTTGGGAACCCGATCGTCGCCCAGCTTTCCTCGACCGCCTACGTCGAGCCCACGCTCACGCTGTTTGTGACCGCAGCCCTGTATTCGGTCTCGCGCTACTGGGCAGATCGGTCATCTGCGTGGCTCGTTCGGGCGGCGTTCCTCTCTGCAACCGCAGCCGGGACGAAATATCTAGGTCTGTTCTTTGTTCCGGCGGCTCTCGTTCTGCTGATGTTCCCACCGTCCGAGAGGGTGCGCGCGCACAGGCTGTCGACAAGTGCGCTGTTTTGTGTCGTCATCGCCGCCACTTTGCTGCCGGTCTACGCTCGGATCATTTACTTCACCGGGAACCCATTGTTTCCTTTCCTCCCCAGCGTATTTGGGTCGAGCCTATGGGACCCCGCTCCGTCGCCGTATTCGAGCATAGCCTCGAGAGTCGTGGAGAAGATCACCCTTCCGTGGAACGCTGTATTCGAACCGGCGGCCGCAGGCAGACAGGCACCGGTCTCGCCGTTAGTGCTCCTGCTCTTGCCGCTGTTGTTGTGCGCCCAGGCTAGACGATCAACAGCGCGAGCACTCCTGCTAACGTGCGCTGTTTTCGCGTGCGCTGTACCGCCGGACGCACGCTATCTCATGCCGATTCTCCCCATCGTTTGCCTGGCACTTTCCTCGGCTCTCGAGCGAATGTTTCGTTGGGCCGTCGTGCGTGCACACTTTAGAACGCGGCAGAGCCTGTTTGTGTGGATTTGCTGCGGAATACTGCTGCTTCCTGGATGGCTCTACGCGAACCGCGCCATCGTTCATCGCGGAACACCTCCGGTCGGAGATGCGGAGCGAGATTTTTTCTTGTCTCACCAGCTTCCGGTGTATCGGGCGGTCGAGGTTCTTAACAAAACGTTCGGCACGCGATTCACCGTCTACGCCGTACACGCCGAGAACTTGGTGTACTGGGCGGATGGCACCCTACTGGGAGACTGGACCGGTCCGGCCAGCTTCGCCCGAGTACTTCCCCTCTCGAGCAACCCGCCCAGGCTGTTTTGCAAGCTTCGCGAGCTTGGCGCTGGCTACCTTCTCGTGACGAAGGGGCATGCCGATTTTCCGTTGGCGACGGCCGACCCTTGGTTTTCAGTGCACTTCCGGCTGATCTACGAGGACGAGAAGTCGGGGCTCTTCGCTCTCTCCTCGCCAGATCTGCGGTGCCAAAGCGCCGACCGAAAAAAGAGTAGTTGCGAAGCAGAGCTAAATCTGATCGTCCGGAACGATATTTACCGGAGGAAAACCGACGGAGAGAACGAATATTATATGCCCAGATAGAATTGACGGTGTGGTGTGAGCGCCGCTCAGCTCGCGCGTTTGCGGGCCAATATTGACGGAGGGATGTGAATTTTAGATGAGCAGAGGCCTGCTCTTGAGGCTTCGGGTCAACCGCCTCATCGCGCTATGCCGATAAGGTCGTGTCACTTGTCTTTCATACAAACCGAGTTTATTTGATTTGATAGAAACATCGACTGATTGGGACAGTTCATTGCCGAAACGGAAATCTCGAACTGTGGAGGATTACAATGGCTGACACCGCAACGGCGGAGCGCGTGCAACTGCTTACTTCCGACATGGTGGCCTGCCCCCCCTGGCGCCCAGCAGATATGAGGTAGAGTCCGTGACCGGTTGACATGTCCCGCGAAAGCATACCAAGTCGAAGTAGAGGATTCGGCCTGCGTGGTCCGGTTAAGGCCGGAAATTCCGGCGTTTTTTGCCCTCAACAGACTCAAGTGAGTGGCTCCAGTGAATTACCCGTTGCGGGCTTTCCCGCTAGGGCCGGAACTGGTTCCGGCCTGGGCGCCGCAGTCTCTGCCCACCGTGCCGCGAATGTTTCAGGAGGATGGTCGGCCAAAGCGCTGTGCGGCCGCACCGCCCAGCCTTCGCGCCGCAGCAGCACGGTCAGGCGTCGATAGCCAAACCTCACCCGGCTCGCCGCCAGCTCTCGCATCCGCACTCGCAGCGCGTGCTGCGGATCGCGCCGACTCCGGTAGTTCATGGTCGATCGATTGACCATCATCAGCCCCGACACCCGCCGCGTGCTTAGTGCTAGCAAAGGTGACCGCGCTTGCTCCAGGTGTGCGGGGAGGATATGAGCCGCGCGTCGGCCCTGGAAGTCTGACGGCTCGATGCCGACCGACCGGAGTTCCCGCGGGATCTCGACCGCGGGACAGTTTGTCTTCATTCAACTTGCTCTATGGCGACCTCGACGAGCTGCACCCCGCCGTTGCAGCCTGCCCGTAACAACCAGATGGCAGACTTCTGCCGGCTGTTGCTTTTTTCTGACAGTCGCCTAATTGTGGAGCGGCACACGATCCGCCTGTGCCCCGACAGCTTGATGTAGAGAAGCCCGTCGCACGCTTGTCTAGACTCTGAGGCGCAAGTACCTTTTGGCGGGATCGGATGCTTAAGTAATTGAGACGGGGTCGTGTGATTTCTGCGTATGGTCGCGCGACACTGCGAAAGATGAAGCGGGAAGTGATTTTATATTATTCGCACTTCTGCTCGCCGGCCGTGCTGCGCGAGATCTTACGACTTCGCGGCGAACTAGACGGCCGATACGATATATTCTTGGTCGGCTATTGCCGGACCGCTGGCGCTCTTGACGGCATAGATTGCCTTCCGGCGCTGGAATATTCGGCGAACGATCTTATCGCCTTGCCTTATCCCGGCAAAGCCGGACAATTCGACCCGCAGAATTTCATGGGTAACACGGATTTAGTGCCGATGAAATTTTTCCTCGAGCGACCAGATTACGATTACTACTGGATTATCGAATACGACGTACGATTCAGCGGCACATGGAGCGAGCTGTTCACAGATCTATCGTCCTCCAACGCGGACTTGCTGTGCACGACCATTCAAACGTGGGCGGAGAATCCGAACTGGGCGCACTGGGGTACCCTCACCGCTGTCCGCGAAGACATGCCGCTCAAGCGGGTGAAGGGATTCATGCCGTTTTGCCGTCTCTCCCGCGCGCTGATGAAAGCCTGTGACGAACGTTATCGCAGGGGATGGAACGGACACTACGAAGTCCTCTGGCCGACGATTGCCCGTCTCGCGGGTCTAAAGCTGGAGGACATTGGCGGCAATGGCGGGTTCACACCTTTCAAACGGCGTGGGCGCTACTACCAAAACACTCCTTCGGATTGGTCCCAATTTCCCGGCACATTCGTTTATCGGCCGTCCTTCGCCGACTCCAATCTCTTTGGACCGCAGTGTCGCTTCCCCGGCATGCTGTGGCATCCGGTCAAGGAGTAGATCGGCTGGCAGCGCTGAAACTTGACGAGTACGGGACAGGGTCGCGAGAACAATGCAGACGACCGCCTCGTAGTGTATCGACGTTGTCAGCGGCACTGCGGGCTTGGTGGATTGAGAATGTCATTCAGATGATTGGGATGGCTCCATTGTGAGCGTGTCAGTGGTAATCTGCTGCCACAACAGCGCATCGCGGCTGGCGGCTACCCTTCTCCACCTGAGGCGGCAGACTGGTGTTGGCGTTCCCTGGGAAGTAGTCATCGTTGACAACGCTTCGACTGACGGTACCGCCGAAACCGCCATCGCATGCTGGCGCGGAGATCCCGCACCCCTTCGCATTGTGCGTGAGCTGCAACTCGGCCTCGGGATCGCGCGCATGACGGGACTCCGCGAGGCGCGCTACGAGATCGTGAGTTTCGTAGACGACGACAACTGGGTGTCGCACGACTGGGTTACCAACGTCGATCTCATCATGAAGGAGAATGAGCTGCTGGGTGCCGTAGGTGGCCTGATTGCCCCGGTTTTCGAGAAGCCACCGCCGCCGTGGTTTGATCGCTTCAAAGTCCTCTACGCGGTTGTGACTGAGACCGAGCCGCCCCGACCACCGCTCTGTTTGTGCGGCGCGGGCCTGAATATACGAAGGACAGCATGGCAGGAACTCGTTGCCGGTGGCTTCCGGCCACTGATCACGGGCCGCGTCGGCAATAATGTTTGCAGCGGCGAAGACAGCGAGTTGACGCATGCGTTGAGGCTCGCGGGGTGGCAACTCGCCATCGACAATCGGCTCCGCATACAGCACTGGATACGGGCTGAGCGTCTATCGTGGTCCTATCTGCGCCAGCGCGCCTATGAAAGCGAACGCTCCGAAGTGCTCCTCATCCCCTATCTTCAGCTCGACCCAAATCCGGACTGGAAGCAGCGCTTGCGGCGTCGCTGGTGGTGGACTTTTGGGGTCGAAGCAATGCGCCTGTTCACTTCGCGTGCCTACTGGATGCAGTCCGGGGAAGGCGACCGCGCTGTGATCGCGTCCGATATGAAACTGGGAACGCTGATTGGGCTGCTCGGCACCCGCGGAGCTTGGTCGGCGGCGCAGAGAAACCTTCTGAAGGCATCTTGGCGGCGAAGAGCACCAGGTCGCCCGCAATCCCTTCCTGCGCCGGCGGGCTTTACGACAAGCAAATCTGATATTTGAAAAGAATCCTCTTCGCCGGCGACTGTGCGAAATCGACGGAATCTCAACCGCCCCAGTAGGCGTCAACCTGCGTTCGCTAACAGTGGGCATCGGCACCGAATTACTTGCCCGTAGAGAGAAAGTCGAAGTGACGGGGCACGGCTCGCCATCTCCGGGCTCTCCGGTGCCGACGGGCCGTGCGCATAGCCACTACCGGTGCGCAGCTTGCGCACTTCCCCGGAGAATGCCTCAAACCTAAGACTCAATGGCAGAGAAGAGGGGATTTGAACCGCGACCCCCATCTCGCTGAAAACGCCCCCAAGTGTGCGACCTTTTTCGCGCAATTCAAGCGCATCCGAGCCATCAGAGAATTTGTTCGCAATTGATTCGTCAAAAAGGGGAAGCGTGGCGCGGGTTTGCTCGCTGGTCTTGCGCGGTCGTCGCCCATCGACCCGATCTCGCGATCGAGGCTGGCGGCGAGGCGATTCACGCTGGCGGAGGCCTGTCCCATGCTCTTCGAGGCGAGTTCAGCGAATCCACCACGGTCTGGATTTCGGCGAATTCGCCAGCGTGGCGATCGCTACCGAACTGTTGGTGAGCGACTTGATCTCGTCGAAATCAATCTTCTCGAGCTGGACCATCATCTTCGAAACCGTCATCGCGGCCTGGTCGAGCTTAGTCAGAACGGTCGGAATCTCAGGATAGGGCGAATCGGCGCCCATATAAAATTTCGCCGGCGTGTCGGGCCGATAGGTCGACGTAAAGCAGTCCGGTTACCAGGCTTTCCACGTTAAGTTGCGCGCGCAAGCCTCTTTTGACTGCCTGCGCCATCTTGGCCGAATCCTCCAGGTTCGTGGCCGCCCCACGCTTTACCAGCTTATCGGTCTCGAGGTCAATGATGACGGGAATTCGGAACTGGTTGAACGCATTCTCCGCGTCCAGATTTTGCCTCGGCGTTTCCACGCTCAACAGTACGGCGGTCATCGAACCGATCTCCACCCCGCGGAACTTTACCGGCGCACCCAATGGCGCCCAGCACGAAGGTTCCAACCAGGGTCGGGCTGATTCTTTTTCCCATAGTCGTTAGGCCGTCCGGCGTTGTTCCTCGTCGCGGCTCAGGAAGCGACACACGCGCGGATCGGCGCAGTGCGCCAGCAAGTCTTTGGGATCTCCGCTCGCAATCATGGTTCGGGACTCCCCGTCCAGGAAGACGCTGTTGTTGCCGATCGCGAAAATGCTCGCGAGTTCGTGCGAGACCACCACGACCGTCGCGCCGAGATTGTCGCCAGGGAAGTCCGCCATCTGATCAGTACGGATGGCCCGCGACATAGTGTCACGTCCCGTAAAGTAAGTGCAGCACTATGGATACTGCGTTTGATCGATGGGCGGATTTGGTCCTGCGGAAGGGTTTGGCGGCGACCAGTTGACAATCAAATCGCCGCCGGACTAGAAGCTGCCTGTTTAGCCGGGTAAAAGGGAGATTTCGGGGTGCCCGTTCCCTGGAATAAAGCCGCTAATGAGCTTCTCCGTCAAGAGAGCGATTCAAGACGCCTTGCGCTCAGCGCGGCTGTTTTCGATGGCCCTGTTGGCCGTCGCGGTGATCCTCGGCGCGCACTACCGCTTCCATCGGCTGGACCGTTGGGACTTGAGCGGCGATGAGGGTGTTGCGTGGGCAGGCGCTATCGCGCCGAGCGTGGAGGCGGTCATTGCGGCGGAGCCGAAGGTCGAGAATGGCGGCAAGCTTCCACCTTATGACCTCCTGCTGCACGGATGGATCGGCATCTTTGGGGATGGAGTGGCATCCATGCGTCGGCTATCGGCCGTGATCGGCACGATAGTCATCGTGCTGGTCTTCGTCGCCGTGGGTGAGGTCTTCGGTTCGCTAGGCGACGGGTCAGCCCCCTCGACTGGCCAGCTTGCCGGCGCGTTCGCTGCGCTGATCTATGCCACCAACCTAACGATGGTTATGTCAGACCGCACGGCGCGCGAATTTCCCTTGCTGCTCGCCACCGAGCTGCTGCAAATAGTTTTTTTCTTACGTGCGCAGCGCCGCAACGCACCGACGGACTACGCCGGCACTGCGATCTTTACCGCGGCGATGATTGCCACCAACTACAGCTCGGGTTTCCTGCTTTTCGCCGAGGCACTATGGCTCGGTTGCCTGCTGCCGGCAAAGTGGACGGGCGCGCGGGCCGGTAAGCTGGCCATTCTGCGCCCCGGTATCGCAGTGGCAGCCGGGGTCGTATTGCTCGCGCCGGTGCTGCCGTCTGTGTTCGCCGATTCAGAACGTGCGGTACGGACGGGTGCTGTCGACTGGATAAAGGTGCAGCCAATCTCGTGGCCATTCATGACCTTGCGTGATTCGGCTAACAGCCCTCGGTTGTTCTGGATTTTCGTAGCCTTGGGCGTCTTCGGTGTGTGGCGGCAGTGGCGTTCGGCGCGCGTAGCCTCGGGGTTTCTGGCCGCTTGGATGGCTGGGCCGCTGCTAGCGGCGTTCGCGGTGACCTACGTGATTCGGCCGATGGAAATACCACGGTATGTGCTGATCGCCTTCCTTGGCATGTTCGCATTCGCCGGCCTGGGAGCGGGGGCCTTCCGCAGCGCTGCGTTGCGCATCGCGCTTGCCATACTTATCGTTAGTCTTTCTGCGCCACAGATGCGCTGGCTCAGAAATTATCATGAGCTGGGCTGGCAGCAAGCGGCGTCGCTCGCGGCCCGGGAAACCGTACGAGGCGATCGGATCGCGGTCTATAACCGTTACAAGGTGTACGTGGTGCGTTACTATCTGCCGCCCAATCGTCGTACCGACGCGGTGAGCATGGGCGACAAATGCGACAGCGCGCGCGTACTGATCATCGACGGATTTGTAGTTACTCAGTTAGAAAAGCTTGCCAAGGCGCAGGCATGTTATCCTCAGCTTCTCGCGCGAGTACACGAAGTAGAGGTGCGCACGCGATGACCTGTGCTTAGTCAAAACCTAGACCCTGACATATTGATGATGCAGCCCACCCAGAATTGCGCTTGCAATACGGCCGACCTTCTGGGGGCGCCGAAAATCCGGCGCATTCTTGTCCAATGAGAGATGCGTCCGGACCTGATTATAATAGGAAGCGTAATTCCTCAGAATGCGACGCAACTGCGCTTCGTCGAACACCACCAAGTGATCGAGGCTTTCGCGCCTCCAGCAGCGAGTCGGCCAACAGCCGCTTCAGCTTGCGGCTCTCATCCTCCAGCGCCTTGAGCCGTCTCGCGTCTGAGACCTCCAGGCCGAATCCTCTACTTCGACTTGGTCTGCTTTTGCGGGACATGTCAACCGGTCACGGACGCTCATTTTCGTCCCGCTTTTCGGGGGGCAGGCCAACAGCTTTGTGATATTTAACCATCTGATGTTTGCCCGATTGCGTGGACGCTCGGGTTAGACAGCCATCTCTTCATGATGACGAAGTTCGAATTAATTTAGAAATAGTAGCTAGGGTCGAGCCGGCGGCGCCGGCGCTCCTAGAAGAGTTTCGATGTACGGGAAACTTCGAGCCTGGGCTCCCGTGCTCCACGGGTTTTGACCCGACAGTTCGACCCTCAGCGTAGTGAAGAAGCTCTAGCCCACGATATTGTGCCAACAGATTTCACACCGACTCAACAGTGCTTAGCCGCTCCCCAATTTCCCGTCAATCGCAACCTTATTTTGGCCGGGTTTGAGGCGGGCCAGAAGTTGCGGCTCAGGGCAGAGGAGCGTAGCATAGAACCCATGAGCGAGCGGATCGGGCACATGTGCGGTTCTTATGATCGTGATGAAGACGCAAAAGCAGGGAAGTTAGAGATTGCTGCGAGTAGGCATGCAAATCGACGCGAGGAATTGTCGAATCTGTTTAAAGCAGGTTATTGGCGATGGAAAGCCGCTGGCGAGAAAGATTCTCTCCACTTTTTCCTTCCGTGGACGAACAAGGCCTGCGCAGGCTTTGTCTCCAAACGAACCTCCCGGGATCTGTCAGACTACCTGGATGCTCTCGCTCTGCGGATCTGCGGTATCGTAAGAACATACGAGGATGCTGGTACTGACGACAGTAGGTTGGTCGCGTTTTTCACTTTGCTCGTCAGAACGTTGAAAGATTTCGATGTCCAGCACATCTGGCATGATAGGTTCAAACTGCGGCCCCTCGTGGACGTGTCGCTCAAGGCTCGACTGCTCCTGGAAATGGTCCTACAACTCGGCAATACCGATCTTTGGCCTCGAGATGCTTTGCGGCTCTTTGATTTTCTGATCGCCGCTGCTGAAGAGTTGCCTCCAGCACCACTCAGCGCACATGTGATCCCTCCGGGATACGGATCGCGTTTTGCGATACTGCGTTCGGTTCTCGTGGCCAAAGGCGAGTATTGCCTAGCAACAGGACAGAGCGATGAGGCTATCGCTCTCGCACGTCGCGCCTTCGCGGTGAAGTCATGCTTTACTTCTGAGGACCTCCTCGTCCGATCCTGGCGGGCTAAACTGCAGGCGAATCCGGGAATGCCTCTGCCCACCGAAGTGGCGGTGCATGATCTCTCGGAGCGTTTTTGCCCGGAGCCATTCCGCAGGCTCGTCAGCGGTTCCCCGGGAGGAGCGCACTTGTGTCATTGCCCGCAAATGGTGCCCTTTGAGGTCGGGAATCTTTTGCAGGATACTTCGGTTGATCAGATCTGGAACTCGGAAGCGGCCATGGAAATCCGCCGCTCGATCATTGATGGAGATTTCAGCTATTGCAGCCGCTCACTGTGCGCTGCCATTGTCGCAGACACTCTGCCGAAGAGGAACGAAGTTACCGATCCCGCGCTGCGGCACTATATCGATAAGGGTATTACGCACTTGGAAGCTGGTCCGACATACTTGCAACTCAGCTATGATCCCAGCTGTAATCTCGCCTGCCCATCGTGCCGCACAGACATCGTTATGGCAACGCCAGACGCCATCGACAGGTATCAAGCCGCGAAAGATCGGGTAGTTCTACCTTTACTCAGAAAAACACATGGTACCGTCATGATAACCGGCGGCGGAGACCCCTTTGCGAGCAAGCATTGGCGTTCCGTCTTAGCCGCACTCAATCCGACCGAATATCCAGGACTTAAACTCGATATTCTCACGAATGGCCTGCTGGTAGCCCGACAATGGCATCAATTCCCGGCTCTCGGGACCATGCTCGCCCATCTGCAAGTCTCCATAGACGCGGCTCGTCCGGAGACATATGCGATCGTGCGCTACCCCGGGACGTGGGAGGATTTGCGTCCCAATCTCGATTTCATTTCCAAGATCCGCAGAAGCAATGAGATTCCATTTTTTGGCATCAACTTCGTCGTCCAAAAGGAGAACTTTCGAGAAATGCTCGAGTTTATACAACTCGGCAAAGAACTCGGAGTCGATTTTGTCCTCTTTCAACGGATGTTCAATTTTGGCTCTTTTACTGAGGAAGCGTTCCGCGATAGGGATGT